>Ga0315903_10000448_pt1 | contig 62174 bp, 48 predicted proteins | sample LakEriMetagenome_7_FD_203524 | JGI IMG/M metagenome (GOLD analysis project Ga0315903, IMG submission 203524) | Freshwater fungal communities from buoy surface, Lake Erie, Ohio, United States - Buoy 2 MA119 | ecosystem: Environmental > Aquatic > Freshwater > Lake | place: USA: Lake Erie, Ohio... | reverse complement strand
CGCGTCGTCAGCCCCTCGTGAATCACATGGACGCTCACCCGGTGGGACCCGGCGGGAAGCGCGAGCCGGCACTCCTGGTATTCCGGAATCGAGGTGGCGAAACGCAGCGGCCCCCAGGCCAGTTCGCGCTCGTCCACCATCAAGCGATAGGCCGCGGGAGCGATCACCCGCAGACGCACCTCGCCGCCGCGAACCAAGCGGAAATCCGCGACAAATCCGGCGTGCACGTCCTTTTCACGTGGCGGATCCGGAATCCAGAAAGCCTCGTTCGCCATTCGGAGAGAGGGCGGATGCGCCAAGGGTGCCGCCAGCCGTCCGAGCGTACCCGGCACGCCGAAGGCCTCGATCTCAACCTCGGATCCGGATAGCGCGGTGAAATCCTGTTCGTGTTCTGACATGGGAATGCGTGTTTGCCGCAACGATCCATAACAGGCCGCTCCATTCCCGCCTTGGTTGCCGCGCCAGTTTCCAGCGGGAATGTGCCATCGATCCATGGTGGCGGGACAACGCCTTCGGCGCAAAGGGCATCCTCATCCCCGGATTTGGCACTGGGACGAAGGCACGATCGTTCCGGGAACGGGAAACTGGGAACCTGCGTGCGTGGCTGCGGTGGCCCGCTCTCCACCCACCATCAGACCCTTGTTTCATGTCAGCAAGCCAGAGCGACCCGGCGAACCACTCTTCCACGGCACCCGGTTCCGACCGGAGCGCGCATCACGCGACGCGACCGGAGGACCGCCTGCCCTTGTCGGAAAAGGCCGGCTACTCCGCGGGAGGAATGTCCTACACCCTGATGGGAAACGCCATCGGCAACCTGGGCCACGTCGTCCTCAACGTGGCCATGGGGATGAATCCGTTGCTCGTGGGACTGCTGATGGCAGTTCCCCGTTTCATCGACGCCTTGCTGGATCCATTGATCGGCGCATGGTCGGACAACTGCCGGTCGCGCTGGGGCCGCCGCAAGCCGTTCATGGTCGTGGGCGCGATCGGTGCCGGCCTGTTCTTCGTGGTCCTTTGGTGGTTGCCTGCCGGTTGGAGCGAAATGGGGCGATTCTGGTATTTCCTCGTGCTGTCCGTCGTTTTCTATCTGTTCATGTCGCTGTTCGCCGTGCCATGGGGTGCGCTGGGCCTGTCGCTCACGCCCGACTATCACGAGCGGACGCGCCTGATGGCGACCAATGCCTTCTGGTGCGCGGCGGCGGCGGTCCTGCTTTCTTGGCTCTACGCTTTGATCAAACTCCCCGTATTCCCCGACAGCATCACAGGGGTCCGCTGGGTTTCTGCAGGCATGGCGCTGTTGATGGCCATCCTCGCGCTGGTGGCCGTGGTCTTCTGCCGCGAGCGGCAGACTGCCGCGCAGGCAACTCACCGGGCGGAGCCGGTCCTGCCGCAGATCAAGGCGGTGCTGTCCAACCGCGCCTTCCTGATCGTCGGCAGCATCGTGTTCTTCATGTGCCTTGGCGTGTTCAGCATTTCCAGCCTGCCCACCTACATCGCCATTTATTATATTTTCGGCGGCGATGAAAAGTCGGCCTCGATGCTCGTCGGCTGGAACGGCACCGTGTGGCAGGTGGGCAGCCTGTTCTTCGTGCCGCTGGTCGGATTCGCCGCCACCCGGCTCGGCAAGCGACAAACCCTGATCATCGCCCTGTTCTTCGCCCTGGCCGGCAACCTGATCAAGTGGTTCTGTTATTCGCCGTCGCACCCATGGCTGTTCCTCATCCCGCCGCTGTTCATCGCCCTGGGATTCTCCGCGCTGTGGACCATCGTCAGCTCCATGCTCGCGGACGTGTGCGACCTGCACGAACTCAACACAGGGAACCGCAGCGAAGGTACCTTGAACGCCATGTATGCGTGGCTGATGAAACTCGGCACCACCCTCGCCTTCGCGCTGTCCGGCCTGCTCATCAACCTCACCGGCTTCCAGCAATCGCTCGGCGGCGCGCAAAGCAATCACACCATCCTCACCATGCGCCTGCTGGACATCGGCGTGCCGGCCGCGGCGGTGGTGGCCGCCATCGGGCTGGCGTGGATCTATCCAATCTCGGAAAACCGGGCGTATCAAATCCGTGAGGAACTCGAACGGCGGCGCGGGAAACTTGGACAGAGGTGACGGAGCGGCCAAAGAGATGGCGTTTCCACCTTGATTCTTGTCACCATGGCAAAGGCCGCCCTCAGGAAACAAGCTATCGTGCAAAACCCAATCAGCTTCACATGCAGAAAATCACCCGTCACGAATCCGCCCGCGATCCAGGATTCCTCCCGCCGCAACTGTTGCCAGAAAGGAATGCCTCTGTCCGTTCGCTCCGGTTCAGAGTAGGTCTGCCGATCCTTTGCATGTTCGTCTTCGAATCTTCGTTGGTCGAAGGCGCTTCGCTGGAAACCAGCGGCCGCGCCGAGGATGTGGTGGACTGGCACGATGGATCGGACCCATCGCGAGCGGCGGAGGCATTCGGCAGGGGGCTGCGGGTCAACGGCTGGATGTTCTTCGGTTCCGGCCAACTCGCTGATGCCTTCGGCGACACCTCCCACCGGGCCGAGTCGCTGCCGGGATACGTCGCGCAGGTCGCCGTGGCGCAAGGTGCGCGGGTGGCACGCTTCGCCGGCTATGCCACGGTTCCCGGGCCAAGGGACAATGAGCCCATCGCGGGCACATTGACGCTCGACGGCGCCGTGGACCAGACCGAGTTGGTCACCATCCGCGTCGGTGCCAACGCGCCATCCATGCTGCGATTGGCCGTTCTCACCGACAACCTCGGTTCGCCCGACTACGTGCCGCGCGGCATCCGCCTCGCGGTCGACGGCATGGAAGGCCCCGTAGCCACGGTCGCACCCAATGGAACGCCCGACTGGCTGTTCTGGAATCTGCCACGTTTGAAGGAAGGGAGCGAAATCTCGTTGCGGGTGATGCCTGACAAGGGCGTCGCTGCGATCGGCGGGTTGTTGTTTCTCTCCGCATCCGCGGATGTGGACCGCAAGCCGGTGGAAGCGGGACCGCTGCCGGTCATCGACCGCAGGATCGGCGGATTCTCGCGCACGGGCGAATACGTCAAGGACTACTATGTCTTCAAGGAAGGCGCCATTTATCATTTGTTCTACAACGTGGGGAACGCCGGTGAATCGCAGCAGTGGTTCGAGGCTGGCAACGAGAAGGCGTTCGGTCATGCGACGTCGAGGGATCTGAAGAGCTGGGAACACCATCCACGCGTGCTCGAAGTCGTTCCCGGCTCCTGGGAGGGCATGGTCGTTTCCGCGCCGTCCATCATCAGGCACGAGGGCGTGTATTACATGTTCTACACGGGATTCGACGATCGCGTGCCGGGGAAGCAGACGATCGGTCTCGCCACCAGCGGGGATCTCTTCAACTGGCAGCGCCATCCGGGAAATCCGATCTATCAGGCCCCGGCATGGGCCGCGCGGCGCGACGACGGCTGGGTCGATTGTCGTGACGCGCACGTCATCAAACATGGTGACGGTTTTCTCATGTTCACCATGGTCACCACGAAGGAAGGCAAGGGGGCGATCGCGCTGGCCGAGTCGAACAACCTGACCGACTGGAAGGACCTGGGACCCGCGGTGGTGGCCTTCAAGGAACCGGAAAGCCCGCGCGTGTTCCAGCACGGAGAGCATTTCTACCTGTTCATGAGCAGCGCGCACGGCAAACAGCTCCTGCGGACCCGGGATCCAAGAAAGGGCCCGTGGGAGGAGGTTCCATTCCGCTGGCCGTCACCCGGGCTGTGGTCCGGATGGGAGGTGGTCGAGGATGGCAACCGCACGATCTTCTCAGCCTTCGAGTGGAAAAGCTTCGGAAATCACATCCGCTTCTGGGATGTGCGCTGGAAGGACCAGGTGCCGGAGGTGCTTTACTAGCACCGGTCCGGTGCGACAGGCTTCCACGCGGATGGCACCCGCACCCTGATTGTTGTCACCGGGTCGAAGGCATTCCGGGCGGATCGCCCCGATACTGAAAACAAGACATGGCCAAGATACAAACGGACCTCCAGCCGCCGACGGGATTCAGGCTCCGGCCGCAGTCCGGCTCACGATACTTCCCGGCCCGGGCATGCGGTTTCACCCTGTTCGAGCTGCTGGTGGTGGTCGTCCTTGTGATTGTCCTCGCCACCATTGGGTTCACAGCCACCCGCGCCGCCACCCGCGCCGCGAATTCGGCGAGAGCCATATCGAACCTGAAACAGACGGGGGTCCTCACGATGACTTATGCCGCGGACCGCAACAACCGTCTGCCGCTTTCGGCGACATCATGGGACTCGATGATGCAGGGGCGCATCGCGTGGTTCCAAGGGAACCTCGCCGACTTCGGCGGCCTGAAGCTCGACTGGACCAAGCCGCATTTCCTGCCTGAGATCTTTTATGATCCGACGCTCAAGCGCGAGCGCGAGCATCCGTGGGGCTCATTCGGAGTCAACACTTCGATCGTGCTGGATGAAAGCGCCTGCCGGATGCGTTTCGGCCACGCGGAGGGAACACCGCTGACGATGATCGCCAATCCGGCCCGCAAGGTGATTTGCTGCAGCGCCAGCGCCGGGATGAATTCCGCGCGCTTCGACAGCAGTTGGTTCTTCAATGGCGCGAGCTTCGTGCAACAGGGGATGAGTCCCGGCATCGAACACCCCGACCCGCGCCAGGGCGGTGGTGCCGCCGCGCTGTTCGCCGACGGGCATGTGGAAAAACTCGACGTCAAATCGATGGACCGGGCGGCGAGGCAGCGCCACTTTGTTCCTGATCCGTAAGGGTTGCCAGATGACCTGAAGTTGCCAACTGGGTAGGATGAGGTGGTCTAGGGAAAGGATGGCAGAAGAGGGATTCACCGAGTCGTTTTCGGTGGGAGGCGTCGTGGGCAGAGAAAGACTTTTCGGCGGGTTTGACGAAAACACGAAATCCCTTGAAGCAAGCCAGCGGCACCCTCACAGATACGCGCTCAGCGACTCCACCGTCTCCGCATCCAGCCGCCGCACCAACGCGATGACCAGCGTGATCATGTGAAGGTAGTCGTTCACATCGATGATCGCATTGTGCGAGTGGATGTAGCGCGCCGGCACTCCGAGCACGATGCTCGGGATGCCGTGGTTCGCCAGATGGAAGGATCCCGCGTCGGTGCCGCCGCTGCGCCGCACGGTGACCTGGTGCGGGATGTTTTCCGCCGCGGCGATCTCGATGGCGAGACGCGCGAGACGCGGGTTGGCGATGGCCGTCGGATCGAACATCCGGATCTGCACCCCGCCGCCGAGGCGTCCCTGGCACTCGGAGCGGGCGAATCCCGGCGTGTCATCCGCCGGCGGCCCCTCAAGGATGAGGGCCACATCCGGTTTGGCGAAAGTGGCGGCGGTTTTCGCGCCGCGCAGGCCGACCTCCTCCTGCACGGTGCCGCAAAGGATCAGCCGGTTCGGATGCATCGACTGCGCGAGCATCTTGCCCGCCTGGATCACGCCTGCCATGCCGACGCGGTTGTCGAAGGCCTTGGCCATGAAGTAATCCTCCCGCGCCATCGGTGAAAACTCCGATACGGGCGCGATCGGATCGCCCAACGAAATCCCGAGTTCCTCCGTGGCGAAGCGCCGCGACTCCGCGCCCACATCGATATACATCTGGTCGATCGACATCACCTGCCGCCGTTGCGCCTCGGGCAGGAAATGCGGCGGCCGCGAACACACCACGCCGAGGATTTTCTCACCCGAGCGGGTCAGGATTTCCACCCGCTGGGACAGCAGGTTGTGCTCCCACCAGCCGCCCACCGGCACGAACTGGATGAATCCCTCCGCCGAGATGTTCTGCACCAGAAACCCGACCTCATCCATGTGCCCGGCCACCATCACACGCGGACCGTCGCCGCCTGTCTCGCAAAACACCGATCCGTTCCGGTCCGTCGCCAGCTCCCCGCAATCCTCCAGCTCGTCCACGAAGATCGCCCTCACCTCATCCTCATGCCCCGGCACCGAATGCGCCTCTGTCAGTTCCTTGAGCAGCGAAACGGCCGTATCTCTCATGCGCCCGAATGTGAGCCCGCACTCCACGGTTTCCAAGCGCCAACTTGCCGCCTCCCCCACGCCATCGCCCCGCCAATCCGCGTTTCCGGGGGTTGACGCCGGGGGCTGCCCGACTACAGCTATCCGCCATGCAAGCCGACACCGATCCCGCTTCAGCCGCGACAGCTCCCGAAGCCGCCGCTCCGGAGGCCGCCGAACCCGCCTCTCAGGAAACCTCCGCCCTCGATCCTTGGGAGGAGCTTGAGGCCGATGTCGCGAAATGGAAGGAACTCTCGCTGCGCACCGCCGCGGAAATGGACAACCTCCGCAAGCGCACCGCCCGCGAGCGCGAGGAAGCCATCCGCTACGCCAACCAGCGCCTCCTCGAGGATCTCCTGCCTGTGATCGACAACTTCGAGATGGGCATGCAGGCCGCCTCCAAGGACACCTCCTCCATGATCTACATTGGCATGGACATGGTCCGCCGCCAGCTCAACGACTTCCTCTCCGCCCAAGGCGTCGAGGAAATCCCCGCCACCGGGATGTTCGATCCGAATCTCCACGACGCCGTCGCCCAGGAAGACTGCGCCAAGGGCGAGGAGGGCCGCATCCTTCGCGTCACCCGCCGCGGTTTCAAACTCCGCGACCGCCTGCTCCGCCCGGCCAGCGTCGTCGTTTCCAAACTTCCGGCGGAAGGAGGCGAGGCGTAATCTCCCATGGCTGAAAAACGCGACTATTACGAAGTCCTCGGCGTTTCCAGGGACGCCAGTGCCGAAGAGATCAAAAAAGCCTACCGCAAACTCGCGGTGAAGTTCCACCCGGACAAAAATCCCGGCGACCATACCGCGGAGGAAAAGTTCAAGGAACTCGGCGAAGCCTACGAAGCCCTCAGCGATCCCGACAAGCGCGCCGCCTATGACCGCTACGGTCACGCCGCGTTCGGCGCGGGAGCGGGCAGGCCCGGCGGCGGTTTCCACGATCCGATGGACGTCTTCTCCCAGATCTTCGGCGGCGCGTTCGGCGGCGGCTTCGAGGAATTCTTCGGCGGCGGCGGATCGCGGCGCAAGGGCTCCGGCAAACAACGTGGCTCGGATCTCCGCTACGACTTGGAAATCTCACTCGAAGAAGCTGCGAAGGGCGTCGAGAAGGAACTCGAAATCGAACGCTACGTCCCCTGTGAACCCTGCTCGTCCAAAGGCAGCAAAGGCTCCGGCGGCGTGAAGGTCTGCCCGACTTGCGGCGGACGCGGCGTCGTCGCCCGCCAGGCCGGTATCTTCATCCAGCAATCGACCTGCCCCGAATGCCGCGGTGCCGGTGAAACCATTTCCGATCCCTGCAATAGTTGCAAAGGCGACGGCCGCGTCCAGCGCGACAGCCGCATCAAGCTGCGCATCCCCGCGGGTGTCGATACCGGCACACGCCTGCGCTCATCCGGAAATGGCGATGCCGGAGTGCGCGGCGGCACCGCTGGCGACTTGTATGTTTTCCTCCACGTGCGCGATCACGATGTCTTCCAGCGCGACGACGCGGATCTGTTCTGCGAAGTTCCTCTGACCTTCTCCGTGGCGGCGCTCGGCGGCGAACTGAAGGTGCCCACGCTCGACGGACAATCCTCGATCAAGATCCCCGCCGGCACCCAGGGAGGCACCGTCTTCCGCCTGCGGGAAAAAGGCATGCCTTCCCTCAACAACGGCCGCCGCGGCGATCTTAACGTGCGCGTCCAGGTCGAAGTCCCCACCAAGCTCAACTCCGAGCAACAGGACAAACTCCGCGCATTCGCCGAATCCATCGGCGAGCACAACTCGCCCATGCACGAGGGCTTCCTCCAGAAGGCGAAACGGTTTTTCGATTTATAAGGCGAAGAGGTTGAAAGTTGATGGTTGAGAGTTGAGAGAATGGCAAACGCACTTCTCACACGCTCCTCTCTCTCAACCCTCAACCATCAACTCTCAACTTCCACCATGGCCCGCTTCTATCTCCCGCCCGACGCCTGGCAAACAGCCACTCTCACCGGCGATGAGGCGAAGCATCTCACCCAAGTCCTGCGCATCCGCGCAGGTGAAACCGTCACCGTCTTCGATGGCAGCGGACGCCGGGCCTCCGCCGAGGTTCTCGCCACCTCGCGCGATCACGTTTCACTCCGCATCGGGGAAACGCATGCCACCGCTCCGCTATCACCGGCCATCACCCTCGCCCAGGCGATTCCCAAGGGCAAAAACATGGACCTCATCGTCCAGAAGGCCGTCGAACTCGGCGTCGCATGCATCCAACCGCTCGTCACCTCAAACACCATCGTCCACCCCGGCGAGGGCAAGCCCGACAAGTGGCGGCGCACCGCGCTCGAAGCCTGCAAGCAATGCGGACAGGACACCCTGCCGCACATCGCAGATCCCCTGCCCTTCGACCGCTGGCTGGCTTCTCTAACAAAAACCGATTCCCTCCGCCTCGTCGCCTCGCTCGCTCCCGGAGCGCGCCCGTTCCGCGAAACCCTTCATGCTTACCCGGACACCAGCGCCGCCACCATGCTGATCGGCCCGGAAGGTGACTTCACTTCCGCCGAGATCGCCGCCGCCACCGCCGCCGGGTTTCTTCCCGTCACTCTGGGCTCGATCATTCTCCGCGTGGAAACCGCCACGCTCTTCTGCCTCTCCGCGCTGCGATACGAATTCGCACGCTGAGGTTTCGTTTTCTCAGACCTTGTCTGGGCACCGCGCGAAGGCAGGGACCGACCTCCGGGCGGTCCGCGAGAATGGAAATCGAATGAACGAACATGAATCGATTTTCAAGCTCCTCATGTGCGGTTTCATTCGCCGGACCGCCCGGAGGTCGGTCCCTGCCGGCTGAAAAACCAAGGTGCGAAGGGCAAGAGGCGTCCTTAACCGAAGAAATGCTCCAACAACACGACCAGGAAAAACCCCGCGTAAAGCACCGGCAGCGAGAGCGCCCCCACCAGGTTCCTGCCACCCGAGAGGATCTGTGAGAAGATCGCGAAGACATGGATGAATCCGAGACTCAACATCGTCAGCATCGCAATGATGTCCGAATCCGGCCAAGAGGCGTTCGGGAAGCAGTTGACGATTGCCAGCATGATCAGAAACCCGACCGAGAAACCCATCGCCGCCCAGCCGAGAACCAGCGCGGTTTTCGTGGAACGTGCATCTTCCGTCTGACGACGACCCAGCAACTTCCTGAGACTGCCATCCTTCGGCGTCTTCAATGCCTTCGCCCCGGCAAGTGGCTTGTCTCTCGCGGGCAATGCCTGACGGCGGTGCACTGTCGGAATGCCGTCCGTGTTATGCGGATCCACGAACCGGCGATGGGGCGAGAGCATTCCCATGGCACGAGATTGCATGTCATCGTCGCCCGTGGCGATTCCAAGTTTCAGACATATTGGAACCTGACTTCAATCCCCTGCGTCCGACTGTTCCGCGTTCATCCGGTGGAGTGATTCGAGATAGGCATTCTTCGGCGCGGGTTTTACCGGACGTTCCTCGGTTTCCAGCATCGTCTCCACCCGACGGCGGCTGTCGGCAATGAGTTCCGGAATGAGAGGCGCTTCCGGCAGGTTTTTCCAATACTTCTTCGGCATCTCCGCCCGCATCGCATTCACCTTCAGCCGCGCCGGGTTGAAAATGCTGCGATAGTAGGTGCGCCACATTTCATCAAGCGCGTCCTCGCCCGCGGAAGGATCCTTGCGAATTCCAGGGGTGAAATGAAGTGTTTCGCCGTCCCAGTGGGCGCATTCCCAGGGCGTGAGAATGGACCAGTCCATGCCATGGAAACGCTTCTCGAAAAACGGCGCGGCAAGGCGCACAATCCGGTGCTCGGGCTCGAACCACGCGACAAACCGCTCGCGACCGCTTTCCTCATCCGTGCCGACCAAGCGGAAACGGACAAACGCATGCATTTTGTGAATGTCCCGCCCCACCGCCTTGCACCAAAGACGCGCGAGCCGCACGTCGGGATCGGTGGCGAGTTCGAGCAAATGTTTCTCGCCACCGCGCGTGTGGCGCCAGAGAAGTTGATAGAGCAAAGCCCATCGTCGCGAATCGGTGTGCGCGGCCGCCGTGCGCGCCATGTCCATGAATGCCGCGGAGACCTTCGGCGCGGATGATGCCGGAGCGGCCGGTGTTTCATCTCCGAACAGCGCGGCTTCCGACGCGTCATCGGACCAGAGAATCTCCGCCGGCTCCACGCACTGCGCCAACAGCCCGCGCGCGGCGTCACGCCAGGACTCGAAAGCGGGCTCGATGACAACCGTGCGCATGGCTGTTAGATCTCCCCGGAAATCACGGATGTCATGTCATCCGTGGTGGGCTTGGGATTGTCGAAGTCGAGTTCCATCTGCTTCGGCGGCGGCAGGAAGCGCTGGCGCAGCGAGTCGCCGTCCAACTCTAACAACGCAGGCCGGTGATCGGCGGTGATGATGAAGGGCAGCACCTTTTTCATCGAAACCCGGAGCATCACCAGGTCGGCAAGCCGCAGGCGGGTGTATCGCCGCGCGGCGAGGATGCGGTCCACGTTTCGCACGCCGAGGCCGGGCACGCGCAGCAGCATCTCGCGGCTGGCGCGGTTGATGTCCACGGGGAAGATCGCGCGGTTGCGCAGCGCCCACGAGAGTTTGGGATCGAGGGCGAGGTCGAGGTTCGGCGTGCCGTCGTTGGCGATCTCGTCCACCTGGAAGCCGTAGAAGCGCAGCAGCCAGTCGGCCTGATAGAGCCGATGCTCGCGCACGAGCGGCGGAGGTGCGATCGGCAGCACGGAGGACGGCTCGGGAATCGGCGAAAAGCCGGAGTAATAGACGCGGCGGAGCTTGTAGCCGGTGTAGAGCGTGTCGGCCCGTTGCAGGATGTGCGCGTCGGTGGAATCGTCCGCGCCGACGATCATTTGCGTGCTCTGGCCGGTGGCGAAGGGCGGTGGCTTGGGGGCGTCGGGCTTTTGTTTCTCGGCGAAGCGCTCGTCGATCTTCGTGCGGATGTGCGCCATCGCCTCCTGGGTGCGCGCGAGGTTTTTCTCGGGCGCGAGTTTCGCCAGGCTCGATTCCTTCGGCAGCTCGATGTTGATGCTGATGCGGTCGGCGTAGCGCCCGGCCAGTTCAATGAGTGCCGGCGAGGCCTCGGGGATGGTTTTCAGATGAATGTAGCCGCGGAAACGGTGTTCCTCGCGAAGCTTGCGCGCCACCTCGATGACCATTTCCATGGTGTGGTCCGCGCTGCGGATGATGCCGCTGCTGAGGAACAGGCCCTCGATGTAGTTGCGTTTGTAGAAGGCCAGCGTGAGATCGACCACCTCGTCGGGTGTGAAGCGGGCGCGGCGCACGTTGCTGGAGCGGCGGTTGATGCAGTAGTGGCAGTCGTAGATGCACTGGTTGGTCAGCAGCACCTTGAGCAGCGAGACGCAGCGGCCGTCGGGCGTGTACGAATGGCAGATGCCCGCTCCGCCGGTCGAACCGACGCCGCCGGTGCCGCGCGAGTCCTTGCGCGCCGCGCCGCTGCTGGCGCAGGAGGCGTCGTATTTCGCGGCGTCGGCGAGGATCTCGAGTTTGCGCTGCAAGTCCATCAAAGGGAGGCGAGGAAGGTTTCCGCGGAGCGGCGGTGGGCGGCTTGTTTCGACGTGGGCATCTTCTGCCACGTCCGCGCCATCATGGAAAGCCGGGGGTTTCCGAGGAAGAAGTCCGCGTGATCGGCGATGAAGGTCCAGAACAGTCCGTCCCAGACCTCGCACCACGGGCCCTTCGGCTCGTCGGACATCTTGAGCACGTAGTTTGATCCTGATAGATACGGCTTGGTGGTGAAGGTGCCGCCATCGGCGAACTGGGACATGCCATAGACATTCGGAACCATCACCCAGTCGTAGGCATCGACGAAGAGTTCCATGAACCACTGGTAAACCTCATCGGGCCGGATGCGGCAGAGCAGCATGAAGTTGCCCAGCACCATCAGGCGCTCGATGTGATGGCACCAGCCGTCGGCGAGAAGCTGCCGGATCACCCGGTCCACCGGCGGGATGCCGGTGCTTCCGTCGTAAAACGAGGCGGGCAGCGGTCGCTCGAAGTTCCAGAAATTCCGCGTGCGGATGGCAGTGCCGCGATGCTGATAGATCCCGCGCATGAACTCGCGCCAGCCGATCACCTGGCGGATGAATCCCTCCTTCGAGTTGAGAGGCACATCGCGCTCCAACACTCGGCGCACGACCTCGCCGGGATCGAGCAAACCGATGTTGAGCATCGGCGTGATCGCGGAATGATAGATCGTGGAGTGTTCGGTCGAGATCGCGTCTTCGTAGAGGCCGAAGTTTTCCAAACGCTCGTCGAGAAAACGATCGAGCCATGCCGTGGATTCGGCGCGAGTGACCGGCCAGCGGAAGGACTTGAGGGCTCCCGGATTGTCTGGGAAGCGGCGCGCCACGTAATCAGCCGCCTCACGGGTGAAGGCATTCGCGCGCGCATGCGGCTCCGGCGGCGGAACGTGGTGCTTCGGCAGCCGCGCACGGTTCTCCGCATCGAACGACCACTTGCCGCCGACCGGGGTGCCATCGCCATCTAACAGAATCCCCATGCGTTTCCTCTGCGCCTCGTAGAACCTCGCCATGAAGGGTTTCTTCGGCTTTCCTGTATGATGATGAAGGAAATCCGGCGGCGTGAGGAAGTTCGGCGATTCATGAACCACCAACTTCACGCCCCGTCGCGTGGCGAAGCGGCGGATGCGCTTCATGAGCACATCATCGACGGGATCCGCGAGGTGGACGGTCCGCACCTTCGTCGGAATCACGGTGTCCAGCAGCATCGCGCTGTCGGTCGAGTTTCCTTCCGGTGCATCGATGTAGTGGACTTTCACTCCCGGCTTCCGCAGCTCCTGCCCGTAGGCCTTCATCGAGGCGCGGTGCAGCATGAGTTTCTGAACGTGCATCGCCGAGGGCCAGCGCGGATCATTGCCGAAGAACAGCGGGTCTTCCATCAGAAACACCTCGCGTCCTCCGGCCAGCGCGGGATGCGGATCAAACAACTGGTTCGGATAAACGAGCGCGGCCTCCATGGATTTGTTAGAAGGCGCGGATCGAGGAAAGTCCGCCGTCAGGCCGCAGGATCTGGCCGGTGATGAACCGTGAGGCACCGGAGAGCAGGAACGCGGCGAGCGCGGCGACATCGTCCGGGTTTCCCACCTGCTGGAGCGGATGGCGTTTGGAAGCGGCCTCGCGTTTCGCGTCGGAGTTCAGCAGGCTTGAGGCCAGCGGCGTGTCGGTGAGCGATGGAGCGATTACATTGACGCGGATCTTCGGCGCGAGTTCCGCCGCGAGCGATTTCGCCATGCCTTCGAGCGCTCCCTTGGCAGCGGCGATGGACGCATGAAACGGCATGCCCTGCGCGCAGGCCACGGTGGAAAACAACACGATGGACGCGGAAGCCGAAACCTTGAGCGCTGGCAGGGCAGACTGGATGGCCGATGCCGCGCCGAGGCAGTTGATGCGGAAGTCCGTCAGGAAATCCTCCGGTGTGAGCCGGTGGAACGGTTTCAGGCTGATGCTCCCGGGAAAGTAGATCAGGCCGTCGAGGGCATCCGGAAGCTGGAGCGGCACCGGGTTGAGCGCGTCGAACGGCTGTAAGGGAATACCGAGCGCCTCCAGTGGCCCCGGGCTGCGGGCTGCGGCGATGAGACGGTCGCCACGGGCGGCCAGAAGACGCGCGGTGGCCAGGCCGATGCCGGTATTTCCTCCAATGAGCAGGGTGCTGCGAGACATGCCGGAACGTGGGGCGAAACCGAAGCCGGTCAAGGCCGGGCTTGCTCCTTGATTCGCAACCCGTTCGGGGCTAGCCTCCAACTGAAATGGCCATTTTGGAGAAGCCTCGCGCCACGAAACGCCCGCCTGCCTTGCAACCCGGCGATGTGCTGACGCGTGTCGAGTTCGAGCGTCGCTATGCCGCCATGCCGGATCTCAAGAAGGCCGAACTCATCGATGGAATCGTTTATATGTCCCCACCTGTCCGCGCCGATTTTCATGGGATCCCGCATAGCCGTCTGGGCATGCTCCTCCAGTATTACGCCACCAGACACCCCGGCCTGATCGTCGCGGACAACGCCACGGTGCGCCTGGACAATCTGAACCAACCCCAACCGGACCTTCTGATGATGCGCCAGGGCGGCCAAGCCCGGGTGGATGAGGACGGCTTCATCAGCGGCGCACCGGAACTCGTCGCCGAAATTGCCTCCAGCAGCGCCGCCTACGATCTCCACCAGAAGAAACGCACTTACCAGCGCGCCGGCGTGCTCGAATACCTCGCGTGGCTCGCTGACGAGAACCGCCTCGTGTGGTTCATCCTCACCGATGGCGAGTATGTGGAAATCCCCGCCGCTGAGGACGGCAGTCTGGTTTCTCCCGGGTTTCCCGGCCTGGTGATCGACGCCGCCTCTCTCACCTCGGGCGACCTTGCCGCGGCCCTTGCGCGGCTGGAGTGAGCCGATCCGGAATTTTTCTTCTAAGAAACCGCCGTTTCGCGTGTCATCACGGGTGACATGAAAACCTTGGCCTGTCTCTGCCTCGCCGTCTTCCTTCCCGTTCAACTCATGGCTCAGGATGCCAAGGAACTCCGCAAGGAGCGCGACAAACTCCACCAGCGCGGCTTGTGGCGCGACGCAGTGACGTTCTACCAGGAAAAACTGATGCCGCTCTCCGACAAGGACTCGGGATTTGATCTCCTTAATGCGACTGAAGCCATCCGCCGCTTGCGAGCCTGGGAGGAATTCGATGCGTTGGTGGAGCTGGCGGTTTCCACCCATCCGGACAACACCTGTCTGTTAGAGCAGGCGGCCCTTGCCTATGATCGCGCACCCCACCGCGGTCGTCTCATTGCGGGAGAATTCAAACGCAGCGACTCCTATCATTACGGCGGCAGGGGAGGTCCCGACGCGGATCCCGAGGCATCGGCCAGCAGCCAGGTGGACACCACTTACCGGGATAGGGTTCGTACGCTGCAACTGCTGCATCAGGCGGTTCGCGTCGATGGAGGAAAGCCGTCGTTCGGAATGGGATCTCCGTGGGGAAGCCTTGCGGAACGTTTGATGGATGTGGAGGCTTGGAAACTCCAGACACTCACGCCCATCGACACACTCCCCGAATGGGGCGAGCCCGGCCCTGACGGCGGCACCGAAGGCGCGCCATGGACCCAAGATGGCCCCGTTCTCTACGAAGTCCCCGCTTCGTGGAATACCGCGAAAAACGATGGCGAACGATGGCGATTCGCGCGTGAGGAACAAGTCAGGGTTTGGAAGGAGTCCGGGTCGGACGCCTCGGCAAGCATCGTGACCCACGTCATGGAGCGCGCCCGTTTCTCACAGTCCCAATTTGGCACCGAAACCCTCTCCGAATTCGGTTGGTGGAGAAACCAGGACCCGGACAGTGCCAAGGGCATCCTCGAAATGGACACGCTCGCCGAGGACGAATGCCTCGCGAAGACCTCCGATGGCGTGCGCCGCTTCAAACTCCCCGCCGCCCATCATTTCATCGCGCTCTATCGCTCGATCCTCGATCAAAGCGCCGAGGCCGGAGACGAACTCGTCGAAGTCTTCCTCAACCGCCGCCAATACGACAAGGCGCGCGCCGTGCTCGAACAAGTCATCGCCAAACACGGTCCCGGTGATAATGACGAACGCAAGGACCTTCTCCAACAGATCATCGGCAACTGGGGGCGCTTCGAAGCCGCCGAAACCGTTCCCGCCGGGACCAAACCCAAGCTGCCCATCGTGTTCCGAAACGCGTCCGCGGTTTCCCTAACAGCCGCGCCGGTGGACATCGACGCCGTGCTCGCGGACACCATCGCCTGGCTCAAATCCGATCCGACACAACTCGACTGGCAGCGCGTCAATCCATCCCAAATCGCCAGCCGGCTGATTCGGGAAAACCGCTCGAAATACATCGGCAAGGTGGCGGAATCATGGGAGTCCAAGCTCACCCCACGCGAAAAACACCGCGATACCCGCGCCGAACTCGAAGTCCCCATCGATAAGGCCGGAGCATGGTGGATCACCGGGAAAATCGATAACGGCAACGAGTTCCACACACTGGTTTGGATCATCGACTCCGTTCTCGTCCAACGCTCCGTCGGCGGTCGCCTGCAATGGTGGCTCGCGGATGCCTCCAGCGGCGCGCCCGTTGCCGAGGCACAACTCCAATACTTCGGATATCGCGTCGAGCACATCGACCGCAAACTGCCGCTCGGCCGCCGCATCCATGTGAAATGGCGCGAGTTCGACCGCACCACCGACAACGAGGGCAAAACCCGGCTCAAACCCGGCGACTGGGACGAACAATACCAATGGCTCGCCGTCGCCCGCAAACCGGGACGCATGTCGGCGTTCTTCGGCTTCGAACCCTATCACATCGAGGACGCGTCCTGGGAAAATGGAAACCGTGACATCACTTATGGCATCACCGACCGGCCGCTCTACAAACCCGGCGACAAGGCCCATCTGAAGTTTTATCTGCGCCAAGTGGGTTATGCGGATGTGAATGAATCGAGGTGGGCTGACAAATCCGGCCGACTTGTGGTCAGCAACGGCCGCGGCGAGGAGGCGCTCAAGGTCGAGAACCTCAAAACCGACGCCCTCGGCGCGGTGGAAACCGAAATCATCATCCCCAAGGACGCGCCGCTCGGCCGGTGGAACGCCTCCTTCCTGATCGGCCAGCAGATCGCCGCCACGGTCTCATTCCAAGTCGAGGAATACCGCAAACCGGAATACGAAGTCACCGTCGAAGCGCCATCCGAACCGGTCAAACTCGGCGACAGGTTCACTGCCACCGTGAAAGCCAATTACTTCCACGGAGCGCCTGTGAGAAAGGCGGAGGTCGAGATCATCGTGAAACGCGAATCGCTCACCGAACGCTGGTTTCCCGGCTGGCGCTGGGACTGGCTCTACGGCCGCGGCGCGTGGTGGGGCGCTGCCGAGGCCACATGGCACCCGACCTGGAAATCCTGGGGCTGCCTCCCGCCGAATCCACCATGGTGGCAAGGCAACCGCTGGACACCGGATGAACTGATCCTGAAAAAAACCGTCCCCATCGGCGAGGATGGCACCGCCAAGGTGGAGATCGACACCGCTCCCGCGAAAGAGATCCACGGTGACATGGACGCGAAATACACCATTGAGGCCCGGGTGACGGACGCCTCGCGCCGTGAAGAGCGAGGCAACGGCTCGGTGATCGCCGCTCGCAAGCCCTTTGAAGTCGTCGTTTGGACCAACCGCGGCCACGCCAAATCCGGCGATGAGATCGAGACCTCCATTTCCGCCGCCACGCTGGCGGGAAAACCAGTCGTTTCCGCCAAGGGAGCCCTCACGCTCTATCAGCTCGGAACGAATCCACAGGGCCGGATCATCGAGAAGGAAATCCAATCATGGCCCGTCGAAACCGACGCCGAAGGCAGGGTGAAACAACGATTCGCCGCGCCAGCCACCGGCCAATACCGCCTCGCCGCGAGCCTGCGTTTCAAGGAGGGTGAAGCCGTCGAGGGCGCCACCATCCTCAACATCCACGGCCCCGGCCGCGACGATCCGAAGGGCTGGAACTTCGGCCCGCTCGAACTCGTCGCCGACAAGTCGGAATACCAAGCCGACGACACCGTGAAACTCCGCGTCAACTCCGACCGCGAGAACGCCCACGTCTGGCTATTCCTCCACATCGCCGGCGGCGCGGGTAGCGAGGCGAGACGCATCCAACTCGACGGCAAAACCCTCGAAGTCGATGTCCCGCTTTCGCTCAAGGACATGCCCAACATGTTCATCGAAGGCGTCACGGTGCACGGCGCACAAGTCCACAACGCGGTCCGCCAGATTCTCCTGCCACCTGTGAGCAAATTGATCGAAGTCACACTCGAACCGGCAAAACCCAAGTTGAAACCCCAGGAGAAATCCTCGCTGCGGGTCACGCTCAAGGACGCCGATGGCAAACCGGTCGCCGGCACCGCCGTGCTCACGATTTATGACAAGTCGCTCGAAGCAATCACCGGCGGATCGAACGTTGGATCAATCCATGAGAACTTCTGGAACTGGAAGAACAGCTATTATCCACGGCCGTTCTCCAACTCCCTACCCTACCCGGTCGGCAATCTCAATCGCCCCAAGGATCCAGCCATGCAGTCGCTCGGGCGCTTTGGCGATGACGACGTAGTCGCACTCGGCGGCTTCGGCGGCGGAGGCGTGCGCGATGGCAAGATGATGCGCAAGGCGATGGCTGACGGCCTCGACGCCGCAATGCCGATGGCGTCAGCCGCTCCGATGGTCGCAGAAGCCTCGGTTTTTGAGACACAGGGAAACTACAAGGAAGACTGGGCAGCGCCTGCCGCCGGAGCCACACCCATCCTCGTCCGCAAGGACTTCGCCGACCTCTTGAAATGGCAGGGCACAGTGCAAACCGACGCCGAAGGCCGTGCGGAGATTCCGCTTGAATTCCCCGACAACCTGACCACCTGGAAAGCCCGCGTCTGGACGCTCGGCAAGGGCACCACCGTCGGCGAAGGCAGCGCGGAAATCATCACTTCCAAGGAACTGTTGGTCCGCCTGCAAGCCCCGCGATTCCTTGTCGAACGCGATGAAGCCGTGCTCTGCGCCGTGGTCCACAACGACCACGAAACACCCAAGACGGTCAAGGTTTCCATCGAACTCGACGGCACCCATCTCACCGCCATCGACGGCTCCGCGAAGACCGTCGAAATCGCCGCCCGCTCCGAAGCCCGTGTCGATTGGCGCGTCAAGGCGCTCAAGGAAGGCGAGGCCACGCTGAGCATGAAAGCCGACGCCGGTGACGATGGTGACGCCGTCGAACGCAAGCTGCCCGTGCTCGTCCACGGAATGTCCCGCCAGGATGCGTGGAGCCGCGTGGTGGAACCGGAGCAGGACTCCGCCACCATCGCCATCGAGGTGCCGGAACAACGGCGGCCGGATCAATCGAAGTTAACAGTTCGCTTCTCCCCCACCATCGCCGGTGCGGTGGTCGATGCGATTCCCTATCTCGCCGACTATCCGCATGGCTGCACCGAGCAGACGCTCAACCGCTTCGTGCCCGCCGTGGTCGCGCGCCACATGCTGCGCGAACTCGGCATCAACCTCGGGGAGGTGAAGGCCAAGCGCAACAACCTCAATCCGCAGGAACTCGGCGAAGCCGCCGACCGCGCCGCGCAGTGGAAACAATGGCAGCGCAACCCGGTCTTCGATGAGTCTGAAATCGACAGGATGGTCGCCACCGGCATCGACAAACTGATGTCCATGCAGAACTCCGACGGCGGCTGGGGCTGGTTCTCCGGCTACGGCGAGTATTCCTACCCGCACACCACGGCAGTGGTGGTTCACGGGCTGTTGGTTGCGAAACAAAACGGCGCGGAAATCCCAGACCGCATGCTCAACTCCGGCATCGGCTGGTTGATCGGCTACGAGAAAAAACAGGTCGCCGCGCTCCAACTCCACGTCGAACGCGAGGCCATCCGCAAGGCCGGAGGCAAGGTGAAGCCGGACAACCGCTACGAAAAATCCGCCACCGATGCCACCGATGCCTTTGTCCGACTGGTGCTCGGCGAGGGCAAGCGCGATTCGGAGCCGATGCTCGCCTTTCTCCACCGCGACCGCGTGGACCTTCCGGTTTACGCGAAATGCCTCGTCGGTCTCGAACACCACCGCAAGGGCGACGAAGCCCGGCGCGACGAACTCATGAAGATGATCTCGCAGTTCCTGAAGCGCGACGCCGAGAACCAAACCGCTTACCTCGACCTCGGAAACAACAACTCCTGGTGGTTCTGGTATGGCAGCGAGGTGGAGGCCCACGCATGGTATCTCAAACTGCTCGCCGCCGTGAAACCCAAGGATGCCGATACCCGCGGACTGGTGAAGTATCTCGTCAACAACCGCAAACACGCCACCTACTGGGATTCCACCCGCGACACCGCGTTTGCCATCGAGGCCATCGCCACCTACTTCAAGGCCAGCGGCGAACAGGCTCCGGAAATGGAAGTCGAGATCATATTGAATGGCAAATCGTTGAAGAAAGTCGCCATCAACCGCGACAACCTCTTCACCTTCGACGGCACGGTGCTTCTAACAGGCGATGCCGTGACCACCGGCAAGCACGAGATCACCCTCAGGAAGTCCGGCAAGGGCGCGCTCTATGCCAATGCCTATCTCGAGGTCTTCACGCTGGAGGACAAACTCCGCGCCGCCGGACTCGAAGTGAAGGTGCAACGCCGGGTTTCGAAACTCATCGAACTCGAAAAGGAAACCGAGGTTCCCGACGCCACCGGCCTGGTGGTGAAACAACAGGCCGAACGCTTCCGCCGCGAACCCCTGGCAGACGGTGCATCCGTCAAATCCGGCGACCGCATCGAGGTGGAACTCATCCTCGAAAGCAAGAACGACTACGAATACCTCATCTTCTCCGACGCCAAGGCGGCCGGCTTCGAGGCGCTCGACGCGCTGAGCGGCTACATCAGCGGCGGCAACCTAAGCGCCTACATGGAACCGCGAGATCAAACCGTGGATTTCTTCATCCGCGCCCTGCCCCGCGGCACCCACACGCTGCGCTACCAACTCCGCGCCGAGGCTCCCGGCAACTACAAGGCCCTGCCCGCCGAGGCCTCTGCCATGTATGCGCCCGAACTGCGCGGCAATTCGGAGGACATCAGGCTCACCGTTGAATGAGTGGCGGACAGAATTTTGACCACGAATGACACGAATGGGCACGAATGATTGAGAAGAGGAGGCCTGACAAGTCGATCCGGCGAGCAAAAGCCCTCTACCCCTCGGAGAACCTCTCTTCCCATTCGTGATCTTCGTGAAAATCGTGGTCTTTTTTTTCATTCGCTCATTGCGTCCGGGATCATTTTCCGCATCATATCCGCCTTGTTTCCGATACCAAAGGTATTTGATCCACAAATAACACGAATCGACACGAATGATTCAGATGAAATGCTGCCAATGAGAAATTTTGGAGATGGTCAAAACGAGATTCTGTATCCGGAGCTTTCGCATTCGATCGTCGGTGCTGCGATGAAGGTTTTGAATACGCTGAGGCCGGGCTTGAATGAAAAGGCATACGAGAACGCGCTTGTCATTGAGCTGAGGAAGCGGGGACACATCATTGAACAACAGCGGCGTTTCGATGTCTTCTACGAAGGCTTCATCGTGGATACGCTGGTTCCGGATTTGCTCGTGGATGGTCTCGTTGTGGTTGATCCAAAGGTAGTGACTGACTTCAACGACACCCACATTTCCCAGATGATGGGCTACCTCGCCATCACCGGTTTCAGGCTCGCGATTCTTCTCAATTTCAAGCATGCCGACCTGCGGTTCAAGCGCGTGGTTCGATAGATCGAAATGCATTTCCAAACAAAACCCCTCTTCTCATTCGTGTACTTCGTGAAATTCGTGGTCAAACTCTTCCCTCTTTCCGCCGCCCCCGGAAATTTTCATTCCCCCCCGGCCGCTTTTCGGATCGAATCCCCGCGATAAACCCGCCATGAACCGTCGCGCCTTTCTCATGAACACCGGAAAAACCGCCGCCATCACCACCGCCGCCGCCTCATTGGCCACCCGCCTCGGGGCCGCGGACGCCGCCGCACCGGGCACCCGCATCAACCACTCGGTCTGCAAGTGGTGCTACAACGACATCCCGCTTGAGGACCTGTGCGTCGCCGGCAAGGAGTTCGGCCTGAAATCCGTGGAACTGCTCATGCCTGGCGACTTCGCGACTCTTGAGAAACACGGGATGACCTGCGCGATGGTCGCCGCCTGCTCCGGCACCACCGCCTCCGGCGTGAAGGTGGGCGGCATCGAACGCGCCTTCAACCGACTGGAGCATCACGACGCGCTGGTGGCCGCCTACGAGCCACACCTGAAGGCCTGTGCCGAGGTCGGCGCGAAACAGGCGATCTGCTTCTCCGGCAATCGCGACGGGATGTCCGACGAACAGGGGCTGGAAAACTGCGCCGTCGGCCTCAAGCGCATCCTCCCGCTCGCGGAAAAACTCGGCATCACCCTGGTGATGGAACTGCTGAACTCCAAGGTGAACCACAAGGACTACCAGTGCGACCACACGGCCTGGGGCGTGGAACTGTGCAAGCGCATCGGCAGCCCGAATTTCAAGCTGCTTTATGACATCTATCACATGCAGATCATGGAAGGCGACGTGATCGCCACCATCCGGTCCAGCCACGAATACATCTCCCACTACCACACGGGTGGCGTGCCCGGGCGAAATGAGATCGATGAGACTCAGGAGCTGTTCTATCCCGCCATCATGCGGGCGATTGCGGACACGGGATACAAAGGCTTCGTCGGTCAGGAATTCATTCCCAAGCGTCCGGACAAACTCGCCAGTCTCAAACAGGGCATCGGCATCTGTTCGGTCTGAGAAAACGTTCGAAGGACGGGCCATAAGGAACTCCGGCCACACCGTATCGCGCCTTCTCGATACGCACGCTTCGCACCTGTGCGATGTCATCCAGTTCAACAGCCGTGATGACAGTATCGCACCATCTTCCCGCAAGTCCGTCGCTCTGATTTTCCATCGACGCCGCAAACTCCGGGTGCCCGAACCTTCATCGAGGTGAACTTGATTCCGATGCTCGGCCATCTCACGCTGTCAGCGGCCCGGTTGTGCCCGGTCGCCCACATTATCCTTTTGCCGCCTTGCCTTTCGTTGGCGCATCACCCATTCTCCGGGCAGTGGGAAAGCTTCCCGGGAGTGGGCTCACCCAAAACCGCGTGTTTTCTCTGTGCCCCCTGGCTTGTCCCATCAAACCACCAAAGAAAACCGATCCTATGAAAACGAACTACAAGCATTCCCTCATCATGGCCGCCACGGGAGTGATCCTCGCCTCGCCCGCTTTCGCGTTGACGCCGTTCAGCGACAATTTCAATGCGTCGGGCATCAACAAGGCCCGCTGGGTTCAGAAGGCAGGAGGCAAAGGCAAGCTCACGCAAGCCGCCGGACGGATCAATTTCACGGTGGCTTCTCCGGCCACCGACGATGACTATGGCCTTCTGGAGCTACGCAACAACCGTCCGGGTTTCAATGAAAGCTGGCAGGTGATCCTCGATGTCCGCAACAACGCCGGACAGGGCGACGAGGTGGGAACCGGCATCCATATCTACAATGCGGCCGATCCCAATGACAACGTCAACCTCGAGTTCTACGGCTCTGGGGCGAATGGCGGATTCAATTTCATCGGAGTTACTGACGATGTGGATGATCCCCGGTTGGATGTGCGCGCCAATCCCAAAGTGACCAAGGGAAGTCTCCGCGTCAGCTTCAGCAAAACCACCAAGCTATTCACCTTCTGGTATGACTCCACCGGTTCTGCCGACGGATTCCAGTGGAAGAAACTGTGCACGTTCTCGCCCACCGGCAGCGGTGGCACACGGCGCGGAAACTGGAAACTGAACGCCGGATCGGGAAGCTTCGGCGTCCTGATTTTCGGATATGGAGAATTCCAGACGGTAGCCAGCGGCAAGGTGCAAATGGATAACTTCGTCCTCAAGGCGTCGAACTGAACCGCGGGCGCGTCACTCCCGGCACCCTGTCAGCATCGCATCCCGGGTCGCCAAGTCACTCGGCGATCCGGCGATGACGGGGGTGCCTTTACCCTAGCGGCCCTCGGATCCTCCGCGTGGGCGGCGAGGCACGGTGCTCATTGGCGCGGCTTCTTCCTTCCGCCCTTATCGGCTCCGGAGACGTGGTTCGGATTCGGAGCTGGCATTTGGGCTCCCACGGATTTTCTCCAGGACACAAGTCGCTCCAACAGTCCTTTCGCAACCTCCGGCCGGGACTTGGCGAGGTCGGTTTTCTCCGACGGGTCCGATTTCAGGTCGAAGAGTTCGATGTTTCCGTCCTCGAAGAACTCGATGAGCTTCCAATCGCCGCTGCGGATCGCTCCGTAGGGTTTGGTACGGTGGTAATGCGGGTAGTGCCAAAACAGGGTGTCACGCTGGATCGTGGCCTTGGGATCCTTGAGCAGAGGTGCGATGCTGACTCCGTCGGGATGTTGGTCCGGTTTCGGTTTCAGCCCGGCGAGATCGAGGATGGTCGGATAGAAATCGGTGCCGATGACCGGAGTCTCGCAGGTGGAGCCGGCGGGAACCTTTCCCTGCCATTGAGCGATGAGCGGCACGCGGACGCCGCCTTCATGGGAGAATCCCTTGAAATCGCGCAGACCGCCGGTGGTTTCCGGATGGTCGCCGCCGTTGTCACCGGTGAGAATGATGATCGTGTTGTCGGCGATTCCCATTTCCTCAAGCTTCGCCGCGATGCGTCCGACACTGCGGTCGAGGCACTCGGCCATCCCCGCTCGAACCGGATTGAGGAGTTCGTTTCCGGTGTTGTCGAAGCCCTCCGCTTTCTTCCGATACTTCTCAACGAGCTCGGGCGGCGCCATGAGCGGTGAGTGCAAGGTGTAATAGGAGAGATATACCAGGAAGGGTTTGTCGCTGCCGTGCTTCGCGATGAACGAGATCGCCCGGTCGGTGAGCGCGTCGGTGAGGAACTCGCCGGGTTTGCCATCGAGATTGGGCATCCCGAACGGCGCGAAGTATTTTCCCGGACCCTTGGGCTGGCCCCATTCCCTGCCGCCGATGTTGATGTCGAAGCCGTGATCGGTCGGATAGTGCCGTTCGAAATCCGGCTGTCCGTTGGGCATGAGGTGCCACTTGCCGAAGAAGCCGGTCGCGTATCCCGCTTCCTTCAGCGCTTCCGGCAGCAGGACCCGCTCGTGATCGATCTTCATCTTCCATGCCGGGATGGCGAGTTTGGCCTTCGGCTGGTTGTGCCCCGCGATCCAGTCGGTGAGATGGAGGCGGGCGGGATAGCAGCCGCTGAGGATGGCGGCCCGGCTCGGCGAGCAGACCGTGCAGGCGGAATAGGCATGGGTGAAGCGCATGCCGCGCGATGCGAGCCTGTCGATGTTCGGAGTCTCGTGGAAGCGGGCCCCATAGCAGCCGAAATCGCCCCATCCGAGGTCGTCGACGAGCAGGAAAACGACGTTCGGCTGCGCGGCGGAGACGAAGGGCGCGGCGAGGAACAGCAGCAGTAGAAGAAGCGGTTTCCTGATCATGGGTTCGGGGACTTTCTAACAGGTTTGCGGAAGCGGGATCAACGCGCCTTTCTCCCGGCGGGTTTTCTTGCCACGAGCGGCCAGTCGGGATCGTCGGTGCGGGCGGATTTCATGAGTGCCTCCGCCTTCGCGACGAGCTCGGGCTTGTCCGCGGCAAGGTCTTTGGTTTCGCCGACGTCGTTTTTCAGGTCGTAGAGCTCGATCGGTTTCGACGGGCCGTTGCGCACGGCTTTCCAATCGTCCCAGCGCAGGGCCTGGATCGGAGTGCCTTCGTGGAGTTCCCAGTAGAAGTGGTCGCGCTTTGGCGCGGGGCCGCCCTTCAGATAGCCGGCAAGGGAGAGACCGTCGGTTTTCACCTTTTCGGGAACCGTCGCGCCACTGAGGTCGGCGACGGTGGGCAGGTAATCCCAGAACGCCCATGGTTCGTCGCTCACGCGACCGGCGGGCACGGTGCCTGGCCACCAAGCGAAGGCGGCCTGGCGGAGCGCGCCCTCATACATCGAGCGTTTGAAGCCGCGCAGCTTGCCACCCATGGTCTGGTCAAAGAGTTTTCCGATCTCGGAATTCGGCGGGAAGGACGAGCCGTTGTCGCCTGCGAACATGACGAGGGTGTTTTTGTCGATCCCGAGTTCCACCAGCAGATCGAGCAACCGGCCGACATCGCTGTCGAGGCGTGTGACCATGGCGGCGTAGTTTTTCTGCTGCTCGGTCCAGGGTTTGTCCTTGTAGATGCCCTGGTCATCGATCTGGAAGGTTCCGTGCGGCAGCGTGATGGCGTAGAAGAGGAAGAATGGCTTGTCCTTCTGCTTGCGCACCCAGTCGAGTGTTTCATCGGCGATGAGTTGTTGGGCATAGACCTTGCCCTTGCCATCGATCCGCTTGTTGCCGTCGTTGCCGGGAAGTTCGAGGCGCTTGTCGTTGTCGTAGAGATAGGTGGGGAAATAGCTGTGGGCGTGGCGTTGGCAGTTGTAGCCGTAGAAGCGGTCGAAGCCCATCCTGAACGGGCTGCCGGAAGTGTCGAAGAAACCCATGCCCCACTTGCCGGTGACGGCGGTCGCGTAGCCGGCGCTTTTCAGAAGCTTGGCCACGGTGAAAGTGCCTTCCGGCAGGGGTTTCTGGCCTTCGGGCTTGGCCTCGCGGTTGGCGCGGATGGGTGAATGGCCCATGTGCAGGCCGGTCATCAGCGAGGTGCGGCTGGGCGCGCAAACGGTGGTGCCGCAATAGGCCTGCTGATAGCGGGTGCCCTCGCGCGCCATGCGGTCAAGATTCGGAGTCTTGATGAGTTTCTGGCCGTAGCTCCCGCAGTCACCCTGGGCGAGGTCGTCGGAGAGGATGAAGATGAAATTGGGCTTGCCGGAGGCGGTGGCGAGCGTGGCGAGGGCGGAGAGAAGAAGGAGATGGAGGAGGTTCATGGGACGGGTAAGCCGGGGTCACCCTGCTACGGGAGCGCCGGGTTTTTCCTGTCAATCCGAAGGCGGGCAAGCCGGATCCGGCCCGGGAGGACAAGGGGCAAATGGTTCTTGACGGCCCGCGGCGCGCTCCGTGTCTTAATGGCCACTTGCCGCACGAGCGTGCCAAGCAACCCAACCGCCACGGAACCCCATGTCGAACCCATCCCACGACGAATCCGATTTCATCCACAGCGAGGAGTTTCTCAAGGGCCTGATGAACCGCCAGCTCAGGCTTTCGATTTCCTGTGCCGCGGCCTTCCTGCTGTTGCTCTTCGGTCTGCCCTTGATGAACTACCTCGCTCCGGAACTGATGGCCAGGCGCGTCGGCGGCTTCACGCTGAGCTGGCTGGTGCTCGGCGTGCTGTTTTTCCCCTACGTGTGGATCATCGCCAAGTGGTTCATCGTGCGCTCCATCGCCTTGGAGAACGCCGAGGTGAAAACCGCCGAAAGCAACAAGCGCCCCTAACCCCTTTCCGCTCCCATGAACGTCGATCCCTGGATTCTTGCTTTCTCCGCCATCACGGTGGTGGTGACCATTTGGATGGGTTTCCGCTCCGCTAAAAGCTCGAAGTCCGCGTCGGACTTCTTTGTCGCCGGCCGCTCGGTATCGGTGGGTTGGAACGCCTCGGCGATCTCCGGCGAATACCTCAGCGCCGCGAGCTTCATGGGCATCGCCGGCATGGTGATGTCGTCGGGATACGACGCGCTGTGGTATCCGGTGTGTTATGCCTGCGGTTATCTGTTTTTGCTGTTGTTCATCGCGGGGCCCTTGCGGCGCTTCGGTGCTTACACGATCCCTGACTTCGCCGAGGGACGTTATGATTCGCCGATTTTCCGCAAGATCGCGGTGTGTTTCGTGCTGTTCATCGGGTTTTTCTACACCATGCCGCAGATGAAGGGGGCGGGCACGACGCTTTCCTACATCTTCCCCGGACTGCCATACTGGGTGGGCGTGGCGGTGGTGGGCGCGGTGATCACACTCAACGTCGCGCTTGGCGGCATGAAGGGCATCACGCTGGTGCAGGCGGTGCAGTATTGGATCAAGATGTTCGCCATCTCGGTGCCGATCTTCGTGCTGCTCGCGGTCTATGGCGGCTATGGAAAGAACCTGTCGCTGAACCAGTCATCCGCGGATCCCAAACCCGCCATCGTGCAAAGCGTGGAGCCCGCGAAAACCGAACGTCTCGCGCTGCCCGACACCGCGCCGAAGGACGAGGCGTGGATCGCGCCCTTCGGTCCGCTCACGACCAAGGCCGCCAAGGCCGCCGGCCTGTCACCGGAGGAAGCCCGCCCGCTTTCGCTGCTTTACACGTTTTCGCTGATCGTCGCGCTGGTTTGCGGCACCGCCGGACTGCCGCACATTCTCGTGCGCTTCTACACCAATCCGGACGGAGTGGCGGCGAAGAAGACGACGATGTGGGTGATGATCCTCATCGGTGTGTTCTATGTGTTCCCGCCGATCTTCGGCGTGTTGGGACGCAATTTCCTGCCGGAACTCTATCAGGCATCGGGTTCCAAGGGACCGGACAAGGTGGTGCTCGAACTGCCGATTCTGATCCGCGAGAAATACGGCATCCTCGGTTCCATCCTCAGCGGCATCACCTGCGCGGGGGCCTTCGCCGCGTTCATGAGCACGTTCTCCGGGTTGTTGGTCTCGATGACCAGCGCGCTCGCCCACGACGTCTATGGGCGCATGTTGAAGCCGGGCGCCTCGCCACAGGAGCGCATGCGGATGTTCAAGTTCGCCGCCGTCGGCGTGGGCGGGATCTCCGTTCTGTTAGGCGCGCTGGTCGAGCCGCTGGAAATCAACTTCATGGTCGGCCAGGCCTTCGCCATCGCGGCGGCCAGTTATTTCCCGCTGCTGTTCATGAGCGTCTGGTGGCGCGGCATGACGATGAAGGGCGCGGCCACCGGCATGCTCACCGGCGGGCTGTGCGCCCTGTCGGCCGCCGCCATCGTGAACATCAGCACCCTGGCAACCGACAAGGGGCCGATGGGCAAAATCTTCGGTGGTTTCGCGGGCATCAACGACTTTTGGAAAGAGTATCCGCTGCTCCGCATCCTCGCCGAGCAACCGGCAATCTGGGCGGTGCCGCTTTCCATCGGGCTGATGGTCATCGTTTCCAAGGCCACCCGCAAAACGGTGCCGTCGGACGCCCGCATGAAAATGCTGGTGCTGCACGCGCCCGAAGCGCTGGGACTCAAGCAGGAATACATCCAGGAGCATCAGGCCGGCATGGGCCACTGAGACCGGAGGTCGGAAGTCGGAATTCAAACGCACCCGCTGCGGAGCGTCAGGATGGCGACTTCCGGCAGGCAGGCGAAACGGACGCGCAGGCCGCTGGTGCCGAGACCGCGGGTGACGAAGAGCCGTGAGTCGCCGCGCGCGAAATCGCCATAGATGTAATTTTCGCCATAGGCGACCTTGGCCGGCGCATAGCCGACCACCGGCACGCGGCACTGGCCGCCGTGGGTGTGGCCGGACAACTGCAAGTCGATGGTGCGGTGGCGATGCATTTCATCAAAGAAATCCGGCTCGTGGACCAAGGCGATGACCGGTGTTTGCTTGGAAATGCCGCGAAGGGTTTTCTCCGGATCGGGTTTGCCGCGCCAGACGTAATCGGTCGCGGCGATGGCGAGGGACTCGTTCCGAACCGTCAGGCGGGTGTGATGATTGACAAGAAACGACAGGCCAGCCTTCTCAAAACGACTGCGCATGCGGGCGGCTTCCATCGTCCAGCCGTCGTGATTTCCCATCGAGGCGAAGACCCCGTGCGGGGCATGCAGGCGGCGCAGGGTTTCGAGCATGGGATCGACGACCGAGTGATCGCGGTCCACAAAATCGCCGGGCAGCGCGATGAGGTCCGGCTTTGCCGCGTTGAGCGCGGTGACCGCCTCGTCGAGCAGTTCGGCATCCTGGTCCGGCTTGAAATGGACATCGGCCAGCAATCCCACGCGCAGGCCGTCGAGCGCGGCGGGGAGTCTCGGGCAGCGGATCTCGCGGTGGGTCACGGCGAGGCGCGAGGGTTCGATGAAGAAGGCGTTCGCTCCGGAGCCGATGGCTCCCGCGAGCATGGTCTTGATGGCCGAGCGGCGCGAGAGCAGCGACGCGAGCAGGCCGGGTTCCTTGGTTTCGGATGCGTCCATCGGGGGGGGAAGGTGGATCGGATCGGTGAAGGGCGGATGAAGGATCGGTGAAAAAATCCGGGCTAGCGGCCCTCGGCGATGCGCTCGGCGAGCATTTCCGGCAGGCCCGCATCGACGATTTTCCTCTGGGTCTTCGCGATGTCGTATTCGACGCGGCGGAAGACCACCATCTTGTGGTCGAGATCGTAAATGGCGTAGCAGCCGCGCCAGTCGCCATCGCGCGGCTGGCCGACGGAGCCCACATTGATGAAATACTTCGCGCCGTCCTCGATGACGACGGACTCGGCCGGAGTTTCCACCACCTTGTCGCTCTTCACATAGACACGCGGCACATGGGTGTGGCCGTGGAAACAGACCTGCGTGAACTGATAGGAAAAGTTCGACATCGCGTCGAAGCGGTTCGTCACGTAGTTCCAGTGCGCCGGTTGGTCGAGCGTGCTGTGGACGACGGTGAAGTCGGAAACCTGGCGCACCATCCGCAGGCGGCGCAGCCACTGGCGTTGTTCCTCGTCGAGCTGCTGGCGGGTCCACTCGAGAGCGGCGGCGGCCACCGGGTTCATGCTGTCGAGCGAGTGGGTGCCGGAGGCGTCCTCATCGTGGTTGCCCTTCACGGTGGGGCAGTTCATGGCGCGCACCCGCTCAAGGCAGGCGGCGGGGTCCGCATTGTAGCCGACGATGTCGCCCATGCAGACGTAGTCGGTGACGTCCTGCTTCGCGGCATCCTCCAGGACGGCTTCGAGGGCTTCCAGGTTGGCGTGTATGTCACCGAAGAGAGCGATCCGCATGGAGAGGTGAAGGTGCGGGCGCACTTTCGTTCCCGGAAACGGGCGTGTCGAGACGAAACCGGGACGCGTCAGCGGGGGCGGAACATGTCGTCCGGGTCCATCATCGGCGGGGGCGGCTGGCTGAAGGCGCTCTTGTCGGCGGGGATCTTGAGCTGCCGTTCGAGCGCCTCGATGGCCTTTGCCACGCCGTAGACGGGAAACCGTTCGCGCGTCCGCATCCAGTGGCCGGCCAGCGTTTCGTGGGCCTTCTCCGGGGTTTCGAACAATTCAATGGCCCGCGCCGCGGTGTCCATCTCCGGGTTTTCCCACGCCTCGAGCACCAGCAGCAGCACCCGCAGGGTGGGCGTGTGGTTGCGCTCGCTCTGTGCATACAGCGAGCGGGCGAGCGCCAAGGCCTCCGCCTCCCGGCCGGTCACGCGGGCGAGCGCGTAGAAATGGGCGCGGCGGACGTAGCCGAGCGCCTTGCCGGTTTCCGCCGACTTCCGATACGCCTCGGCCGCCGCGGCGAAGGTTTCGTCCGCATCGCGGAAGGCGGGGAACTTGTTGGAGTCGGACAGCAGGAAGCCGAGATTGGCATACAGGCTCCAGTCATCCGGGCGGTTGCGGATGCCGCGTTCGAGAAACGAGCGGCCGGCGTGGATCGAGGACCGCCAGGCCTCCTTGCGCCGCAGCGGCGGCAGCTCGGAATCGTTGAGGTAATAGGAAGCCGCGTTGTATGCCTGATGCCACGAGCCGGTTTCCCAGTAGTAACGGGTGCGCGGCGCGAGATCGACGATCAAACCGAAAGTCTTGGCCACATCCGCCCACTTCTTCTCGGTGAAGAACGTGAACGCACGCAGGTTGAGGAAGGTGGCCACCAGCGTTCGCAGGCCACCGAGCGCCACGGCGGAACTCGTTTGGCCGATGCGCTCGCGGGTGCCGATTTCCAATCGATCCGGAAACAGGTTGGCCGCGCGCAGGTCCTTGCTCAACCCGGCTTCAAACGGCAGCCGCACCGCGCCGAAGGCGAGCAGCGCGACCACCAGAATGCAGGATTTCCGCCGGATACCCATGACTTCAGAATTCCTTGTCCGAGAAGATGAACCACGAGGCCACCGTGAAAAACAGCGCGTAGTAGAGCCCCACCAGCGTGAGCTTCCCCAAGGTGGCCAGCGGCATCACCTGACCCTCGATGACCGCGTCGATCACATTGAAAAGCTGGAAATCAGGCAGCACCAGCGAGAGCAGCAGCGAGCCCAACCGCGCGATCACGCCCTCACCCGCCTGGCCACCCTGGAGATACATGTCGCGCGCGTCCGCCTGGAAGTGGCCGATGAAGAAGATGAGGAAACTCACGATCGTCGTGAACAGCGTGCTGGTCGAGAACGTCGAAATCAGCAGCGCCATCGAAGCCATGATCGAGGCGCGCAGAAACATCGCCAGCACCGCGCCCTGCAGCGACCAGTTCGGACCCTGGGCGCGGGTTTCATTGAGCAACGAAGCCACCGCGTCCGGCGGCCAGCCCATCGCCCGCACCATTTCCTCCTGCTGTTGGAGCACCATGGTGGTGCGCACCTGCAGGACTCCCACCATCAGCAGGTCCATCACCGCGAGCGAGACGAACACCAGCATCAGCACACCTAACAGTTTTCCCGCCAGATAGTCGAAACGCGGCACCGGCTTGGCGAGGATGGTGTAAAGCGTGCGGTCCTCGATGTCCTTCGGCAGCAACAGCGCGGTGGCCACGATGGACAACACCACGGAGAAGATATACATCGCGCCGAACGACCAGCTCTTGATCTGGTTGAGCACGTTCGCGCCCACCGACTCCGGCCCCTCGTGTTGCGGCAGGTTGAAGAAATTTCCGGCGATCGCGATCACCGCGAAGATCGCGAGGAAATAGAACACCTTCATCCGCACGAGTTGCGTGAAGGCGTGCGTGGCGATCGTCAGGATGCGCCCGAGATGCGAGCCCTGGGCCGGACTGGAGGTGGGTGTGCTCATGGTTCTTCTTCGCGGATCTCGCGCAGGAACAAACGCTCAAGCGTGGTGCGCGGCTTGCCGGTCCGCACCAGCGAGGAACCGGGCGTGGCCGCCACCAAAGCCGAGATTTTCTCCAACAACTCCGGTGACGCGTCCTTCAGCACCACCTCGGTCTGGTCCTCGATCGCAATCAGATCCTCCAGCCTGCCCTCGCGGATCATCCTGCCTCCGAAAATGATGCCCACATGGTCGCAAACCTCCTGCACCTGCTCCAGCAAGTGGGAACACAGAAACACCGTGATGCCGCGCTCGCGAAGCTTCAGGATCAGATCGCGGATCTGCCGCGAGCCCACCGGATCGACGCCCGCCGTCGGTTCGTCGAGAATCACCAGCCGCGGCTCCTGAATGAGCGCCTGGGCCAGCCCGATGCGCTGCAGCATGCCCTTCGAATAGCCGCCCACCCGCCGGTGGCGCGCGCCCTCGAGATCAACCAGCGAAAGCAACTCATCGATCCGCGCGGCCAGCGACGCTCCGCCGAGCCCGCAAAGTTTGCCGTAAAACCGCAGGGTTTCCTCACCACTGAGGTGCTTGTAGAAATACGGATTCTCCGGGAGAAACCCCACGTCGTTGCGCGAGTCCACCTTCAGCGAATCCCTGCCGAAAATCGCGCAGTTCCCACTGGTCGGCGCGACCAGTCCCAACAGCGCCTTCATCGTGGTGGACTTGCCAGAGCCGTTCGGCCCGATCAGGCCATACACCTCGCCCGGCATGATGCGGATCGAAACGCCGTCCACCGCGCGCAAAGGCTGGCGGCGGAAGGAGGTCTTGAAATCCTTCACCAGATCACGGATCTCGACTGCGGGGGTGCTTTCGGCCATCGGCGGGAAAAACATGAATCAGCCGTCCACCCGTGGCAAAGGACAATTTTTCACTTCTATGCGCTTGATGACTCCGAAAATGCCGCCAATCTCGCACCACGCTAGATAGAGCGTCCCATCCCATGAAAAAGAACTTGTTGCTCCTCGCCTCCGCGATCGCCGCCCTCGTGCTTCCGAGCTGTTTCCAGCATGAGACCACCATCACCCTCAACAAGGACGGCTCCGGCACCCTCGTCGAGGAATCCCGCCTCGGCGCGCAGATGCTCGCCATGATGAGCCAGATGGCCGAAGGCCTCGGCGGCGGCGGGGAAAACGCCCAGGATCCCCTCAAGGACATGTTCTCCGAGGACAAGGCCAAGAAACGCGCCACCGAACTCGGCGAAGGCGTCACCTTCGAGAAATCCGAACCCGTCAACGTCAACGGTTCCAAAGGTGCGAAAGTCACCTACCGCTTCAAGGACATCAACACCCTCAAGGTGCGGTCCGGCGACGGCATGAAAAACATGTCTCCCGGCGGCGCCGTCCCCGGCGTTGAGGATGCCTCCAAGAAGGAAGATCCCGTCACCTTCGCCTATCAGGACGGCAAGCTCACCGTCAAACTCCCGCAACCGAAGAAGACTGACGCGGAAAAACCCTCCGACGAAGCCGCGGAAAAACCCGACATGGACAACCCCGAAGCCATGGAAATGATGAAGCAGATGTTCGCCGACATGAAGATGGGCATCAAACTCGTCATCGCCCCCGGCATCGCCGAAACCACCGCCACCCACAAGGAAGGCGACACCATCACCCTCATGGAAATGGACTTCGGCAAGCTCGTCCAAAACCCCGAGCACCTCAAGAAAATGTCCGCCATGGACCAGCAGGACCCCACCGCCGCCATGGAAGCCCTCAAGGGCATCGATGGCGTCAAATTCGAGGCCAAGCCCGAGATCACCGTCACGCTGAAGTAACAGTGGAGCGCGGCCTCCGGCCCGTCACCGCGCTGCCAAGCCATCATGCCCCCGGACCACGAAACCCTCTTGCGGCTCGCCACCAGGCCGCTGGAGGGAAACCCGGAGCTGCTCGTCGCCGCCCGCGGGGATCTGGAATCAAGGCTCGAAAGCGACCCGGAGTCTAACAACGCGGTCGCATCCGCCATCGATTCCTTCCAACGCGCCGACCGCCGCGGCATGCTCGCCCGGCACTGGCGGATGCTCGTCTATCTCACGGCGCTGGCGCTCGGGGTGTATGGCGCGTCGCAAACCCTTCGCCTGCGGGCCATGGCGGCGCAGGTCACTTCGATCACCTCAATTGGTCCCGTAGTCGCGGCCTCAACCCCGAAACGCCCCAGCCATCTCACCAGCCGGGAACGGTTGCTCCTCTACGGCGATGACCAGGCCTCGAATCAAACGGATCGCTGGAAACCCCTCTGGGACAGCGATCCCTCGAATCCGGTTTTCTTCGCCCAGTATGTCCATGGCGAATTCTCCGACCGGAAATCCCTCACTCCGGAATTGCTCGCCGACGCGGCGCGGATCGACCCCGGCAACGGCTGGTATCCCGCGATTCAGGCGGGAGCCCTGCTCGACGGCACGGTAGTCAGGGAGAAGCAGAATCCCGCCGATCAGCAGGCGCTCAAGGCCCCGACTTACACGGTGAAAAACCCGGAAAAACTCGCCGCAGCCATGGAGCTGATCCACCAGGCCGCGGCGATGGAGCGGATGAACTCCAGACAAGAGGAATTGATCAAATGGCAGATCCCGCTGTTAGGCGAACGGACGGACTGGATTTCACAGGTGCCCATCACCGCTTTTGCGGCAGGCATGACCGCTCCCGGCTCCATCGCGATGCGCCGTCTGCCGGATGCCTTTGCCGGCGAAGCCCAACGACTCGCCGCCGAGGGCAAGCGGGACGAATTCCTCCGCCTCGTCCAATCATGGGATACGATCAACCGGCATTTCCTCGATGGCGGTTGGACGATGATCGACATGCTCATCGCCAAGGTGATGATTGTTTCACCGGCCGCCAATTTCCGGGATGCGGCCTTGAAACTCGGACTTGAGAAGGAAGCCGGGCGATTCGAGGGAATTGCCGCATGGAGCCGCGATGATCGCGAACGGCGGAACCGGAAGAACGCTCCCGATCCCCTTGGGGATTTGGTTGAACGAAGGGGCGCACTCCTCACCGCGCTCACCCTACCAATGCTCACGAGACAGGCGGAGAACCCGCCGCCGCTCACCGAAGATGACCTGCTGCCCTCACGCCTTGCCGAACACGCGCTTTCCCAGAGGATTTTGGTAACGCTTTCGTGCCTGATCCTCGCTCTCGCAGCCGGTCTTGCCTCCATACGCTTCCTTGGCTCCAGCCCGCTCAACCGGAAACTCTCCGCGCGGATGACCGATCTGCTCCAGCGCCGCGACTGGGCGCTGGTTCTGTTAGGTGGTGCCGTCATTCCCATCGTCCTTTATCTCGTACTCGTCTATCTCAGCCCCTTGAGTGGTCGCGATTGGTCCCTGCGGCTTTTGGGTTTCATACCCCTTTTCGCCCACATCGCAGCCGCGCTGGTGATGGTTTTGACCATGACAACCGCCCTCGCTTCCCATGTGTTGGACCGCAGGCTGGCGGCATTCGGCCTCACTGTCGGATGGCCCAAGACAAGATGGGCGATGCTCCTGTGCGCGGCGCTCTCTACCATTATCATCGGCGCGGTGGCCCCGGCCTTTCACGAGTTCAACCTACCGCCGCCCGCGCGGCTGATCCTGCTGTCGGGCGGATGCCTCCTCATCGCGATCCCGCTGCTGTGGCTCATCGGGGGACTGGTGAAACCGCTCATCGGTTTCGGAGGTTCCACTCTCCGGTTCGCGACGCTCCACCGCGTCCTGGTCCCGGCATGGATCTTCGGGTTTGTCATCCTTGCGATCACTTCGCCACTCCATCATGCCATCGAGCGCCATTGGATGCAGCAGGACAGGCTGATGGAGATCACTCCGGATGCCCCGTCGCTTTCACGCTACGAATGGGAAACCACCCAACAACTCCGCAGGGAACTGCGGGAGAGACTCTAAAGACACACGATTCGAAGACGCAATGCATCCTGCGGTCGCCGCCTCTGGCACAACTTTCAGGATGGGGATTTGAGTCCGCGTTGATCAGCCCTCGGATTTACGAATATGCTCAAGCGCGACTGAAAGCGGTGGCCGGACCTAAGGAGAGTGGACACTCCTGTCCACCAGTCGATGTGCCGGCAAAGAAAAGGAGCGTCACTCATTACCATGTCATTTCATGATCCGGGTGGACAAGAGAGTCCACCCCCCTTTGCAGCAAGCTTCCCGGATGTTCCGCTGCAAAACCCAAACCCCTCTTGACGGCCCGTCATCCCACTCACTTGATATGCCCATGAGGCCCGGACAGGAAGTGGCGATTGGTTTTGCCGCGGTGTTCTTCGTGTTGACCCTATGGCGCGAGGCCATTTGGTTCAGGCGATTCAGCGGATGGCAGAAAGTCGACGGCGTGGTCGAGGGCATCAACACCTTTGGTGATGGGCCCGGTTGCCCGATCATCGGTTATTCGGTTGGCGGCACTCGCAAGACATTCCAATCCAGCGTCTGCCTGTATAATCCCCGGCTCGGTGAAACTGTTGTCGTGCTGTTTGATCCCAAGTCAAATGCCGCCGTCATGCTGACAAAACGCCATCGCTGGTTTCTAACCGCCTTTTGCGGAGCGTTCTCAATCGCGATGCTTGGAATCGCGGCGCTTTCCCATTAGAAGCTGATCGGAACAGGCCATTTTGTCTGGCTCCATAAGCCAGCCGCAACCACCACATCACATCGGCGGTTCGTAGGTGAAGCGGTAGAAGCGGGTGCCGGAAACGGCGACAATCTTTTCGCAGGCTCCGTTTGCGTCCGAAGTGAGGGTTTCCATGAAATGCCATTCCTTCAGGTCGGAGGACCATTCGAGACGATAGTCGAGTCCGGCCGCGGCCTGGCAGGTGATGGTGGCCGTGCCGTCGCCATTGGGGGTGATCGTCACCGCGTCGGGTGGGAGAACAATGAGGGTGAGCTGGTTTTGCGCGTCGAAGGGATCGGACCATTTTTCATCGGTGTAAACGGCGCTGCCGGTGAGCGTGCGGAGGAAGGCGACGAGGTCGTTTTGTTGCTGGGTGCTGAGGTTGAGGTTTTGCACGCCACCGGGCCGCCTGAGGCGAGGATCGAGGTTCGCGTTGTCGCCGGGGATGGCGTTGTAGTGGGCGATCACCTGATTGAGCGTGGCGAAGACGCCGTTGTGCATGAACGGTCCGTTGGACTGTCCGCCGGGACCGACGAGATCGCGCAAGGTGGGCGAGCGGGTGTTGGTGAGGTCGGTGCCGCCGCCGAGGCTGCCGGTCACGCCGTTGTTGCGGCTTGCCGGATCGATGTCGAATTCCGGCGCTTGGTGGCATCCGGCGCATCCGGCTCCGCCCCCCGGGCCGGGAGGGTTCATGAACAGGGCTTTGCCGTTGTTTTCCTGAGCGGTAAAGTTGGGAAATGTCGCGTTGTTGTTGTTCACCAGCGCGCGGCCGGCATCGAACTTCGAGTCAAACGACTGGATGCTGCGGACGAATTGAGCGAGCGAGCGCTGGATGCGCGCCTCGGTCACCGCGGCATCGCCGAAAGTCATGGCGAAGAGCACGCGGTATTCGGAAATCGCCGCGAGCTTGGCGGTGAGATCCGCGAAAGCCGGATCGCCCGAGGCTCCACTGAAACCCATCTCAACATGGTCGCGGATCGGCTGGGTCGTCTGGTTTTCAAGAGTCGCGGCGCGCTCGTCCCAGAAGAAGCGCGGCTCGTTGCCGAAGCGGGCGTTGACCAGCCGCATCGAGTGGCGGCCGGTGGTGCCCGCCACGCCGGTGCTCGCCACCGCGGGATCGGCAAAGGCGCGTGACTGCGCGTGGCAGGTGGCGCAGGAAACCGTGTTGTTTCGCGAGAGGCGCTTGTCGTGAAACAGCACGCGGCCGAGCGTGGCACCCTCATCGGTGATGGCGTTGCCGGCGGTGGTGTTGTCGTTGGTGATGTAGGCGGGAACCGGCTGGTTCGCGTAGTTGGCGAGCTGGGTCAGATCCAAAACGCCGTCTCCGGCAAATGCGGACGATGACACGCAGGCCATCAGGGCGATACGGAAGCGGAGGGTTTTCATGGTTTCATCGGTTGGGTGTTTCAGTCCTCCGTTGCGGGAGGGTGCGATGATCCAAACCTGTGTCTGTGAAATCAGTGTTTGGACTTACGGACAAAATTGTGAAGGAAGTGTAAAATCCTTGGAATGCGGCGGGCAACGCCGCTTTTGAGTCAGGATGAGCTCTGGTCCCGTGGCCAAAGCGGCGGTGCCCGCCGCAGTCCAAGAGGCTCATGGCGTCTCCGAGAGGATGCTGAAAAACACCTTTTCAGGCAGTGGCTGAGGCGCGGTGAAGATGAGGTTCGCGCCGTTGGAGACGTGTGTCGCTCCGCTGACGGGTGCCCAGAAATCCAGATCCACGCTATGCCACATGGTTTGTGTGGCGGCGGGATCTTCCGGGACGGTGAGAGAGAACCCGTTTGCGCCAACACTGTGATTCAGCGGCGATGCGGGAGCTGTGGTGTTGTAGGCTCCTAGGTTGAAACGGAGTCGGTAGTAGTATGCCTGGTGCGTGGCGCTCATGGCGGCGACGCCACCGGCGAGGAGGTTGGTGGCTTCGGCGGGATCGGTTAGAAGATCGTAGAATTGATCCGTGCCGGTGTTGAAGCGGATGAGCTTGTAGCGGTCGTCGCGCAGGACGCGTCCGCCGACAGTGGAGGTGGCTTGGTCGAACTGAACGCTGTGGAGGCGTTGGCGTGAGTCGCTTTGATTGGCAAGGATCGGCTTGAGGCTCTTGGAATCCAGTGTCACGGTGGAAGGCAGTGGCACACCCGCCATTTCGAGTATCGTGCTGAAGAGATCGACGGCATGGACGAGCGCGCCGCTGGTGCGACCGCCGGAGACGACGCTCGGTCCCTTGATGATAAGCGGCACGCGGATGCCGCCTTCATAGAGCGTGTCCTTGGAGTGAGCGGCATCGTAGGGAGCTTGGATGACCTGACCGGGGGTGCCGTTGTCGCCGACGAAGATGATGTCGGTGGTGGCGGGGTTGACGGAGAGGAGCAGTCGGCCGATTTCGGTGTCCATCGCTTCCACGGCGGCGCGGTATTTCAGGAGATTGGTGGCGGGATTGGCGCCGTAACCGTGCAAACCGGTCGGTGGATTGTGAAACGGTGTGTGCGGCGCGTTGAAGGCGACCCATGCGAACCAGGGTTGGTTGGCAGTGGTGCGGGCTGTGATCCATGCGACGGCGTCGTTGACAACATCGGTGGTGGCATAGGTGGTCACGGTGGAGGTCACGCCGTTGATGGTCTTGCTCCAACTGGTGTAACTGGCTAGTCCGCCCGCGGTGCAGCCGGCGTAGTGCGGCCAGCCGCCGATGGTGTTGGGGCCATTCGCGACGACGGCGGGTCCGCCGGCGTTAAGGTGCCATTTTCCGAAACAGGCGCTCTGGATGCCGAGGCCGCTGTGTTGGGTGATCACTTCCGGCAAGGTCAGTTCGGAGGATGGCAGCGAGTTTCCCGATGCGACACTGACCACTTCGCCGACGCCGGTGCGGAATCCGTGCCGTCCGGTGATGATGCAGGCGCGGGTGGGCGAGCATACCGGCGTGGCGTAGGCATTGGTGAAACGCACGCCGCTCGCCGCGAGCGCGTTGATGTTCGGCGTGGGCGCGGTGGCTCCGGGAGTGGTGTTGTAGAGCGACTGGCTGTCGGTGCCGAGGTCATCGGCTATGATGAGCAGCACATTGTTGCCCGCGTGGGCGGTGGCGAGCAACGCGAGTAATAGGAGGGTTTTCATGGAAAATTTGGAGTGCGGCGAGCATCGCCGCTTTTGAGTGGGGATGTAGGCTGGTTACGTGGCAAAAGCGGTGATGCTCACCGCAGTCCTAAAGATTCACGGGCAATCGGTCAGGGTTTTGAGGAAGGCGACAAGCGCGGCCTTGTCGGCGGCGCTGAAGTTGAGGCCTTTTGCGGGATGCTTGGCGAGATTGGGATCAAGGGTGGCGCTGCGCTGGACGCCACTGCTGTAGTGCTCGACGACTTCCTCCAACGTGGCAAAGCGGCCGTCGTGCATGTAGGGCGCCGTGAGGGCGATGTTGCGCAGGCTGGGGGTGGAGAACTTGTGTTCGTCGGCGGAGGAACCGGTGACCGCGGAGCGGCCGCGGTCATCGCCGGTAAGCCCGTTGTTGTGGAATTGGTGGTCGCTGAAAAGAGCGCCGCCGTGGCAGTGGAAACAATCCGCGCCGTATTGGCCGGTGCGCGGCTCGTATTCGGTCATGAACAGTTCGAATCCGCGCTGTTCCTCGTCTGTTAGGTCGGCTTTTCCGGCCATGGCCCGATCAAAGCGCGAGTCGCGGGCGCTGAGGGTGAGAAGGAATTGTTCGAGGGCGAGGGAGATTTTCCCGGCGTTGATTCCGTCCGAACGGTAAGCGGCTCGGAAGAGGTTCGGGTATTCGGCCGAGGCTGTTAGTTTCTCAACTACCCGGTCCAGCGACTCACCCATCTCGCGGTGGTCTTCGATGGGCATGAGGACTTGCTGGCGGAGGGAAGAAGCGCGGCCGTCCCAGAAGAACTCGCGTTTCCATGCGAGGTTGAAGAGCGGCATGGAGTTGCGTTCCCCGGTTTTGCCATCGATCCCTTTGCTGACGGCGAGCTTGTCGGTGAAGGCGGCGTCCGCCTGGTGGCAGGTGGCGCACGAGATCGTGCCGTCGCGGGAGAGCGCCTTTTCATGGAACAGTTTCTCTCCAAGCGCGACCCGTTCCTCGATGAGCGGGTTGTCGCGTGGCAAATCCGGCATGGGAAAGGTCCGGCTCATGGTGAAACGATAGGGCGTGAACTTTTCCGGCAGGTCGATGGGTTTGACGGGCGGAAGATTTCCAAGCACCGGCGCGGAGGAGGCGATGCGGTGGAGGCGGAAAGCTCCGGGCAGATTGGCGACAAGCGCGGCGGCGATGGGATCACCTTCTCTCGAATGGGTGGCGCTGCCGTCCCCATCAAACGAAAGAGGGCGGGGCGCGTTCAGCAGCGTGGCGATGTCGAAATGAATCAGCGCGCCTGCGTCGTGGCTGAGATCAAGCGCGGAGCCAAGGGTAATGCGGGTGCGGTTGGGATCGCGGGCGAGATGATGGGCGTAGCCTTTGGGTTCGCTGTTGGCGCCGCGGTAGTGGCCCTCGATGGCCAGGAAGATGTAGCCGGTTTGCCAGGTCCAGTGGAGGCCGTTGAGGTTGGGATTGAGCGGATGGTCGGCGGGAAACCGGGTGACATCGGATGAGTTTTGCGCGGCATCCGGCCCGATGTGGAAACGGATGGAGCGGAACTTTCCCGGAGGAATGCTTTCTAACAAAACGGCATGGCGGCGGCTTGCGGTGTCGATCCATGCGATGGCATCGGGGACTTCGGTCCACTGGCCGTCCTCGCGTTCGAGGGCGAAACCGCTGAGCAGGTAACTGAGGCGGGTGACGGAAATCGTTTCGCGGGCCGAGGATTCGTAGCGCAGGGAGTCGAGGCGCAACGGCTCGCCATTGAACACAGGCTCAATCGTGAGTTCGAGGTTCGCGGCGAATAGCGGCGATGCCAACGCCGATGCGAGAGTGAACCATCGTTGGAGTTTCATCCCAAGTGCTCAGTTGATGGTGAATCCGCCCGTCAGGGTGTAGGTCGGCCCTGCAAAGACCACCACCACGTTTTGGGCCCCGGTGGTGGCGTTCGCGGGAATTACGAAGGTCGCCTGTGCGGTGGTAGCACTGGGACGTGAGATCGATGTTCCATTGATCGTTCCGCCGATGGTGATGCTGGTGGGGATCACGTTCACCGGGGGATTGGGCGGTGTGGTTGGCAAGGTGATGGTGACGGTGACCGTGCTGCCACGCGCCGCGCTGCCTCCGGGTGCCACGGATGTGCCCGTGCCACCACCGCCTGATGGCGTGTAGTCGAAGCCGTTGCTGTCGAAGGTGGCGAGCGATGTGCGTGAGACTCGGTAATAGCGACTGGCGTGGCTGTTCTTCGCTCCGCTTTCGGTGAAGGCCGCCACATCGTCGGTGGCGGTGACGGCGGGCGCGATGTCCGGCCAGTCGGTGAGGTTGACCGAGGCTTCGACCAGATAGGTTCCACCCTCGACGGCACTCCACGTGAGCGTGACATCTCCGGTGGCGGAGTTGATCGCGGGCGCACTGGCGGTTTCCACTTTGTTAGGTCCGCCATCGAAGAAGGTGGTCACGGTTTCGCTGATGGTGGTGGCACCGCCGCTGGGGCTGCCGTAATACTGTCGGCCGGTGGTGTAGGGATAGGCGGGCGTGCCATCGGCGTTGATGGTGGTGAAGTAGGCCCAGGTGCCGGAGGGATACTCGGGCGTGACGCACCAGCGGACGTTCTGTTCGTTGAGATCGAAATCCACCCCCTGCGTGTAGCCGCGGTCACCGAGGTAATCGAAGTCCTCGATGTAGTGGCCGAGCAAGTAGGTGGCGTTCACGGCGGGACCGTTCCTGAAGGCCACGGTCTGAATGCGCTGCGCCCATGCGGGCAGGGTGGTGCGTCCGGTGCTGGCCAGATTGGTGGTGCCATAACTGCCGTTTCGCAGCACATAGCCGGAAACCATGCGCCGCACGCCGCTGTTGGGATCGAGTGGACTGGAATAGCCGTAGGGGCCATAGACAGGCAAACCGTCGGCCGCCCAGGCGAGGATGGGCGAGTGCCTGGTGACGGGCGTCGTGCTTTCCGTGTAGCGGTTTGTGACCGGGTTGTAGTCCACATGGTCGCCGAGTTGGTAACGCAGGCCGATGGGCTGGGCGTGGTAGTGATAGTTGTTTCCCGCCTGGTGGGCGAGCGCCGGATCGAAGGTGACGCCTTCGTTGTGATAGCCGTCGCGATTCCACACGCCATCGCCTGTCAGGCCATTGACCGGCGTCGCGTCGGTGGAGCTGGCATTGACATAGGAAAACGCGTCGCGCGCATCGAACATGGAGACGCCATTGACCATGCGGCCGGTGGCACCGAGTCCGGTGAGGGTTTTGACGGCCGGGATGACGGGGGTGCGGGGGATGCGGTAGATGGTTGCGGTGTTGGACGGGAAATTTGGAAAATTCTGGGTCTTGGCTGCATCCAGATACCATGGGCCCATGATGTGGCCCGCGAGGCCGGTGGTGCGGATATAGACCCAGTTGTTGGAATAGACGATCTTGCTGACTCCGGCGTAGGTCGGTGAGCTTTGCACTCCCGTTCCGCGGCTCCAGGTTTTGGAAACGGTACGGGATGTCTCGGCGGCGGTGGATTGATAGATCGTGGCGTATTGGCCGGAGTCCGCCGTATGCCATGAGGTGAGTCGGGGATCCGCGATGGCGGGCACGGCGGTGAGAACAAGAATGGAAATCGGGAGGGCTTTCATGGTTTGGCTCCCACAATCGAAACGCGGCAATGTGAGGCCGATATGTGGAACCAAAGGGAAAATTGTTAAATTTCGGTAAACCCGAAAACAACATCGGGAAGTTGTGACCCACAAGGGAGTTCACACCCGCCTGCGGCGGAGGACCATGGCGGCGGCACCCGTGGCGAAAAGCCAGACGGATGGCTCGGGGACGGGGACGGCATTCCACGCGAGGCCGAAGTATTCGCTGTCCACCGCGTCGGTCAGATCGAAAACCATTTCGTCGAAAACCACCCTGAAACCATAGCGGCCTGCGGCGAGCCAATCGAAGCGGAGAAACTCGGTGTTGTTGTAATCGGTGACCGACTCCCCGACCTTGGCGAGAAACTGCCCGGTTCCATCCACAGTCCAGACTTCGAGATCGAGATCGGAGAAGGCGAGGTCGGATCCGGTTCCGGAAATGTCGTCGTGGGATCGCACCGAAAACCAGTTGAGAGCCACGCTCAGCGACATCGCCTGGGTAAAGGAAGAGGAAAACACGTACTCGAAGGTGCCGCCGAGATCGATGGTGGCGGAATCCCAGCCGTCCTCCGCGATCAGGCCGCCGCCGTCGGCAGCGAGTTCGCGGGTGCCGAGGAAATACACGTCCGTAGCAGCGGTGAGATCGAGCATTCCGGCACCGGTTCGCGTGTCGAGCGCCTGGGTGGTGACGTTCATCGCGTTCTGGCCGTTGTTCCAGCCTTCGGTCTTTTTCGCCGAGGCCATCAGCACGGACTTGATCACGCGGGTATCGAAGGCGTCGTCGTTGCCAAGGTGATTCAAAAAGGGATCGGTCTTGGCCGCATCCTTGAGCAGGGCAATGCCGCCGGCGACGATCGGCGAGGCATAACTCGTGCCGTCGAGGTTGAGGAAGTACTGGTTGGTGGGGGAAGGCTCCTGAACAATGCCTGGCAGCGCCGCGCCAATTCCACCGCTGTCGCCGAGATAAGCTGCGAGAAACATCCGCTCCCCGGGAGCGGCGATGTCCACTGCCGCGCGGACACCGGTCAGGGTCTGCCCGGTTTCCGGATTGTGGAAATCGACCAATCCGGACGAGGAGAACGACGAAGGTGTTAGAAACGACGCGCCGCCGGTGGAGCCGACGGAGATGTTGTTGAATCCTGAGGCGGGGGAGGAAACCTTGGCGGCAGGCCCCGCGTTGCCGGCCGAAACGACAAAAGCCACGGATGGATTTTCACGCGCGAGACCGTCGATGGAACGAAGTTGGTTGGAATTCGCGGCAGGGTCCGATCCGCCCCAACTGCTGTTGATGACGTCCGGCTGGGCCACCCCGGCACCGAGGTTGCTGCCGGTGAAAAAGTCCTGATAGACGGCGAGCGTCTCGTTTCCGCCGGTGGAGAACGATCCGAGCTGGGTGGTGGAGAATCCCGAGGCGATGGCACCCGAGACCAGCTTCGACTCCGGGGCCATACCAAGGGCGGTGTTCGAGTAGTAACCGAGACCGTTCTGCTCGAAGTAACCGCTGCCAGCGAGCACATGCCCGACGGTGGTGGCATGAAAGTCGATCTCATCAAGCGCGCCGGCCGCGGGATTGTTGTGGGTGAAGAACGAGTTTGGCGCGCCGGGCGGCCGGACGAACGCCTCATGGCCGAACCAGACGTGTCCGGCCTCAATGTTGCCGATGACGGTGGAGGCTCCGCGGAAACCGAGGCTGAAATACGTGTCCCAGCCAACCACGTTGTTGACGAAGGTGAGGCTCTGGAACGCGCCGTTCTGATAGTCACCGGAGTAAACGAGCGAACCGGGGTTTTCCTGACCGTTCAGAAAACCGGCGGAGAGCCAGGTTGCGGTCGCAAGAACGGCGCGGAGTTTCATGGGTTTCGGGAGGCTCACACAACGATTGAAGCCGCTCAACTCGAAATGCGCGTCACCAGTCGGCCCCGAGACCGTAGCGGCCGGCGAGTTCTAGCAGATCCTCGCGAATCGGCCACTCGTCGGGGCGCTCGCTGGTTTGGTGGCGCTTGCTGGCGCCCTTGAGCATCATGCAACCGGTGTTGTCACCGATCGTGCGGATGGTTTCCACCTCCTCTGGTGTGAGACGAATGTCCGGCAGCGCGGAGAACTCGCGAATCTTGTCCTCGATCGGCCGCGCGCCCTCGCCGGATTCCTGGATGAACGTGGGCACCACGCATTCCACGGCCGGATGGCTGAGGTTCCAGATGGAGGCGAACTGCAGCAGTGTCAGACCGTGTTTCTCGGCGATCGGTTTCATGCGCTCCACCTTCTCCATTCCGTGCTGGACCCAGCCCTCGGGACGATACGTGCGGTGGTCGCCGGGTTTGAACTCGTGTCCCGGCAGCCCGAGATCGCCGTGAAACACGCCGCCATAATCGACCACGCGGGTCATGACTTTCACGCCATGTTTCGCGCAAGCGGGCAGTGTGAGTCCCACCGGCCAGGGTTCCAGCGGATTCAGGATCAGCATGGCCCAGTCGATCAGTTCGCCGAAGCGCTCGAAGGATCCCACCAGATCGAGGGAGAAACCGTTCGCCGGCCCCGGAGCAATGCCTAACAGACGCGTCAGCCCCTCATCCTTCGCTCCCTTCAGCGCGTTCCAAACGGCGTCCGAGGTGTAGCCGAGTTCGTCGGGATTGTGGAGCATGAGCAGATCGAAGTGATCGGTGCCGCAGCGTTCGAGTTCCTTCGCGGCGGCCATGCGGACGAATCCGGCGAAGCCTTCCGGACCGCGCAGTTCGGCATCGGTGAAACGCGGATAGCCGCGCGCGCCCTGCCGCTGGCCTTCGTAGAAATCATGGCCGATCATGCCGACGAGGCTGTAGGTGGAACGGTCCACGCCCTTGAGCGCCTTTCCTAACAGCTCATCGGCCTTGCCGTTGCCGTAGACATCGGAGGTGACGAAGGTGCGGATGCCGGATTGGTAAGCGGTCTCGATGCAGCCGATGAAGCGATCCTCGCCGAGTGTTTCGCCAAAGTGCATGAAGCGGCCGCCGCTCCAGGTGCCGTATGCCGTCGTGGTGGGATTCATGGCGGACTGACTAGTCGCGCCGGACGGCCCGGTCAATAGCGGGGCACCGTCGGATCGATGATCTCGGACCACATGTCGATGCCGCCGCTCATCGAGAAGGCGTTTTCCACGCCATTCGCGCGGAGAAAGGCGGCGGCGCGTTGCGAGCGCATGCCGTGGTGGCAATACACGACCACTCCGCGGTCCGAATCCGCCTTCAGGGCCTCGATTTTCGCCGGAAACGCTCCGAGCGGCACCCATTCGTGGCCGTCGATCGCACAGATCGAGAGCTCGTCATCCTCTCTGCAGTCGATCAGCCGCGGCCGGTTCTCGCGCGGCAGGCCGATCCATTCCGAGACCGCCCGCGGGCTGATCTCGATGGTGGTGGCCGCGTCCGGCAGGGATTCGGGAAACCCGGCGCTCATTCGACAATCACCGGGGTTCCGACTTCGACGTTCTCGAAGAACTTCTCCGACATGTGATGCGGCATGCGGATGCACCCGTGGGAGGCGGCATAACCGGGCAGATAGCCGGTGTGCATGCCGATCCCGCCGGTGAAGCGCATGAAATTGGGCATCGGCGCGGCGTAATAGACTTCATTCGGCTTCGGCTTGTCCACGCGGACGTCCACGTTGTCGTTGGTCGTCATGCCCGTGGTGCGGTCCTTGAAGACGCCGTAGAGCGACGATTTGTGATCCTTGCTCTTCTGTGTGATCTTGAAGCGGCCCGGCGGCGTGTCGTGCCCCTCGGTGCCGCTCGAAATCTTCGAGACGCCCACCAGCACTCCACCCTTGTAGAAAAACGCCTTCTGCTGCGCGCGGTTGATGCGGATGAGCGGGCTGCCCTGCACACCGTCCCCATCCCAATACGAGATGTCATCCGGAATCGCCGGTGGCGGATGGTGCGGTCCGTTTGAAACCTGCTGCTGGTGGACGGGACCGCCGACCCCCGCCATGTAGCCGGATTTCTGCGGTCCCCCGAGTTCGCAGGCGACGAGCGCGAAACAGGAAACCAAAGGGACCGAAAGGCGGATGGTGTCCGGAGTGATGAACTTCATGGGCGGCGGAACCTGTACCGGGATCGCCCGCAGGTCAAGTGAACAGACCGCAAGGCCGGTCACTCGGTCTCAGCGTCACTGACCACCCACACCCTGTAAAACGCCCGGTCCTCTTCCGGCGCCGGGAAAACAGGCACCGCCACCGCTTCCAAACCCGGGTCCGACGGATGAGGGGAAATCCGCGCGCCTGCCAAGGAAACCGGCGACCACACGGCGGCATCCGGCCGATCCGCGCGCTGGAGTTGATAGAATAGATCCGGCGAACGAACGTTGCGGGTGAAGCGCAGGAAAATCCCCGGCACTCCGTTGTCAGCGGCCATCATCCGGAGGCCGTTCTCACGACCATCGGTTCCAAGCGGGTCGGAGCGGAAGGCGTGTTCCACCAGATTGTTCCAACCATCGGCATCCGGATCAAAACCGGGATCGCGCTGAAGGTCCGGCAGCGCCATGAAATCCGGATCCTCGCTGGCCCACAGATCATAGGCCGTCTGCGCCGCCGTCGTCACAAGCGCCTCGGCACTTGCCGGCGACTCTCCGGTCTCATTGATCGCCACCAAGCGATAGCGGTAGCCGGTCGATGCGCTCAACCCGGAGTCCACATGCGAGTTCACCGTGCCACCGATCATCGCCACGTTGGCAAACCCGCCTCCCGCGGCGGGCGCGCGTTCGAGACGGAACTCGCGTTCGTTCTGTGAAACCGCCGACCACGAGAGCCGCACGTGCGAGTCATCCAGAACTTCGGCCGCGAATGCCGCAGGGGCCGCCGGCAATGATATCTGATCGATGCCATGGGCATGAACCTGCGAGATGGAGAAGCTGCTGGCATCCGTTTTCACCACGCGCAGATAGCGGAACGCCTTCGGGTTGGCCAAACTCAGCGTGAGGCCTCCCTGATGCGGCAGGGCGGTGGCACCCTGCGCGCCCAACACCGTGAACGTGGAGAAGTTCGCCTGGTTCGACGCGCGGACCTCGAAGTTCTTCCGATGAACCTCGACGTCCGTCGTCTGACTGGAGGTCACGACCACCTGTTCCAGGTGATGGGGCTCGTTCAGATCCACCTGCCAGAAATGGTTGGACCCGCTGCCCGATGCCCAGCGTGTGGACAACTGCCCGTCGTTGGCTTTCGGTGGTGAAAAACTCGAGTTGTTGTTGAACGTCGAGGACGCGGTGGCCGTCCGCAGATGCGCCTTCTCGTCGTGCTCCTCAGTGATCGCCACATTCGACCAACCGGAAGTGCCCTCCGCGTTCACCGCCTCGACGGCGAAGGCATGGGAATCCAGCCCGTTTGACAAACCCGTCACCGCATGGCTGGTCGCATCCGCCGAGAGCGTCGCGACCTTCTGCCAGAGGCCGCCGTGCACTTCGCACTGCCAGAGATGATAGACCGCCTCATTCGTGGCCACATCCGTCCATGCCAGATTCACCCGCGAGGGGGAAACCACCGCCGCGCTCAGAGCGGACGGAACGGCGGGCACTCCGGAGTTGGACTGTGGAATCGAGAAACCGGCATCCTCCAGCGCGGCAAACCATAACTGGCCGAGTTGATCATATCCCGCCTGCCCCGGATGAATGCCGTCGCCGGGCTGAAAGAAATCGAGCAGCGGATCCGGATCATCGAGCACTACGAGAGCGTTCATGTCCACCAGTGAGACCTTGCGTCCGGCGGCGGCGTGGGCGGCCACACGGGCGCGGACTTCGGCGTTGTAGGCATTCGCATTCGCATTGAGTTCCCCGGCGGAGCGACCCTGCCAGGCTTGGGTGATGGGAAGAATGGTCGCCACATGCAATCGGCAGGCTGGCAGCGTCGAGGTGATCTCGATGATGAGATTCTCGAGATTGTTCGCCGCCTGAGCGATCGGTTTGCCCTGCACAACGTCATTGGTGCCGACCATCAGCAGCACCGCGTGGGGCCGGGCTTCCAACCAGCCGCTCAATTCCGCAAGCGTCTCATCGGTGCGCCAGCCGTTGTTGCCGTTGTGGTCCGGATCCATGCCCGGCGCGGCGTTGTCGGTTTTCTCGCCGACAAAATCGAAGCTCACGCCCTGTGCCGTGAGCAGCTCGCCGAGTTTCTTCCGATATCCTCCCGGAATGTCGCCGTTCGGGTAATTGATGTCGTTGGTGCCGCGCGTGATCGAGTCCCCAAGCGGCATGATCTTCAGCGCCTGGCCGAAGGCGGGCGGCCAAAGGTTCATGCCCATGGCCATCAGGAAAAGGAATGTCCGCTTGGGGGGCATCGGAACAAATGGGGAGAGGTTGCCTGGCGGGATGCGATGCAACAGATTCTGTTCCTACACTGGCATCCGGATTTGTCCAGCATTGGAAATAGTTGGAAAAACCGCGAACGTGGTCATCATTCGGCCGCGATTCATGGCGGACAGCGAGGAAACCACCCATCCCGAAGCACCTGCGGCAGCGGAAAAACCCGGCCTGCGCCAGGATCTGGCCGTGCTGATGAAGGTGCGCCTGAACTTCTTCGTGCTCGTGACCACCTTCTTCGGCTTCCTGCTCGCTTCGCGCGGCGGACCGGTGGACTGGATCAAGCTGCTTCACACCATCCTCGGCACCGCGGCGGCGGCCTTCGGGTCCGCCGCGTTCAACCAGCTCATGGAGGTGGACCTCGACGCGCGCATGAAACGCACCGCGGATCGCCCGCTGCCATCCCGCCGCATGGACCCGCTGATGGCCTTCGGCATCGGCTGGGTGCTCTCCGCCGTGGGCATCATCCATCTGGCCGTGCATGTCGGCGACATCGCCGCCTATCTCACCGCCTCCACCGTGGCGATCTATGTGTTTGTTTACACGCCGCTCAAACGCGTGAGTTCGGTCAACACGCTGGTGGGTGCTATCCCGGGCGCGATCCCGCCGGTCATCGGCTGGGTGGGCGCGGGCGGAACGCTCGGCTGGGAGGCGTGGTTTCTCTTCGGCCTGCTGTTTTTCTGGCAACTGCCGCACTTCATCGCCATCAACTGGCTGTGCCGCGAGGAATACGAATCCGTCGGCTACCGCATGTGGTCCAATGGCGATCTGAGCGGCAGGAAAAGCGGCGTGATTTCCGCGCTGTGGTCGCTCGCGCTCGCGGTGTTTTCGTTTCTACCGACGATGCGCGGCTTCGCCGGAATCGTCTGGACCATCAGCGGTCCGCTGCTCGCACTGGTGATGATGGCGCTGGCGCTGCGCTTCGCCCGCGACGGCCGCCGCGAATCGGCGCGCGGATTGTTTTTCTTCACCCTGCTTTATCTTCCGGTGGTTCTGTTAGTGCTGCTGGTGTCATGGAAAACCACCGGCTGAATCACCATGGGCGATTTGATATCATCCGCGCAACGACTGGCCGATGCCCTCAGGCCGCTGCGTTTCCAGGCGCCGGTGGACCGCGTCTATCACACGCTCGACTACGCGTGGAAACCGCACCGCCGCTACCTCGAACTCTACGGCAAGGGCCGCAAGCGCGTGCTGTTCCTCGGCATGAATCCCGGCCCCTTCGGCATGGCGCAAACCGGCGTGCCCTTCGGTGAAATTGCCGCCGTGCGCGATTGGATGGGCATTCAGGAAACCGTCGGCCGTCCCGAAAACGAACATCCGAAGCGACCGGTCGAGGGTTTCGCCTGCCAACGCTCCGAAGTCAGCGGACGCCGGCTTTGGGGGCTCTTTTCCGAACGATTCGGCACTCCCCGGAAGTTCTTCGCCGACCACTTCGTCCTCAACTACTGCCCGCTGGTGTGGATGAGCGCCACCGGCGCCAACCTCACTCCGGACAAACTCCCCGCCGCGGACATGACGCCGGTCGAGGACGCGTGCATGAACCATCTTGCGGAAGTCGTCGCCGCGATCAAACCCGCATTCCTCATCGGCGTCGGGGCATTCGCCGAGGAACGCCTCAGGCGCGCGGCGGAAATCTCCGGATCGAAAGGCCGCGTCGGCAAGATTCTCCATCCTTCGCCCGCGTCGCCCGCCGCCAACCGCGGCTGGGCCGAGGCCGCCACCAAACAACTCGCCGCCCTCGGCGTCTGGTGATCAGCCGAGCGTCTTGCGCAAGCGCCGGATCAGCGCCGCATCCTCCCCGCGATCCGCATCCTCAAGGTCGGATTCCAGTTCATCCAACAAGCGCCGCATCACCCGTCCGGGATGCGCCGCCTGTCGCAACACCGCCCGTTCCCCGCGGTCGAGATCCGGGCTTTCCAACAAGGTCGATTGCAAATGCTGCCGGCCGTGATCGTGGCAATCGATGACGATCGGAAACCCCTCGCGATAAATCCGGCACAGGAAATGCCCGGGAAAATCCACCGCCTCCACCTCGAACCCCAGCCGACGCCCCACCAGCATGAAAACCAGCCCCAAGCCGAGCGGATTGGACTGCCCCGTGGCGATCGCCCAGGCCAAATCCAGATTCCGCGGGTCGTCCCCATCATCCCCATTCGCCTTGAGCCGCTCCTGCACGAAAAGAAACACCCGCAGCTCCTCAGCCGACATCACCTCCCGTTCCGCCGCCTCCTCTGCCAGCAGATCCAGCGCATCCGACAAGGGCTGCCGGATCGACACGCCGTCATGCAGGAAATCCGATATCAAGCGCAGCATCGCCTCGAAGCCCTCCCAATCCTCGCCCATCGCTTCCGCCCCGCCGCTCGGAGCCAGCCACTCGCGCTCCAACTCCGCGCGCCGCGCCGCCCCCAGCATCGCCGAGAGCAAACCGCGCTCTCGCCCCGTGAGCCTGACATTCCTCTCCGCCAGCCACTCGCTCACATCCCCGCCGAACTGCGCCAGCCGCGCCGCGATCCCCTGCCGCACCTCCGGCGTCTCGTCATCAAGCAGTTTCACCAGGGATTCGAGTTCCTCGGGACTGGGCGGCGCTTGGTGGCTTGGAAAACTCACGGAAAATCGGGGTGCTGTCGGCACGACGATGGGAAAAAAGCCATCACCCGCTGGCAAGCCCAATCACCACCCCGCTCCCTCCCGCCCGCCGAATTGCAGGCTTTACAAATCCCCCACCCCGTCCCACATTCCGCGCCCCGCGACAAAGCGACCAAGGAGAGGTGGCTGAGTGGTCTAAGGCACCCGATTCGAAATCGGACGTGGGGTGAAACTCACCGTGGGTTCGAATCCCACCCTCTCCGCCACGACCCCACTCCCGTTCATCGGGAGTGGGGTCGTGGCGTTTGAAGGGGTGGCCTTGAGAATTCATCGAGCACAGCGAGACGTTCGAAAGCCGCGGCCGCTTGTAGCGGCACAGTAAATCCGGCAAAGCCGCACCCCGCTTGGCCAGAGCGAAGCGGCGGCAATCCCACCCTCTGCGCCATCCGGTCCTTCGATGGAACTCTTTGCGTGTTTGTGTGCTTTCATGGGGATTCCTGTGGGACGTGGTTTTGGAGGTAACGCATGGTGGCGCACCGCTTGACCTGAGATTATCTGAAATCCCGAGCGCAATAGTCAGTTCACGGGCAAGCACGATCCGTCTGCGCTCCAAGGGCACGTCCTTGAGTGCCGAGATGCACATGGGAATGTTGCCGAGCGGATCCATCACCATGGTCAGCAGGAATGCCGATGAGAGGAAGGCGCCGGGATCCCACATCATTTGGTTTGGTTGCTTTGCGATGTCTCCATCACCAACACCCAGTCCTGAGGCGACGGGACGTTGGGTGTGTTCCATGAGGTCGTGGTGGGAGTCACCATGCCCTGGTCAAAACGCCGACCGGTGGCAGGGTCGAAGAAGAAGACCTTGTATGCCTGCCCGGGCACGAGATCATTCACCGTGAATCCTCTCCAATCGTAAATACCCTTGCGCGGGCGGTAGATGACGCGCGTCCCGCCGGGTATGCCGGCGGCAAAACAACCGGGCGCCCATTCCGGGTGGGCTTCGAATTTCTGCCACGGATACTGCTCCAAGAGTTTTTTGCCTAGCCCGAGTTGCGTGGATCCCGGGTAGTTCATGCCTTGCTTCCACGTTGTCCAGTCGTAGGGCTGGCGGTCCCACGCGCCCCAGTTACCGTGGTCGCCATCCACACCGGCGTGCCAAATCCCCGCCGCCCCGTAGGTATGCCCTGCGGCACCACTGAGAACACTCTGCCAGAAGATCCGGCGCTGTACATCTCCAAACCCCTGCTGCATGTGGCCCTCATAACAGGTCTCGCCGACCAGCACGGGCATCGGCGGCTTGGTGGCGTAGGCCGAGGAAACGATCGCCACTGATTCCGGTGCCACGGCAGCACGCTCGTCGTGATTTCCTCCAACCATGTCGAAATCGATCACCGGGATGTCATTCTTGGCAAGTTTCCGTCCATGCCCTGTGTGGCAGGTAAGCGGATGATGATAGGGATCGATGCTGCGGAGATAGGTCGCCACTTCAGCCCAAGCCCCCTTCCCTGCCTTGGTTTCTTCAGGAATTTCACCCGCAAGAATCCAGATCACCGGATAGGCACCGTACCGTGCAACCAGATAGCGCCAGTGACGCTTGAGATTGCCAGCCCCGAATTTCTCCATGCTGTTGCAGTCACCGCGCCCCCAAGCGCCGACAATCGCAGGCACAATGCCGTTGTCCGCCAGATGCTTCAACCGCCGGTCTGCATATTCAAAATACTTCGGATTGACCACGCTCATATCATTGGTGAGGTAAGGTTGTCCGCCCTCATTCTCCAGACTTGGCGCGGAGAAGTTTTCATCGGGATACGGCCCGCAGACGATCTGCACCACGGAAAAACCCTTGGCCTTGCGGTCTGCTGTTAGTTCCTGAAACCCCTCCCAAGTCATACGCTTGCAGAGGTTTTTCCACCAAGTGTCGCCGAGCCAAAAGAAGGGTGTCCCATCGGCATGCTCGAAATGGCGCTTGTTTGCACTGACCCGGAGAAAACCGTGCTTCTGCAGCGGGTTGTCGCCCGTGTAGGGGCCCACCGAAAGCGTCTGCTCCTTCCCGTTGAGACCGGCGTTGGCCTTGTCGCTGCATTCGACGCGGTAAGTGTATTGCCCCTGCTCCGGCGGAGCGAATCTCACCGTCCACTTCTTGTCGCCTGCCCAGAAGGCTGGCACCTTCCATTGTTTGTCGCCTTGCTGGAAGACAACATCGACCTCGATCTCCGTGAATGGGTTCTGGTAGGTCTTTGCACTCTCGTAGGAAGTTTCAAAAACATCCCACTGGGCTGGCTGGGCACCATGCAACACCGTCAGGCAGGCGAGCAGTGCGATGGCGGCAGCAACAGGAGCTTTGGAACGGCTGGCAAATCGATTGATCATGGGATTCTTCATTCTTGTTATTTGGTTTTGAACTGGCAGGCCGAGACAATCTCCGCCCAGCGCCAGTCGCGTTTCGCCCAGGCAGGCAGGGAGTTCTCGAGTTTTGCCTGTGACTCACGGATCTTCTCCTTGCGCTGCGGATCCTTGTTGGAGTCGTCCAGAAGTTCCAGCAGTTGTCGCACATTGGCCGCCTCGGGGCCGAAGTAGAACGAAGCATACTCATCGAGCACCGCATCCACGGATTTCTTCGGATTCGAGAACCACGACAGGAACATCACGCTGGCGATATCGGTGTTCCAACGCTCGGCATAGGGCCAGCCGCCTTTCATCAACTGTGGATCATAACTGTTCAGTTCGTCCTGGAGTGTCTTCCAATACGCCTTGTTGACGAGCATGCCGGGGTGATTGCCCCACATGGAGATGTCGGGAAAAACCATCAGCGGCTGTTTCGCCTTGTTGTAATAATCGCGCTCTTCAGCCGACATGCGGGCGTAGCCGTGATTCGGCGCGAGTGCCACTTCAAACCCTGCAAACCATTCCGGCCGCTCCTTGCTCCAGTCGAGGCTGTCGACGAGGTGCTTCCAGTCCTTGCCGCCGAAGGTCGGATGGTTCAGGTGCCAGGTGTCGATCCAGATTTCCGTCTTGGGCGAGATCTCGTGAATGCGGTCGGCCAGGGGGCGGGCCACGTTCCAGAATCCGCGGGTCGGCCACGGCTTGCATTGGTCACAGGCACAGCCACCGGGATCTGCGGGAAAGATGTTGTAGATATCCAGTGGTGCGAGCGCTTTGAAAACCTCCTCCTGCCAGGCCACCATCTTTTGCACGGCTTCGGGCTTCGACGGACACAGATACCAGTCCGGACAACCGATGATGGGCTTGATCCGCAACTCCTTGGGCGATGACATGTAGGCATCGTTGGCCACCATGAGCAACCCGGTCTTCATGCCCATGCGGCGGGCGGTGGCGTAGAAGCGCTGATACATCGCGAGCCAATCCTTGGCGAGGCTCTTGTCGATTTTGTATTGGCGGGCGTAGCCGGTGTTGAGTTCGCTCTTCTCACCCTTTGTATCCTGCAGACTCTCGAACATTCCCATCTCGAACCAGAAGCAGAGGGCGTTGCCGCCCCACAGCGCGAACTCCTCGATGTAGCGATCCACCTGGTCGGGCTGATTGAAGTAATATTTGCGCGCCCAGAGATACATGCCGCGGTTGGGCATCTGCGGCGTTTCCGAGATCTGCAACGCAGGCACAATGACCTTCCCTTGTTCGTAGCGCAGCTCGCGCATCAGGCGACCCACACCGGCCACCACCCCGCTGTCGCTCTGACCGGTCACGCTGAGCTCTCCCTTCTTCGGATCCACCGCAATGGAATATCCGTCGGGACCCTGCGAAGAATCCTTCTTCCTGCCGATGACCAGACGATACTTCGCCTTGCTGCCTGCTCCTGCCAGCGTCACCCCGCTGCGATCTTGTGCCCGCTCTGCAAAAATCTCGGCAACACGTTTCTCTGCAGGACTGGGATTCTCCGCTAGCGCCACAGCCAGTTCCGCATTGCCTATGGCGATCTCATGGCGCTGTGGATTGTTGGTTGCCGCTTCTCTGTTCGGCTCCGCTGGCATCACGTTCGATCCCAAGTGCGTCAATCGCACCAACATCACGGTTGCCGGAGGCAGGCTGATGCTGAGGTTCCTGTTTGTTCCTGTTAGCGACAACGGTTCAAGGGGCGAACAGTCACGGGTCTCATCCACGACGAATCTTTCTATCTTAAGATTTCCGGCAAGGGGGAAGTCCTTCAATGTGATGAGCAGGTCGGCAGGATTGCCCCTGTAATTGCTCAGCAGAAGCCCTGCGGATTGACCATCGTCTGCCAGTCCGCAGCAGGCCGTCACCCCATCGCCGCCCGGTGCGCCTGTCACGGCCACGCGGTTGGGAGTCTGAAGGAACCTATGGAAAGCCTTGAAAGCAAAGAACACTTTGCCGGGTTCGCCAAATTCATCGAACATGCTCCACGGCGAATCATCAGCCGTGTAATAATGCGCCCTGTCCAGTGGGACGTCCTGCATCTGCATCAGGGCCGAGGCGGCAAACGCAGCCGACTCATGGTTCCTGTTGCGAGCAAAGGCCGCTCGGACACTTCCTGGCGGCTTACCCTGTTTCCAGGAAACTTTGTCGAACCCTTCGATCATCGGACGCCATTCCGTACAAAGGCTTTCCGCCTTCTTAAACCCATACTCATCCAGAATCGAGCGTGCCAGCCTGGCATCCTGAATCAGGTCGGTTGGCGTGTCAGAGTAACGATGCCACGAGAAGAAATCCAGAGGCAGCTTCTGGTCACGGCAATAGGCTAGGAAAGGCCGCGTATATTTCCCTTTCACAATGGCAACCTGTCCGCCGATTTTGAGAGCTGGATTGTATGCCTTGATGGCGGTCACCGCGGTGCGGTACAGGTCAAAGTATTGCTGCTGGGTTCCACTCCACATCATTGGCCCGATGTCAGGCTCGTTCCAGATCTCGAAATACTTGATGCCGTAATGCTTCCCACCAGCCCAGCCGTCGTTGTAGTGCTTGATGATATTGACGCAGATCTTCGCCCATTTCTCAAAATCGGCAGGCGGCTGCGTATGAAACCGGGTTTTGTGCTCGATGCTGACTCCAAGCCTGAAAACGATCTCCGCGCCCCGCTCTGCGATGGGGGCGAGGTATTGGTCGGTAGGACCGAACACATAATTTGCAGGATCATCCGCATCGGCATGGAACAGCGGGAAAATCGCCGGGATATCCACCACATTCGGATTGGGCCAATGGCAGTCGTGCAGGCGCACGCTGGGAAATGCCGCCTCCTTGTGGCGGGCGTTCATGTCCGCCGTATGGTTGCCGTCCACAAATGGTCCGTTGTTCACCCCATTGAGCGGGCGGATTTTTCCCACTGGCTTCGAGAAGTCCACAGCCAGTTCGAGCGTTGCGGACGAAGGCACGCTCTCCGCCGCAAGCCAATGCATGCTCAACAGCGCCATGACTGCGGATATGGATACTCTCATAACTGGATTTGTTTCATGTTGATTTTTCCGCATACGTCGCGACGGGATCAGGTTCATTAATGTGTGCCGGTCGTCGTCTCACTTCCCCTTCCAATCCTTGGGCAGTGGCGGACGGATGGTGCCGGATGCATTCTCCGCGTGATAGATTCGGATCAACTCCGCAAAGGCCCCGTTGCATGTATCATTCGGCTTGCCGCCGTTGGTTTTCAATTCCGAGTCCAGCAGCGCCCGCAGGTAGAGTTGTCGCCATCGCCAGGCCTTCTTCGCATTTGGTGTGAGAAACCCGTCGACTCGTCGCATGGTGGCATAGGCCTCTTCCGCCCCCGGATCCGCCTGAAGTTTGGCACCTTTGGATGGAAACCAGTTCATTTCCAGTGGCACTCCTTCGAGCTTCCCGGGCCACCAGCGCATGTGATGGTTCTGTTCCAGCGTTTTGATGACGCCCGCCACATCTGCGACCACATCCGGTGAAAATTCAAAGGCGATGTATTCCTTCACCGTCTCTGCGGCCTGCTGGTCGTTCCAATAGAACTGGCTATACACGATCTTGGTCAGGTCCTCGTAGATGCCCTCGGAATAGGGATAGCCACCATCAAGCCTCTGCTTCTGCGCGTTCCATTGCGCCTGCGCGCGGCCGGTGAGAGGCGTGGCACCGAAGCCGCCCCATGGAAAGGTGTCGTGCATGCTGATCTCCGGGAAGCCCACGACCGGCAGGTCTTGCCGCAGTGCGGGCGCTGTCCCGCCGGGCTGCTGATCCACGCCACCCAAACCCGAGGCGGCCGGCAGGACATTGCCCTCGTTGACCAGTCCATCGGCCAGGTCCTTCCGCTCACCGAGTTGTTTCATGACCGAGGCGAGTTCGGTTTGGTCCATGTACCAGGTGGAGAGAAGGATCCTGGTTCCAGGCATCTTCTGGCGCGCGAGTTTGCCGACTTCCTCGACACACTTCATAAACCCGTTGGATCCCCACGGTTTGCACGCCGCACAACCGCAGCCGCCCTGGTCATAGGGCCAGATCCACACCGAACGGGGTTTGAGATCGGCCGCCCAGTCAAACTCCTCGCCGAGGATCTTGAGGATATACTTCATACCCTCCGGCTTGCTCGGGCAGACGGCGCACGGGTAGTAGCCACCGCGTCCACCGCCAGGAGCCGCACGCAGTTCAGCGGGAGAATTGCCGTAGGCCTCATTGCCGATGACCAGCAGCGACACATCCATGCCGATCCCCCTGGCCGCCGCCATGATCTCGTGCAGACGCTTGCGGAACTTCACCGCTTCCGGATCCTCGAATCCGTTGAAATGATGCGCGTCATACCAGACGACCAGTTCATTGAGACCCCACAGGGCGAGGTCCTCAACATAGCGTTGGATCTCTTCTACCGGCGCCTCGTGATAGAAGTTGTGAAAGTGGGTCGCGAAATAAATGCCGCGCGCTTGACGGGTGGGCACCGATGTGCCGCGCCATGTCCCGGGTGTGAAGCCGCCCTGGTCATAACGCGAGGTTCTCAGGAATTTCCCGGCTCCTGCCACAAGCCCGCGCTCGTCGTTGCCGACGATGCGAACTCCGCCGTCCTTGCGGTCTTCGATCCTGAACCCTTCCTTGCCGATGCCTTGTTCAATGGTCATCTCGACCATCAGTTGTGTCTCGCCGCCTGTGCCGACCTTGGCATCGCAACGCTGCTGGATCTGGCGGGCCAGCACGGTGCCGAGAGTGCGCACAACCGGGGAGGCGTCAGCCGGCAGCGCAAGCCGCACCGATGTTGCCGCCCGGGGCTGACTCTCGTCCGCCAGCAGGTTCGCACCTAACAATCCCAACGCAATCAAGAATGCTCTTCTCATGTTGTCTTCTGCTTATTGTTGTTGCAGCAGTTCCTGCATATTCCGTGGAGGTGCTTTATCAGCATCCGCCTTACCCTTCGATTTGGCCCGAGATAACCGTCGGCGTTGGTCACCTCCGGTCCGCGGCGCATGATTTCCTTGAGGCTGGCCGGCTCCGGCTGGTGCAGCGCCTGCGATAGCAGCGTGAGTCCGTTGATGGTACGGCCGATCGCATCGCCGGGGAACGGCTCGAAATTCACCCGGGAGACATGGTCCCACTGGAAGTAGGGTTCCTGCAGGCGGCGAAACGACAGCTCGGCGCGGGCTTTCAGCAGTCCGCCGGGCGTCAAGTCTGCGAAGGGAATCGGTTTCAGCTCGGCGCCAACTTGCTTCGGCGGTTTTGGTGGCTGCCGCTCGAGGTTTTCCCCGGCCAACTCTTCATACAGGTTGTCCCCAACCACTTTGTGGACGGCCGTCGAGGGATGGCCTTCGTGGTAGTAGAAATAGGTTGAGGGATCGGCGCAGGGTGTGGCGTCCTCGTTGAAGAGAGCCCTTCCGGCACACTTGTCCTTGGTATTTTGGATCCCGTACCGGGCGGGGTGCTGCATGACTTCATCGAAGAACGCCCCCCAGTTGCTCAAGGCGATACGCGCGTCCGGCAGTTGCGGGCGCATCGCCTCCGGTATCCGCCGCAACTCGGGGTTCAGGCGCACGCCGAGAGCTTTGGTCTCGGGAATCTTCTCCGGCATCAGCGCCACGCGGAAGCGCCGAGCCCCGACGGCGTGAAGTTTCCGGATCTGGTTTTGAAGGTTGGCCACGGTCTCGGCTCCCGGCACATTGCCGTCGTTCAATCCCCCCGCCAGGAAGAACAGCGTGGTTGTGGGATCGAACGCCACGCTCCCGGCCTTCACGCGCCCAACGAAGTCATCCACCTGATCCATCATTCCCCGCCCCAGCAGCGCGTCCTTGATCTTCCTGCCTGCGCCGCTTCCGGTCTGCGCGCCGCTCACCGCGAAGTTGAGGCTCCGCGCAGCATCGCCCGCCTCTGGGGCCGGTATCAGCTCTAAGCCCAGCCTCCGCGCGAGGTAGACGACGGCGGTGGGGCCGTTGCCATCCACATAACCCGCCCCGCTATCGGAATAACTGTCGCCGAACACATACAGGCGCGTCACCACCCCCTCCGTTCCTTTGCCGCCAGCCGTGAGATCCGGCGGCTTCGGCGCCACCTCTGCCCGGACCATTGCCGCCTGCATCCCAAGCAGGAGGATTCCTGCGATGATCAACTTGTATGTCTTACGCATATGCTACTTTCCTAACGAGATTCCACTTCATGCGTGAACGGATAGGCCGGTTGATTGGCGCCATTGAATAGATTCACGGACGGCTTTCCTGAAAAAGCGTATTGGGCCGGTACGGCGCTGGTCTTGAGCGGCTTGAGTTTGACCAGCCACTTGCCGTCCTGGCCGGCTTTGGTCTGCTGCTTCTGAGCGGCAAACTCAACCGTGATCGTCGCGCCCGGCGCGCTCCAGCCCCAGACCGGGAGTTCCAGCTCCCGCTGCAGGATCATGTGGTCGCGGAACAACGCCCCCGGCTCGAGGGTCGCCGGCGGGTTGTTTGCCGCGGATCCCACACCGGGTGATAACAGACAGACCGCCGCAAGGGTGAAAACCATGGCAAAACGCATCGACTTCATACGATGGAGGTACAACTTTATCATGGATTATCTTTCGTTATGCCCGTTGGACTGGCCGTGTTGCGCCAATGAAAAATGACACCGGAGAGGTTAAGTCGTTGCGCCATCATTCATGACACCCGGCGGTTGGTTGTTTTTTGGTTGTTTGATGATGTTTTGACAAGCTTTTCCGTAGGGGTGGACGTAGTGGAGGCGTAGGGAGCGGGAGCGACCGAAGCCGCAACGAAGTCCACCCCTGCGGAAAATTCGCCCCGGCCCTCTCCGGCTCTTTCCATCTCTTCCCAGCGGTCTTCTTCAATACGTTCTACCAATCGGAAAATCTCCCCTAGTCTGCGCTCCACTTCTCCGGCTAGATCTAACGGATCAAGTTCGCTGCGCTTAAGCCGTAATGAAGCCTTCACCCCTTCGCTCACTTTTTCACAGGCCAATAGCCGATCGCAGGGGCTGGCCGGCTTGTCATATTTCTTTCTCACTTTTCTTGGGGACCGCAGCGGATCGGCACGAATTTCTTGATGCGGTTGCTGGCTCGTCCGGTTTTGCGACCTTTCCATCTTGCCTCGCTCGTAGCTCGATAGGGTTGAGTGATCCGCTCGAGGGTGCGCG
>Ga0315903_10000447_pt1 | contig 62213 bp, 47 predicted proteins | sample LakEriMetagenome_7_FD_203524 | JGI IMG/M metagenome (GOLD analysis project Ga0315903, IMG submission 203524) | Freshwater fungal communities from buoy surface, Lake Erie, Ohio, United States - Buoy 2 MA119 | ecosystem: Environmental > Aquatic > Freshwater > Lake | place: USA: Lake Erie, Ohio... | reverse complement strand
CCGCTGGTGGTCTCGGAATTGCTGGAGCAACCATGTTGGCCGGATGTGCCCCTGGTGAATCAGCAAGCTCAGGTCCAATCGCTTTCGGTGCTCGCACCGTTGACGAGTCACCTACCAAGCAGCTACAGGCACTTGTTGCTGCTTACACCGCGAAGACTGGTAACGAAGTTACCTACAACGCAACAGAATCAAACGCTTTCCAGAACAACCTTTCTCAGTACCTACAGGGAACTCCAGATGACTGCTTCCAGTGGATGGCAGGATTCCGTATGCAGTTCTTTGCAGCTCAGGGTCTACTAGTAGACGTATCTGACGTATGGGAAGAGATCGGAAGCCAGTACAACGAGAGCTACAAGATTGCTTCCACCGGTCTAGACGGCAAGCAGTACTTCGTTCCTCAGAGCTGGTACCCATGGGGTCTTCACTTCCGTAAGTCAATGATGGCTGAGGTTGGAATGAACCCAGAGGACATCTACAACTGGGATGACTTCATGATGGCTCTTGAAGAGCTAAAGGGTAAGGGCCTAATTGGTCTAGCTGCCGGAGACAAGGGTGGCTGGGAAGCAATGGGTACCTTTGACATTCTGAACGCACGTATCAACGGATACCAGTTCCACGTTGACCTACTAGGTGGACGCGAAAAGTGGACCGACGCACGAGTCAAGGATGTATTTGCTCACTGGGAGAAGCTACTTCCATACCAGAACACCAACGTGCTTGACCTTGAGTGGGATGGCGCAATGCAGCTGCTTCTTCAGAAGCAGGCTGGATTCTTCTTCATGGGATCTTGGTTCGGTGGAAACTTCAAGGAGCAGAGCCAGGAAGACTACGACGACCTATGGATCGTCCCATTCCCAGAAATTAACCCAGACCACGCACGCGACACAATTGATGCACCTATCGATGGTTTCTGTGTTGCTGCTAACGGTGCTAACACTGCTGGTGGTAAGGACCTAATCAAGTTCGCAGGTGACATGGAAGGTGTTCAGGCAATGCTAGACACCGGTGTTCCAATGACCTCTGCTAACAACGGTCAGGACACTTCCTCCTACGACCCATTCCAGACTCAGCAGCTTGCTGTCATGAACGAGGCTAAGTACATCACTCAGTTCCTCGACCGTGACACTCGTCCTGACTTTGCTGGACCTGTAGTTGGACCTGCTATTCAGAGCTGGTTCAAGGACCCATCAAGCGTTGATTCGCTACTGGAGTCTCTACAGTCACAGTGGGATGCACTACCTCCACTAGCCTAATAAGCTACAAAGCATGACAACTGAGACGACGGCGCCGACTAATCCTCGGCGCCGTCGTTTCTTTTCTAAAACAGACAAAGTAACTCTCGGATTCTTTATTGGAATCCCAACTTTCCTTCACGTTGCCCTGGTTTGGTTCCCGGCGCTAGCCACCATCTATTTATCATTCACCTATTGGACCGGCATCAAGCTGGAATCCATTCAATGGGCGGGCCTTGCCAACTACGAGAACATCTTGTTCAACACCCCGATTTTCTGGGATGCACTAAGAGTCAACACAGTTTGGCTGCTTTGGTTTTTCTTGATTGCCACCCCGCTTGGTGTTTTACTCGCTTATCAAATTGATCGCCAAATTCGCGGACACAAGTTTTATCAATCTGCTTATTACCTGCCGGTAGTTCTCTCCCTGGCAGTTACTGGAATCATCTGGAACTTCCTCCTTAGACCAGATGGCTTTGTCAATGGGTTGCTGGGACTGCCAATCTCAGAGGCAATTTCATTCTTTGGTGATGACCGCTACAACATCTGGGTCATCATGATCATGGCGTCTTGGCGCCACATCGGCTACATCATGCTTTTGTATTTAGCGGGTCTGAAGGCCATTGACGCGGCCCTACGCGAGGCTGCCACGATTGACGGAGCTACCGAGTGGCAGACCTTCCGCAAGGTGGTCTTCCCTGCCATGAAGCCGGTTAACATCATCGTCTTGGTGATCACCATTATCGAGTCCCTCAGGGCTTTTGACATGGTTTACATCATCTACGGCTCGTCCGGTGGCTTGCCCATTTTGGGTGTCTTGGTCTTCAACAACATCGCCGGTGAGGGAGCTTCCATGAAGGGAGCTGCCTACGCGGTTATCTTGTTCCTTCTTTCGATTGTTCCGATCATCACCTACCTCCAGCAGCAGTTCAAGGAGGACGTAAAGTGACGACCACAATCAAGCTTCCAAAGAAAAAGAAGAAGCTCTATGCCCAGGACATCAAAGACCGACTGATTTCAATCTTTATTGGCATCTTTGCAATTCTTTGGATTTTCCCAATTCTTTGGACACTTTGGTCATCGCTAAGACCATATAAGGAGATTCGTGCGGGTGGTGTCTTCTCGCCACCGCAGGAGCTTGGTCTTTTCAACTACGAAGATGCAATTTCCCGAATGGAATTGCCCACCTATTTCTATAACACGGCAGTCATTACGATTCCAGCAGTCTTCTTGACTCTTCTGTTCGGATCCCTCATTGCCTTCGTGGTGACCAGGTATTCCTTCAAGTTCAACGTGGCAATGCTGCTTCTGTTCACAGCAGGAAACTTGCTTCCTGCCCAGCTGGTCTTCATCCCTGTGTTCAAGATGTATTTGGCGCTCGGAGACTTGGTTGGCGACAGAAGATTCCTCTATGACAACCACTGGGGCGTGGTTTTGATTCACGTTGCTTTCCAGATGGGATTTGCAACCTTCGTGCTCTCTTCTTACATGAAGACCATTCCGAAAGAAATTTCAGAGTCAGCCATGGTTGATGGCGCTAATGTCTTCACCCACTACTTCCGGGTGATGTTGCCACTACTGAGACCACCACTAGCATCGCTGGCTGTGCTGATGACCACTTGGATTTATAACGACTTCTTCTGGGCACTAGTTCTGATGTCAACTGACAGCAAACGGCCAATTACATCAGCGCTCGGCAGACTGCAGGGTGAGTTCGTAACTGACTACAACTTGTTGGCAGCAGGTGCGATGATTGCGGCAATACCGACCCTGATTGTCTTCTTCGTGATGCGTAGACAGTTTGTTTCTGGTTTGACGCTTGGTGCGACAAAGGGCTAAGCGGTTACGCTTACGCTCTCATAACCCCTAAGAACAAAGGTCGGCCTTCTAACTGGCTCGCCTTTTAGCTCAAGATTCGGATACTTCTTTACTAGCTGCGGTAGCGCGGTTGTCATTTCCATGCGGGCGAGCGGGGCACCAATGCAGAAGTGGATGCCAGCGCCAAAGCCGATGTGGGGGTTGGGGGAGCGAGTGAGATCAAGCTTGTCGGCATTCTCGAAGATTTCCTCATCACGATTAGCACTACCCAGCAGCGCAGCAATCTTCTGTCCTTCTTTCACCACCACGCCACCAATATCGGTGTCTTCGGTGGCGGTGCGCTCAAAGAGGTGAAGAGGAGCATCAAATCTTAGGAACTCATCAACGGCAGAGCCAGCGAGTTGGTCCGGTGAATTCTTTAGCAGATCCCACTGCTCTTCGTTTTTTAGCGTGGCAACCATGCCATTACCAAATCCGTTCACGCTTGCCTCGTGGCCCGCGTTTAGCAGCAGCACGCAGGTTGCAATCAATTCTCTGGCGGTTAGCTTCTCGCCCTGCTCTTCAACCAGTGCCAACTCGGTAATCAAGTCAGTGCCTGGATTTTGCTGGCGATCGACCATGAGGCCGTGAACGTAAGAAGCAAATTCGTTGCTGGCTTTTCTTGCCTCTGCCTTTTCTTCTTCGGTTGGAGCAGGTTCATACATCTTTACAATCGCCTGCGACCAGGGCCTCAGCAGGTATTCGTCTTCCTTGGGAAAACCCAGAAGTTCCGAGATAACCATGACTGGTAGCGGTTCAGCAAAGTCGGCAATCAGATCAAACTCACCCTTGGCAGCAAGTTTCTTTTCAATGTTTGTTAGAAGTTCTTTGGTGAGCCTTTCAACGGTTGGACGAAGTTCTTCAATGGTCTTTGGGTTGAAAGCCTTCATGACAAGTGAGCGAAGTCTGGTGTGCTTCGGTGGTTCTGAATCCAGGATGGAGTCAGAGTGCAGGTAGTTGAAGGTTTCCCAGTCTTCTAGTGGTTTTCTTTCCTGAAAAATTCTGCCTAGGGTTCTGGTTCTGAGAACTTGGTTGGCGTCTTTGTAGCGGGCAGCTAGATAAAGTCCTGACTCTTCATGCCAAACCGGTTTTCCGGCCTGTCTTAGTTCTTTGAGAGCGGGGTAGGGATTTATAACAAAGTCTGAATCAGTGAAGCTAAGCATTCTTTAGTTTGATCTCCGAAATATCTAATCTCTCTGCTTTGAATGAATTAACCTTGTGATCGGATGGGTATCCGATTGCAATTCCACAAAGCAGTTTGTAGCCACGAGGGATATTAAATTCTTTTCTGATGGGGTCTGCCCACAGTGCTACCGCTCCCTGTGCACAACTGCCCAATCCTCTGGCATGTGCAGAAAGCATCAGGTTTTGCATAAACAGCCCAGCATCTGAAACCGAATACTCGCCCAGTCCCGAATGGGTAAAGATAAATAGCTCAACAGGTGCACCAAAGAACTCATAGTTTCTTGCCCACTGCGCCTGCCTTGCTGCTTGGTCATCACGCTTGATGCCGAGCAGCCCATAGAGCTCAGCCCCAACTCGTTGCTGTCTTGGAACCAGTTCTTTTGGATAGGGACGAAAGACTTTGTAGTCAGAGGTTGGCAGTCCCGTTCTCGTTAGAAGCAGCCTGATTTTCCCCCAAAGCCCATCTCTTAGTGCCCTAGCGGCAGCTTCCCATCTTCTGAGCAGCTCACCTGCGATGCGATCTCTGCGATCACCCTTGGCGATGCCAACCAGGTAGGGACGTGTATTGGACCAAGAAGGAGCAGTCATTGCATCCGTCAACAGCTGATCAATTAGCTCATCTGGAACCGGGGTTGAAAGAAAATCTCTCGTAGTCCTTCTGGAAGCTACGAACTCTTGCCACTGCTGCGGGGTAATAGTCACCACCACAGGTTACAGCCAAATGGGGACAAAAAAAGAACCCCAGGTTTCCCTGGGGTTCTTTTGTTTGAACTAATTAGTCCTTGAACTCGCTACGTGCGAACTCCTTGTCGTCTTCCGCGCTCTTGATACGAGCGATCGAGAAGATGACTAGACCGAATAGACACTTCGCCAGAATGTCGGCGATGGTATAACCGGTCTCACGCAGTACGAAGCCGGCCTCGTCGAAGCCGGTTGCGTTCATGTTCGCGATGAAGGCGATTGGGTATACACCCCAGGTTGCTAGTAGCAACAGGCGTAGTTCCTTGATCCTTCTTACAACCTGCTCGCTCTGACGCTCGAGGGACTTACCCAACTCGATGAACAGAACGTAAAGGATGTATAGGAAAGGAATGGTGGATAGCAGACCCCAGACCGGTGGAGTGATACCCCACAGGTCAATGCGAGCGTCTCCTGGGTAACCAAGAGCGATCATGGCTGCAGCTGCTGGTACTAGACGCATTAGCATCGAGCGCTGTGCTTCACGAGCAAGCGCTAGAACTGCCACGGTCTCAACCAGTAGTAGTGGAACGGTTAGGAACCAGTCAACGTAGCGGTAGCCAACGTTGTAAGAAGCTGCACCTAGACCCTCTGGTCCGAATGCGTGGACAAAGCTGTCGAACATTCGGAAGTAGTGGTAGGCAGCGATTGCGGTAACGGTTGCAGAAACCATTACTGCCATGCGGTAACGAGGTAGTACTCGCTCGCGTGCTACTAGTAGGAAGGTGGTGGTGAAAAGCATGCTCGCGATTCCAAGCGAGAGCATGTTGAAGACTATGTTGTAGCCTCCGTCACTAATGCCTGTATACATGTATTGCTATTTCCTTTCGGCCTATTAGGCGTGGGCCGTGCCGATTGGAGTACTAAGAGGTCTTCTTAGCCCCATTGCTCGACCTACAGGAGTTAACAACTAGGCCTTATTCTGGGAAAATCCTGATAAAGGTAACGTTTTGATAACGGAGCTAATAACCAAACTCCATAGCTAGGCCTAAGAACTCAGACTTTGGGCCAGTGAAGAAGAAACGAATCAACTGCGGGCCCTGATCGGTAAGGACCAGCTCACCCCGCATGGCCTCAACAAACTCACCCTCCTTGGTCTTCAGCTGAGCCCAGAACTCCCGCTCGCCAGTGAGCCTGCCCCGGTTTATCACCTGAACAAAGACCTCGGTTCCGTATTCTCCCTCCACCACCGAAGGCGGGTAGATAATCTCCAGACCCAGACCTTCTATATGCCCGCAGGCAGATAGCTCGCAATAGGTGACGTTGGTTCGATCAAAGGGCTGAATAATCCTGGTTTCATCCCTAACCTGCTCGATGGCAGGCCATATAAGAAGAATGGATAGAACAAACCCCAGAATCATGCTCAGCCGCATGCCGCCAGAGCTAATCAGCCAGGGTCTTTTCACCTCTCAATAATGGCTTAGAAAAGTCAAAACATAGAATTATCAAAGCCAGAAAGATCTAAATGCCAAAACTTAAAGCTCTAGCATTGCTGCTTGCTGCCAGCCTGCTCACCGGCTGCGCAGCAGCCGGACCTGAGCGAGGCAGCCAGGAGTTTTTGCAGCAGGCAGTCATTTATGAGGTGAACCTCAGACAGTTTGGCGATGGCGGATTCAAAGAGGTAACTAACCACCTTCCAAGACTGAGTGAGCTGGGTGTCGACATACTTTGGCTAATGCCAATTCACCCAATCTCAGAACTAAATAGAAAAGGTGAACTTGGTAGTCCCTACTCAGTTGCCAACTACCTAGAGGTAAACCCGGAGTATGGAACAGAAAAAGATCTTCGAGAACTAATCAAACAGGCGCACAGTAAAAACATGCTGGTGATCTTGGATTGGGTTGCTAACCACACCGGTTGGGACAACCCATGGATCACTGAAAATCCAGATTGGTATACCAAAGACCTAGACGGCAACATCACCTTTCCACCCGGCACCGACTGGACCGATGTTGCCGATCTGAACTTTGATAACCAAGAGATGCAGGAAGCCATGATTTCTGCAATGGAGTACTGGGTCAAAGAATTTGATGTTGATGGCTTCAGAGCCGATGTTGCCCACTCCGTGCCCGTTGAGTTTTGGAACAAAGCCAGCGAGAGACTCCACCAAATCAAAGACGTCTTCATGCTTGCAGAAGATGGTGGCGACATGGAGCTATTAGAAATAGCCTTTGACACGAACTACGCCTGGTCTTTACAAGGGCTCTTCAATGGATTCGGCACCCCATATCTAAATGCTTCTGACTTTCGCTGGGCAATGCAATCGCAGGCAGAGCAGTATGTGAATGGTAAATACCAAATGGTTTTCATAGATAACCATGATGAAAACTCTTGGCAGGCCACCGTCTTCACACGTTTTGGCGACAATGTCAAAAACCTAGCTCTGCTCTCCTTCACAATTCCCGGCATGCCACTTATCTACTCAGGTAACGAAGTCGGCCTGGACAGGCAGCTTCTATTTTTTGAAAAAGACCCGATCGTTTTTCCAGCCAAAGAAGACTGGGGCAAATCCGATTGGGAGATTTTCTATAAGCAGCTGGTTGAACTAAAGACACAAAACCCAGCTCTATGGACGTCTGGGGCAGGGGGCGAGCTAACTGTCCTGCATGAAGAAGACACCTTCTTCCTGGCCTTTGCTCGAAGCTACCAAGGCAATGACGTGGTGGTGCTAATCAACCTCATGCCGGAGGAGCAAACCCAGGTGCTTGAGCTTGGCGAGTATGCCGGTGAATACCAAGACTTCTTCAGCCAAGAAAAGGCTGAGTTGGAGCCAGCGATGACCCTTCCAGCCAACAGCTTCCTGGTCCTCACCCGCCAGCGCTAAAAACAAACCCCTGACCATAAGCCAGGGGTTGTTTTTAGTGGTTTTACTATCGTCGCTTGGAACCAGCTGGGCAACCGTAAACATTTCTGTAGGTGGTTGTCTTCTTGGTCACATTGTCAACGCAGCGAACTGTCTTCTTGTTAGTGAAGAACCTCTTCACATTCGAAGCCTTGTTCTTCTTGATTGTGATCTTTGGCTTGGAGTAGCTGAAGCCGGTGACATCGATGATGATGTTTCCGTTTCTAACGGCAACCTTCTTAGCCGAAACCGCAGGGCCGCCCTCTTCTTCAACTACCTGAATAGTCAAAGCACTGACAGCACGTCGAATGTCGGTCAATCCCCACATCAAAAGAGCATCGTTGGCTGGAATGATGGCGCGGTAGACGCCCTTGTTGACTGTGGTGCCATCTGGTGCAAAGTGTGGAGCACCGACAGTCCAGTTCATGCTTTGAGTTGCCTCATCCCATGAAGGAGTAGAGGTCTGGCACTGACCGTTGGTGTAAACCACCATGTTTCCGCTCAGTCCTTCAACTCCGAAGCCCATGTCGTCGTTTTCAACGACCACAAAGCCCTGAAGTCCAACTACAAGAGCGTCTGCAACACCGTCTTCACCGGTGCACTTGCGTGCATCGTTGACCTTTGGCGTTACTACTGGATAGCCAGTGAAGGTGAAAGCGCCAGCGCTGGTGGAGTTGGTGATGTTGATGCCAAAGCCAACAATTACACCGGTGATTGCATCACCAGTTCTGACCTTGAAGCTGATTTCAACATCTGGATCTAGATTTGCTAGGAAGCCTGTGTTGTTGAGCTGTCTAGCCTGAGTAGAAGCACCGGTTGCATCAACCTTCACTGGCTGCACCGTGAAGAACAGGTGGTTGGTGAATGCGTTAGCGGTGGCAATAGAAATGTTTAGTCCCTGGTAGCCGAGGTTGCCTAGACCATTGGCACTCCAGTTTGGAGAGGTCCAACGACCAAAGGTGGCAGGTCCGGCTGCTGTTTCAACAACCAGCGGCTGCTCAACTGGAGCATTTGGATCTGCCTGCATGGTTGGGTCTAGTGGAATTGAAGGAGCTGGCTCAACCGGAGTGGCAGGAGCAGCAGCTTCGCTAACAGTTCCCGATGGGAACCACTGCAATTGTTCAGGGCCTGCGCTACCCAGTGCTTCAATGCTGACTGATTCAACACAGTAAGTGATTCTTGATTCATTACAGACCGGCCAGGATCCGCTTGGCAGCTTCAGTGCTGCGCTAGCAGGAGCTGGAACAAAGACAACAGCAATCAGGCCGACGCTCGCGGCAACTGCGGTAAGGCTGTTCTTGAGCGAGAACTTCATAAAGATTTCCCCCGTATAGATAGTTTTCTTGGGAACAGCGTCCCACACCTGACCTACTTTTACCAGTCAAATTTGAACACTTTTGTCTGGTCAAGGACAAAATCCCTCGGTTAGGCTTTACTTGCTGCCAACAAGGGGGATTGGATGAAGCGCTTTTCTGCAGGGGTCATAGCCATCCTGCTGGCCATCCCTTTGGCCCAACCAGCCTCGGCAAAGGATGCATTCAATCCGGACACTCTGCCGACTCCGCAGAATTCTGCTGTTTTTCAAATTGGTGAGACAGGAGTGACTCTAAACTCTTCTGGACTCGGGGCAACCTCACGCAACAATCAAGATCAGTGGGCTTGCAAGAGCACCAAAGATCCAGAGTGTGCAATGAGCAAGGTCTCTTTTATTAGAGGGACAGGAATTCTTCCAGTATGCGATTCAGAGTCGGACACAAATTGCGTCGTCTCTCTTGAAGTATCCGCCAGTGAGGCTGACTTCGAAAAAGCGACTTTTGTTCGCTATGCCGGGGGAGCAACCTTCCCAGAAGACCCGTCCGTTGGATTTTTTGAACAGGTAACACCCTCTCTCTGGGAGGCAAAAAATGCGCCAACTGAGGGCGGTTCAACTTCTTATGCCGTGATTGTTGCAGTGAATCAGACTAGGGAACCTCGCCAAGACAAGTTCGAAACCGAAAGCTTCATTGCCAATGTCTTTCCATACCGGGAACAAAAGAGCGAGGGAGCGAAAGCACCGTACCAATTCACGCTAGAAGGGGTAAATCCAGTTACTGGACGAGTCGGCAAGTCACTAGCTGGCGGTGGTGGGGGTTACGACTGTGGGTGGGTTGAAGACGGAGCTTGTGGAGTAGTGCAGGACTTTAAAGACGGCACACGTGTCAAACTTACAATCCGTATTTCAAAGCAGGTTGGCGGCTGGTTCCAGGGGCGCATAAAGAATCCTCAAATTTCAGTTAGTGACTTCTCACCAACTCATAACGAGGTTTCCGTCGAAGCCGAACCAGCAATTGTGCAAAGACTTCACTACGTCGTTGAAAATGCCAAAGACATAACACCTGAGGAAAAAAGATTAGTAAACGGATTTGCCGGAAGCTGGGAAGGATTCGTTACTTGGGCTAATTCCTCTAACCAGACCGGCTTCGACTACGTTCGCTACTTCAAACCAAAGACTACTGATAAGGCGGCTGGCAAGAATACATTTTGGAATTTTGCGTCTTCTTTCGGTATCGGCCAAGGATCTCGCTGCCTTGCTGACACTACGAAGGTTCTGGGAATTGTCACCACCAATGCGATGGTCTATGACGGCGGTGTTCCTAAGTTCTCAAGGGGATTTTTGAATTATAGAGTTGCCGGCCTGCACTATGAGTCAGATGGAGTTACTGAAGTAATCGGTAGCTATGACTTGGTTATGAGATCAGAAGTTGCTAGATGCCTCTATGGATTCAGCAGAGCTCCAGTGAGCGCAACCATAACCATTGCCGGCGAGGGCGATCGTTCCATTGCCACTACCATCGTTGGCGAAAGGAACGGCTGGCTGAAACTGGCTGCATATGGCTTTACATTCAGCCAGAAAACAATTCAAGTTAGGCTCACGCAGCCAAAGCGGACCACAATAACCTGTGTAAGCAACACTTCCCCTACCCGAACTACCAAGGTTTCGGGAACTAATCCCAAGTGTCCTACAGGTTTCAAGAAGAGGTAAGCGTGAAAAAGACTCTCGGGCTGGCACTGGCACTGGTGTTGATCGTGTCAACTTCAGCCACCGCGAATGCAAGTGGCACTGAGCCGATGCTTATCCCGGTAGAGGATGATGAAGCTCTCTTCATGTTTTCGGAGGACGAGGGTCGCGGAGACTGGGGTTCCAGAATTCAGCTTCAACCAGATGGACCAGACGAGAATCTCGATCGCGCTCCATGGATTGATTGTCCGACGATTGACGATCCAGTTTGTGACCTAAAGAAACCTGGTTACTCAGGACTAGCCTGGTTTGCACTGCCTGCCTGCGAGAGTGAAACCGCTGAAGATTGCGTGGCCAGGTTTGGCATGGAGCTCAACGGTGAGTACTTTCCCGGAGAGTTTGTCTCTGCGATAGACAGCGGAGGGACATTTCCCGGCTCGACCCAATACAACCTTCCTAGAGGGGGCAAGAGTTCCATTTACAAAGTCCCTGGCGTTCCCCATGACCAAGGAGACCTCTACCTAGTTAGTCCCAATGGCACGGCCAACCACGAGACGAGAACAGGTAAGTTCCAAACCAACGACTTCTACCTAAACGTCATTCCAATCAATGTGCGCCCAATCAGCTACCAAGAGGAAAATAGAAAAGCTCTTCCTTGCATTGTCAGAACTTCATCGGAATGCGCTACGCGTGCCAATTTCAACACTGAAGCCAAGGTAGTTGTTGAGATGCGCGTCACTAATGAAGTTGGAGGCTGGTTTCTGGGCAGGATGAAAGACCCAACACTGAGTGTTGAGAAATTCTCTAACCGAAACAACAAAATTACTGTCAGCGCCTTTCCAGTGCAGGTTGCTCGTTTTGCCTATAAAGCAAAAAAGAAAGAAATCACCCTGGAAGATCGGAAAGCAGCTGGCAACACTGGCTCAATCGGAACATTTGACTCCGAGGGCCCAGTGCGCATTTTGAACGGCGGGTATGACACCACCAATTTCAAAATGCTCAGCCACTTCCGCGCCAGAGTCAGTGACACAGCAGTTGGAAGTTCAACAATTTTTCAATTGAGAACAACCAGTCGTGATGCGGGCAATTCCTGTCTGGCAGATCGAGGAAGAGTTCTGGGCATCGTGACTACCAATTCGATGGTTTATGACGGCTTTGCCCCAAGATTCAGTAGAGGTTTCTTGGATTACCGAGTGGCCGGACTTCACTTTGAATCAGACGCAACAACCGAAGTTATCGGAAGCTATGACCTAGTCATGCGCTCTGATGTTGCGCGCTGTCTGTACCGATTTACTAATGCCCCGGTAAGTGCAACCATTACCATCACGGGTGAAGGCGACAAGAACATTGCCACCACGGTGGTTGGTGAGAAAAACGGTTGGCTAAAACTAGCTGCCTATGGATTCACTTTCAGTCAGAAGACAATCAAGGTAAAGCTAACCCAGAAGCGATCCACCATTACCTGTGTCTCTGTTACAAAACCCACCAAGACCAGGAAAGTGACAGGATTTAGTCCAAAGTGTCCGACTGGGTTTGTGAAAAGATAGTGAAATTCAATCGCCGGCCATGGTTATGAGGATGTCGAATGCGTAGACGCCTACTGTCTGGAATAGTTAGCTTCTCTCTGGTTTTTGGACTTGCCACGCCGTCACTCGCTGATCAAAATCCCATTCCAATTGATGATAGAGAACGTGTCTTCACAAAACCCTGGGATTCCCACCTCGACATAAAGAAGATGTGGCTGACATATGGCGCATTGGGTGGGCTCGCAATTATGCCAGGATCAGTTTTTCTCAAAAACATGAATACAGAGGAGTTTTGTGAGACATCCCTACGTGATTGCGTGGGACTTAATCAGAATGTCATGGCAGCTGGACAGGCAACTTTTTGTGCGGAAACCAAGCAAATTCCGTGCGTTGAAAAGTTGGAGATTAGAAGAACTGGCCAGGCCCAATGGCAGGAGACTAAATTCGATAACTATTGGGACGCTACTCCTTCGGAATCCACTATTGCCCAATTCAGAAAGAATTTAGAGGGACAAAAAAACTTCTCGGGTATTCGTCAAATTTCGATAAAGAAGGGTTGGGCGTCTAATCCAGCTCTAAAACTTATGGGCTCTGGACCTGGGCCACTGATGTTTTCTGCTCCTGAATTCGCATCGAAAGGTGGAACAACAAAGTACTTGGTGGAACCCTATTTTGTTCAATTCTTCAATGATTTTCGCCAAGGTAAATTCGCCAGCGTTACTTACGACACTTTTTATGTAAACATTCGTCCAATCGCTGAGCTAATCAGCTCTGACTCGAAAGCTAGCGTTGAGGCAGTGGTTTTATCTGAAACAGGCAAGCCTTGGCACGGGGGATTTGGGGTTGGTGGCCACAATGGCAACTATTACTCTGTAGATGGACGGTCGGCTTTTGCAGCCGCCTTTGATCCGGGCCTCGAGTTACAGATCACCATGCAAATTCCATCAGAAATCGGTGGCTGGTTTCACTCAAGGCTCACAGATCCAAATCTTCAGCTCTCAAACATTGCTCCGGGCGTAAGCAGATTGGTTATTTCTGGAGCAAGCGCGGATGTGCCAATCACTAACACCGCTGTTGAAGCATTTGACCCTGCAAACGAAGAGTATTACGAATACACATTTGGTAAGAACAACGAGGACATGGAATACCGCCGTCGAAACGGACAAGGGGGAATGGCTGGTGGGTTCTGGGATCCAAACAACGGACTAGATAGTTTCAAGTTCTGGTTTTCTAAGCTTGACGAACAAGCCAAAGGAAAGTTCTCTGCTTGGTCGGTGGCACGCATGCCTATCCAAAGACTCGGCAACAACCAGTGCCTCAATCGCACCGATCGAATCCAGGGCCTCATCAACACCAATGCCATGGTTTACCAAAGCCTTGTTCCTGAGTACAAAAATGGCTTCTTGAACTATGAAGTTATGGGTGTACACAAAGACCTCAATGGTGAGGTGCAGCGAGGCCAGTATGACCTCATAATGCGCTCTGATGCGGCCCGTTGCCTTTACAGATTCTCATCGGCCCCTGTTTCGGGCACGATTACCGTGGTTGACTCCAACGGACAACCGCAAGTTGCAACAACAACCCTGGGCGAAAGCAATGGTTGGCTAAGGCTCTCGGCCAAGAACTTTACTTTCAGTGAAAAGACAGTCCGGGTGAAGCTGACTCAGAGTAGGCGTAGTGAGATTACCTGCGTTTCTAGGACAAACCCGGGCAAAATCAAGAAGATTTCGGGCACCAAGCCCCGTTGCCCTAATGGCTTCCGCCGCAGCGCTTAGGCTCACAATCAATTAGATTTCAGGCATGAAAACCATGAAGAAGTTACCTCTATTGGTTGGGATCGTTGTTACCTCATTGTGGCTTCCTTCACTGGCTGCCTATGGAAATGTTGGGTTGGACAACCAACCTTTGCACTGGGACGTTAGGGAATCATTCTCTGATTCACAATCCGGTGCCAACATCGAGGCCAAAATTGGCGGCAAGGTAACAGAAATCATTTGCGACGAGTTTGGCAAACGAAAACTAGCCACTTATCCAGTGGGCGCAAGTTGCGATCCCTCCGCGTACTCAGGCCGAGTTTTTGTTGGCTTCCCAAGTCTTCAGGTGCCTGTTTGTGAAGGCGCTGGCAAAAACTGCATCGAAGAGTTTTTTGCCGTTGACCCATCCGGGAAAAAACTCGAGGGCCAATTCCTCGGTTACACCACTCTCAGCGGTTGGGTTCCTGAGAATAAGCAGCTTGGCAATCATCTCGGGGCTGCATCAGGCATATGGAAAATCGCCGGTGCCATACACTCCGGGGGCAGTGATTTTTATGAAGTGCATCTCACTATGGAAGGCGGATTTGTTGAGTTTAGAAATGGTCGTCAATTAGGAAAATTCAAGCAGGAAGACCGAACCTTTAATTCCGCTATTCGACCCATAACAGCCGCTATTGAAGACGGAGTTTACAAGAAAACAGTTTGCGGTGATTGCTCGGCTTTGCCAGCAGAGTTGATTTTTGGTGTAACCGCTGTTCTACCAAAGAGCATCAAGTCATGGTATTCGGGCAGAATTATTGAACCAGATGTGATCTATGAACCAGCTAGCAGCGGGTTCAATCGAATCACAATCACTGGAAAGCCAATGACCATTCCCACGTTTCAAGGACGGATTTCCAAGAGCCAAGCTTCTCCAGAGTTACTAAGTCTCTATGACTGGTGCCCTACAGATTGGCATTACTGTCCAGGTTGGCACACGAATGGCTATAGCTCTGGAAACGACCAGAGTTCTAAGTACTTAAGAGCTTGGCGTCCGCTCGCTAATGATTCCGCTACCGGCCAGTCGACGACGTGGACAATAAGAACGGTTACGGTGTTTTTTGGAAGAGGTAGCGGTGGTGATTTGGGCTTTTCAAGATGCGCTGAGCCAAACAAACCTGCAGGTATCGTTTCGACTAATGCCCTGATTTACGACGGAATGGTTCCTCAATTCCAGAATGGGTTCTTCAACTACCGAGTAGCAGGCATGCACTACGGAGCGGATGGTAAAACTGAGTTTCTGGGCCGCTATGAAATGGTGATGGATGAGCAGTTGGCACGCTGCATGTTCAAGTTTCCACGAGCGCCAATCAGTGCAACAGTGACAGTTTCCGGAGAGAATGGTGAAAACGTGGTTGCCACGTCTTTGGTTAACTCTTCAAATGGCAAGCTACGCCTAGCCGCCTACAACTTCACCTTCAGCGAAAAGACCATCAAGATCAAGCTAGGTGCTCAAGGGCACATTACCTGCACCAAGGGCAAGACAACCCGCTACGTGAAGGGCACCAGATGCCCGGCTGGTTTCAAACGGGGTTAGTTAGTTCGTTTGGTCACCTCTTGAGAAAGCAATAGCCTTATCTAGTGCCCAAAGATCTCAAGGTCCACCCAGCTGTTGAAAAAGCCCTCAAGAAGGGAAAGCCAGTGGTAGCGCTGGAATCAACCATCATTTCACATGGCCTTCCTAGACCCAGAAACTTCCAAGCCGCCAAAGACTTTGAGCAAATACTTATAGATAAAGGCGTAACCCCAGCCACCATCGCGGTGATCAATGGCGTTCCAACAGTAGGCCTCAACGAAGAAGAACTCTCACTGATTGCAAACCAAGACATCCCCAAGGCATCAGTGAGAGACCTAGCAATCCTTTCGGCCAAGAAGCTATCAGGTGCTACAACCGTTGCCGCCACCGCTCACATCGCCGCCCGTGCTGGCGTCCAAGTATTTGCGACCGGTGGCCTAGGTGGCGTTCACAGAGGAGCAGTCGAAACCTTCGATGAATCAGCCGATATCACAATTCTTGCTTCAACTCCAATTGCTGTTGTGGCAGCAGGCGTGAAGAGCGTGCTCGACATCGGAGCAACCCTAGAGCGACTCGAAACGCTTTCTATTTCTGTAGTTGGCTATAAAACCAAAATCTTCCCCAGCTTCTGGCTCCCAGAATCTGATTTCACCATTGATTGGCAAGCAGATTCAGCAGATGAAATTGCTCAGATCATCAAGTCTCAAAGAAAACAAAAATCAAACTCGGCACTCGTTGTTGCTAACCCAATCCCCAAAGACAGAGCCTGGGATAAGCAGGAACATGACCGAGTACTAGCTCAAGCATTCAAGGCAGCCGACGCAGCAGGGGTAAGAGGCAAGGCAGTGACACCTTTCCTTCTTCAATACATCGTGGAAACATCTGGCGGCAGATCACTGGAAGTAAACCTAGATCTTGCTAAAAACAATGTTTCCCTTGCCGCTGACATCGCCAAGGCCCTAGCTTGAAAAAGGTAGTCGTGATTGGCGATGTCATCGAAGACATCATTGTTATCTCAGAAGGCGAGCGCAGAGCCAACACGGATAACCCCTCCAGCATCCAGTCAACCCCAGGGGGGTCAGGTGCAAACTTTGCTGTCTGGTTGGCATCCCTGAGTGTAGAGACAGAACTAATAGCTAGGGTCTCAAACAAAGACAAAGAAAGACTGGAAAGCTATTTCAAGTCCGTCCACGTAAAGCCAAATCTTCAAACAGACCAAGAGTTAGAAACCGGCAAGATAGTGGTTCTAGTGGAGGGAAACCAAAGAACCTTCTTCACAGACCGAGCAGCCAACAAGAACCTAGAGAAACCAGAACTTCCTAAATCTGACCTCTTATATGTCTCTGGCTACTCAGTTCTCTCACTGGGCAAGGAGCAGACCCAAGCACTGATGAAGACTGCTAAAGCGGCAGGCTGCTTGGTTGCCGTTGATCCCGGCAGCACCTCTTTTATTGAGGGCTTTGGCGTGGGCAAATTCCTTGAAGCCATTAGGGGAGCAGACATCATCTTCCCCAATAAAGAGGAATACGAACTACTGAGCAAAGACCACAAGCTCACCGAGGTCTTCCCTGAGATCCTTGTCACCAAGGGGGAACAGGGAGCAGAGCTGGTGGGGATTGCCTCCGTTGAGGCAAAGATCGTTGAAGCAATTGACCCAACCGGGGCAGGCGATGCCTTTGCTGCCAAATACATAGCCGAGAGGCTGTCTGGATCCTCGCCAATAGAGGCCCTGGAGTATGCCAATGACTTTGCGGCGCTCGCCGTTACCAGGCCTGGCGGACAGCCCAGTTAAAAGGAAAAAGACCCCGAGGCCTCGAATTCGTTAGGTCTCGACGTCTTTTCCTGGTCTGAGGCAAAAGGCTTGGTTTCTAATGCCTGACGATAAGAGGTAACTGGGGGATAACCCTTTCTGTTACGCCAAAACCCTGATTTTGAGCCAAAAAGGCCATATTTCAAGCAATTTTGAGTAATACACGGACAAACCGTAATGTCCGGACAATATGTCCGTTACCCTGTATCTGTAAGGGCTGGGCTATCTCCTGCTTGGTTGGTGGTAACTCGCTCTTGCAGCCTGCTCCCAAAGGGAGCGGGTAAACCAAGAAATGAAAGAGAACAATGGCTAAAAACCTATCTCGCAAGGCTATTGCCCTGGGAGCCTCTTTTGCACTCGTATCAGCAGGTCTAATTTCTACCCCGGCGAACGCTGCGGTAGGAATTGTACTTGACTCAAATGGCACCTCTGGTGTCTACGGTGCAGTGGAAGCTCAGGCATTTACCTTGACTGCTAACGGAAATGTTGAATTTCCAGCAGGCAATGCTGGACTGTTGCGCGTTCAAATCAAGAACGTAAGCGGTTCAACTGCTTCGGCATTCAAGATCAATGGCACCACTCTAGATGCTGACTTCGCAACCGGAGATGGAAACGCAATCCGCCACGCTAATGGAACCACATTCACAGTTGCAACCCTAGGAACTGCTGCAGGAGACACTGCTGTAATGGGCCTTGGTGTGACTGACGCAGATGGTGATGCTGATTCAGTTTCAGCTATGACATCACCATTCACATTCAGCTTCACTTCTACTGCAGCCGATGACGCACCTGGCAAGTACGAAGTCACTGTTTTTGCGGACACCAACAACAACGGCGTACTGAACACGGGCGAACTTGCATCTGATACTCGCACCGTAACTTTCTACGACCTTGCTGATGTCACTGGAACCGTAACCTTGGGCGCTTTGACTGAAGGAGACACCACTGTTTCCGGAACTTTGGTCTACCCAAACATTGACATGGCTCAGATGGCAGCTACAGATGTAGGTGTATTCCTAGAGGCTGGCGATGGCACCAAGCTGGGTGGAGACTCAGATGGAGCAGTTTTGGTTGACCTCGTACTTGAAGGAGCAACTTCTACAAACGGCACCGCTGGTGTTGTTGAGTGGGATTCAACTAACAAGTACTTCGAGTTCGTAACTGCTGCACTCGGCACTGACATCACTGGTTTAGAAGCCGCTCTTGTAAAAGCAACTTACGTCAAAGCACACGCACTCCACGATTCAATCGGTGGCGGAGCTCCTGCTGTTGGTGACAAGCTTGCGACAGCCACATCGAAGTTGGTAGCAACCAGAGCTACTGGGTCACTAAACGCTGACACAGTAACCTCCTCTACTGCCTCCGACGCCACTGCAGGCACTTCTGTAACCGCAGATGTTGCTCTAAACAGCTCGTACTCAGTTCGTGCGATTGTCAAGGACACTGCAACCACTGCCAAGGCCATTTCTGGTGCTGCTGTGGCTGCCAAGGTAACCGTCTCTGGAGCAACCCTGTCAAGCACTGTGACAGTAACCATTAACGGCACCACATACACCTCGGCTGCAACATTGCCAGGTGCAACGGGTGTTGCAAAGTTGGCACTGACAACAAACGCATCAGGTGAGGCGATCGTAAACATTACGACAGTCGGTTTTGCAAATGGCAACGATGTAGTCGTTGAGTTTGCTGCTGAGAACCGCACCGCAACCATCACCACCAACAACGCCACAAAGTCATACTCGGCTTATGTTGTCGGTGCAATTGACGGTGTTACTACCACCGATGGCACGGCTGCAGTTGTGAACGTAACCGTTCGCGACCAGTTCTACGGCATTCCTGCTAACGGCACCTACCGCGTTGTATCAGACTGGATTTCCTCCGGCCAGACAACAGCGGCAACTGCTGCTTCAGAATCGGCTGCTGATGTTGTAAATGGAAATGCTGCCCTAAGCATTTTGGACAACGGAACAGGTAGCGGAACCAACGTCTACGACATCGACTTGAAGACCCTGGCTGCTGATGGAAGCTACTCAGCTTCTGCGTCAGTCATTGACAACTTTGAGGTTCAGATCACTACCAACACTGTAGGTTCGGTCGTAATTACCGATGGTGGAAGCAGCGTTGTAACTCAGAACGCTACTACCAAGGTATACACAGACGCCATGACTGCTGGTAACAACAACAACGGTGAACTGCTTTTGATCGACATGGTTGCTCACAACCCATTGTCAGTGTTCACTGCCGCCCCAGATGCATCATCTGCACTTGGTGCCACCATCACTGGCACGACAAAAACCCTTGGTACAGCAACAGCTGCTAGCGCAGCAGTCGCAGGTGCCAATGTAACTTTGTCGGCACCAGGAATGTTGTTCAGGTACACAGCTGATGGCTCAATCGACATCTACGCCGTGGGAAGCATTACAGTTCCTTCGGACAAGAGCGGTAACTTCACCGTCAAGGCATGGTCTAATAAGTCTGGTAAGCAGACCGTGACCGTGACCTCGAACGGTGCTAGCGCGACTTTGGTATTGGACAAGTTCGATGCCGCTGCCGCGACTACCGGAACTTCGCTGGTCATTGACGCTCCTGCGTTTGTGTCCCCGGGAAGTACCTTAGTCATCAAGGCTAACTTGACTGATGACTACGGAAACGTGGTTGACACGACAGCTGCCGACAGGATCAAGGTGACCTATTCAGGTCCTGGACTCCAGGTTGGATCTACTCCTACTGCCTACACCGAAGGTGTTGCTCAGTTGGGCTACTTCCTAGGTTCAAATGACACTGGAACCATCTCCGTAACGTTCAGCTACAACTCTGACGGGACAGACGATGTCTTCACCAGCGACACTGACCTAACTGTCACCAAGACCATCACCATTGGCACTGCACCAGCAGCTGCCAAGGTTAACGTTGGTTCCTTCAACGGCAAGCTAGTTGTATACGCAAACGGATACAACGGCAAGAAGATCTCATGGAAGGTAGGCGGAAAGTGGGGCTCAGCAGTTGCTGCTAGCGACACTGCACGCTTCGCCCGCGTAACACCTCGCAAGGGTGTAACCGTATCCGTACAGATCTACGTTGACGGTGTTCTAACACTAACTAAGTCTGTAGTTACCAAGTAACTATTAGCCAAACCACTGAGCCCCCGGGTCCCCCTCGGGGGTTCAGTCATTTAACTCACCTTGGCGCTAAGGATCCCAAGGTGAAGGGCACGCTTGACGGCTTCCGCTCTGGAGCCGACACCGAGTGCTCTATAAATCTTTACTGTCTCTTGTCGAATTGAGCTTTCTGACAAGATCATGTCCTGTGCTATTTCTGCATTGGTTTTACCCAGGCTCATGGCTTCCAAGATTCTTAGTTGGCGCTCTGTTAGTGAATCAGGACTAGCTTCACCATTCTTAGGTGAGACATTGAAGCCGTTGGTTAGACCTGTTGAATTTAGCCAAAGTCCAAGCACCTGCCCCATTGCAAGGTTGGCTTCTCTTGGGTACTCCGCAACCTTTTCTTTCTGGCAGAAAAGTGCGCAGCCCAGGGGAGCGTCTCCCTTCAGAATAGGTATTGCATACAGGTGAAGGTTGATGCCCTGGTGATCAGCTTGTTCATGCGCAAGACCAAAGTTATTGATGCACCTGGCCAGCAGGTTATCTTCCCAGGTAGCGAAGGTCTGCTCTGCAGGTAGCGGGTTAATCCCGTAGCCACCAAGCTGGACTATTTGTCCGCGGTTATCTAATAGGTAAAGGTAGCTGCCAACTCCGTTACCGGTATTTACACCGGAGTGAACGAGCTTCTTACAAAGCTCAGAAACAGTATTGGCAGATGAAACTAGCTCGGTCCATTTCTGGAGCCAACCGAGGTCCGTCATAACTCCCCTCCGTACAATCCCCATTGTCCGTTCAATAAAAAGACTAAAACAATTATTACTAGGGGGAGGTCTTTCATTAGAGAGGCGCTTCTCTTTGTCCGTACAACAGTTAGCTATGTCCTGTCTGTCCTAGTACGAAACTGATAACTATTTTCGCCCCCGCTGGTTACCTATCCCTGTAAGAGTGCGCTATCTCCTGCTTGGTTGGTGGTATCTCGCTCTTGCAGCCTGCTCTCAAAGAGGGTGGGTAAACCAAGAAAAGAAAGAAATCAATGGCTAAGAACACAACTCGCAAGGCTTTTGCTCTTGCAGCTGCTGGATCGCTAGCGATTACTGGGCTTGTCGCCTCACCGGCACAAGCCGCAGGTCTGTATGTCGCGGGTTACGTAACCCTCGCCCCAACTTCAGGTGGCGAATACGACGTATTGACCGGTAACGCAAAGGAATTCAGTCTTACCGCTAACTTTGCCAACGCGGCAGAAGACGCAGGTGAGTACCTGAAGTTCCTAGTGGTTAATGCTGATGAAGATGTTGTCGCTGACGTAGGCGCTGGAAAGTCTTCCCAGTATGCAATTTCCGTAGCACAGGGTGGCGGCAATAACCACTCGTTGACCAATAACGTCGTGACCCTAACAATCGGGGCTCACAATTTCAAGCAAGGAGACGTCGTAACGGTTGCAGTAACAGGTGTTGCTGCAATTTCGGGCGACTTCACGCTTACGGGAGTAACAGGAACAACTGTTACTTATGCTAAGACGAACGCCAACATCAACGCTGCTGATGCTGCCATTTCAATCAAGCTCAAGACTGGAGCGTACGATGGAGACAGTGACAGCTTCGTTTTCAACACCAAGTCAGATAACAACAATTCAGACAAGAAACTTGTTCTGGAGACTGGAAATATCACGACTGCACGCACCGCTACTGTCACTGCTTGGATTGACTCCAACGACGACGGTGACATTGACGCCAGCGAGTATGTTTCTGAAACCAGAACCGTACGTTGGCTAACCGCTTCCAGTGTTACCGCAACCGTTGCTATCCAGCCACAAATTGTTGGTACTACCAAGGTGAGCGCCTACATCACGACAACTCCTACCCTAAACGGTGATCAGATGTCTGCTGGTGACGTGACTGCCAAATTCACTGTTCAAGGAAGTCCTACAGAGTTCACAGCTTCCGCTTCAACTTGGAACACTACCAACAACCGTTGGGAAGCTGAACTGGAAAGAACTCACAACATTGACAGCCTAACCTTTGCCAACAACACCGTAACTATGAAGTTTGAGGCAAATCACGACCTAACCACAGGTGAAAGCATTCTCGTTGCAGGCTCCGCAGCCGCTGCCAACGACGGATCGTTCACTGTGACCAAAGTGGATGCTGACGAGGTTTCCTTCACTAACGCAAACGGTGTAGCCGCAAACACCAACACAACGGGTACCGCAAAGGTCAGAGTTGTTGCTGGTGCTTACTCAGCGACTGCTTACATCAGTACTACAGCAATCAGTGGCAAGGTTTCTAACTCTGTTGCAACAGTTGCAGCAGCCGGTGGATCTACAGCTGTTACCGAAGATGCAAACAACAACACCACTATTGATGGAAATGGCGACGCTACAGTTGTAACCCGCCCAACCACCAAGACCGTGTCAGCTGTTATGACATTCAAGGACTCAGATGGTGTAGCAGTTCCTGCTGGCCGTCCGGTGGTTCTGACTGCCACAACAATTACTAACGCAACTGGCGTCAAGGTAAACGGAACTACCGTTGCTCAGGGTGGAACAGTGAACGCTGTTACTGCTGCTGGTGGAACTGTAGCCGTGACTGTAACCACTACTTCGGCAGTGGCTACCGACGTTGTCAAGGTAACTGGTGTTGCTGAAGGTGTTGCAGGTTCTTCAACCTTCGCACAGTGGACCTGGACTGCTGTTTCTTACACCCTTCACGATGTGAATGGTGCAGGAACCAAGAGAAGCGTTGCGAAGGGCGGAGCATACAGCTTTGACTTCCTAATCGCTGACCAGTGGGCTGCTGCTCAGACTGGTAGCTTGCGTCTAAAGGTTGCGGTCACGGGAAACACTGTTTCTGAGACCTACCCAACCATCAGCTCTGGTCGTGCGACCGTAACTGTCTCTGACGCTCAAATTGGAACCGACAACGTTCAAGTTGTTGTAACTCCACAGAAGCTCCAGGATGACGGCACCACTTGGAACGGAACTGGCACTGCAGGTGCAGTAACCTACACCCTGTACCCAGCTTCTCAGACTGGTGCAGCTGTGACTGCAACATCATTAGACGCATCTGTTCCGTTCCCAACCACTGCAGTTGCAGCTGGCGACTCACGTCTAGTACAGACTGATGTAACCGGTGACGGCACTGCAGGCACTGACGCAATCGAGATCACTGGTGTCGTAACTGACTCTCTAACCGGTGTTGTCAAGAGCGGTGCAGCCGTAACTGTAAGCGGAGCATCATCACTACTATTTGTTGATGGTACTCGCGCGAAGTTCGGTTCGCTGACTCTATTCGCAGACGAGAACGGTGCATACAGCGTTCACGTTCGCAGCAACACGGCTCAGAAGGACAGTGTTGTAACCGTTACGTCTCAGGGCGGAAGCAAGACCATCAAGATCACCTTCGAAGCAGCTGACGACAACGCTGGCGCCTCCTTGGTTATCGATGCCCCTGCGTACGTAGCTGCTGGAAGCACCTTTATTGCAACTGCAACATTGAAGGATAAGTTCGGAAACGCTGTTTTGGCTGATTCAGCCAACGGCGGTGCACTAACTGCTGACTTCAAGGCAGCTTACTCAGGTCCTGGTCTGATTGTTGGAACTCTTCCAACCAAGACTGAGACCGACGGTACTGCAAAGGTTGCAGCGCTTCTAGGTTCAAACGACAAGGGCACAATCACTGTGACCTTTAGCTACGACCAGAACGGTGACGCAGACTACGCTGATGCTGACGACCTCGTTGTCAGCAAGACCATCACCATTGGAACTGCACCAGCAGCCGCCAAGGTTAACGTTGGTTCCTTCAACGGCAAGCTAGTTGTATACGCAAACGGATACAACGGCAAGAAGATCTCATGGAAGGTAGGCGGAAAGTGGGGCTCAGCAGTAGCTGCTAGCGACACTGCACGCTTCGCCCGCGTAACACCTCGCAAGGGTGTAACCGTATCCGTACAGATCTACGTTGACGGTGTTCTAACACTAACTAAGTCTGTAGTTACCAAGTAACTATTAGCTAAACCACTGAGCCCCCGGGTCCCCCTCGGGGGTTCAGTCATTTAATGGTATTTAGGCTATTTCTTCCGCGAACACTGCTTGGGGGAGAAGGCCAGTGGCCTTAGCTTTAGCTACCGCCTGCTGTCTGGAACCAACGCCTAGAGCCCTGAAGATCTTGACGCTCTCTTGCTTGATGGAGCTTTCACTGAGAATCAGCTGCTGAGCAATCTGAGCATTGGTTTCGCCTCTGGCCATGCCAAGCAGAATCTCGTATTGCCTTTCGGTGAGCTGACCCTCTTCGGTTTGAGGGGTTTCCCTGAACAGATTCTTTAGTCCAAGTGATTCGAGATAGATTGCACCAGCATTAGCGGCGGCAATGGTGGCCGGCTCTGAGAAGGGCTCGATCTTTACCTTTGGATCAGTTAGCGAGGTGGCGGCTCCTACTGGGACATCACCTTTTATTAGCGGAAGCACCCAGTTCACCAGTTCTCTGCCGCCAATATCTCTCTTTCCAAACCAGACGGTTCTTTTATTGATGGCCTCTGAGATTGGGTGGTCTTCAAACAGGGATAGTGAAGAGTTTGGATCAAATGCTTCTAGGCCATAGGAGCCAACTAGGTGTAAGGATCCTCTGTTTGATAGTGCATATAGCTGCGTGCCGAGCATTCCTTTTCCAAGATCTGGATCGTGAGTGAGTCTTCGGCAGTAATCGTTTGCGTTTGTTGCTTGAGCGTAAATCTGTGAAACCCTAGCAATTCTTGCTAGATCATCCATGCAATTCCCCTTTGCATCTTCTTTCTCACTTTCTTTCTCCCCAGAAATCGAGTGTATTGATTCGGACAGCGTTGAACTTGGTGTTGTCCACACTGTTCGTACATCTAAATTATCCGGGGGGGGGGGTCCTTATTTGAGTACATTTCGTACAGCACTTTGATTGCCCGTTTAGACCTAGCTAATACTTGATAACTAACTACCACCCCCTCTGGTTACCTAACTCTGTAAGAGTGCGCTATCTCCTGCTTGGTTGGTGGTATCTCGCTCTTTCAGCCAAAACACAAAAGTGTTTTGGTAAACCAAGAAAAGAAAGATAAACATGTCCAAAAACATGACTCGTAAGGGTCTGGCGTTTGGTGCTGGTCTTGCTTTGATCTCATCGGGCCTGATTGCCATGCCGGCAACCGCCGTAGGAATAGATGGCAATGTGAGACTCGCTCCTGACACCGGAGCTGAGTACGATGTGCGTGCAACCGACTACATTGATTTAGCAGCGGGTTGGTCTAATGCAGCTGAAGGTACAGGTCACTATATGAAGTACCTTGTGACCGCAGCGCCAGGGGCCATTAAGTACGACATTGAAACTAACGGAAGCACTTCGGATGGAGACCGCCCCACCCTTGGCACGATTACTGCAGCGGTGACTGGAAGCGCAGATCCGTATACCATAACCGTGACCACCACAAATGATCACAATTTGCAAGATGGCGACACCGTTACAATGGGCGGATTTACACCATATACCGCTCCAAATGGCGACAAAGTCATCGACGTGACGGGCGCGAAGACCTTCACCTACACCGTTTCAACGACCGGAACTATAGCAGGCACGATTACCGTTGCGCTGAAATCCTTTACTGAAGGCTTACAGACCAGGGCTCAAATTGATGCCTTTGCACTCGGAAGTTCAAATGTAACTGGTGTTGTCCCTGCTTACGTGGCAACCTTAACTTCTGGTGTATTTGTAATCGACACCCGTGATGATGACAATGCGGGAGATGATCATGTCTTGCGGTTGATTGCCACAAGTAGCACAGCCACAACCACTGCGACAGTTCAGGCCTGGGTTGATATTAATGACAATAATGAAATTGATAGCACTGAGTCTGCCTCACCGGTTCGTACTGTCAGATTCCTTAGAGGCGCTGACATTTCAGCCACCACCACAATTCGTCCTGCAACCGTTGGCGACAGCACTGTTACTGCCGATGTGGTGTTGACTCCAACTTTGAACGGAAACATGATCCTAAGAAATGAGAGTCTCACTTCTGCAACCGTGACTGATGCGATTGCGAAAGTAGATTTCACTCGTCAAGGTGACTCAACGAAGGTAACTGGGGCCACTAACGGTTCTTACTCGAATGTTACTAAGAGATGGACATTTGAGTCCAAGAACTTTGGAACTGGAAACGGCTGGACTGACACGAACAACACCAAGGTTGCTCTTGGCGCTGCTGGTAGCGCCGCGGTAACAGTCTGGAAGTATAAGATCGTGAAGAATGTTGTGACCATCACCACTGGTTCCTATGCTGCAAGTAAGTGGTCAGCGGCAGCTCACGGTCTTCGTGTTGGCGACACAATCACCGTTACCGACGGGGCTATTTCTGATCGTTGGGAAAAGTCAGCTGCTGAAATTACTTCAGTGCCGACAAGCAGTAGCTTTACATTTGTAGAGACTGGCTCGTCCACCACTGATGTAGCAGAAGTAGCTGTTGCAGACACTGTTGCCACTTCTACCTTCGGCCTAACTTCCCCTGTATACCTTCGCGACAAGGTTGAAGCCGGAAATATTACAGCTCAGTTCTACTTTGACGTCGCTGGTCTCACCGGTAGCGTTGCTACTCCTACGACGGCCCAAACAATCGCACCTCTCGCAACTTATGTAGTGGGTGCAAAAGTTGTCGGTTCAGCTGGTGTAGCAATTGCTGGCGTGCCTTCGGCAACAGTCTCGGCTGCTGGATCGGTCTTCAAGGGAACAACCACTGCTGGTGCCGTCGTTACATTGACTGACGCCGATGGCGACCCAGTTGGTGCGGGCGTTGATGTTGTCCTCACGGCAACTAAGACCAGCACCGGCACTGTTAAGGTAAACGGCACAACTGTTTCCTCAACGGGAACGGCTGTGTATGCCAAGACTGATGCAAGTGGAAAAGTAACGCTAGCTATTGAAAACAGTGCTGCAGCTGAGAATGACACCCTTGTTATTGCTGCTGCGTCTCAAGGAGCAACTGCTTCTCGCACTTTCACTTGGGAAGACAAGAAGTACACTGTCCACGATCTAGCTGACACGACTGCTGCGAACGACTCGCGTGCTCGTGTAGTTCCATCGGGCACCGCATACACCTTCAGGCTGCTTGTTCAAGATCAGTTCAAGGCTCCTGCCGGTGACGACATTCGTCTGCTTGTGACAACCACTGGACGCACTCAGACAGCAAACATCGTTACCTTGACCTCTGGTCAGGCTACGGTTGTTGTCAATGACGGCGGCCTTGGCACTACCACAAGCACTGGTGTGCAAATCGAATTCCAGAAGCGAACCAGTAACGTATGGGCAACTCAGTCCGGTCAAGATGCATTCCAGGACTGGGCAGGTGCAGGTGCAGATGGCGATCTAGCTGTTGTGACGATTAACTACGACTCAACCGCAGACAACCTAACCTTGAACGCAAACGGAGCCAACTTCCCTGGAAATGGCACAGCTGACAACGCAGCAAGCGTTGCAGCGAAAGCCCTGAAGGCGATTGATCTAAGAAACACTGCAGGAACTGCCGGTGAATACACTGCGTCAGAGACTGGAACGGTTTCTGGTCGGGTAACAAACGCCTTTGGAGTAGCTAAGCCCGGTGCAGTTGTAACCGTTTCTGGTACAGGTCTACTGTTCAATTCAGGCGACGTCTGGGCCCTTAACTCGGTGACCTTGCTAGCTAACAGCTCAGGTCAGTTCTCGGTAAATGTATTCTCAAGCACTTTCGGGGCAAAGGTTGTAACTGCCACCGTGGGCACTGTGAGCAAGACATTCACGATTACTTACACTGGTACTGCCGGCGATGCTAAGTTGACCGTTACCGCACCAACCAACGTCAAGCCAGCGTCAACCTTCCAAGTGAAAGCGAAACTAGCTGACGACCTAGGTAACGGGCTAGACACTGCTGCTGGACGAGTAAAGGTAACCTACACAGGCCCAGGTATTGTGTTTGGAACTCTTCCAACCGAGACCGATGCCAATGGTGAGTTGATGTTCTCCGTGCTACTTGGCTCAAACGACTCTGGCAACGTAGTTGTAACCGTGTCATTTGACCAGAACGCCGACGGTGACTTCATCGACGCTAAGGACCTAAACACCACCAAGACCATCACTGTTGGTACTGGTGCTGCATCAGGTGCTGGCAAGGTGAACGTTGGATCCTTCAACGGCAAGCTAGTTGTTTACGCATCTGGCTTGAACGGTGCACGTATCTCTTGGAAGGTCGGCGGAAACTGGGGATCACAGGTTGCTGCAAGCAACTACGCGATCTTCAACCGTCCAACCCCACGAGCTGGTGTGACTGTATCCGTTGACATCTACGTCAATGGTGTGAAGACACTAACCAAGTCTGTAGTTACTCGATAACTAAAGATCAAACCACTAAGCCCCCAGGGAAACCTGGGGGCTTAGTCATTAAGTTGAGTTTTACTTAGTGGCCCTTTGGGTGCCAGACTGTCTTCACTTCCATTAGGTCCAGAATGTGTTGAAGGCTGCCTTTTGAAGAGGTTCTCTCATAGGTTTCCGGCCTGATTACTCGCTTGACTGTACCAGCTGCTGAAATCTCCAGATCTGTTGGGTTTGAGGTTCCTTCAAGATCAACTGCGTTGACATCCATGTGGCCAACCAGCCAGGAAGACAATTCCTTTTCTTTGCCGGCCAGGATGTTTACGACTCCGCCTGGAAGGTCAGAGGTTGCTATGACTTCTCCAAGGGTTAGTGCTGGAAGTGAAAGTTTTTCGCTGGTTACAACCACAACTGCGTTTCCGCTCACGATTGCTGGAGCGATGGTGTTCACAAATCCAACCAATGCTGAGTCTTGTGGGGCGAATGCTCCGACGACTCCGGTTGGTTGGTTGGTTGAGATGTTGAAGAAGGGGCCTGCAACTGGGTTCATTGATCCGGCAACTGAGTCGATTTTGTCTGTCCAACCGGCATGCCAAACCCAAGAATCAATTGCTGCGTCAACTTCTTGGCTGGCCTGTCTTTCTGATTTGCCAGTTAGTTCCTTGATTTCTTCAATGAACTGATCTCGTCTGCCTTCTAGCATTTCGGCGATGCGGTAGAGAACCTGTCCTTTGTTGTAGGCGCTGGCTGAAGCCCAACCTGGTTGAGCAGCTCTTGCTGCAACAACTGCGTCTCTGACGTCTTTTCTGGAAGCCAGTGAAACATTAGCTAGGTGGTTGCCTTTGTGATCATTTACTTTGTAGCTTCTGCCAGATTCACTTCTGGGGAACTTCCCACCAATAAAGAGCTTGTAGGTCTTTTTAACTTCTAGTCTCATGATTAGTTACCTCCCTTGAGGTAGGCGGTTAGTCCCTGTCTTCCGCCTTCGCGGCCATAGCCGGATTCTTTGAATCCACCAAATGGTGAGGTTGGGTCAAACTGGTTGAAGGTGTTGCTCCAGATCACACCGGCATTTAGTTGGTCAGCTAGTTTGAGCATCTTCGAGCCCTTCTCGGTCCAGATGCCGGCTGATAATCCGTATTCGGTGTTGTTTGCCTTCGTTACTGCTTCAGCTGGTGTTCTGAATGTAATGACGCTCAAGACTGGTCCAAAGATTTCTTCTCTGGCAACTGTGTTGGCGGGGCTTACGCCATCAATGATGGCCGGGGCAAACCAGAAGCCATTCTTTGGAATCTTGCACTCTGGTTGCCAAAGTTCTCCACCCTCATTCACACCCTTCTTGACAAGACCCTTGATCTTGTCAAGTTGAGCTTTTGAGTTAATGGCTCCAACGTCGGTGTTTTTGTCCATGGGGTCGCCAAGTCTGAGGGAATTCATTCTTCTCTTTAGTTTCTTAATGAATTCATCATGGATGTTTTCTTGAACCAGCAGTCTGCTGCCTGCGCAGCAGACATGGCCCTGGTTGAAGAAGATTCCGTTGACTACGCCTTCAATGGCTTGGTCAATTGGAGCATCGTCAAAGACGATGTTGGCGGCTTTGCCGCCAAGTTCCAGGGTTAGTTTCTTCTTGGTTCCGGCTACTGCCTTGGCAATGATCTTTCCGACTTCGGTTGAACCGGTGAAGGCAACTTTGTTGATATCTGGGTGTTTTACAAGTTCTGCTCCGGTGTCGCCGTGACCGGTAATTATGTTTACTACTCCATCTGGTAGTTCTGCCTGCTGGCAGATCTCAGCAAATAAAAGGGCTGTTAGGGGAGTGGTTTCAGAAGGCTTTAGGACAACCGTGTTGCCAGCTGCCAGCGCTGGAGCAATCTTCCAAGCCAGCATCATTAGTGGGAAGTTCCAGGGGATGATTTGGCCTGCAACTCCCAGTGACTTGGGGTTTGAGCCAAGGCCTGCGTATTCAAGTTTGTCTGCCCAACCGGCGTAGTAGAAGAACCAGGAAACTGCTGTTGGTACATCAAAGTCTCTGGTTTCTTTGATTGGTTTGCCATTGTTTAAAGTCTCGGCAACTGCAAGCTCTCTTGCTCGCTCCTGCATGATTCTTGCGATGCGGTAGAGGTATTTGCCTCGCTCGGAACCCGATAGTTTGCTCCAGGTTTTCTCATAGGCAGCTCTTGCTGCTTTGACTGCCAGGTCAACGTCTTTTGCTGAGCCGTGAGAGATCTCGCTCAGGACTTCTTCGGTTGCTGGGTTGATGGTTTGGTAGGTGTTGGTGGGTTTTGTGAACTTGCCGTTTATGAAGTGGCCATAGGAGGAAGCAAAGCTGACCAGCTTTGCTTCCGGGGCTTTTGAGTATTCGAACATTTCTCTCCTAGTCCACACTCACATAGTCACTACCGGAGTAGTTACCTGATACAAGCTTCTTGCGTTGCATTAGTACGTCGTTTAGCAAACTTGATGCTCCAAATCTGAATAGATCTGGGTTTAGCCACTCATCTCCTGCTGTTTCTTTCACTACCACCAGGTATTTGAGGGCGTCTTTGGCTGTTCTGATGCCACCGGCTGGCTTCACACCAATCCTCTGCTTGGTGAGGTCATACCAGTCTCTGACCGCTTCCAGCATTAGAAGAGTTATTGGAAGAGTTGCGTTGACTGTTACTTTGCCGGTTGAGGTCTTAATGAAATCTGCTCCTGCCAGCATGGCCAGGTAGCTGGCTCGTCTGATGTTGTCATAGGTCTGCAGTTCTCCTGTTTCCAAGATCACTTTCAGATGGGCATACTTGCCGTTTTTTTGTTTGCAGGCTTCCTTCACTGCCTGAATCTGCTTGAAAACTTCCAGGTAGTCGCCTGAGAGGAAGGCTCCTCGGTCAATCACCATGTCAATCTCGTCAGCGCCGTTGGCGACTGCTTCTTTGGTGTCCTGCAGCTTTACCTTTAGGGATGCTCTGCCAGATGGGAAGGCCGTTGCTACCGCTGCCACATAAATCCCGCTCTTACCTAAGGTTTCTTTGGCATAGGGAACCATGTCGCCATAGACGCAGATTGCTGCCGGTCTTGGGCAGCTTGGGTCATCCTCATCGGGAGTGAGTGCTTTTAGACAAAGCGATCTGACTCTTTGCGGGGTGTCCATGCCTTCCAGGGTTGTGAGGTCCATCATCTTGATGGCCATGTCTAAGCCCCAGGCTTTGGATTCGGTCTTGATAGAACGTGTAGAAAGAGAAGCAGCTCTTTGCTCTAGCCCTACCTTGTCTACTCCAGAAAGGGAGTAGAGCCAGGCTCTTAGGGATTTGTTGGTAATAGTTCCACCAACTAGTTTTTCAGGCTGCAAAGGTTTTCTCCTAGGACCTAAAAAGCCTACCTTTAGACGCTAAATCCCTCACCTGTTAGCTCTTCACTTATTTCCCACAGTCGCTTCATCACATCAAGCCTTATGGAGTGCTTACTTCCCGCAATCAGCTTGGGCTCTCCCCAGGCTTCAAATCTTGGTCCAATGAACTCGCCACCCTTGAAGCCTGGATCGAGTGCAGCTCTGATCTGGCTTCTGGCCCCCACCTCTGCCTTTTGAGCTAGGAAGTCAAAGGTGTTTGGGACATTAACCTGCAGGCCGGTGAGTGCCCAACCGGGGTGAGCGGCAATGGAAAGTATCTTGCTGCCAGCTTGCTTACTTCTTATATCAAGCTCTCTTGCAAAGAATAGGCAAGCAAGCTTGCTGTCTGCATATCTGCCCCAGCGGTCATACTTACCTGTTGCTCCTGCAATCTCTTCTTTGCTGTTTGCCTCCAGCTTGGAACGCCTGTGGACAACTGAAGACAGTGAAATTACTCGGCCAGTATCCTTCGCCAGCTTTTGCCAGAGCAGGTTGGTTAGTAGGAAGTGTCCCAGGTGGTTAGTAGCCATCTGCGATTCAATGCCCTGCGGGGAGAGCTTGAAGTCTGGACCCATTAGCCCTGCGTTATTCATTAGGACATCAATAGTTTTGGTTTGTTTATTGGCAAAGTCTCTTACCTGATCAAAGTCGGAAACATCCAGGACTTGAGCCTCGATAGCAGCCGATGGGTAATTGCTCTTTAGTTCTTCGGCTGCTTGGTTTAGTCGCTGTTCGCCTCTGGCCAGCATGAGGATGTTGTGGTCTTCTTTGGCAAAGCCTTCCGCGCTCGCAAGTCCCAGACCGGAGCTTGCTCCGGTGATGATGATTCTCATTAGATTTTCAATAGCCTTTCGATGTCCCCAAATACTTCCATGCCGGATGTTGTGGCGGTTGACTCAAGTAGCACTTTGCCATCTTTGGTGTGTTTCACTTCAACCACTCCATCTAATGTTTCTTCCACCCTTTGGTGCATGGCTTCTCGAAGGGGGGCGTGTAGAAGGCCGCCTCTTTTTCTTTCTGCTTTGAGTTCTAGTTCTCCGGAAGGCCCAGAGACTTTCCAGGAGATGTGGCTGTCATCGATGGTTAGGCGCTCTTCTTTGGATTTGTTATAGGTGGTCCAGGAGTAGAGCTGGCCGCCGTGGTGAAGACCGAGGATAAATCCTCTGAAGGGTTTTCCAAGCCAGGGAATGATGGCAGCCGATCCAATCAGTGATGCATCTTCATAGTTCTTTAGGTGGTTGGAGTGAAGCCAGATGTAACCACTTGGGAAGTTTCTGCCCCAGTCTTTTTCGATGTAGCCCTTACCGTTTGTAAATCTTTCTGTTTTTCCCTCGACCTCAAGATGGCCTTCTAATTGGTGAGAGAAGGAAACAATGCCGTGGAAGCACTCCATGAATGGAACTAGGCCATACCAACCCATGATGCCGGGGGAGGCAAGCGTGACTGGCCAGGGCTTTAGATCTGTTGTGATCTTGAGTTCACCCTTTAGTTGGGGGAGATTGAGTGTTACCTGCTTTGATGAGAAGTGATTGTCGCCAACTCTCACATCAAAGCTGGTTTCTGATGCTTTGAAGTCTTTTACCGGATAGACGTGATACCAGCTTCTGCCAGTTGAGCCATCAAGCACCTGCACGAAGGCTTCGTCTCTGCTGGATCCACCCAGGCCTCTAAAGATGCCGGGGATCACTGCCCACTTCTGGGATTGGTCTTCGGAAACGATTTTGAAATACCAGCCCTCAAAGTAGTTTCTAGTTTTGCCATTGCCATGAAAGCCTTCGGGATGCTGGATTCCTCTGAGGTAGCTGGCTGGAGTGCGCATAAGTAGAGGGTAAGTCAGTTACTAGACTTAAGCCACTAGGAGCCGAGGTGATAGTTGGACGCTAAAACCAGGCTCACAATCAGGCTGGGAATCACTCAGATAATTAGCTGGGGATCTGGTTTCTACATCCCGGCTGTTTTGGCAGTTCCCATCTCCGCTTCCCTTGGTATTTCAACCGAGCTGTTCTTCTGGGCCTTTACGGTCTCCTTGTTGGTATCTGGTTTGATTGGTCCTCGCATTGGTAAGGCAATTGACAAACTCGGTGGCAGGAAAGTGCTTCCCTTTGGGTCGATTTCTTTCTTCCTAGGTCTTGTTCTGCTGGCTACCGCTAGGGAGACCAATCAGCTGTTTGTTGCTTGGTTTCTGATCGGTATTGGTGGCTCGATGGGAAACTACGATGCTGCTTTTGCAACTGCAGTGAATTTCTTTGGCAATAAGTCAAACCAGGTGATTGCTGGCATTACCGTCTTCGCTGGTTTCTCTTCCACCATCTCCTGGCCAGTTACTACATTTCTGGAGCAGACCTATGACTGGCGAGCAGCTATTTGGTTTTGGGCTGCAATGCACATCCTTGTTGCACTTCCGCTGCATCTAACAATTCCCAAATCAGAAAAGAAGGACATTCCTGATTTGACTGGGCCAATTAGAAAATTGGTCAAGAACAAATTCAGGTTTGACCCGCTGATTGTGGTATTTGCTCTGATGTTTGCTTTGCAAGGATTTATTGTCTCTTCCGTCAATACCACTCTTCCCTTTATGCTCTCTGAACTTGGAGCCGATGTTCAGCTTGCTCTGCTTGCTTCGGTTCTGCTCGGCCCTTTTCAGGTTCTCGCGCGTGTTCTATTGGTAGCAATGACAGATAAAGCAACCCCGCTAACCGTGGCTGCGATTTCGATTGCTGCGCACCCACTCGGCGTTATTTTCATTTGGATTTTGGGTCCTGCCGGAATTCTGCCGTTTGTAATGCTGCATGGCATTGGGGTTGGCTTGAACCCATTTATTAGAGGGTCCTTACCGCTGTTGTTCTTTGGTTCAGATCGGTTTGGTCAGCGGCAGGGTTATTTGATGATGCCATCAAAGATTCTTGGTGCTCTGTCGCCAGCTCTTCTGACCCTGATGTTACTTGCCAATGCACAGCTGGCAATCGTTGGAACTTTCTTGATGGGCTTTGTTTCGGGCTTGCTTTTGCTTTGGGTTTGGCTGATTTACAAAGCTCGCAATCCTCGCCATCCGGAGACAGGTGAAATTCGAGAAGTCAGCTAGCGAATCAGGAGATCCTGATCCTCCGCGGAGTCAATCCAGTTGAGCAATCCAGCCCATGGCCCCCAGCCGTCATCCAAAGAGAAGTGGCCGGCGTTTTCAAATACGAGTGGCTTTGTTTGTAGTGGCTCTTCGTATATTTGAATTCCCCTTGGCAACCATCTGTCATTGTTGGATGCAATCACAGTTAGCTCTCTTGCCCACTTTCTGGCTTGTGCTGCAAGCAGGGGATTACTCAGATCTAGCGGCTCACCCTCAATACCATCAGTATCTTCAGTCAGGGTTGGGTCCGGCGGTGCTACAAGCAGCACTCGATCAAAGGGATTTGTGAAGATGTTGTTTAGTGCTCCATACAGCCAGTTGGTTGTGCCGAGGGAGTGTGCAATTGCGATCTTCTCTACCCCTGGTGTCTCGTCCATCATGTTGCTTTCCTGACGAAGCAGCTCCTGCCACTCAGCAGGGTTCGGTCTGTCAGGATTGGGAAACTGTGGATACCAAACCTGGTGGCCTCTTGCTCTGAGTTCCGCAGCGGTTAGGCGCAGCCAATGACCTTCGGGACGCTTGTTGGTCCAGCCATGAAGCAGCAGAACTTTTTTCATGAACTAGGCAGTTGGGTCTGCGATACCTACGTAAACCGTTTCGAGATATTCTTCGATGCCCTCGTGACTACCTTCTCGACCAAGTCCTGACTGCTTCACTCCACCAAATGGACCAGCCGGGTTTGAAACAAGGCCGGTGTTTAGTCCAAACATTCCAACCTCTAGGCGCTCTGCCAGTCGCAGTCCTCGGTTGAGATCTTTGGTGAAGGCGTAGGCAACCAGTCCGTATTCGGTGTTGTTGGCCATCTTGATTGCTTCGTCTTCGTTCTTGAAGGTGCAGATCGGAGCAACTGGTCCAAAGATTTCGTTTGAGAGAATCTCGCAGCTTTCTGGGACGCTCTGCAAAATGGTTGGGGGATAGAAGAAGCCTTCGCCCGCTGGGATTTCGCCACCAAGAACGAGCTTTGCTCCCTTGTTCTTGGCATCTACAACGAGTGCATGAACAGCCTGGCGGCTCTTTTCGTCAATCAGCGGGCCAATGTTGGCACCTTCTTCTAGTCCTCTCGCAACCTTTAGTTTCGACATGCGCTCGGTTAGCTTCTTTGCAAACTCGTCCGCTACTGATTCATGAACTAAGAAGCGGTTGGCTGCGGTGCAGGCTTCTCCCATATTTCGAAGCTTTGCCAGCATCGCTCCTTCCACCGCCTTATCCATGTCGGCATCTTCAAATACTAGGAACGGGGCATTGCCGCCAAGCTCCATCGAGACTTTTAGAACTTTCTCGGCTGAGTCAGCAATTAGCTTTCTTCCCACTGGGGTTGATCCCGTGAAGGAGAGTTTTCTTAGTCGGTCATCCTTGATTAGCGGGCCGGTGACATCCTGGACTCTGGTGGTTTGAATAACGTTGATGACACCTGCTGGAACACCAACCTCCATTAGAACCTTTGCAAATAGCAGAGAGGTTAGTGGTGTTAGTGCTGCTGGCTTCAGGATAGATGTGCAGCCAGCTGCGATGGCTGGACCAATCTTTCTGGTTGCCATTGCCAGAGGGAAGTTCCAGGGAGTGATCAGAAGAGCTGGGCCAATTGGACGCTTCAGAACCATCAGACGGTTTTTGCCATCGGGAGCTGTGGTGTAGCGGCCATCAATTCTTGGAGCTTCTTCAGAGAACCAACGCAGGAACTCGGCTCCGTAGGCAACTTCACCCTTAGCTTCGGCAAATGGTTTTCCCATCTCCATTGACATCAGAGTCGCAAAGTCATCTGCCATGGCGGTTACTTTTTCAAAGGCTGCGCGAAGAATCTCTGCTCGAACTCTAGGAGCAGTTCTGCCCCAGTTTTCTTGTGCGTCGTGAGCGGCATTCATGGCTGCCTGGCCGTCTTCATAGGAAGCATCGGCAATAGTCTTTAGGACCTTGCCGGTGGCTGGGTCAGTGACATCAAAAGTCTTTTTGTCGCTTGAGTCCTGCCATTTTCCATTGATTAGAAGTTGGTTTGGTACCAGGTCTAGAACTCGTTTTTCATCGGCAGCTGAAGCCACTTGAAACTCCTTTAATTTCCCTACTAATCCTGCCACTTAAGTCGGAGGGCATTAGCAACTACAGAAACGCTGGAGAAGGCCATAGCAAGCCCTGCCAGCATGGGGTTCAAAAGGCCCAGCGCTGCTACTGGAATCAAGATGATGTTGTAGCCAAAGGCCCAGCCAAGGTTTTGCAGAATGTTGCGATACGTCCTTTTTCCAAGGTTTAGAGCAAACGGAACCATCCTTGGATCATCATCCAAGATGGTCACATCACTGGCAGCTTGCGCAGCCTGCGAGCCGCTGCCCATGGCAATTCCGATATCGGCCTGAGCCAAAGCCGCCACATCATTGATTCCATCGCCAACCATGGCTGTTGGAATAGTTTGCTTGGAAAGGTATTCAAGTTTTTGCTCGGGGGAGTATCCAGCAATAGCTTCAGAGGTGCCAAGCTGCTTCGATACAAAATCGGCTCGTGCTTGGTTGTCGCCAGATAAAAGCGCAGAAGCAATGCCGTGAGAAGCGAGTTCTTTAATTGATTCACTGGATCCAGCACGAAGATTGTCGCTGAGCTCTAACAGTCCTTGCGCTTTGCCATCCCACTCGACAACCACCAAAGTATTGGGTCCAGCCGATTGGATTGCGTTCTTTAGAGCAGTTTCGTTCTCAACTTGCCTTGCTCTACCAACCCAGACCTTCTCACCTTCTACCAAGCCGCTAAGTCCCTGGCCAGCTGTCTCAGTGATGTTCTGGGCGACGAGGTTGCTTTTCTCGGCTAGCGCTTGAGCAATTGGGTGCTTTGATCCTTTTTCTACTGCACCGGCATAGCTCAGTATTTTTTCTTCGCTGGCGCCAGCAAGCGAGGTAACTTTGACAACCGCCAACTTGCCATCTGTCAGAGTTCCGGTTTTATCAAAGACAACTTTCTTGATTTTGGCCATCATTCTGAGTGAGTCTGGGTTTCTAATCACCACTGATTTTTTGGCTCCAATTGATGTTGCTACAACCAGACTCATTGGGACTGCAATTCCAAGAGCGCATGGACAGGCAATCACTAAAACAGCAACTGCAGCTTCGAATGCTCTGAGTTGATCACCGGTAAGAAGGAGCCAAGCAATGAAGGTTCCGAGTGCGATGAGGATTACCGCTGGCACAAACACACTTGAGATGCGATCGGCAAGTGAGGCTAGCTGAGTTTTTGTTGCGGTTGCTTCTCGAACTAGGTCAGCAATCTGCGCAAGCCGTGAAGCCTTGGCCGGAGCCTGCACCTCAATTTCAATCTCTCCCGAAAGCACGCTGGCTCCAGCCGCAAGCGGGTCGCCCTTTTTGACTTCAACCGGAAGCGATTCGCCGGTTAGTGATGAGTTGTCGACTGATGCGTATTGGCTGATTAGAAGTGAATCCGCTGGGATTCTTTGACCGGCGGCCACTGCCACCCGGTCGCCTTTTACAAGTTCAGCACTTAGAACGTCGCGCCTTGAACCATTTTCGATTTTGGTTGCCTTCTCCGGGATGGCATTCAGGAGCGAGCGAACAGCATCGGTTGCGCTTCGGCGGGTTCTGACTTCGAGATAGCGACCAATTAGCACTACCGATGGAACCACCGCCGCAACTTCAAAGTAGTGGTGGGGGTGTCCTTGCAGAACGAGATAGATGCTGAATAGATATGCAATTGATGAGCCGAGCGAAACCAGTGTGTCCATCGTGGTGTCGCCCTTGCGCAGGTTTTTGATTGCGGCTGAGTGAAATGGCCAGGTTACGTAAGTGATAACGGGGGTTGCGAGCAGCCAAACCAAATACTGACTTCCAGCAAATTGGAAGCCTGGCACCATCGAGAAAAGAATTGCCAGTGCTGACAAAACTGATCCAGTGATAATTCTGGGCATCAGACGACTGAGCTCTGGCTTGCCCTCGCCGACTTTGTAGCCGGCGGAGTCAACTGCGTTCTTTAGCTCCTGTAATTCAACCTCCTGGTTGAGGGTCAGGTGAGCTTTCTCAGTTGCAAAGTCAACATAGGCGGAAACGCCCGGGAGCTGATTGAGAGATTTTTCTACTCTGCGAGCACAGGCTGTGCAGGTCATGCCCTCAATCTCAAGCTCTAGTTGATTAGTCATTTACCTTCACAAATTTTGTGGCCTGGTAGCCGGCGCGATCGATAGCGTCAACCAGTTCCTGTTCGTTGGCTTCGCCTTCGACTAGTGCCGTGCCAGTTTGAGGGTTCACCTCAAGTACGTGAATGCCGTGGACAGTTGAAAGCTCCTTGGTAACTGAAGCAGCGCAGTGACCGCAGGTCATTCCAGTGATGTCAATTTGTGTTTTTTCCATTTGTCTTCCTTTAGTCAAAGAGCTGTGAAATCTGATTCCAGAGTTTTTCGTTGATTGAGTAGTAGACCCAGGTTCCCTTGCGCTCTGCTTTGAGCAATCCAACTTCAGAGAGTTTTTTCATGTGGTGTGAGATGGTGGGCTGCGAAAGGTTCAGGGGTCCGGTGAGATCGCAGGTGCAGGCTTTCGAGTTCTCACCTTGTCTAATCAGTGCGAGAATCTGCAGTCTGGTTGGATCTGCTACCGCTTTCAGCAGCCCTGCAATCTCTGTTGCTTGGCTGCGGGCCATCGGCTCAAGGCCAGGAGCCGGGGCACACTGAGAGATATCTAGAGCGATTTTGGTTGCCATTTGTTCACCTTCTTACATAGACAATTATCTATAAACTATTCATAGATGTCCATCTATAGATTCAGCCCTAAGCGAGGTGCTAAATGAAGGCCAAGTTCCTGGCGGAGCTAATCGGCACTCTCGGCATCGTCGCAGCCGTTATCGGGGCAGGCTTCATGGTTTCCCAACTTGGTGCCCAGCCACCGCTTGCTCTACTGATGATTGCCGGCGCTGTCGGCGCTGTTCTATTTGTTGCGATCAGTACTTTGGCAGGAGTATCTGGCGCCCACTTCAATCCCATCGTGAGCTTAGCTTTTTGGTTCAGAAAAGAGCTCTCCGCTCAGGATGCCCTTGTTTATATTTCGGCCCAATTCATTGGAGCCGTAATGGGAGCACTTCTTGCAAACGCAATGTTTGAGCAGCCCCTTCAAATTAGCGATGTAGATCGTTTCAGTTTTGGGGCGATGGTTGGTGAAGGTGTGGCGAGTGCAGGTTTGGTGCTGTTGATTCTGATGCTGGTTGCATCAAACAAAAGCTCACTGGTTGCAGGTTCGGTGGCTCTTTGGATTTTCGCCGGGCACCTTTTCACTTCATCAACTGCCTTTGCAAACCCGGCAGTGACCTTCGGTCGAATTTTCTCTTCAGCTCCTAGTGGTATTGCTATCGAGTCTGCTTTGTATTTTGCAGTCGCCCAGTTTGTGGGGCTGGCACTGGCGCTAATTGTTTTCTCGCAGTTTAGAAAGGTAATCAAATGAGCAAGGTGGCATCAGTAATGTTTGTATGCGTTCACAACGCAGGACGCAGTCAAATGGCTCACGGCTTCCTGACCGCCTTGGCGGGAGATCGAGTTGAGGTCAGATCTTCTGGCACCATGCCAGCCGATCAAATCAATCCATCTGCCGTTGAGGCAATGGCTGAGCTTGGAATAGATATTTCAGATCAAAAGCCAAAGGTGTTGACTGACGAGGATGTCAAAGCATCGGACTATGTCATCACTATGGGCTGCGGCGACGCCTGCCCTTTCTATCCTGGAAAGAAGTACCTGGACTGGAAGCTGGATGATCCCGCCGGTAAGGATGTTGCATCGGTTCGGCCAATTCGAGACCAGATCAAGCAAATGGTCGAGAATTTGGTTGCGGAAATTGACGCCAGAGCCGCTAAATCAGGGGCCTAGCTCTCTAAACTAACTGCAATGCGCAGACTTTTGATTTCAGCGCTGGCAGTATCACTGCTGGCAGGCTGTGCCGCAGGGGCAGCCGAAACTACCGCCACACCTACCGAAACAGCTCCTCCCGAGCCGGTATTTGTTGCTGCCCCACTCACTGGTGTTTTGTATGAAGAGGGAACTAATCCTTTCCTAACCCTTCCTGCCCTTATGGCAAAGATCGACAACACTGCCAGTGGTAAGCCTCAGCTTTCATTGAATGATGCGGACATTGTTTTTGTCACCCGAGTTGAGGGTGGCATGACCAGGCTTCTGCCGGTCTGGCACTCTCGAATGCCAGTGGATGTTGGACCAGTTAGATCTGTTCGTCCCGTCGACCCACTTTTGATTTCTCCGTTTGGCGGTGTTTTTGTTTATTCCGGTGGTCAAGCACCCTTCAAGAATGCGGCTCGCGACACCGGGCTTGTAATGAGCGATGAAGACACCGAGCAAGATAACGAGACTTATTACCGAGAGCCAAGCAGAGTCGCGCCATGGAATCTAATCTTTAGGGCACAGGTGCTGCAGCAGATGTATTCAAGTCAGCAATCAGCCCCGCCCGCACAGTTCAGCTATGGCGATTCGCCAACCGCTGTTGCGCAAGGAGTTCCGGCTTTGAGCTTGAGCGTGAAATACCCAGAGACACTTTCTGCCTGGGAGCCTGGCACCGCTGCCTTCCCGTGGAGCGCATCGAGCGAGCCAGTTTGGATGAGATCTCAAAATGGCAAGAAGCACAATCAGCAAAACGATGAGCAAATCTTTTCAAAGAACATCGTTGTATTGGAAGTCACTCACGATTTGAGCTTTAGGGATCCAAAGTATGGACCAATTCCAAAAGCAGAACTGGTTGATAACACTGGCGTCGCTCACATCTTTACTGACGGTTACTACCTAAAGGCCGTTTGGACGAAGGGTGGCATCAAGAGCCCCATCAAGCTGACCACCGAAACCGGTAGCACAGTTGAGCTGGCAGTCGGCAATACCTGGGTGGAGCTGATGGATCTTCCTCGCAGCACGCTGAAGATTGTTGAGCCAGAACCAGAACCGACTCCGACTGAGTCTTCTGACGAATAATGCGGGGCGTCAAAAAAGAGAATCTGCCAAGCAAGATTTGTGCGCGTTGCGGACGAGAGATGGTTTGGCGAAAATCTTGGGCTAAAAATTGGGATGAGGTTCGCTACTGCTCAGAAAAGTGCAAGCGAACTAAATCTCTTTAGAGAAGTCCTTTAGCCAGCCTCGGAGTTCAGTGCCAATGTCATCGCGATCAACTGCCATCCGAAGAGTTGCCTTTATAAAATCAAGCTTGTCGCCTGTGTCATAGCGGCGGCCACGGAAGATTACTCCTCGCACGCCACCCGCCACTGATGGGTGAGCAGCGGCATATTGCAGTGCATCGGTGAGCTGAATTTCACCGTTTCTGCCTTCTGGCGTATTTTCTAAAATCTCAAATATTTCTGGTCTGAGCACATACCGGCCGATCACAGCTAGGTTTGAGGGGGCCTCTCTTTCAGAAGGTTTTTCAATTAGCTGATCAATCTTTACAAAATCACCAGCCTGCTCCGATACCTTGGCGCAGCCGTAGAGGTGAATCTGATTCATCGGAACTTCCATTAGGGCAACTACGTTGTCGCCGGTTTCCTCGTGCAGCTTTAGCATCTGGGGGAGGATTGGGTCTCTTGCATCAATGACATCATCACCCAGTAGGACTGCAAAGCTGTGTTCACCAACGTGGCTCTTGGCTCTGAGTACTGCGTGGCCAAGACCTTTCGGATCACCCTGTCTGGTGTAGTGAATGTCTGCGAGCTGGGTGCTTTCTTGAACTGAGAAGAGCCTTTTCTTGTCACCTTTTTCTGAAAGAACTTGCTCTAGTTCGGCAACTCGGTCAAAGTGATTTTCAAGCGCATTTTTGTTTCTTCCCGTAATCATGAGTAAATCCTGAAGACCAGCTGAAACTGCTTCTTCAACCACGAACTGAATTACAGGTTTGTCGACAATTGGGAGCATTTCCTTCGGCAGAGCTTTAGTAGCGGGTAAGAACCGTGTCCCCAGACCTGCTGCCGGAATTACTGCCTTTTTCACGGCATATTTTGACGATTGTGACATGGCTAAAGTTTAGACTCGTAAGTCTGGGTTTGATTAGAAACCGGGTTCAAGGAGGGAATTAGCATGAAGAGAATCAGTGCTTTCTTGCTGGCAGTTCTGCTAGTAATTCCCACGCAGGCCAGTGCCAATGTTGTTGAGCCTGCTTATGATGCCGTGAATCTCTCGCATGCTTGGAGTCTTGGCTATAAAGGCGCTGGTGCAACGGTTGCAATTATTGACCAGGGCTTAAACCTCGATCACCCTTACTTCAAAGACAAAGTGATTGATGGTTACTGCTTTGTCGAAGCAACTTCTTCACTGCGCTGCCCCAACGGCACCAGAGAACAGTCTGGTCCCGCCGCGGCATCGCAGAGAAAAATCGGAAGCATTTTCCTAACTGACGAAGATCACGGCAACATGGTTGCTGGCTTGGTGGCTGGAAATCCAACGGCTGAAGCGCCTGGCGGTGTTGCACCAGATGCCAAGATTTTGATGGCAAATGTTGATTTGACTTTGAATGGAATTCTGGCTGCGCTTCGCTACATTAAGGAAAGAAGAGAGGCGCTGAACATAGTTGCTCTCTCGATGTCCTGGGGCGGCTACTTCACTGAAATTCCAAGAAGTTGGCTTCAGTGTGACACAAACCCTCAGCTTGCTGAACTTGCGACCTTGCTAACGGATCTTCGCAAAGCGGGAGTAATCCCATTTGCATCAGCTGGTAACACGCCTACTTTGGAAGTTGCAACCTCAGTCTTCCCATCTTGCTTGAAAGATGTAGTTGCTGTTGCTTCCGTTAACAACAAGAACGAGATCAGTTGGTATGTAACGATGTCCAGCAAGGTTGAGCTCTTGGCTCCTGACTATGCCAGAAGTGCGAACACCTTTAGCTACATTCAGTCATCCGGAACTTCTGCAGCGGCCCCAGTGGTCGCGGGTTCGTTTGCGATTTTGCGTCAGGCTTTCCCGACCAGAACCCCGGAGCAGATTCTCAGCGTCATGAAATCAACCGGCACAAAGATTAGTGACGTAATTCGCAAAAATATTCCAATGGTCGACATGAAGTCAGCCGTTACTGCGCTGCAAGCCGGGACTGTGACACCGCAACCTGGTCAGACGCTGAACGTCGGTACCTTCAACGGAAAGATAGTGGTCTATGCCCGCGGCTATACAGGCTCAACCATTAGTTGGAAAATTGCTGGTCGTTGGCAGAAAGTGACAGTCACTCAAGATTTTCAGGCATTTGATCGCCTAACCCGAGCGGTTGGGGTAGATGTCACGGTTGATATTTACGTCAATGGCTCCGCGGTGCCAGCGTTTTCAAAGACAGTTCGAACTCGCTAACTAGCGACCGAATACAAAAAGCATCAGTTGCCGAACGCCACCGAGTAATCGAATTCTTCTAATGCCAAAAGCGAGTCTGACCAGCGGCGCTAATGGGCCGAAAACTCTCTCAAAAACTGCTGCTCGTGCTTTGCGATCAATGGCCGTTCCCCAGCGCTCACCGGAGCTGTCAGATGGGTGAGTGGCTGCAAAGATGGGTGCGAACTCGCATCTTGCACCAGCCCTGATTAGGTCGCTAATAAATATGTATTCATCACCCAGGTATAAATCAGCTCCCGCACCGAATCTTTCATCAAATTTGATTTCCAGCTGCTTCACTCTCGAAACATTGATCATCATTTCATAGGTGGCAGCACGCGCTGAGTTGAAGAGGGTCAGCTTGTTTTCACTTGTCGGATATTGCTTTCTGGGTTTGCCAGTCTCATCATTGGCTGCCAGTAACAGCAACACCAGTTCTGGGTTTGCTTCAAACTTTTTAACGGCTTTCTCAAGCTCTGAAGGATGGAAAACGACGTCGTCGTCGCCAAAAATCAACAAGTCGGTCTTTGCGCTCATGATTGCTTGGTTCCGGCTTTTAGCAACGCCCTTGCCAGCAACTTCAATCAATGTCGCCTCTTTTGGAGCGCTGAAATCAACTTGATTGGGGTTTTGAACCAGCACTAGATATTCATAGGCATTGCTAGGAAAGCGTATGTTTGATACCCGCTCCGCCAGCGTCGAAAACCCAATGGTGAGCTTCATTAGAAGCTATTCGCCTTCGCTCTCGCAAACCTCATCAAGGCTGAAGAAATCGAGGAGAAAGTTGTGTTCATCAGTCTTAGTCCAAGGAAAAAGACGATTGTGCTGGAAAGTGAAACCACGCCTTCGATGCTGAAGATAACCAGCAAGACCATCAGAGCGACTATGAAGAAACTACCCAGCAAAGTTACGAACTCTGCTGACTTGATGCGGCTTCCCAATCGCTCGGCCGGTGTTACGTTTTCCTTGGCTCTTCTTTTTTCAACAAATTCCCGCTGCGTTTTGAGTTGAAAAGCAAAGGATCTGCCCATCACTTGAAGGAGTATCAAGATGATGAGGAAAGTAATTCCTCCCATTATTTGATTGAGGATAAATAGGAAAGCTGCAATCACAAAGGCCTGCAGCATGAAGCTGAGTACATTGACAAGCTCCAGGGCCATTGCCCATTCCCAACTTTCACCCTGGGCCGTCTTCTCTCGCTTGTCGGCACCAAATGCTTTATCAAAGAATCGAACTCGATAAGTTTTTTGAATGTAGTTTGCAACACGAGTAGCAACAAACAGCAAGCCAAAAATTACAAGGTTGATGATGATTTCGCCAAGGCCCTTCTCGGCACCATCTACAACCAGATCTGTGAACAGCTTCGCAACGAGCAGTTCTGTAACTGGAATCGCTGCTGCAATCAAAACTAGAAGAATGAGTGGGTAGCGGTATTTAGCTGGAACCAGTAGCCGAGCTGATTGCCACAGCTCCTGGGCTAATTTCTTCATTTCTCAAATCTAGCGACTGCTTGGCGGACGTGCCCAATAACCTGCTGCTTCTTATCCTGTGAGACCTTGATATCTCTGATTAGGTTGTCCAAATTCATCTTGGTTAGGTCTAGATCAATGGGCTGAGGATTCATGACCTCGACGCCTGCCCCCAGCGCATAGTCCTCATACTTGATGCCAGTTCCATGCACGTTGTCTTCAAAGCCCTTGAAGGTAACAAGTCCGCAGGGAATGCCATACGACTGACAAACAATCATGACGTGCATAGCAGAGGTGATTACTTTGTCGTATTGGGCAAGCGTGCTGACAAACACCTCAATGTCTTTCGGTCTTGACATCATTACTGAGAGCTCATCAACATGTGATGGCAACTGAACGGGAATAGCCGAGTGAGAAAAGTGGCGAACGAATGCAGTCTTGCCGTTGGTTGCACCGCGTTTGACCGGCATGATCTCGCTCATAATCAAGCCTGGATCGCCGTGCGATTCAATGAGATTTCCGCCAGCTGCTTGCAGAGCCTTAGCGCTGTGTGGTCCGCGAAGCGAGACGTAGTCGGCCTTTGGGTGAAGATTTAGATCATCTGATGAAATACCGGTTCCCAACACCACTGAGTTTCCGCGGATAAATCTTCCGATGGAGCCAAGCCCAACAATGTGTTTTTTCAGGCTGGGGTCAGTTGGGGCTTGGTGGATAATTCCACTGCTGCTGTAGTGAGAGAGCACTAACGGTGATAGCCAATCTCCAAAGTTGCCGGGGTATGGGTACACCCACCACATCAGAGAAATCTTCTTAGAATCTCGCTCTGCGTAGTGCAAAAATGCCTCAGCTGATTCAATGGTTGAAGACTCCAGATAATTAGGCAAATACTTCAGAGAGAAATCAGATTTCAGACTCTCAAACTCAGCCCGATTACCGTGCTTGGCCTCAAACAAAATCTTGCCAAGGTGTCTACCGCGAATTGGATCAATTCCCTTGGCATTTTCTTTGGTGAGCGCATTCGTGACACCTGTGGTGTCAGCTATTCGACGCAGAGAATTGCGAAGATTTCTTGGCAGGATGCTTTCCAGCTGCTTTGCCTTGGCAAGCAGTTTCCCTCTGGTGCTTTGAGATTTCTTGGTCCCGTGCTGAACGACTTTGTTTTTGAACTCAGCGACGTTGCCGGAAGAGCCAAAACTAAAAAATGGTGGGCGCTGACCGGTTTCCAGTACTGCCCTCTCACGCAAAATCTCAGTGGTTGGAATCATCTGGAAAGTCAGGTTTCTGGCATTTGCCCGCCATGCTTCCTCTAGGAAGTAATCGTCGGTTGCCTTGAGCGTTGCCTTCTGCTCAAGCGCGTAGGCATCCTCAATCAGTTTTCTAGCTTGCGGGGTGGTGTTAATGCCCCAGAAGCTGGGCTCCCAGAAGCGAGTGCGGTGGGAGTAGCCAATTTGCATGGGCGAACCAAAGGATCTTTGGAAACCGATCAGGTCTGCGGTGGAATTAGAAATGTAATCGGGAAGGTGAGAGATCCGGCAGTCAACGTCAATCCAAAACACCATCTTGTCCGGGTGTTTGTGGCAGATGTCTCTTATGAAGCCAATCTTTTTTCTAGTGACATCTGCCCAGTCTTCACCGGCTCTTTTCTCTACTTGCAGAAGTTCGTGAGCAATTCCAAGACCGGTTAGCTGCTCTCGCAGCTCTTTGGCGTGATTGCCGTAATACTCGTCCGGGGTATAGAACGAACAGATAACTACGTCGCGATTACTCATTTAGAGAAATTTACCATCGCTTTATTTGCGGCCTCTGATAAGCCCCACCCAAAAGCCAATTCCCCACGAAAAGTGCATGGTTGGCAGCACAACAATCAGCCAAAGCCTCACTGCCCAACTCAGCGTGGTCTGGCCAGCTGAGTAGAAGGCAATCGCTAGTAGGTACAGATATAGAGGAAAGCCGAGGAAGCTGGCAGCTACCAGCAGAGGCGGAATCCAATAGCGAAAGCGCGAATTTGAAATATCGTCTCTAGTGAGCGCTCCGCGCCAGATGCCGGTTTTGAAAAACTGTCTTGCTAGTGATGGCCAGTCTCTTCGTGGGTAATAACCAACTTCCAGTCTTGGATCAAACCAAACCTGGTAGCCAGCTTTTTTGATTCTTTGGTTGAGTTCCCAGTCCTGCGCCCTCACCCAGGTTTCAGAAAATCCACCGAGTTCAATCAAGACGCTCTTTCGATAGCAGCCGAGATAGACGGAGTCAGCAACGCCAGCTGCTCCACCAACGTGATAGCTGCCACCGCCAAGTCCAATTCGATTGTTATAGCCAAAGGCAACGGCACTTTGAAAACTACTGGTTCCCTTGGCGAGCATGCGTCCGCCAACATTGGCAGCGCCGGTGTCATTCAAAATCTTTACGGCCAGCAGCGCATAGCCCTCTGGTAATTCAGAGTGGGCATCTACACGAATGATTACTTCGTATCGGCTTTCAGCAATTGCAAGATTCAAGCTGGTGGAAGTAAGACCAGTTGGGGAGTGAACAAGCCTTAGATTGCTGTGACGGCTGGCAAGTTCTTGAGCAACTTGATTGGTCTTATCTGTTGATGGACCAAGGGCGAGAATCAGTTCCGAGAGTCCTGGTGTCTGCTGTTTGAGGACCGAGTTGACAGCGGTCTCTAAGTATTTTTCTTCGTTGAGCACTGGCATCACAAACGACACCTGTCTTAGCTCAGTCATTGTTGATGGTTCTTCCAAGAGCCAACACTCGCCAGCCAGCTGCTTGCCAGGCTGCCACGTCCAAGACATTTCTTCCGTCAATCACGGTTGCACTTGTTACCTTTGCCTTGGCGGCTGCGGGGTTTAGCTGTTTGTATTCATCCCACTCGGTTCCCAGAATTACCAGCTCAGCACCGGTGAGTGCCGCAAGGGTGTCAGCTTGTGGTGAAAGGTTTGAATCAGTAAGTCCGTGCAGAGCCTTCGGATCGGTAACTGTAACAACAGCTCCCGCCTTAGCAAGCGACCTGGCAATCTCAAGCGCGGGAGACTCCCTGAGATCATCGCTGTTGGGTTTGAATGAAATACCCAATACCGTAATCTTCTTGCCGCTTAGGTTTCCAAGCTCTTGCTCAGCCAGCTCAACAACTCTTTGTCGTCTGCGCTCATTGATGCCATCTATTTCTTTCAGGAAGCTAAGTGCTTGACCAACTCCCAGCTCTTCAGCCCTGGCAATAAAACCCCTGATGTCTTTTGGAAGACAGCCGCCACCAAAGCCAATGCCCGAGCGAAGGAATTTGTTTCCAATTCGCTCGTCATAACCAATTGCTTTGCTGAGCGCTACCGCATCAGCGCCAACCACCTCGGCAACTTCTGCCATGGCGTTGATGAAGCTGACCTTGGTTGCCAAGAATGCATTGGCAGCAACCTTTACCAGCTCGGCGGTTGGAACATCTAGTTCAACCACTGGCGAGCCAGCTTGGATGAGTTTTTCATAGGCAACCAGTAGCGGGAAGGAGTCTTCTTTCTGCCAATAGCCGATTACGATGCGATCTGGCTTGAGCGAGTCCTCTAGTGCGGTGCCCTCTCTTAGAAACTCTGGGTTCCAAATCAGCCTCGGCTCAAAACCGACAGCGGCTTGAAGGTTGTCTTTCAGGCTCTGGGCAGTGCCAACCGGGACGGTTGACTTGCCAACCACCACAGCTGCATTAGATAGGTATGGAGCTAGGTCTTCGATTGCAGCGTATAGATAAGAGGTATTGGCCGAACCGTCTGGGCTTTGTGGGGTTCCAACGCAGAGGAAATGCAAGTCGGCGCTCGCAGAGTTCTCATCGTGGGAGGTCTGGAACTGAACCTTGCCTTCTTTGATTACCTCTTTTAGGGCATCCGACAGACCTGGTTCAAAGAATGGAATCTGGCCATTTCTTAGGCTTTCGACCTTGGCCTGGTCTTTGTCGATTCCAATCACGCTGTGACCAAGCTTGGCCATAGCAACCGCGTGGGTGGCGCCTAAATAGCCAAGTCCGATAACCGAAATCTTCATTTGGGGGCAGTCTACCGAGGCAATTGCCCGTAACAAGTAGGGAGTCCGCCCGTATATTGGTCTCGATGGCTGAAAAAGAAGAGTTCCGCGAAGATCCGCTCGAGCAGCTCCTGGACGAGGAGACTGACGAGGAGTTTGGCCTACCCGAATTCAAAGAGCACTTCGCCGACACCCTCACCCCGGCAGTTCTAAAAGACTGGACCGCGGCTGACTTTGCCAGCATCTATGTTCGTTTCCGTCCACACCTAGAGCGTCATGCTCGTCGTTTTTTGGTCAACCCTTCCCAGGTCGAGGAAGTGGTGCAGGATGCATTTCTATATCTAATGACCACACTCCCTGAGCTCGACAGCGAGCTTGGAGTATTGAAGTTTTTGAAGTGGAAGGTGCGCCTGCTTTGCCTCGATGTAATCCGTATCAACTCACGCGCAAGCTTCGCTCCACTTGAAGACCAGCCAGAAATGGCAGCAAATTCTCCTGAGCTATCGCAGTCGATGGAGCGTGCTGATGATGCAGCGATTGTTGCACTAGCACTTGCCAAGTTGCAGCCAAGGCACCGTGAAGTTTTGATTGCTTCAATCTATGAAGAGAAGGCAACCGATGTTGTTGCAGCTCAAATGGGTCTGAGCGAAAACGCAACCAGACAGCTTTTGTTCCGTGCACGGTCTGCTTTCAAGAAGGCACTGATCGGAGAAGCCGACACCGCGGGACTCTCTGTTGGTCAGATTCTTTCGCTCGCTGCCAGAAAGGCTGCAGCAGAGAGCGGCAAGTATATTTCTGCAGCAGGTGCATTCCTACTTGTTCTTGCAATTTCTGTTGGCATCATTCCAAACCTTGCACAGCCAGTAGCGCCGGTAGCTGAACCAACCCAGTCGCAACCCGCTGAAGAGCCCGAGGTTTCGGTTGAAGAGGAAGCAAGTGAAGAAGAAGTCGTTGTTGAGGTGCCAGTCCAGGTGGTTGTTCCAGTGGAGCAGGTGGCAGCGCCAGTAGCTGAAACCGTCGCTGCACCAGAGCCAATCTTTAGCGAGTTCTCACTCTCTTCGATTCTTGCTACAGATGTTTCACAGGCTGGTTACTACACCAACTCTTACGCATCCTCCGACTTCCTCTCTGCTGGATTCAGAGCAAGCTCGATTGAAATCTTTGGGGGAACAGGTATTTCTGCTTTCTTGGATATCGACTTTGCTAACCGTTCGGTTTACAACGTGGTGTTCCAGATGTGGGTGGACGGCAAGCGCTATTACGCAGTTGCTGAGAATGCATCCGCTGTGACCAACTCGGTAGTTGGTGGCTACGAAGTTGTTCACCGCTCATCTGATTTCTGGGTAGTGGATGACAAGGGCAACGTGTTTGATCAGAGCCCACTAGCCAATGCCACCGCGGTGGTGACGCTAACTCTTGACACCAATGGCAACCCTGTTAAGGCTGCCTTGCAGGTTCAAAAAGCCAGCTGATTAGACTTTCCTGTTATGCAGGAACTAATGCGGCTTGCCATTGCGGCAGCTAAACAATCGGGTGATGATGTGCCAATTGGCGCTGTCATTTTTGATGCCAGTGGCAACGTTCTGGCTAGCGCTGCAAATAACCGAGAACTAACCAACGACCCATCAGGTCATGCCGAGATTGTCGCAATTCGCCTGGCGTCTGAAAAGCTTGGAGATTGGCGACTAACTGACTGCACGCTGGTTGTCACACTCGAACCCTGCGTGATGTGTGCGGGGGCTATCCAGGCTGCTCGAATTCCGAAGGTGATATTTGGCGCTTATGACCCTGCGGTTGGTGCAGCAGGATCACGCTATGACCTACTCAGAGATGAAAAGCTTGGCCAGCAGGTTGAAGTGATTGGCGGCGTGCTCGAGCAGGAGTGCGCAGAGCTGATTGAAAGATTTTTTCAGGACAGAAGAGGCTAATTGGTAGGCTGTTCGGCGGTGACGTGTCCGAGCGGCCGAAGGTGCAACTCTCGAAAAGTTGTGTGGGTGAAAGCCCACCGTGGGTTCAAATCCCACCGTCACCGCCACAAAACTAGTGAGGATAAATGAGCGAGATAGAGCTCAAAGAGCGAATTGCTAACCTCACCAAAACCCTAGAGAGCATCGAAAAAGTAATCGATGTCCCAGCTCTTGAAAAAGAAATCAACGATCTGCAAGCGCAGGTAGAAGATCCAAAGCTGTGGGATAACGCCTCGCGCGCCCAAACCATCACCGGCGCTCTCTCTCGAGCGAAGAGCAAACTTGCATCCTTCAAATCACTCAAGTCTCAGGTTGATGATTTATCTGTTCTGGCTGGCATGGCAGAACAAGAGGGTGACGCTGCTGCGCTGAAGGAAGCACTGGCTGAAGAGAACAAACTGACTGCCGATGTTCAAGCTTTGGAAACTGAAACCATGCTCTCGGGCGAGTATGACTCTCGAGGAGCACTGCTAACAATTAGGTCCGGCGCTGGTGGCGATGATGCAACGGACTTTGCTGAAATGCTGATGAGGATGTATTTGCGCTACTGCGAAAAGCAAGGGTATAAAACTCAAGTCTTGGACACTTCCTATGCTGAAGGCGCAGGCATCAAGAGCACACTGGTTGAAATTGATGCACCGTACGCCTATGGCAAGCTCTCAGTTGAAACCGGCACCCATCGCCTGGTTCGCATGAGCCCATTCAATGCAGCTGGCAAAAGACAAACTTCTTTTGCTGCGGTTGAGGTTGTTCCTTTGATTGAGGGAACTGATGAGGTCTTAGTTCCAGAATCGGAAATCCGAGTAGATGTTTTTCGCTCATCTGGCCCTGGCGGTCAGTCTGTCAACACAACCGACTCAGCAGTTCGGATAACCCACATTCCAACCGGAACTGTTGTTTCCTGTCAGAACGAGAAGAGTCAGCTGCAGAACAAGCAAGCTGCCATGCGAGTTTTGCAATCAAAGCTGCTTGAACTAAAGCGCCAGGAGGAAGAAGCAACCAAGCGCAAGCTGGCCGGTGATGTGAAGGCGAGCTGGGGAGAGCAGATGCGCTCCTATGTGCTTGCTCCATATCAAATGGTGAAGGATCTTAGAACTGACTATGAGGTCAATAACCCCGACGATGTCTTTGATGGTGAATTGGCTGGCTTTATCTCATCCGGCATTCGCTGGCGTGCTGGTCAAAGAAGCTAACACTCCTTATTTATCACCTGATTTGTAGGTGGCCTTATTTAGGCTGGACCAGAAATGATTCGCCTAGACAACGTCAACAAAACATACCGTGGAGCAGGCCAGCCAGCGCTGGAGTCAGTGTCACTGGACATCGCCCGCGGTGAGTTTGTCTTTTTGGTTGGATCTTCCGGTTCTGGTAAATCTTCACTGCTGAGAGTGCTACTTCGCGAAGAGACCATTGATAGCGGAAATGTTTTTGTTCTGGGTGAAAACCTCAGCGAGCTAACCTCCCGGACGATTCCGGCATTCAGAAGAAAGCTCGGAGTGGTTTTTCAAGACTTCAGACTTCTTCCAAACAAGAGCGTTTACTACAACGTTGCCTACGCACTGCAGGTAATCGGTAAGTCCCGCGCCTACATCGAAACTTCGGTCCCAGAGGTGCTTCGTCTGGTTGGCCTGGAAGACAAGTCAAATTCTCTTCCCAATGCGCTCTCTGGTGGTGAGCAGCAGAGAGTTGCGATCGCGCGAGCGCTTGTGAACAAGCCAGAGCTGCTGTTAGCCGATGAGCCAACCGGAAATCTAGATCCAGATAACAGCAACGAAATCATGAAGCTTTTGGACAGGATTAACCTGGCAGGAACCACCATCGTCATGGCAACGCACGACCGCGGAATTGTTGACCGCATGCAAAAGCGCGTTGTGGAGATTCGCTCCGGTCAGGTGGTGCGCGATGCTCTCACTGCTTCATATAAGGAAATACCATCCGGCTCCATCCCAAAGCTGGAGGAATAAGTGAATCCATCATTTATCCTTCGGGAAGTCTGGGAGGGCTTGCGCGGCAACCTCTCCATGTTTTTCTCAATTGTGCTGGTCACCTTTGTTTCCTTGAGCTTTGTTGCAACAGCTGCACTGCTGCAGGTGCAGATTGGGAACCTCAAGAACTTTTGGTATGACAAGGCTCAGCTGGTTATTTATCTCTGCAACGAGTACTCACCGGACAGCGAGTGCCCAACTGGCACCATTACCGAAAATGAGCAGAATGCAGTGGCAGCTCAGCTGAAATCCGATGCACTCAAGCCCTATATCGATACGTATTACTTCGAGACCCAGCAAGAGGCTTACGACCGATTACTTGCGGAAAATGCCGACTTACCAGCCGCGCAGTTTCTAACTGCAGAGCAGCTCAATTCTGCTTACTGGGTTTCACTTGCCAATCCAGAAAAAGCCAGCTTGGTAGTTGAAGCGTTTGCGGATCAGCCAGGCGTTGCCCAAGTGCAAGACCAGCGCGCTTACTTCGATCCAATCATCGGACTTTTGAATACCGGAACACTGGTGGCAGGTGGAGTTGCTGCAGTGATGTTATTTAGCGCTGCTTTATTGACCACTACCACTATTCGCCTCAGCGCTTTTTCTCGAAGACGAGAGCTGGCAATCATGCGACTGGTTGGTGCATCGAGTTTTTCAATTCAGCTGCCCTTTATCTTGGAAGGTCTCTTCGCAGCGCTTCTGGGTGGAGTGCTTTCGATAGCGGTGGTTGGATTGGCCGTGCAGGTTTATCTGACAGATGCCGTAGCCGCCCAGTTCGCTTTCACTAACCTGGTGTCGCTAACGGATGTGCTTTTAATTGCTCCCATTGTTTTGGCGGTTGGTGCTATCCTCGCTGTCTTGGCGTCAGGTATCTCCACCTATCGCCACATTAGGAACTAGAGGACTCAATGCCACGCGAGCGAGGGCAGAAGCTGGTCGCTAGCAATAAGCGGGCCAGGTATGACTACTTCATAGAAGATGTCTATGAGGCTGGCATTGTCCTATCCGGAACAGAAGTAAAGGCATTGCGCGAAGGCAAAGCTTCCTTGAACGATTCCTATGCCGTGGTTGATGGGGGAGAAGTTTGGCTGGAAAACGCCTTCATCCCCGAATTCAGCCAAGGATCTTGGACCAATCACTCAACCCGCAGACGTCGAAAGCTGCTTCTAGGCAAGAAAGAGATTGCCAAGCTGGCGGGAGCCTCTAAGGAGTCCGGCTACACATTGGTGCCAATTTCCCTGTATTTCAAGGATGGCTACGCCAAGGTCGAGCTGGGTCTAGGCAGGGGTAAAAAGTCCTATGACAAGCGAGAAACCCTAAAACAGAAGGATGCCGCCAGGGAAATGGACCGGGCTAGGGCCCGGGAGCGGGAATAGTCACAAAAGAGTAAATTTTCAGCAAAATTGGGTATTGCGTAGCATAATTCTCCTCCCGTATTATTGGAACTTGCTTCCCTAACCCATTGCCACGCGATATATAGCGGTCGTTTGGCGCGATGCATATTTTGGCTCGCATTTGGTTTTGGTTGCTCTCCTAACCACTCACTACCTAGGGGTATTTACTTTGGCCGCTGCGAAAAACGCTAAATCAAAAAATTCAGCAAACAACCGCTCCACCCAACGTCCAACCTTCGCAAAGCACACAGATCCAGTAGAGATTCCAGATCTGCTATCACTGCAGACTGAAAGCTTCGACTGGTTAATTGGTGCACCTGCCTGGCGTGCAATCGCTGGCAAGAGCGCGAAGACCGGACTTGATGAAGTCTTCGAAGAGCTAAGCCCAATCGAAGATTCCAACAACGCATCGCAAGATGCAAAGATGGGATTGAGCTTCTCTGACCCAACACTCTTTGACCCGCCATACACTCCTGAGGAATGTAAGGAGAAGGGTAAGAGCTACACACAACCTCTTTACATCAAGGCTGAGTTCACCAACTACCAAACTGGTGAAATCAAGAGCCAGACAGTTTTCATGGGTGACTTCCCGGTCATGACCGGCAAGGGAACCTTCATCGTCAACGGAACCGAGCGCGTAGTTGTTTCACAGCTTGTTCGCTCACCAGGTGTTTACTTCTCTGTTTCAACTAACACCACCGGAAACCTTGACGTTAGAAATAACAAGGCGCAGATCATTCCAAGCCGCGGTTCTTATCTTGAGTTCCTCACTGAGTGGGTGAAGGACGAAAGAAAGCCAGCTGCTCGTTTTGGTCAGCCAATTCTGCAGGTGCAGGTAGATCGCAAGACTAAGGTTTCCGCAACCATCTTCCTAAAGGCACTTGGTTACACCAAGGATGAAATTCGTGCTGAGTTCGCAGACCTAAAGACTGCGGTTGAGGCGAGCCCACTGGGACTGAAGTTCGATGAAGACATCATCGAAAGAACTCTGGCCTATGACGAGTCAAAGGTTTACCCTTCCGGCATCAACACCAAGGAAGAGGCTCTAAGAGAGCTATATAGAAAGGTGCGAGGCGAGGCTGCCGGTAGCGAAGTTGCAGAGGCATGGCTAAGAGCTACGTATTTTGAGTCCAAGCGCTACAACCTAGCTCGCGTAGGTCGCCACAAGATCAACCGCAAGCTGCAGATTGAGCAGGATGCTTCGATCACCACGCTAACCCGCGAAGACATCGTGGCAACCCTGAAGTACCTACTTCTATTCGACCTAGTGCTAGCAAACAATGTTTCTTCAGCATCTGGTCAGCGCGCTGAGTTCAACATCAAGATGAACGGCAAGAAGGTCAACCTGGTTGTCCGTGCCGATGACATCGATGACTTCTCAAACCGCCGTGTTAGAACAGTGGGCGAGCTAATCCAGAACCAGGTTCGCATTGGTCTATCTCGTATGGAGCGTGTAGTTCGCGAGCGTATGTCTACGCAAGACATCGAGGCGATCACTCCCCAGACACTAATCAACCTTCGTCCAGTTGTTTCAGCCCTGAAGGAGTTCTTCGGAGCTTCCCAGCTGTCGCAGTTCATGGATCAGAACAACCCACTGGCTGGTCTTGCTCACAAGCGTCGTCTTTCGGCGCTTGGTCCTGGTGGTATTGCCAGAGAGCGTGCTCAGATGGAGGTGCGTGACGTTCACCCATCTCACTACGGAAGAATGTGTCCGGTTGAGACCCCAGAAGGACCAAACATTGGTCTGATCGGATCTCTAACCGCATTCAGCCGCATCAACCCATTTGGTTTCATTGAGACCCCATACCGCCCTGTCAAAAACGGCAAGGTTGCTAAGAGCGTTGAATACTTAGATGCAGCTTCCGAGGACGGCAAGGTTATTGCTGGTGCTGATACTCCACTAAACGACGATGGCACCCTAAAGGGACCAAAGGCCTTCGCTCGTTTCCGCGGAGACATCGTTGAGGTGGATGCAGCTGATGTTGATTACATCGATGTTTCCCCTCGTCAGCTGGCTTCTGTTTCAACCTCGCTGATTCCATTCCTTGAGCACGATGACTCATCACGTGCTCTGATGGGTGCGAACATGCAGCGTCAGGCGGTTCCTCTGCTTAGAAGCGAAAGCCCTTATGTCGGAACCGGCATGGAGCGAATCGCAGCTGTTGACTCAGGTGCTGTTGTGACAGCCACTGAGCCAGGAGTGGTAGAGAAGATGGACGCCGACGAGATTGTTGTTCACAACGACAACGGCAAGCGCTCCACCTACAAGGTTCGTAAGTTTGACCGCTCTAACCAGGGAACTGCAATCAACCAGAAGGTGATTGTTGAAACCGGTCAGAGAGTTGAGGCTGGTCACGTGCTAGCCGATGGCCCTTCCACCGAAGATGGCGAACTAGCTCTGGGTAAGAACCTGCTGGTTGCCTTCATGCCATGGGAGGGTTACAACTTTGAAGACGCGATCATCCTGAGCCAGGAGATTGTCAAGAACGACACTCTTTCTTCGATTCACATCGAAGAGTATGAGGTGGACGCTCGTGACACCAAGCTTGGTGCAGAAGAGATCACTGCAGATCTTCCAAATATCTCTGCTGAAGCGCTAGCAAACCTAGATGCCATGGGAATCATTCGCATCGGTGCTGAGGTAAGACCAGGTGACATTCTGGTTGGAAAGGTAACCCCGAAGGGTGAGACCGAGCTCAGCGCGGAAGAGCGACTACTTCGTGCAATCTTCAACGAGAAGAGCCGAGAGGTTAGAGACACCTCTTTGAAGGTTCCTCACGGTGAGGGTGGAACAGTTATTGCCGTCAAGGTCTTTGATGCTGAAGAGGGTGACGAACTGGGCGCTGGTGTAAACAAGCGCGTAGTGGTTTACATCGCTCAGAAGAGAAAGATCACTGAGGGTGACAAGCTAGCTGGTCGCCACGGAAACAAGGGTGTTATTGCCAAGATCCTGCCGGTTGAAGACATGCCGTTCATGGAAGATGGAACTCCGGTTGACATCATCCTGAACCCACTGGGTATTCCAGGTCGTATGAACTTCGGTCAGGTACTGGAAGCTCACCTTGGTTGGTCCTGTAAGCAGGGCTGGGATGTCACCGGCACTGCTGAGTGGGTCAACGACATGGCGAAGGAACTAACTAAGGCCGAGCCAGGCACCAAGGTTGCAACTCCAGTATTCGATGGAGCAACTAAGGACCAGGTTGCAGGACTGCTTGAGTACACCAAGCCAAGCGAGGACGGAAGACGTCTGATTGACGGATCCGGTAAGGCAACCCTGTTTGATGGAAGAAGCGGAGAGCCATTCCCAAACAAGATTGCGGTTGGTGTGAAGTACATGCTGAAGCTGCACCACCTTGTTGATGACAAGATTCACGCTCGATCCACCGGTCCTTACTCCATGATCACTCAGCAGCCGCTGGGTGGTAAGGCACAGTTCGGTGGTCAGCGCTTTGGTGAGATGGAGGTGTGGGCACTGCAGGCTTATGGCGCAGCGCACACCCTGCAGGAACTTCTAACCATCAAGTCTGACGATATCGCGGGCCGTGTTCGCACCTACGAAGCAATCGTTAAGGGTGACAACATTCAGCCTCCGGGAATCCCAGAATCCTTCCGAGTTCTAGCCAAGGAAATGCAGTCGCTTGGTCTGAACGTCGAGGTACTGGACGACACCGGTCGAGTGGTTGTTCTGAAGGACGAAGAGTTTGAGTCCGACCGCGCAGCTGAAGAGCTGGGAATCAACCTAAGCCGCAACGAGCAGCTTTCCGCCGAAACCGACTTCAACACCTACCAGTAAGCCAAGAGGATAAAAAACTATGTCAATTAGAGTAGAAAACTTCAGCGCTCTTCGCGTTGGCCTTGCTACCAGCGAGGATATTCGTTCTTGGTCATCTGGCGAGGTAAAGAAGCCTGAGACCATCAACTATCGAACCCTCAAGCCTGAGAAAGACGGTCTGTTCTGCGAGAAGATCTTTGGTCCTACCAAGGACTGGGAGTGTTCTTGTGGAAAGTACAAGCGTGTTCGCTTCAAGGGCATCGTTTGTGAGCGCTGTGGTGTCGAGGTAACCAAGAGCTCCGTTCGTCGTGAGCGCATGGGTCACATCGAGCTAGCAGCTCCAGTAACCCACATCTGGTACTTCAAGGGTGTTCCATCACGTCTTGGATATCTTCTGAACATGGCACCAAAGGATCTAGAAAAGATCATTTACTTTGCTGCCTACCGCGTCATGGGTATCGACAAAGAACTAAGAGACGGCGACTACGACCTGGTTCGCGAAGAATACGTAGAGCGCATTCGTGCCCTCGTGGTTTCTCGTGAAGAGGAGTTCGAGGCTGTTGCTAAGGAAGAAATCGATGAGCTAAAGGCCCTTGGCCTAAAGCTCCAGCTTTCCAACAAGTTCTGGGAAGCACCACGCTGGGTTGAGAAGCAGTTTGCTAAGAGTGTCGAGCAGTTAATTGCAACTGAGGAAAAGGACGCTGATGCATTCTGGTCAACCAAGAACTTAGCGGTTGACGCCGAGGACGCGGTTGTTCGCACCTCCGATGAGAACAAGAAGATTAAGAAGCTAACCGCTGACTTCAAGAAGAAGACCGACAAGATCGTTCGTGAATACGCACGCCTTGAGCGTCCTTCTAACTTCCAGAAGGAGCAGGTTGCTTGGAGAATGTTCCTGACCGCTAAAGAGGGTCAGCTGCTTCCAAACGATGTGATCTTTGACCACTTCGACTACTACTTCTCTGACTATATCCTGACTGAGATTGGTGCAGAAGCTGTTCTGCAGGTGCTGGCCAAGTTTGACCTTGAGGCAGCTGCTAACGAGCTTCGCGCTGAGATCGCTGTCACCAAGGGATCCAAGCAGACTCAGGCGATCAAGCGTCTGAAGGTTGTGAACTCGTTCCTGCAGTCAGGAACTCCACCAACCTCGATGGTGCTGTCAGTACTACCTGTTCTGCCACCAGAAATTCGTCCAATGGTTCAGCTCGATGGTGGCCGCTTCGCTACCTCCGATCTAAACGACCTCTACCGACGCGTTATCAACAGAAACAACCGTCTAAAGAGATTCGTGGATCTTGGTGCTGTTCCTAAGACCATCTTGAACAACGAAAAGCGCATGCTGCAGGAGGCTGTTGATGCACTATTCGACAACGGTCGTCGTGGTCGCGCTGTTACCGGAACTGGTAACCGTGCCCTGAAGTCTCTATCAGATCTGCTGAAGGGTAAGCAGGGACGATTCCGTCAGAACCTACTTGGAAAGCGTGTTGACTACTCCGGTCGTTCAGTAATCGTGGTTGGTCCACAGCTGAAGCTGCACCAGTGTGGTCTGCCAAAGCTAATGGCACTTGAGCTATTCAAGCCATTCGTGATGAAGCGTCTAGTTGATCTGGGTCTTGCTCAGAACATCAAGAGCGCTAAGCGAATGGTTGAGCGCTCACGCCCACAGGTTTGGGGAGCACTTGAAGAGGTAATCAAGGAGCGTCCGGTTCTACTAAACCGTGCACCGACTCTGCACCGTCTTGGTATTCAGGCATTCGAACCAGTACTGGTAGAAGGTAAGGCGATTCAGCTTCACCCGCTAGTTTGTGCTGCGTTCAACGCTGACTTCGATGGTGACCAGATGGCTGTTCACCTTCCTCTGTCAACCGAAGCGCAAGCTGAGGCTCGCATTCTGATGCTCGCTTCTAACAACATCTTGAAGCCATCGGATGGAAGACCGGTTGCTACTCCTACCCAGGACATGATCATTGGTCTTTACCACCTAACCTCCGACATGCCTAAGGGCAAGGGTGAGGGACTGCGCTTTAGTTCAATGGCAGAAGCTCAGATGGCTTATGACATCAATGAGCTAGACCTGGGTGCTGCGATCAAGATTCGTATCGATGGCCAGATTGTCGAGACCACCTTTGGTCGAGCTCTGTTCAACGATGCGCTTCCTGCTAACTATCCGTTTGTGAACTACCAGGTTGGTAAGAAGCAGCTTGCTCAGATCGTTTCTGATTTGGTTGAGCAGTACTCCAGAACCGAAGTAGCCAGATGTCTTGATGCCATGAAGGATGCCGGTTTCTATTGGGCAACCCGCTCCGGTGTTTCGATGTCAATTAGCGATGCCAACTTTGACCCGAAGGGTAACTTCGAGAAGAAGCGTGCTGAACTAATCGTGAAGGCTGAGAAGCAGCACACCAAGATTCAGGAAGCCTTTGACAATGGTCTAAAGAGCGACCTTGAGCGTCGTGATGAGCTGGGTGAACTGTGGGCTAAGCAGACCAAGGAAATCCAGGAGCTGCTGCAGGAGTCAATCCCGCAGGAGAACGCCATCTACAAGATGGTTACCTCCGGAGCTCGTGGTAACTGGCTACAGATTCGTTCGATCATGGGTATGCGTGGACCGGTTGCAACATCCTCCGGTGACTTCGCACCGATGCCTGTAAAGGGTAACTACCTGCTGGGTCTAACCGCTCACGAGTACTTCACCAACGCAACTGGTGCTCGAAAGGGTAACGCTGACACCGCTATGAAGACTGCGGCTGCCGGTTACCTAACTCGTCGTCTGGTTGACGTAGCGCAGGACGTAATCATTCAGATCGAGGACTGCGGAACTTCCAAGGGAATCGAAAAGGACCTACTTGACGATGAGCAAGTTGAGCTATCGGTAATCGG
>Ga0315903_10000446_pt1 | contig 62279 bp, 88 predicted proteins | sample LakEriMetagenome_7_FD_203524 | JGI IMG/M metagenome (GOLD analysis project Ga0315903, IMG submission 203524) | Freshwater fungal communities from buoy surface, Lake Erie, Ohio, United States - Buoy 2 MA119 | ecosystem: Environmental > Aquatic > Freshwater > Lake | place: USA: Lake Erie, Ohio... | reverse complement strand
ATACATTCACTACGTTCAACAATACTGTTCAACCATGCACTGTTTTGTTTGGTGCAGGAGAAACGCAATCCTTTACTAACTTTGATCTTGCAGGCACCGCCGGCAATCTAGTCACAGTTGGGTCAACCTCTACATCTAATGCAACATTATTTAAACTGACTGCATGGAATGTTGGTGCTAATAGTGTTAACGGTGGTAATAATACTGGCTTGACATTTGCCGGCGGGGGAACAAATGACTACCTAAGTATCAGCTATATTACCGGTACTAACTCTCTAGCAGTAGGGGGGATTATATTCACTAACATAGCTGGATCGGGATTTAGAATCACATTTTAACAGTTGATTAGCATCTAATATAAGTATCATTAATGTGATGAATATTTTTCTGTTAGACTATTATACTCGTCTTCGTGCATGGCATTCGCTTAGACAATCTTTAGAAAACGGCGATATACAAAGTATCTGCGTTGAAGTAGACAAGTTTTGGCAAAAGACCCCACTCGTCAATCACTATCTACATCCAGCAGACACGCCCGACTGGCCCAATCCATGGGAACTCATTAGTGATAATAACTATTGTAAATATGCCCGAGGTTTAGGAATGGTATACACACTTATGCTATTGGGTGTAAAAAACATTGACTTTGTGGACTGTTTAGACGATAATAATGAGAACGTATGTTTAGTCCTGGTTGACAACGCAAAATATATAATGAATTGGTACCCTGATTCAGTATTAAATACATGTCTATCAGATTTCACTAACTTCAAACAAATTGATATTAAACCATTAAAACAGAAAATAGGCAAAGAATGATTAATGTAACAAAGCGATCAGGGAACAAAGAGCCACTGTCCCTAGAAAAGTGGCAACAACAGATTACAAAAGTATGCAATGGAACGGCTGATGTAAGCCAATCCATGATTGAAATTAAAGCACATCCACATTTTTACGATGGAATAACTACACGAGAGATTGATGAAATCACTCTTAGAGCTATCGTGGATTTGATTGATATTGAGGCTAATCCCGATATCGGTCACACCAACTATCAATATGTCGCAGGTAGACAAAGACTTTCCATGCTTCGTAAAGACGTATATGGAAATTATAACCCACCATCATTGTATGAGATTGTAAAGAAGAATATATCGGTGGGCCTTTACACTCCCGAACTTCTTGAATGGTATTCGGAAGATGAATGGAACAAGATGGATGAATTCATTGACCATGAGAAGGACGAGGAGTACTCATACGCAGCAATTGAACAGATGATTGAAAAATATCTTGTTCGCAATAGAGCCACTAAGGAAATCTATGAAACTCCTCAAGTTCGGTATATGGTCGCATCAGCTACAGTCTTTCATATGGAAGAAGCTAGCAAGCGTCTTAAGTTCGTTAAAGAATACTACAATGCAGCAAGCGATGGACTATTCACTCTTGCTACTCCGGTCCTCGCTGGTTTGGGCACTCCTACTAAGCAGTTTAGTTCTTGTGTTCTTATTCGCAGTGACGATGACTTAGATTCAATCTTTGCTTCGGGAGAAATGATGGCTAAGTATGCTAGCAAACGTGCTGGCATTGGCTTAGAAATCGGCAGGCTTCGCCCCCTCGGTTCGCCTATCCGCGGGGGCGAAATCATGCACACTGGCATGATTCCGTTTTTGAAGAAATGGTTCGGTGACTTACGTTCTTGCTCACAGGGTGGCATTCGTAACGCAAGTGCCACTGTATTCTATCCTATCTGGCACCATCAGTTTGATGACTTGATCGTTCTTAAGAACAATCAGGGTACGGAAGAAACTCGTGTTCGTCATATGGACTACGGTGTAGTTCTATCTGCATTCTTTTGGAAGCGATTCAAGAACAAAGAGAATATCACGTTCTTTGATCCAAACGAAGTTCCTGACCTGTATGAAGCATTCTACAAGGACACCGCAAAGTTTGAAGAACTTTACGTGAAGTATGAAAAGCGTAAGGATTTGCGTAGAAAGGTAATGAGTGCTGAGGAAGTCTTCAAGGGAGGCATTCTCAAGGAGCGCACTGACACAGGTAGAATCTATCTCGTGTTCATTGATAACGTAATGAATCAGGGTCCGTTTGATCCTGAGTATCATACAATCTATCAGTCAAACCTTTGTGTTGAGATCCTTCTTCCCACAAAGCCATTCAAGCGTTTAGACGATCCTACCGGTCGTATTGCTCTTTGTACACTTGGTTCAATGAATTGGGGTGCATTTAGAAATCCAGAAGATATGCGTAGAGCATGTCGCATTCTATTGCGTAGCTTGAACAATATCCTAGACTATCAGGACTTCTTGTCAATCCAAAGCAAGCTATCAAACGAAGAAATCAGACCAATCGGCATCGGCGTTACTAATCTTGCATACTGGCATGCAAAGCGCGGCTACAAGTATGGAGAACAAGATGCATTGCAAGAAATCAAGAGTTGGGGTGAACATCAAACTTATTACTTGATGGAAGCAAACGTTGAACTTGCTAAGGAACGCGGCAAGTGCTTAGACAGTGACAAGACTCGCTATGGTCAAGGCATCTTCCCTTGGGAACTTAGATCAAAGGGTGTCAACGAACTAGCAGACTTTACTCCTGAACTTGATTGGGAAACACTACGCACTGAAATGAAGGCGTACGGTGTGCGTAATGCCACAGTTGGTGCAATTGCTCCGGTAGAATCAAGTTCGGTGGTTATCAATTCAACGAACGGCATTGCTATGCCAATGAGTTTAATTAGCGTCAAGGAATCAAAGGCTGGATCGTTCATTCAGGTTGTTCCTGAATATCAGAAGTTGAAGAACAAGTATCAGCTTATGTGGGACCAAACTGATTGTGTTGGTTATCTCAAGACCTCCGCTGTTCTAGCCGCTTACATGGATCAGTCAATCAGCACAGATACCTTCTACAATCCTGCTCACTTCCCTGATCGTAAGGTCCCTACAACGCTCATCGCAAAGAACTTAATGCTTGCAAGTAAGTGGGGAATCAAGACTATCTATTACAGCTTGATCAATAAGAAGGGCGCGAAAGAAGTAGAAGATGATGCACCGCTTGAAGAAATTGATTTCTTTGAAGAAGACGGTGACTGCGAAAGTTGTAAGTTATAATGTTAGAAACAATTTGTGATATTTTAAAGGATGCCTATGCCCGTAACTGGATTACCAGCAGAGACGGTAACGTAAGCATAAGACACCACGATAGAAACCATTTCTTCATCACTCCTAGTGGCGTAAGAAAACAGACATTACAACCAGATCAATTCAAGAAAATTGATTTAGTTGAAAATGGCTGGGAAGTTGCAAAGTACACCGATATCTCCGAAAAGCTAACACCTAGCGGAGAGATTCCGCTACACTATGGCTTGCTAAAGAATATGGGTCAGCACGGTGATGACATTCGTGTAGTAGTGCATGTTCACCCTACATACTGTGTTGCTGCAATGCATGCCGGTATCAACTTGAATGAGTTAGTGACACACTTCCCTGAGTTGGGCAGATACACTAGGGTCGCACCGAATGTGGGGGAAGTTCCTCCGATCAGTGAAGAACTTGCAACAGAATGTCACACTAACTTAGGTCTTGACAGTCAGGGTAACATCGCATATGATATCGTGGGCATCAAAGGACATGGCGTAGTTGCAATTGATACTAGTCCCTGGCGCGCATATGAGCATATTGAAAGATTAGAACATATTTGTAAAATCGTTCTTGCATCAGGGAATTATTAAATGATTGACACACGCATTTCAGATATTCTCAACAAAGAGAAGGTCAGACAGGAAAACACCATTGAACTAATCGCTAGTGAAAACTTTACTAGTCCAGAAGTTATGGAACTATGTGGAAGTATTCTTACTAATAAGTATGCTGAGGGACTGCCCGGCAAGCGGTACTATAATGGTTGCGAACATGTTGACGAAGTGGAAAATCTTGCAATTGAATATGCTACTCAATTGTTCAACTGCAAGTTTGCTAATGTTCAACCGCACTCAGGAGCCAATGCCAATCTAGCAGTATTCAAAGCTTTCCTGACTCCCAATGACAAGATTGTTGGTATGGACTTAGCTAGCGGAGGCCACTTAAGTCACGGTGCAAAAGTTAATGCGAGTGGCAAGTGGTTTGAAGCTTATAGCTATGGCGTTGACGAAAACGGTTTGATTGACTACAATGCCGTAGCTGAATTAGTCAGACAAGTTCAGCCCAAGATGCTTATTGCAGGTGCAAGTGCATATAGTCAAGTCATTGACTGGCGCCGTTTCAGAGAAATTGCTGATAGTGTTGGCGCTATTCTATTAGCTGATATCAGTCACTATTCAGGATTGATTGCAGCAGACGAATATCCAAATCCATTCCCTTACGCACATGTTGCAACAACTACTACACACAAGACATTGCGCGGTCCTAGAGGCGGCATGATACTTTGGAATGATGAGTCTTACAATAAGAAGATTAATGGTGCAGTGTTCCCGGGAACGCAGGGTGGCCCGTTGATGCACATCATTGCTGCTAAGGCACAGTGCTTCTATGAAGCATTGCAGCCAGAATTCAAGGTTTATGCAAAGCGTATCAAGATTAATGCACGAGCAATGGCCAGAGAGTTCATTGAAGCCAATGTTGATGTTGTTAGTGGCGGTACTGCCTGCCATATGATGACCATCAATCTAAATAACGAAAAGTATAGCGGTAGAGAGTTTGCTGACTTGTTAGAAACTCATGGCATTACTGTAAATAAAAATGGTGTTCCCAATGATACTCGCGGGTTCATTGAAACTAGCGGAGTACGAATCGGCGTTGCTGCCGAAACAACTAGGGGACACGATGAACGTTGGTTCAAAGATTTAGCACAAACAATTATCAAACTATTAAGGGACTAAGATGAGCAAGCAACAATATAACTTACACACTAAAACAGATTATCTTACTCGCAAGATGTTCCTTGACCCTGCAGGTCCTGTAACTATTCAGCGTTTTGAAGAAGTCAAGTATCAGAAGCTACAAAAGATTGAACAGACTGCACGTGGATTCTTTTGGGTTCCGGAAGAAGTCAATCTCAGTAAAGATGCCAATGACATGAAGGACGCCAGTGAAGCTGTTGCACACATCTTTACCAGCAATGTTCTTCGTCAAACTGCACTTGATAGTTTGCAGGGTAGAGCACCAGCACAGGTCTTTACTCCGGTCTGCTCTATCCCCGAACTTGAAGCTATTATGAGTAACTGGAGTTTCTTTGAAACAAACATCCACTCTCGCTCATATAGCCACATCATTCGCAACATCTACAATGTTCCTAAGGAAGTGTTCAACACGATTCACGACACTCAGGAAATCATTGACATGGCCTCAAGCATTGGTGACTATTATGATAAGCTACATGCTCTTAATTGTAAGAAAGAAATCGGCATTGACGTTCCTGAACAAGAGCATATCAATGCAATTTGGTTAGCACTCCATGCAAGTTATGCACTTGAGGCTTTTCGCTTTATGGTGTCGTTCGCCACAAGTCTTGCAATGGTTGAGAACAAGTTGTTTATGGGTAACGGTAACATTATCAGTTTGATTCTACAAGACGAATTATTACACAAAGAGTGGACTGCTTGGATGATTAATCAAGTAGTTAAGGAAGATCCTCGCTTTGCTAAAGCAAAGGTCGACTGTGAACAAGAAGTCATTAAGATTTACGCGGATGTTATTCGTGAAGAAAAAGAATGGGCCAACTATCTATTTAAGAAGGGCCCAGTTATCGGCCTCAATGCTGCAATTCTTTGCGACTTTGTTGACTACACCGCAGTAGATGCACTTAAGCAGATTGGCATTAAGTACTGGAATCCAGCACCAAAGAATACTCCCATTCCTTGGTTCAACAAACACAGCGATACTAGCAAAAAGCAGACGGCATTACAAGAATCAGAATCTACTAGTTATGTCATTGGGGTAATGACTGACACGCTAGATTACGAAGCACTTCCAGAATTATAAGGAGAAAAATAATGAGAGCAATTGTATGGTCAAAGGACGCCTGTCCCCATTGTGTACAGGCAAAGACACTTCTAACTCAGAAGGGAATTGAGTTTGAAGAAAGAAAGATTGGTGATACGTACACCAAGGAAGATTTGTTAGCAGCAGTTCCTGATGCTCGTTCAGTCCCGCAAATCTTTATTGACGATGAATATGTGGGTGGGTTTGACCAACTCAGAGCAAGACTGCTCCCACACGCAGCATAAGGAAAGATAATGAAAGATATTAAGACAGGTGAAGTATACACCTTTAAGCTTACTAGCGGCGAAGAAGTAGTTGCTAGAGTAACAAGCATTGAAGACAACTACATATTACTGCATGATCCAGTTTCAGTAGCTCCCGGACCTCAAGGTCTTGGATTGATTGCAAGTTTGTTTACTGCAAATCCGAAGGCCGAAACAAGACTAAATAGTAATAGTGTTACAATCCATGCTTTGACAGATGAAAGCGTCAAGTCAAAGTATATTGAGGCTACCACAGGTCTAGTAGTACCTGACAAGAAGTTAATTTTAGGATAATGAATGGCACAACTCAGTAGAAAAGGTGATCAAAACGATGCAGGAGGACAGATTGTCCGAGGTGCCGGTACAGTTTTTGCAAATGGTATCGCAGTAGGATTGCACGTTAGCGACATTACTCCTCACGGCAAAAACAAGCATAAAGCAGCTAAGACTACTGAGGGTAGTCCTACTGTTTTTGCTGAGGGAGTACCTGTTCTACGAGTTGGGTCAGGAAATACATGCGGACACAAGATATCGCAAGGTAGTCCTAATGTGTATGTTCCATAAGGTGATGTATGGCTGATACAGGTAAACAAAGTCCCTTAGGAATAAACGTAAATGGTTCTTACCTTTTTAACCAGGGATTAACTATTAACCCTGTTGCTGCATCTTATATGGGTTCTAGCAAAACAAACGTTAGTTATACTCCAGGAAAATGCGTCACTGATACTTGCTTACACACATTAACTTATGCAATTAATGATGGATACTTGCAAGGCCCCGGAAACAGCAACGCAACCCTCTCAGACGCAACTTATAACAATCTAATTTCAATTGGCTCTACTTCAATAGGCGCATTAGGTAATTCTAAGCCGCCCACATATCAAGCTATAGACCCAACCGGCAATTGGACTACTGGTGCAGTTGCATATGGTGCAAGACAGGGTATTACACGAGACGGAGTTAATCCTCCTTATCCCGGACCCGCAACATCTGGATATGGAAACTATGATGCCACTGCTCTCGCTGGATACTCAGATCCTCTACAAGGAAATGGCGTAGTTGACCAAAAGCAAAATGCAACTTGGATACCATACGACACTACTAATCCTAATAAATCAGTAACGCAGTGGGGGTATATTAGATTACACGCATTGCAGGCTTGGAATGAATTCAATTGGAATGGTGATACTGTTAATGCATCAACACCGGCATATAAGGAATTTTGTTCTTCATTAATGTCATCTGCTGCATTCATCAATTCTTCTAACCAAATCATAATGTCTTCCCACAATAGTCAAACATTTATGGATGGCTCGTATAGTAACATGGATGATTTGGTAAGTGCCGATATCATGGGTATAAGTCTAGCAACTAGACAGTTTGGAGAAGATTTAGAAAACTTAGGCAATCTAATTAATTTGAGTAGATTGGATGCATTAGGTTTGCCCTCACTATTGTTAGCGACACTGGGTCAAAATAATGCAGTTATCCAAGATTTGGTTCTTGCATTACTAGCATCCGGTTTAGAATCTACTGACGTAACTAATCTATCTTCTGGTAGTATATTGACTCCTACCAAAGATCAAGAAAAGAAAATCTATAGTGCCTTTTTGATTATCCGCGGCGAAAACTTACAAGCTGTATTAGCACCCATGCAAGTTAAAACTCAGGGACTAGAATCTCTCGCTGATTTATTAGATGTTAGGAAACTATTCCCTAATAGTTTCCAATCATTAACAGTTCCTAAGTACAATAGCGATTTAGGATTGCCTACTAATAGCAAAACTTACTATCCAATCTATGCAGACGGCGGGGTCAATATTGCATTGTCAACGCCGGAAATGAAAGACTATGTGGGCATTCAAATACCTAAGGGCCCACCGACGATTTTAGATACACCCCTATCTACTGAAAATATAGCAGTCCCCGAAAAAGGATTTGGTTCTTACTTGTATGGAATCATACCACAGGATCAGGCAATTGCAATTGGCGCACTATCGTTCTCACTGCGACAAGTAAGAAACATTGAGCAAGTAACATTCAAAAAGTTTGCTAAAGCTACTAAGTCATTAGAAAGCATGGTTGGATTGCCCTTAACTTCGGGAACTAGCAAGCCAACTAATCAGGAAATGATTGATAATACTTCTGAAAAGCAAGCATTAGGGTCAGGTCCATATGGCACCTACACGATGAGTGATTTTTTTGGTTGTATGAGCGGGTTACCTTATCCCTGGGAAAATCTATATAACAGAATTTTAGAAGTACAAACGACCACACTAAAATCAATATACGATAACTTGTATCTGGCAGTTACATGGGAGGGTGCTGTATTAGCATTTACTCTTGACAGCAATTCACCCAGTGATTATTTTATTGACACTCTCACTATAGTAACACCTGGCGGAGGATATGGTCGTGGTGGAGCGCCCGTCCCAACAATCTCATTGCCGTTTGGTGCTAGTGCGACTTGCACAATCGGAACAGATCCTAACGATATAGCTAATTTTGGTAGACTTACTAGCGTCACGCTAGTCTCAGGAGGAAGTCATACAAATACTAGCGGGTGGTTTGCACAGGTTCAGTGTCCTCCCACATCAAACGCAGGCGGAACAAACACCGCGTTTGGTACTACTGGCTGGCCTAGCCCAATGAATTCGGTAGTACAAAATTATATTGATCAAGCAAACACCGAAATCACATCAATTGCCGCATCCAACCCAGAAAAAGCCCAAGAACTAAATGTGTATTGGAATAGTATGGGAACTCAATTGATGATTGAACAAAGAACTAGATACAATGCACTAGTTCCTGTTACTATCCCCAAAGATCCGTTTACTAATCCGTATCCGCAAGCTATTAATGTATTTGTGGATTCATTACCTGAATTAGCACAAGATACTAAACCTCATATGTCGGCACAGACTATTGAGGCTATAACTGATTTGTCTACAGTAGGTGGACAAAGCACTGTTGGTATGATGAGACAAGAAAGAAATCAACGAAGACTTCAAAACGCAGGAATAACATTAGACAACAATATTCCTGTAGATATGTCTACTGATGATGTTAAAACTCTTACTACTAATGGAACTATCGCCGCCGGCGTGCAAAATAATATCCCTAGCCCAATCCTTAATATAATAAAGAATGATCAGCCTGAACTATTGAACGAAGTAGAGGGCTATACTAACCCTGCTTGGTTCGCCGCAGAAGTGGACAATCAAGTTGTTAAGCCCAATCCAAATGGTATTTATATACCTACTGATTCTGCTCTCGTTGGAACTTATATTCCTGCTAGATCAACTAAACCCGGAGATATTACTCCCATACTTCAAGGTGTCCCGGTCCCATCAGTTATGATAACTGTTCCGGCAAGTTTGTCAGGGTCAACCGAAATTCCACGCATTGTAACTGTGCAACCACCCGAGCAACTTAACCCTAACAATGTGCCAGACAATCTAAACACTGACTATACAGGAAGCGTTTTGTTACCTTCGGCCTATAACGTTGATGAGGCAATTGAAAAGGTAATTGAATGCAACTGCGATTGTTGGGTATCATAAAACTTTACAACGACCTGATATTAGTATAATTAAGTGTATATCATAGGAGCTTAATTTGCCATATCTATTTACCAGTGAATCGGTGTCGGAAGGACACCCAGACAAAATTGCAGATGCCATCAGTGATGGAATTCTTGACATGTTTATGACAGCGATGGACCCGGCAGTAAGGTGTGCGTGTGAAACACTCGTGACTACGAATTCAGTAATCTTGGCAGGAGAGTATAAAGGAGAAATTGATTCTTTAGACTTAGACTACATGGTGAAGAAAGTTATCAAGAATATAGGATACGAGCAAGAAGGTTTTCACTGGAATACTGTAAACATTGTTAATCTAATGCATGGGCAAAGTCCAGACATTGCATTAGGCACTGATAATTTTGGCGCTGGAGATCAGGGCCTAATGTTCGGCTACGCATGTGACGAAACAGAAAATCATATGCCTGCCCCATTATTTTATAGTCATAGAATTGTTGAAGCACTTGCTCATCTGAGAAAGAATGAGAATCAGATTTGGATGGGCCCTGACAGCAAGAGTCAGGTAACTGTAGAATACAATGACGATGGGACAGTCAATAGAATTGACAAGATTGTTTGCTCATCGCAGCATCATCCAGATGTAGATATCAAAGAAGTTCGTAATGGAATTGAACAAATTATCCGTGCAGTTGTCCCAACGGAGCTGATTGATGATAATACCCAGTTCCTAATCAACCCAACCGGTAGATTCGTTATTGGCGGTCCAGATGGCGACACTGGCTTGACGGGAAGAAAAATTATTGTGGATACTTACGGTGGGGCAGCGCCGCACGGAGGTGGAGCATTCTCAGGCAAGGATCCAACTAAGGTCGACCGCTCTGCTGCATATATGGCTCGTTATCTTGCAAAGAACATCGTTGCTAGCGGCAAGGCATCGTGGGCACAGATTCAGCTAAGCTATGCAATTGGTGTTGAAGAACCTACTAGCTTCTATGTTGACAGTGACGGCGAAAGTAAGGACCTAGAAAAGTATATTCGTGAAAACGTTGATCTAACTCCTAAGGGAATTATTGATAGATTTGATATGTTTAGGCCAATTTATAGTGCTTCTACTAACTATGGTCATTTTGGAAAATCGTACCTACCCTGGGAAAAAGTTGATCTTTTTGGTTGACACGGTTACCCAAAACTGATATAACAGTTAAATACAGAGTAACGAAAGGCTTTACATATGTCTGCTCCTAAAACTGTTCTCATCGGTGATCGTGTTCGCTATGAATCTGCTGCTGGTACAATCCGCGGCGAAGTGATTCGCATTGTTCGTGCTAAGAATGCCGCCGGCGACATGATTGATTGGATTCACGTTGAATATTACAACGAGAAGTCGCCGTCAAAGTATTCAATTGCTGTACTAGCTGACACTTCTCTTGAAATGATGAAGTTTGTCGTTACTTTCCGTGACATTGATATTCAGATTGCTCGTGGCGAAAAAGAAGCTGCGTAACAAAATAATCGGTTGACATTCTTTGCCCATTTTGCTATAACAAGACTATAGCAAAAACGAGGAGTCTCTCATGTTTCAGGTTGGTGATCTTGTACGCGGCTTTGAATACAACGAAGCCGGCGACGAAATTGAAGTGATTGGTAAGTTTGTTGCTCGTACCGACGACCCCGAAGAATATATTCAGGATATCATTATCAAGACCGAAGATGGTCGCACTGTTTACATTGATGAACAGGTTGCTCGTCCGTATACTCCCGTAGTCAAGTGGGCCCTTGCTAAGGTCAAGGATGGCTTTGCTGATCTTCCCAGCGAAAAGTTTCACACTTTTGCTGTTAAGAAGAACGGCGAAGTTGTCGGACAGCTTAAGTGGAAGTATCGTCCCAAGAATGCAGGTGGCTATGCCTGGCAGGGCCTTCTGTTCAAGAGCAAGAAGCACTTTGGTATGGACGTTTCCTTTTTTGACAAGCGCAAGGAAAATGTCCTAAAATGGTTCAAGACTCAAGAAATCGCTTGACAGATTAGTATTTTTCATGTAGTGTCTCTGTATCGCTTGAAAGGAGTTACTTATGACTGTATCTACATCTGATTTGATTGACAAGATGCTAGCAAACACTGCTGTACTTACTGGGGACCCGGTACACAGTATGTCATATCGTGCAGGGTACCTTGAAAGCACGTTGCGTGAAGTTCTGTTGCGATGCCCAGAGGCAGTAACTATCTTGACTGAACGCATCACTTACCAAAATAGCTTGATTCAGCAAGCAAAAGAAAATGAAATCCAGTAAGGAGTTTTGATCATGAATTGGCTTTACACTAACTCAAATTGGTTACAGATTGGTTGCTATACTTTGCTTGCTCTAGGACTAATTGTTCTAGGGTATAGGATTATCTAGTATAAATACTTTAATGACAGTATTGTTAAACTTTCTCTTAGCTATGTCAATTTTAGTAGGCGCCGGCATACTCATTAGTGTCGGCGTCTATTTTTTAGTATCTTGGATGTTAAGCAGAATTGAACAATATGAAAAAAATAGCAAAAAGCCCTAAACGCTATAGAACATCAAACTGAAAAGGGACTTATGGACGATCCTAAAACCAATGGGCCGTCCTACTTAAATTAGGTTGGTTAGTGAGAGACGAAAATGGATTTGAATAATATGGGAACTGGCAAAAAGCTTATTCAAGATTTAATGGATTCCGGAAACATTAAAAGAATGGGCTGGACCAGACAGCAGCAACAAGAAATGATAAACAAGCAAAAGAACTCACAAACCCCAAAAACGAGAAACAAGTGAGCGACGATAAAAGTAAGAAAGCTACACGCCTACATCGCACAGCAAACGCAATCAAAAAGCAAGTGCGTATTGCTAAATCGCTAGGCACAACTCATCCGCACAATCAGCCACATCGTTACGCAAAGCGTCATGCACTAGATTGTGGCAATCCTAAATGTCTTGTATGTCATTCAGAAAAGGTTTTCGGTAAACCTACACTACAAGAAAAGCGTTTTGCAGAAAGCTGCAAAACGGGCAACCAAAACTCTTGACAATCCTCTAGCTACGTGTTATATCTTAATCTTCGTAAACACTAAGGAGACCTATTTATGGTTAAGATGATTATCGCCTTTATCTCACTTTTTCTGATTTTCTTTTTTGGTATTGACCTCTTTAGACGATTTACCCGAAAAGAAAAAATTAGCTTGACTAAGTGGGCAGGCTATAGTATGTTGTGTACGTTGCTAGCAACTATTGTCGCTGTAACAATTGTTCTACTCTTTTAAGGATATAAAGTAAAATGAATCGTATTGCTAAGGTTGCTGTTCTCGCCGGTCTTATGGCCACGACTGCTGCATGTACTCGTATTGAAACTGGTGAAGTTGGTGTCCGTCGTTCTTTTGATAAGACGATTGAGACTACTGAACTCCAGCCTGGTTCAATCAATCAGACTATCTTCGGTGAAGTTCTCACTTTCCCAACTAAGGACGTTCAGGTAGATATCGCTGACTTGACTCCCCTTGCTAGTGACAACTCTACTGTATCCGACTTCGATATGGCTGTTGTATATTCAATCAACCCAACTGCTGTTGCAGAACTTTACATTGAAAAGAATCGCGGTTTCCACACTGAAACCGAAGAAGGCGATACTCTGTTGATGTATAACTATGTTCGTCAGCTTGGTCGCAACGCTGCATACAAGGTCGCTCGTCGTTACGAGTCGTTGAAGATGGCAGACAATCGTGCTGAAATTGAACAGCTTGTTCGCCAGGAAATCGTCAACCAGCTTGCTGCTGAAAAGCTTGACGGCGCTATCACTGTCTCGCAGGTTCTTGTTCGCCAGATCAAGCCTGCTGCAAACATTGTAGCATCTGCTAATGCTCTTGTTCAGGCACAGAACGAACAGAAGCGTAAGGAAGTTGAAGTTCAGACTGCCCGTCTTGAAGCACAGCGTATTGCTGCACTTAATGCTAACCGTGGTGCTACCGAGTACATGGCTGCTATGGCTCTACAGGATATCGCAGAAGGCGTGAAGGCTGGCAAGGTCAACACTGTTGTTGTCCCTTACGACTTCAAGGGTATTATCAACGTCGGTAATAACCGCTAAGGTTAAGCGCCCTTGAGGCTGAGTGGTTCACACGGGCTTCTAAAACCCATGATTGCAGGTTCAATTCCTGTCAGGGGCGCCAAAAGATAAGGTTGGTAATATGATTACTCTTTTGACATTACTGCTTGTTAAGCACTTCATTTGGGATTTCTATTACCAACCTGCTTATATGTGGCAAAATAAGGGAAAGCTAGGACACTGGGGAGGCATCGTACACTCTGGCCTCCATGCAGTTACTACGTTTATTATTCTTTTGTTTTTCACTACTCCTGTCATTGCATTAGCGGCAATGGCATTTGAGTTTACTGTTCACTATTGGACAGACTATGCGAAGATGAACATCAATCGTATAAAGGGTTGGGGAGCAACTACGCATAATGAATTTTGGCAGCTAACTGGATTAGATCAGCTAGTTCACCAATTAACTTATGTGGCAATTATTGCTATGGTATTATAAGGAAATAATTATGATTGAACAGTTACCAACTATTGTCCCTGCCGTAGTCTTTAAGACTCGTGTTCGTGATGAATCAGTTGAAGGTCCAAATCCCTTCCGCTGGCAGGATGTTACCTCATACGAATACTTTGCTGGTAAGCGAGTAGTTCTGTTTTCGCTTCCGGGCGCATTCACTCCTACTTGCTCAACCTATCAGCTTCCGGGCTTTGAACAGAACTATGAAAAGTTCAAGGAGCTTGGTATTGACGAAATCTACTGTATTTCGGTCAATGACTCATTTGTGATGAATTGCTGGGCAAAGGACCAAAACATTCAGAACGTTAAGGTTATTCCCGATGGTTCGGGCCTTTTCACTAGTCAGATGAACATGCTAGTGCAGAAGGATAATCTTGGATTTGGTGTTCGTTCTTGGCGTTATGCTGTTGTTGTTGACAATGGCGTGATTGAAAAGTGGTTTATTGAACCTAACATTGCACACAATGCGGAAGATGATCCGTATGGTGAGACTTCACCAGAAAATGTTCTTGCATATTTGCAGGGATAATTTGACACAAGTTGTCACTAAAGTTTGGTACCTGCTCGGAGAAGTAACAAGAGACGATCTTGAAATGCTTCAACGGGCAGGTGTCAATTACTCAATAGTAACAGACGATTATCCCATAGACACTATAGGATTTCATAATAATAGCTGGGTTAAGGTAAATCACAACACCCAAATTATTACTACTACTAAAGAGCAAGAAGTTTGGCTAAAGCTTTGCTTTGGTGATAGGATAGAGCATTTTTCTACCCGATACGATATAAAATAAATACTGTTATGCTAAACAAAGGAGAAAGAAAATGGCATAGAAAGTTGAATTAGCTTGTAAGGACGTTGTGTTCCACTTTAATAAGGGTCACCTCACCGATCCATCAATTCCCATGTGGGTCTTGAAAACTAAGGGTGAGAGCTACTATGTAAATCACGTTGATTGTTCTGTTCCGTGGTCTACTAAAGAAACTCCCGATAATCCTAGCACTAAAGGTAGCATCCGAGTCAAGAACTGCCATTTGGTTATTGACGAAGACAATACTGCTACGATCAAAGAACTTACCGTTATGAACAGCATTAGGCTGAACGGTAAGAAGAATCCTATTAGGCTGATCACCAGTAAGGGCAATCAACTTAGACAAGCACTAAAAAATCACAAGATCAAACATGGTATGTTGAAGGTCTTTGGTGGAGGATGCGGTACTAGTTGGTATGTTGTTAGCATTGCTGATGAAAAAGACTTTCTATTTCTCTCATTGACAGTAGATGGTCTTCGCAAACTTATGCCCAACGAAGACTATTATATTGACTATGCGAAAGATGGCCGCGGCTACCAACTAGAAACCGAAGAAGACTTTGAGGAGGAACTCTATGACAACTAAGTTGTTTGTTCCGATTCAGGACTTCAAGCAGATAGAACGAGCAATCAAAGAGTCCGGAGTTAAGTTTCATCCCTTTAGAAAGTTTGACTCCGGGTATCACATTGAGATTGAACCAATGGACCATCCGTTAGTTAGTTTCTTATCACTAAAGTATGATGTTACTGGAGTACCCGCGTAAAATAGCTAAATACTATTATTAGGATACAGCATGTCAATACTTATATTGTCTAAGAAGGACGAGAGCGAATACGAAAATCGTCGTCTCGTGAAAAGTCTCGCTGACTTAGGTATCCCTGCAACCATTTACCACCCAGATAACTTTGATGTAATTGTAGGAAAAGGTACTGGACACGGTATCAAATACAATGGACAAGAGTTTGGCATGCCTGATCTTGTGTTGACTCGCACCGGATCAGGCACTACCGAGTTTATCACTGCTATTGTTAGGCAATTTGAAGAAGAACATATTAAGTGCATTAATAGTTCTATAAGCGTAGAAATCGCAAAAGATAAAATGCGTAGCCATCAGTTACTAGCTAGCAAAGGTATGCCAGTACCTAATACTATGCTTGTTAGATTTCCCGTAGATGTAGATATCGCAGACAATCTCATCGGTTGGCCCTGTGTCGTTAAAGTGATCAGTGGCAGTTATGGTGAAGGTATCTATCTTTGTGAGAACAAGACCGCATTCAAGAAAATGATGGAATTTATTGGCAATCTTGATACTCCAAAAACACTATTAGTTCAAGAATACATAGATGCCAGACCCGGCGAAGACTTGCGTGTATTAGTTATCGGTGGAAAAGTTATCGGAGCAATGAAGCGTCATGCACCCGAAGGTGATTTCAGAGCAAACATATCTAACGGTGGCTACGGTGAACCGTTTGAAGTTAACGGCGAAATAGAATATCTTGCAAGAGAAACAGCTAGAATTTGTGGATTAGAAATTGCAGGCATTGACTTATTGTTTGACAAAGATGGTTACAAGATATGTGAAGCAAACAGTGCACCGGGATTTGAAGGCTTTGAAAAATACTGCGGAATAAATGTAGCAGAGCATATTGCAGAATATATAAAGTATAAGATATCTTTAAAAAGGAAATAACAGTGACAATGTATTCAAACAAGCCAATTGTGGAAACAGGCGTAGTAGAGTTTGACCAAAAAGAAAAAGATGATGAAAAGCGCATCAAGAACCTAGAAGACAAAGTTCGTTTATTGAGCGAACAGGTTCATAAGATGGCTTCGGCTCTTGCACTTAATAGCAGACAAATGCGTAGGGCAAATACTGACATTACAAATATCACAACGGTGCTTCGTAGCAGATAAATAATATTGAAGCATGAAGCTTCGTAACAGACTTTAAGAATGAGGGCCTTAGTCTGTGGTCCGTAGAAAGGAAGAAACATGATGTATAATAGTAAGCTGGTTGCCAGCATCAAAGCCAACGGAAAAGTACTCCGTGAATTCAAAGATACTGTCTATATCCCATTTGGAAGCGAATACAGTATTCTTCTCAAGAACCTCAACACAGTAAGAGCATTAATCAATATCTACATTGATGGTGACAATATCGTGCCAGGTGGACTCGTATTGAATGCAGGACAAGAGATTGACCTACAACGAGCCATTCGCAATGGTAATATGAACGAAGGTAACAAGTTCAAGTTCATTGAACGCACCGGTAAGATTGAAGACCATCGCGGCATCAAGCTTGAAGATGGGTTGATTCGTGTAGAATATCAGTTTGAAAAAGTCTATCCGAAATATCAGCCAGCGATTTGGACTACTACGCCAAGTTGGCAACCTACCTCAATGGATTCATATTATGGCGATGTAATGAGAAGCACAACAGCCGCCGCGCCTAAGTCAATGTCAGGCACTATTACTTGTTCAAGCGCATCCTATGCAGCAACTAATATGGCAGTAGGCTCCGCTACAATAAACGCAAGTTCAGTACAAGCATTTAACGCAGCACCGCAGACTGAAACAGGTATCACTGTTGCAGGTAGTAAGAGTGATCAGAAGTTTGTGACTGCAAGTTGGTTTGCAACGGAATCAGAAAAGCACAATATCATTCTCAAGTTGCTAGGCGAGACACCTGACAATGAAGCAATTCGCAAGCCAATCACTGTTAAGGCTAAGCCTAAGTGTGTCACTTGTGGTAAGCAGAATAAGGCAACTGCTAAGTTCTGTAGTGAGTGTGGAACTGCACTAGAAATATTCGCATAAAACGGTTGACATAGCTTGCCCAAAATGCTATAACGAATGTATAGCAAGGGGAAGTAAAATGGAACAGTTTTTTCTTGATCGTGACAACAGTGGTCATTGGTATATTGTACCGGTAGCAATGAAAGATGTGTGGGATGATTGGCGCGATCTTGATGAAGATGATGATGCTTCTTGGACTGCTCCTGACGGTGTACGGCGGGTGCCGGGCGGGACTAGGTTAGTAACCTTCACCAATCCTGTAATTGAATAAAATGGGTAGCCGGGTAGAGAAAGTTCTTGACTTTACCCGGCTTTCCTTGTATAAATAAGTTTGTAGAAAGATAGACTTTCTATATAAATCGCTTCAAAGGAGTTTTGAGCAATGGAAAAAGAGTTTGACCTTCTGGTCTTTGTTGGGCGCTTTCAGCCCTTTCATAATGAACATAAGCGCATCATTGATATTGCGCTACAAAAATCCCGCAATGTATTAGTTCTAGTAGGTTCTGCTGGCAAGGCCCGCACGATCCGAAATCCGTTCACGTTTGATGAACGTAAGCAGATGATTGAAGGAGCATTCACCGATAGTGAACGCCTCATCATCAAGCCTCTCTATGACAAGACTTATAATGATGCAGCCTGGATTAAGCAGGTGCAGACCATCGTGCTTGATACTGCACTTGATGTTGTCAATAACTTCACCTCTTGGAGAGCAAGCGGCTACAATGACGCTAAGGTCGGATTGATTGGCGCTAGTAAGGATAACACTAGCTACTATCTTAAGATGTTCCCGCAGTATAAGTCGGTGAATGTTGAAATTCAGAATGATCTTCACGCTACAGAGATTCGTGAACAGTACCTAGAGCGAGGGTTTCTGTCTAATCAGACGGTTCCTATGAGTGTCGTTAAGTTTCTCATGGATTTTCGTGGTACCGATACTTACGTGCAACTTCACAATGAACTTAAGTTTGTCCGTGACTACAAGAAGCAGTGGGAAGTTTCGCCCTATCCCGTGAAGCACGCCACTGTTGACGCAGTTGTTGAACAGAGCGGACACATCCTGCTTGTTAAGCGCCGTTCGGAACCTGGTAAGGGTCTATGGGCATTGCCCGGCGGTCACTTGAACGAGTATGAAAAGCAGCTTGATGGTGCTATTCGTGAACTCCGTGAAGAAACGAAGATTAAGGTTCCTGAGGCTGTGCTGCGTGGTAGCATTCGTGACCATGAAACGTTTGACGATCCGTATCGTTCTACGCTCGGTCGTGTTATCACGAAGGCATATCACTTCAAGTTGGCAGATGATGTTACGCTGCCTAAGGTGAAAGGTGCCGATGATGCTGAAAAGGCAAAGTGGGTTCCAATCAGCGAACTTCGTGAAGAAGATTTCTTTGACGACCACTACTTCATCATTCAGTATTTCTTGGGGCTTTAATCATGCTTAAGCACACTAAAGGTAATCTCATTGACCTCGCAGAGAAGGGTGAGTTTGATGTAATCGTTCATGGATGCAACTGCCTAAACACTATGGGTTCTGGCATCGCTAAGGAGATTCGTGAGCGATATCCAAAAGCGTATGAAGCTGATACAGCTTATACCCTAGACCTGCAGGACAGTGGAAATAGTCAAGTCCAAAAGCTTGGCAATATTTCTGCCCATGTGACCGATAAGTTTGTTATCATCAACGCATATACGCAAATTAACTTTGCACCCCGTGACGTTGACCATTTTGAGTATGCTTCGTTTGAAGTCATTCTTAAGAAGATGGCAGCAGAATATGGCCCCTTCAAAATCGGCTTCCCTTATATCGGTATGGGACTTGCAGGTGGCGATAAGGACCGTATCATTGCGATGTTGGAAGACTTCGCTGAAAAGATTTCCGCACAGGGCGGATCAGTAACTTTGGTAGAATTTGGTTGACATTCTACTAAAGATTCGTTATAGTCAATCATCAAGTCTAGCTGATAGAAGCTAGCATTTTTAAATAGAGGAGTTCTATTATGCATAACATCATTCTTAATTCGGACAGCTACAAGTATAGCCAGTTCAATCAGTACCCCGAAGGTACTGAATACATTTACAGTTACATTGAAAGCCGCGGTGGCGTTCATGACGCTACTGTGTTCTTCGGTCTTCAAGCATTCATCAAGGAGTACATGCTGACTCCGGTGACGATGGAAATGATTGACGAAGCCGAAGCTATCATCACTGCACATGGTGAGCCCTTCAATCGTGAAGGTTGGGAATATATCGTCAACACTTATGGCGGTAAGCTTCCTGTTACGATCAAGGCTGTTCCCGAAGGTACAGTAGTTGGTACTCGCAATGTTCTCGCTACTATTGTCAACATGGATCCTGAGTGCTACTGGTTGACTAGCTTCCTTGAGACTGCGTTGCTTCGTGCAATTTGGTATCCGACTACTGTTGCTACCAACAGCTATCAGAGCAAGAAGTTGATTCTTGAATATCTTGAAAAGACTGGCGACCCCAGCACGATTGATTTCAAACTTCATGACTTTGGCGCTCGTGGCGTGTCCAGTCTTGAGAGTGCTGGTATTGGTGGCGCTGCACACCTTGTTAACTTCCAGGGAACTGATACGGTAGAAGCTTTGCTTTTTGCTCGTCGTTACTATGGTGCTGATATGGCTGGGTTCAGTATTCCTGCCATGGAACACAGCACTGTAACTAGCTGGGGCCGTGAAGGCGAAGTTGCTAGCTATCGCAATATGCTCAAGCAGAATGCTAAGCCCGGCGGTCTTGTTGCTGCTGTTTCTGACAGCTATGACATTTTCTCTGCTTGTGAAAAGTGGGGCACCGAGTTGAAGCAGGATGTGCTTGACAGTGGTGCAACTCTTGTTGTTCGTCCCGACAGTGGTGACCCGGCAGATGTTGTCGCTAAGTGTCTCAAGATTCTTGACAAGTACTTTGGTCACACTGTCAATGACAAGGGCTTCAAGGTACTGAACAATGTTCGTGTCTTGCAGGGTGACGGCATCAATCACCAGACTATTCGTAGCATTCTCTACACTATCACGCTTGCAGGCTACAGTGCAGACAATGTGGCTTTCGGACAGGGCGGCGCACTGTTGCAGATTGTCAATCGTGACGATCAGAAGTTTGCTATGAAGTGTTCGGCTGCCTTTATCAACGGTGAATGGGTTGACGTTTTCAAGGACCCAATCACTGACAAGGGCAAGCGCAGCAAGAAGGGTCGTATGGTCCTAATTGAAACTGACAATGGTTTCAAGACTGTCACTACCGAAGATGCTGCTTACGAAGATGTTAAGGATCAGGATGTGCTTGAAGTTGTTTACAGCATGGGCAAGCTTATCCGTGACATGACGTTTGACGAAATTCGGGCAAACAGTAACAAGTAAGGATAATAAGGGGTTGACTTAACGGTCAGCCCCTGTTATAAGAAGACTATGACAAAACGATACGCATACTTTTTTACCCGTCAGGATATCTTCCGCGAGTACCAACTTGTGCAGACTGCACACGTTGCTATGAAGCTGGGGGCTAAGCTTGGCTCAACCGAAGATCCAGACAACACTTACTTCACTTGCGTGGGTGTTCGCAACCTAGAAGCCCTACAGGCGGTTGAAAAGATTCTGTTTGAGTTTGGTATCAAGTACGAATATTTTATTGAGCCAGACTTGAATGGTGGTGAAATGACTGCAATCGCAGTCCACCCTGTTGATGAAGATAAGCGAGATATCTTGCTTGCGTTTAACCTGTTGAAGTTTTGAGGATACTATGGCATACTTTTTGAAGAATGGTACTACTTTCCGTGTTTCCAGCAAGGAGGCAATGGATTTGCATGAGCAGCTTCCTGCAGGCAACTACACTGTTGCTGTAGATATGATGGGCAACTTCTATCTTGAGCAGATTGATAGCTTTGAGATTCCTGCTAAGATGTATGGTAATACCCTGCGACACACGGATCGCATTATCAATAGCTTTTGGGACCGTCCGCAGCAGACCGGTGTTCTGTTGAACGGTGAAAAGGGTTCTGGTAAGACGCTTCTTGCTAAGAACATTTCTGTTGAACTTGCTAAGCAGGGTGTCCCTACGATTGTTATCAATCGTGATTGGACTGGTGATGGCTTCTTCAAGCTGTTGCAGGACATTGACCAGCCGTGTGTCGTTCTCTTTGACGAATTTGAGAAGGTCTATGACCGCGAAAAGCAGGAAGAAATTCTTACTCTGCTTGACGGCGTGTTCGGTTCTAAGAAGCTGTATGTTCTCACTGTGAATGACAAGTGGCGGGTTGACTCGCACATGCGTAATCGTCCTGGTCGTATCTTCTACCTGCTTGACTTCAAGGGTCTTGACGTTAACTTCATTCGTGAGTACTGTGAAGATAACCTCAACAACAAGCAGTACATTGATCAGATTTGTTCACTCACTAGCTTGTTTGGTGAATTCAACTTTGACATGCTTAAGGCGCTTGTTGAAGAAATGAATCGTTACGGTGAGACTCCGACGGAAGCACTTGAAATGCTCAACGCCAAGCCCGAGTATGATGAAGGTGCTAAGTACGAAATCAAGTTGATTGACGGTGGAAGGGAAATCTCCTCTGTCTCCCCTGAGATTTGGCGAGGCAACCCGCTTGCCGTCAAGGGTGTCAACATTGAATATGACACTGATCCTAACGATGATGAAGCAGAGTGGAAGGACCTTCGCTTTACTCCTGAAAATCTTATCAACCTGAACAGTCAGGAAGGTAAGTTTGTCTTTGAAAGCAAGGGCGCCCGTCTCATCCTGACCCGTGTCAAGGATAAGGCACTTTACGATTACAGTCACCTTGCGCTGTGATCCAATGGAAGGGACTTTGGTCCCTTCCAACATATCATTAAAGGATGTATCATGTTAGAGTGTTTGATTATCGGTGATAGCATTGCTCAGGGTATTGCTAATTATAGACCAGAATGTGTTGAGTATGCCCACGTTGGTTGGAACAGTCAACAATTCAATAGACATTATAGAACAACTCAACTAGACGCAAACACTGTAGTTATCAGCTTAGGTACAAACGATCATAGATACACGGATACTTACGAACAGCTTTCTGTTTTACGTTCTAGAATTAATGCCCGCCGAGTAATTTGGATTGTTCCCGCAGCAGTTAACCCTAGCAGCGGTGCAAACATTTCAATTATTCAAACATCAATTGATAGCATTGCTACAGCAAACGGTGATGCTATCCTTACTATTCCCCGCCCAATGGCAGATAGATACCACCCAACAGGGCGTGGGTACCAGCAATTAGCTAGAAGGACACGATAATATGACAATCTCACTTAATAGAAATTGGGTCAATACATTAACAGTTAGCTTGCCTGAATACGCCAATGAGTTAGGCAAGCAAATTGAAGTCGCTATGACCGAGCAAGTGCTTGATGATATTGATGCTCATGCATGTGCTTTAGGAGCAGCTATCGCCACCGAAAACGGAGAACTTGCGTTTGAAATTGCGATGAGCGATACTCTACGCGGAACTGAAATCAGAGAGGATATTGCCAAAACAGTCATTGATCTTATGATTGACAATTCCGATGTTGTGGACAATCCTACACTATACACTTTAGCTATTGCTCATGTGTTGAATATCCGAGTGTCAGATATCACAAATAATCTATCTGCTGCCGGCGTAGAAGAATATAAGCTTGATGCAGTAAAGCGAATCGCTAGATTGATTCCTGCAATCGGCAAGTGTGTTATTTAATACCGATTAGCATAAAACGCTTGTACCCGTTGTTTTCGCTATATCTGATCTCCTTCTCTCCGGAGTAAAGATACTTAGACAACGGGTATTTTAGTACCAAATCTTCCAAACTCTCGTTTGGATTTACGCACTTCCAAACATCATCGTCGCTAGTCTGAACGTCACTAGACTGAATACAGACCATAGTGCCATAATCAAGATTCTCAAACCAATCATTACCGTCCATATGCTCGGGTGAGCAGTTGATTATAAGGTCGTAGCCTGCCAAATTTTCAAGGTTCGCATCTGCTATTTTGTTCTCAACCTTATAATCACTACCAATTCGCCAAGCTTCTGTGATCTTGTCTGCGATTGGTTTTGTCTCTGGGTCAATGTCTATGCCCAAAATGTATTGATATCTGTCTGCGTTCCGTGTAAGAAGCATAAACGCAACGAGATTGTACCAGCTACCTAAAATAGCAATTTTTAGGTTGGCGTGTACGAATCGTTCAAGTTCTTTGCAAAGCCAGACTTTGCTTTGGATTTGTCCGTGAGAGAAAGAGTCAAAGTTCATATTTGTGCCATCTTACAGCTATCACCGTGGTGCCGTGTGTAGTTACCTTTACCCTTCCCTACTTTACCGCAGTAGGGGCATTCCCAAACTTTTTGAGAAGGATGTGTACCTTCCGCAACTAATCTATAAGCTAGGTTTCTTTGTATTGTTCCGCCAAGAAAAGGATGAGTACCGGCCTTGAGCAGTTTTTGTGCTACCTCTCGTTGAACCGCACCTCCTAGAAAAGGATGTGTTCCCTCTTGCACCCTCTTTTTAGCAGAGAGACCTGCAAGATGGGCTAACTCTTCGGATGTAAAGTTCATCTTACGGGAGATTAAAATGCAGGCACCGTAGTCACCTTGGCTATAGTGAATATCATAGTGTTCATTGATTGTGACTGCTTTGAGATTCATAGGATCATTGTTTGAATGATTTCCATCAATGTGGTGGATATCATATTTTCTACCGTACTCGTCTCTTGGGATGGGTCCGTGATGATTTTCATATATTTTACGGTACTTCTTTGTACCACAATAAATACACATAGCTGATGCTCCTCTGTAGCGTTAGAGCGGGTGGATGCTCGTAACATCGTGATCCGCAACTTTATTTATCTTTTTTTCTGTTTTGGTCTTTTTTCACACAATGATCGGTTGACATATATCCAAAACTAGTGTAGTGTAAATCATACGCTGAGAAAACGGAGTCAAACAAATGTCTAGGACTATTTCTAATCGCACTCGCTTTCTGTTCGGTATGGCGGTCGGCGCCTGGTTGAACATTTGGCCCCATGCTATTAACCCATGGGGTTCGTTTATCTTCGCATACATTCTTGTGTTTGTGTGCCTATATTCAGCATCGTTCGGTGACCTAAGCGAAAAAGAAAATAAAAATTGACATGTGGTGATTTTTTTCTTGACAAACGATTTTGAATGATATATAAGAGTGATTGTGTTGATGAGAAGTGTTGTTTTAGCAGAAATCGCCAAAAACACCCTTTAAATGAGCATAATTTAAACCAGGACTAAATAACTTTACTATGACTAACACTTGTAACATATCGCTGAAACAGCATACACTTTGGGGACAATTAGCTCCTATGGGTATGGTCGTGGCAGCGTATAATACAAGCATTCGCGGCGACTTTACCCCATCATTGGAACAAGTGCCCGGTGGATAAGTAGACATAGTATAAACTAGTTTATTTAGGCCCCGGGGACGATAAAGTTCTTGGGGTTTTCCTTTTACAGTGCAAGTCGGAACGAGCCTGCAAAGCACTATAAAAAAAGAAGGGGCGGTGATAGGGATGAAATCTGCGGAGAGAACGCAGAGAGTAAAAACTTTCAGTAGAGGACATAGTGATCCTCTATAAGCGGTCAAGTCTGAAATGCCAGACAACATAGATCGCTTATCAACAAAAGGCTAACCTATATCAAGATTTACAAAACAGTGCCGACACCCAGTGGGGGTGCCCGTGAAGACCACACATCTTGTTATACACATACATTATTTAAGAACATGAGAGAAGAATACACCGCACCAGACTGCGAATCTGACTGTGCCTCAAGTGTTCTTTAGTAATTGATGTTTCATTGCCCTTTCCTCTAATGGTAAGAGAGCGGACTCTGACTCCGTCAATCAAGGTTCAAGTCCTTGGAGGGCATCCAAAATATTTGACAGTGCTTCGTTAAGCATATATAATACGCACAAGTTAACACTGCCCCGTGGTGCAATTGGTAGCACGTCGGATTTTGATTCCGCAGGTTCCAGGTTCGAGCCCTGGCGGGGCATCCAAATTAATGCTGTTGTAGCTCAGTGGTAGTAGCACTTCATTGGTAATGAAGAGGTCGAGAGTTCAATCCTCTCCAACAGCACCATTTCTTATTTGGTTCCTTAGTTCAGCTGGATAGAGCGTCTGTCTTCGAAACAGAATGTCGGGGGTTCGAATCCCTCAGGGACCACCAAATATCACGCAGCCATAGCTCAACTGGATAGAGCATCGGTCTACGAAACCGAAGGTTAAAGGTTCAAGTCCTTTTGGTTGCACCAGTTGGGGGAATATGGACCGGCGCCATATTCAGTGTCATGCGCGGTGGGGCTAAGACACATTCAGTTTCATTGGCTAATAGCATAATGGTAATGCACTTCGCTGTTAACGAAGGTTATGTAGGTTCGAGTCCTACTTAGTCAGCCAGTTTCTTATGGTACGTGTCCCGTTTAAATTGTAACCAATGCTTCATTGTTCGTCAATGGCCCATACTTGCGTTACAGCCATTCATATGCCCTAAGTGTTACGGTAGCACTCCTGGTTCCAACCCAGGCAGCGTGGGTTCGACTCCTACAGGGTATGCCAATTATGGTGTCGGTAGCTCAGTGGTAGAGCGGCGGTTTGTGGTACCGCATGTCGGGAGTTCGATCCTCCTCCTTCACCCCAGTTTCATGCACCCTTAGCTCAGCGGTAGAGCATCGCTTTGACTCAGCGAAGGTCATCTGTTCAAACCAGATAGGGTGTACCATTTTTAAGGATAATTTATGCCATTGCAAGAACCTCATTATCACGAAGATAAGAAGACTGGACTGTTAGTTCGTTGTATGAATTCGTGTTCAAATTTGATTACTGATTATAGATTTTGGATTGGCGTAACTATCAGCTATCCACTAGAACACTTTCTCTGGGAACATGTCTGGCCCTTCAAGCTAGTAATGCAGTTTCTCGGAATTTAACTTATGGCGGCGAGTGATACCCACTACAATAGTGACGAACAAACGTTACCGCTGCCCCCTTCTTATGCGCCCGTATGTATGGACTACCTTCCGAAAGTAGCCCCAGTATAGAAAAATAGCGGGCGCGCCATATCAATGTAAATAGATGAATGTCAGATAAGCTAAAAAAACTAAGAGAAGCCCTAATCAGCGAAAAGAAAGGCGCCAATCGCCCTAGGATTCTATCATCTAAGGTATGGCGAACAAAAAACGACACTGATATTACTATTCTTCTTGATACCCCCAAACGATTTGCATATTTAAAAAGTACCGAATGGGTAGCTAAGAAGAAATGGTGGTGGTCAATTTATTTTAAAAATAATAAAACTGCTAAATGCGAACTTTGTCACTGCGTAGATTCCGCTCTACAACTACATCATCACACCTATAAGCGATACTACGGCAACGAAAGGTATGAGGATTTAGTGCAGTTGTGTCACGATTGTCACGTTGTTCTTCATGGGTATGTAAAATTGTTTGGCTTCTTACATGGTAAAGGCGGCGGAAATAACTTATGGAATCTATCACATAAGTTTATTAATTCTGCTAAGAAACTGAAGGACCCTAAGAGTAAATTACCCTCTTGGCAAAAATCATCTATTAAGATGGTAGTAGAGCATCCTAACATTCAAGCAAAACTCAAGAATAAAAAATGGATTTATCCATACTAAGCTAAACAGTTGGAGTCGTGACAGAGCGGCCGATTGTGACACCCTGGAAAGGTGTTGTACCTGCAAGGGTACCGTGGGTTCAAATCCCACCGACTCCGCCAATATTATGCAGTTTAGACGAACGTTACGGTGGTGGAAGTGGATAGACACGCCGGTTTCGCAACTGGCCCTTGCGGGTTCGAATCCCGCCCGCCTAAACTGCATTTTTAACTTATCGCCTGCGCTGCTATGACATACTGTTTATATGGTTCTAGTAGCATGAAACATAATGCGGGCGGCCATTTCAACGGGGTATAGCGCAGCCTGGTAGCGCACTTGTCTGGGGGACAAGTGGTCGTCGGTTCAAATCCGGCTACCCCGACCACTTAAAGGAAATCATTATGAAGTCTGATTTACCCGACTTTAGCAACTACACGAGTAACCGTGTGTTTGAGGGCGTAAAGGTTCTCAAAGGTAAAGAAGCAGAAGAAACTAAAGCACGGATGAAACGTGCATTTGATAGATTAAAGAATAACAACGGGAAGTAGCTCAGGTGGGAGAGCGCGGCGTTCGGGACGCCGAGGTCGCAGGTTCAATCCCTGTCTTCCCGACCAGGTTAAAGAGGTACTCTCTATGAAGCGTTGCACAATAGCTTTGTGGAGGAAGGGGGACAGTGCAACTCCCCCGAGAGTTTAAGAGGTTAGAGCGTTGTGGGTATAGCTGTAAAAAAGCCGCTTATGCGATGATTGATTGGGAACCCTCACTCATTCCAAACTTTAGTCATTTTGTTTGCAAAGCTTTGTAGAGAACGAAGTCCTTTCACTTCACTGACTTTTCGTTTAAATGTTACTAAATCGCTGGTTAAGTTTTCATATGAAAAGCATTCATTGAACAATGCATTAACCTCATCCTTTAAGTGATAGTTGGTTATGAGTTCATTGTAGTTAAGATTGCTATCCTCAGTAACGCTTTGCTTCTTATCAAATTCCTTAGCACTTTCATATGTGTGCAATGTAAATTTTAAATTGTTCTCTATTATGTAACGCTTAAACTTAATATATGTATCAACATATTCTGCACCTTCTTTGATATTGCCTAAGGTCACTTTGCTTCTTAGCTTTCTTACGCCATCATACTCTTTGGCACCACTATTTTCTATATCATTTCGTAAATGATATAAATTAGTTCGGCGCGCTATGTGCCAACTACATGCTTGTTCAAAAAAGTCGTGGCGCTCAATTAGATGAAGTTCGTCATATTCTTCAAATCTAAAAACCGATGGGTCATACCCTTCATAAAGATTGCATGACATTATCTTAATGACAAAATTCTCTTTTTGCATAAGTTCTTCGGTAAGGCTTACTAAATCAGATTTGCCTTCCCAATTTAATTCTGTATAATACTCTCTGCAATATTCTGTTTCGCGGTGAAGTTCATGCAGATAAAGTGCTACTAAAGTGCATCTACTTCTGCCGGTGCTTACTACTGCAATTTTCATTCGTTTCTCCGTTATATGATATTTAACGTAGCAGAAACGTACAGGTAAAAATATTCGGGGCCTTAGCTCAGTTGGGAGAGCGTTTGTCTGGCAGACAAAAGGTCAAGGGTTCGATTCCCTTAGGCTCCACCAATACATGGCCCGGTCGTCTAGTGGCTAGGATACCTCCCTTTCAAGGAGAAGAAGCGGGATCGAAACCCGTTCGGGCTACCAAATAATACTGACAGCAGCAGTTTCTAAATGTAAATAGATACATGACTCCTAAAATAGAATTGTTGCTGTATGATAACACTGCTTTTAAACTGCAACTGTCTTTACTTAGACGAAGAATTGCAGTTTTAGTCAGCGGTGGACTAGATAGCGCACTGCTCTATTATCTCGTGAAAAAGCTTTCACTAGAAGATGATAGATACGTTGTTACTCCATACACATTAGAGCGACAAGATGGTTCTAAAAATCATGCACAGTTGGTAATAGACTACGTGCATGATACGCTGCAAGCTGACAGAACAACTACCAACTACATACCGATAGTTAGTACAGATAGTAATCTTCAAGTAGCAGAAGGTATGAGTGTAGTTCTAAAAGAACCTAGCAACATACTTTATATGGGGCATATAAAGATATTAGCTGAACATGCACTGCATGGTGTTCCTACTCCATATGTTCCTGTAGATAAGGAATTTGTAAAAAATCCTCTTAAAGATTTGACAAAGGCACATGTCGTTGATATGATAACAAAGTTGAATATTGAACAGCTTTTTCTATTGACACATAGTTGCGTATACAATATAGATGGTAGATGCAATGGGTGTAATAGGTGTAATGAAAGAGCTTGGGCATTTGATCAGTTAGGTTTGGTTGATCCAGGTATAAAATAAAGGTTGACATAACATAGTGAACCTGCTATAAAGAGAACATAGAGAGCGTCGGAAAGTCTTAGTTAGTTTCGCTCTCTATGCTCTTTGACATTGTGATAATTTTTGCACGGGTAGCTCAGTTGGTAGAGCATTTGGTTGAAGCCCAGAGTGTCGGCGGTTCGAGCCCGTCTCCGTGCACCAGATTTTACTCGTGTGTGTACGGTATGCCGTATGTGACCTTGCTCTATTCTCAATCCGAGCGAGAGTGTACCCGAAGGCCGTAGCAGTAGTTGAGAGAGACTACCAGTGACTTAATTTGAGATACGAGTCACGGCGAGTAAATACATTATGTTTGATGATGAAGTAACAATCATTGATGATGTTTTGAGCATTGAGGATTGTAATAGCTTGATAGACTATTACTCAAGTTCTCTGTTAGGAACAGATTACGGATATAACTATCCTTTCAAAGCGATTGTACCTCATTATACACGTAAGCCAGTAGATGATTTTATTAAAGAGAAAGTTTCTCTTATAATGAAACATGTACCTGACAATCTAATGGTTCAACGTGCCCACATTGAGTGCCGGCAGAATGAGCATATGGCTCACTTTGATATGCAAGCAGGTGAATGGGGGCTTTGCACTAGCGTTCTTTATCTTAATGATGATTTTGATGGGGGACACACGTTTATTAACAAGAGTAACGGGGAACGAGTTGAAGTTCAGCCCAAACCCGGTAGGATTGTAGCATATAATGGTCATAAACTTGAGCATGGTGTTACACAAGTTAGTAACGGATTAAGATATACGTTGCCTATATGGTATACGATCAGACCACAAGATTTACCTAAAAGTCTATTGTGGTGGTTATAAATAGAGTTAACATGCGGATGTGGCGGAATTGGTAGACGCACCAGGTTTAGGTCCTGGCGATTCACATCGTGGGGGTTCGAGTCCCTTCATCCGTACCAAGTTTCAGAAATCGGAAGAGATAACATTCCGGAGTGTTATTTCAAGGCACACTATGAGGGTCACTTAACATAGAACCCAAACTGCTGAACCGATACTGCGCCGCCCGTATGCAGTATAACAATCCCGGGCCTAGTTTATTGCCCCGATGGTGGAATCGGTAGACGCGGAAGACTCAAAATCTTTTGCCTTCGGGCGTGGGGGTTCAAGTCCCTCTCGGGGCACCAATATTGCAGCGTGGTGTAATGGTAGCACAGGAAGTCCGAGAGTCCGGAAGGATGGGTAGGCATCAAGAGGCCAGGAGTTGGGTTCGATTCCCAACGTTGCATTTAGAGTTTGTAGCGTAGCTGTACGGTATATCCCAGAAGTCGCACGTACATACGGAAGCTGGGTCGCTACATCAAGTTTGTAATGGGTGTTGGAAGTAATAGTCACAGAGGCTAGAATGGCCGTTTGAATCTTTGTAAAGGGTGACGGTGCAAGTACGCAACATAGAAACCGCCTGACAACGACTTCAACAACGTACCCTACTGAGAGGGCCCTTTAATTTCTCGGTAATGCTGTCAATGTTGTGGTGACAGGCCCATTATAAATATATTCAATGCTCTATAAGCATTGCTGGCGATGCGCCGGATTCGTAACCCGGAGATAACAGGTTCGACTCCTGTATAGAGCACCATATTACTAAATAGTAATGTGGGAGACAATAATGAAAAAACTTATTTTAGCAATAGCATTACTATTCTCTTTCCCTGCACATGCACAGGTTGAGAGAGAAACATCAGGTTCGTTAGGTGGCACGATTATCAATGATGATAACATCGTACTCACTGGAGCCTTCAAACATGTTACTGACACAGGTCCTAGAGAATATTCATTTGAAAGTGACATTCTATACAAGAGTAGTAATGGCGTAGCTTCTAGAGAGCAGATCAACGCTTTTGCTAAGATCAATCAGGACATTCATCCCGACCATTATGTTCAAGTCGGTATTCGCTATAGACATGATCCTAGAACATTTGCAGAAGATCAAGTAGTTTATAGCATCGGACACGGGTTTAGAATCGTAAAGAACGATAGAACTAGAATATCTAATGAACTTAGTGTAGGTTACAAGCACGGTACAGGTGGATATAGCGACATAGTAGTTCGTGAAAGCTTATGGATTAGTCATAAGTTAAACAAGAAGCTTACTGTAAGCAATCAATTTTTGATTGAGCAGGGTTCAAGAACCTTCATTCAGAATAGAGCAGAAATAAAATACAAGCTTTCAGAGAAGACGAGTTTTTCAATTCAAGACTTGTACACGAAAGACTGGCGTGAAGATAACACGCTTAGTTTTGCATTCACATTTAAAATCTAATACTCCTGTAGCTTAACGGTAGAGCGGCCGGATTTATATCCCGGAGCCCAGATTAGGGGACGGTCTCGGTTCAAATCCGAGCAGGAGTACCAAATTAATTGCCCAGGTGGTGGAATGGTAGACACGCAACGTTGAGGTCGTTGTGGGCGAAAGCCCGTGAAAGTTCGAGTCTTTTCTTGGGCACCAGTTTTTTACAAGGCTGATAATGTATTTATAAATTATGGTTGCATTAAGTCCAATCATAGTGTATATAATAATGACAGTCTAAATATTTTTACAGACAGGAGCATAACATGGCAGTACTAGCCTTAGACATATCGGGTATCCCGCGCACGTGGGTCTCCCACGACGAAGCAATTTCGTATCACGCAAAGAACCTGGTAGCATGGACTCTAGGTGATGTAGTTGCCAGATACCGCGGTGGTATTCAAAGCAACGGTGAGCAGAGTTATCTTGAGACTCCCAGTATTATCGCTGTTAAGGGTAATGGCTTTGATTTCAAGAAGCACAACAAGGTCATCTTGACTAACCAAACGTTGTTCGCTCGTGACCGTCATATCTGTGCTTACTGTGGAAAGCACTTTGTAAGCAAGTATGATTTGAGTCGTGACCACATTGTTCCTCGTTACCACGGTGGTGAGGACACGTGGATGAACGTTGTTACTGCTTGCTTTAACTGTAACCAAAAGAAGGGCTGTAAGTCTCTTAAGGAATCGGGTATGGAATTGAGATATGTCCCCTACGAGCCGAATCACTATGAGAGTTTGATTTTGCAGAATCGCAGTATTCTTGCAGATCAGATGGACTACTTGATTTCAGGTGTCCCAAAGCACAGTAGAATCTTGCAATTAGCGGCTTGACATTTATTTGTCAAGCTGCTATAAGCAGATTAAATAGTTCAAACAGTTCATTCCCTGATGGCGCAGCGGTAGCGCAGTTGACTGTTAATCAATTGGTCGTAGGTTCGAATCCTACTCAGGGAGCCAAATATTGCCCGTATGGCACAGCTGGTAGCGCAACTGCCTTGTAAGCAGTAGGTCGGCGGTTCGAATCCGTCTGCGGGCACCATACAAAAAAGGTTAAGTCAACGGCAAAAAACTGTTGACTTTTCCTTTAAGACATACTATATTGATAAAGAATTAGAGATTGGCCCCGTAGCTCAACTGGATAGAGTACGAGTCTTCTAAACTTGGGGTTGCAGGTTCGAGCCCTGCCGGGGTCGCCATTCTTTTTGTTTGAGGATATTAGTAAGTTATAAATAGTTTCATGGGGAATTAGCTCAGATGGGAGAGCGCCTGATTTGCATTCAGGAGGTCAGCGGTTCGATCCCGCTATTCTCCACCAAAGATAGGTTTGATACTTCCTCAAAAAGTATCTGGCGAGGGTGATAGCCCCACTGTCGTGTAGCGCAGTCTAAAATGCTACACAGAGTTTAGTACGGGGATTAGCGCAGTCTGGTAGCGCACCTGCTTTGGGAGCAGGGGGTCGTAGGTTCGAATCCTACATTCCCGACCATATATAGAGCCTCGTTAGCTCAGCGGTAGAGCAGGACCTTTACACGGTCAAGGCCGGCGGTTCAATCCCGTCACGAGGTACCATATTCAAGAAGAACTACAGATTTAATATCTGTAGTTTTTCCTTTTGTGATAAATATTATTTCGCTGTCTGACAGTAAAATTGAAACGAAAGGTTTTATGAGTTGGCTCAAGTTAATAAGCATGTCCTTATCACAGGATACCTAGCAGAGGCACCCGGCCCTGCATTCGTCCCCGCACTTCACGATTGGTTTCTCCGTTTGGTAGAAGCAGTGGATATGAAGGTGCTAATTGATCCTATTTGCGTCTGGTGTGATGATGAAGGTAACGAAGGCGTTACTGGAATGGTAGGAATCACTACTAGTCATAGTAGTATACATTTTTGGGGGAGCGAGGACGACAAGCCAGCTTTCTATAAGTTTGATCTTTACAGTTGCAAAGACTTTCAGCTAGAAGATGTTGCTGAAATGCTCAAGGAGTTCGGTACAACTAAGATTACATATACTGTAGTTGATCGCACAGATGATGAGCATCCGGTCATTGACTCAGGTGTAATTCACTTTTAAAATTTCGTGCAGGTGTGATGTTAACGGTAGCATGACGGTCTCCAAAACCGTTCGTCCGGGTTCAAATCCTGGCACCTGTGCCAAACTTTTTGAAAAAACTTCTTGACATTCATCCTAACATGTCGTATATTCAGAACATAGTCAAGCAATTGACTGTTCTTTGACATTGTTGATTTTTTTGATATACGCTGTGATGGTTCTTATAGGTTCGATTCCTATGCAACTGAGTAGCTGGTGTGAAAGGGTTCGATTCCCTTGCAGCATATATCAAAAAATCATTTGATTTTTTAGTTTGATATGCGAGTATGGCGGAATAGGTAGACGCCCGAGACTTAAAATCTTGTGTCCTTTGGACGTGCCGGTTCGAGTCCGGCTACTCGTACCAAGTTTACGATATGGGGTTGCTACCTAATAGGCACGTGAGGAGTCACGGTTAGCTCCTCAAACACTTTTATTATTTGGCCCCTTCGTCTAGAGGCCTAGGACACTGCCCTTTCACGGCAACGACACGGGTTCGAATCCCGTAGGGGTCACCAATTAGAGAAAGAAAAGAGAATATGAAGAAGATCGCAACTATCGCTGCTATTGCAGCATTTACTACTCTCGCTGCTTGCAGCAAGGAAGAAGCACCTGCTGAGGCCCCTGCAACTGAGGCGCCTGCTGGCGCTGATAATGGCGCTACTACAGAGACTGGCGCAGAATCAGAAGCTACTGTTTCTCCTAACTAAGTCTCAAGGAGCCAATCATGAGCAATGTAATTCATGTTGAGTTTGGTAAGAAGAACGTTGTAGAACAACAGGGAGTGCAGGAAATTCCGCCTAGTCTCACTGCTTATCTAGACAGTTTGCGTAAACAAGGTGTTGATGATGAAGATATCCTTGACACTATTGACGCAATCAACGATGTGGATGCATATTTTGCCGCAGACGATGAGGTAAAAAGTTTTGCTGATGGTTGGCTCCATCAGTTTCTATAAAGTTTTATGCGTAGGTGGGTGAGTGGTTAATACCAGCAGACTGTAAATCTGCCGCAGCAATGCTACGCTGGTTCGAATCCAGCCCTGCGCACCAGTTTAAATGCTCTTGTAGCTCAAAGGTAGAGCTGGCCGCTCATAACGGCTAGGTTGTGGGTTCGAGTCCTGCCGGGAGCACCATCTTTCTTGTGGATAATCGCTCTTAAATGCTGTTTATTTGCGTTAATGCATAAATAGTATTAAGGAGACGAATGATGAAATGTCAATTCTGTGAGAGAGAAATCAGTAATAAGGGTGGTTTAGTAGCACACCAAAATTCTTGCGCTGCTAATCCTAACAAGATTACTAGAGTACGATCACCTAATGCAGGTGCTAAGAAGGGTATAGTTCCTTGGAATGCTGGTAAAAAACAGCCCGAAAAGGTACTAAAGCGTGTAATTGATGCAGTAGAGTCAGGCGCATTATCAGCGTATTCAGAACCTGCTGCTAGAAGAACAGCGAAGTATTATCTAATACATACCCAGGGGCATAAATGCAGTGAGTGTGGTATAACAGAATGGATGGGGCATCCTGCTCCGTTAGTTTGTGACCATATCTCAGGTGATAGCACAGACAACAGAATTGAAAACTTTAGATTGTTGTGCTGCAACTGCGATTCGCAACAGCCAACATATAAAAGCAAGAATAACGGTAAAGGTAGAGAATACGACCGTTCGTACAAGCAGAAAAAGTCTGCTGTCTCTCCCTCTACATAAATATTAACACGGAAGCGTGGGCGAGTGGTTTATGCCTGCAGTCTTGAAAACTGCCGTACTCTAAAAGGTACCGTGAGTTCGAATCTCACCGCTTCCGCCAACTATTAGGAATATAAATGTCTTACGTACTGTTTTTAGATGATGAGCGAATGCCCGACAAAGTTGATTGGGTTCAATTCCCTCGGTACGAGACAATCTATATCATTCGTGGCTATGAAGGCTTTGTAAAGCAAGTAACTACGTATGGTGTTCCTATGTTCGTTTGCTTTGATCATGACCTTGCTGACCAGCACTATGTTGCAATGCTTGCAGAAACAGAAGGCAAAGAAGCCGATTATGGTCCTGAAAAGACTGGATATGATTGTGCTAAATGGTTAGTTGATTATTGTGCTGACAATGGCTTTAAGTTTCCCCGATACGTAGTTCACTCTATGAATCCTGTCGGTAAGGAACGAATTGAAGGTTATATTGAAAACGCTAAACAGCATCTAAATATATAAAGATACGGAGAGTTGGGTGAGCGGCTGAAACCACCTCATTGCTAACGAGACGTACTGTAAAAGGTACCGAGGGTTCGAATCCCTCACTCTCCGCCAAGTTTTTTGAAAATAACGGTTGACATTCGTCCTGAATGTTGATATAACAAATCTATAAAGTTTAATGCATCGGTGGCAGATTGGGAATGCGGTGGACTGCAAATCCGCTACGCAAGTGAAGTAGGTTCGATTCCTACCCGGTGCTCCAATTAATAGGTGAAGTATGAAGAAGATTGCTATTGTTCTTGTTTCTATGTTTGCTCTTACGGCCTGTTCTGCTAATAGGCAGGATCAGTCAGCGGATATGATGAAAGTTCAGGGTTCTCTTCCCGCAGGTTGCACGTTGCACTATGCAGGAGAAGTTCGTGTAGAGGGCTTTCGTGAAAGTCGTCCTTCTCGTATTTTCTTCACTGTCTGCGGTAATACAGTAACTACTAGCGAAACCCACAGCGATCCGCAGGGTAATACTACTGTAGATCAGAATGACGTTACTGTTGTAACTAATTAAAAATAATGCGCTCGTAGCTCAGGGGTAGAGCACCGTGCTGATAACGCGGTGGCCGGAGGTTCAAATCCTCCCGGGCGCACCAAAAATAATGTGGACCCTTAGTTCAGTAGGTAGAACAACGGGCTTTTAATCCGTGTGTCGCTGGTTCAAGTCCAGCAGGGTTCACCATTTATTTCTGTCTAGCTTGAAGCTCGTTCTTGATCCACTCTTTAGCGATGTGTGATTGGGGAGGAGCTCCTAGCCATTTGTCCATTGACTTCTGAACATATTGAATATCAGGTTCGCCTCTGTTGTTGTCAACAATGAAGAATCTATTTCCAAAGATACTCTGCAATTGACCTAAACCCTTCTGCACTCTAAGCCATGTATCTTTAACAAACTTAGGATCAATCTGTCTACCGTAGTCTTTTCCGGGTGTTTGTGATCTACGTGTAGTGCGTTCAAGGCTAGTATCAAGAGTAGTGTTCACGAATACCATAGCAGTTTCGTAACCTAATTCTTCAAGCTTTGTTTTAACATCATTCATGACATTTGGGTTCTTGCCGGTACCGTCAATGATCAATCCTAAGCGACCATCAAGATAGTTTTGCTCTCTCATTCTATATTTTTCCCAAGCAGCAGAATAGTCTTGCTCGGCATCGCCGGTAGCTTTTTGAGACTGTCTTAGGTAGTTGTAGAAATCATCTACATTCAATGACTTGAGACCAGTGCCAGCAAATAGTTTATTAGCTATTGTGGTTTTTCCCGAACCGGGTGATCCTGCCATAAAGACAGCTTTGAAAATATTCGGATCGTGAACGCCTTCGTCTAGAGGCTGAGAGAATTCGTTAAAGCGCATAATGTATTTAGCATAAATATATTAATGAAAGACCTACTAGAACAATTAATGAAACTTGATGAAGCACCTGTAAAGCCCGGTGAACGAAAAGGTATTTCCTTCAAACTAAAGAAGCTGGAGAAACTTAGTAACCAGCTTGACAAGTACAAAAGTTCATTGCATAGCATGAAGTACATGGATCTTCCTCCTGCACTCAAGGCAGAAATGAAGCAGATTGAAGATAAGTTGAATGGTGAAATTGATAAAGTCAATCAGGCTTATCAAATAGAGTTTGAAAAGTCTAAGGTCAATGACAGACCTGTTAAAATGGACAATCTGTTCAAGGCTCTAGCAAAGAACTGCAAAGAGATTATAAAGGTTTACAAGGAACTCAACAGAAACAACTTTGAACGAGAAAAGTTTTTGTTTAGAGGGATTAGATCAAGTGACGATGCATTGTATGGTAAACCGTTTGAATCACGTAAACCCAAAGATAGCAACCAAGACTTGCATGAATTAGTCAACGGAACCATCAAACACTTAGGTTTTGAAGCTAATAGAGAAAACGCCATGTTTGTTACTGGTGATAGAAGCCAGGCAAGCGGTTATGGACATTCATTGTACGTATTGTTTCCAGTAGATGGATTCAAGTTTACATGGAGTAAAACAGTAAAAGATTTGGTCCTAGACAATAATAAAAGAAGGGACCTGTTGGACCAAGAAGTGGTTCCTAAACTTAGAGAAATGGTAAAGAAAGCCAAGGCTGAAAGCAAAGATCCATCTACATTTCCTGTATATAACCCGGACGATTTGTTCTACAGTGGATATGAATATGATCGTGACTATGAAAGCGTATCTAGTGCAATTGATCAGGGATTGTTACCCGAGGAAGCACAAGATTTATTAGACAATGTTTTAACTAATAAAAGTATTCAGGAACATTTTCAGTTCACTGATCAAGATTTGTTTAGTGCAATTCTCTCAGAAAAAGAAATCTATGTCAGGGGAAACTACTATGCTGTTAACATTGAACATAGTAGAGAACTATTCAAGTTCTTAGAGCAAATTAATACTGATAATGTTGAGCTTCCAGAAAACTTTGGTGAAGTTCCTAATATCTTGGACAAGGGTGATGTTGTTAGAATACTAGCTGGAAATCATCAGGGTAAGCTAGGTACGATTACCTATGTATATGGTGACAAGTACGAAGTGTTCTTGACTCAAAAGACCGGTGACATTACTATATCAAAAGATGAGGTAGAATTATACCATCTACCTGATGGATCAATTCCTATCTATGAAAGAGACGATAAGATCATTGTTTCTGATCCTGACAGTAGATTATACGGGACAGTTGGCACTGTTAATTTTGTATATGCAAACGGTAAGATTGAGATAGTTGATACAAAAGGTAATCATAGCACTGTATATAAGAATCAACTAGAGAGCTACACTCCCGAACGTGATGAAGAAATTCAAAAGGATCTTGCGGGCAAACCTCCTGTTATTGAAAACAATGATGATGTTGTTGTTAGTGATGCTGATAGTGAATACTACGGTGAGCGCGGCCGCGTAAACTTCATCTACAGCAGTGGAACTATTGAAGTCTATCTTCCAAAGAGAAGCATGTATGTAGACTTTCAACCCAATCAATTAGTATTGCTAAAGAACGCACCACCTGAATTATTGAAGAAAGTACCGGGTGAGTATCACTTAGGAGATGCAGTCAAGATTACTAGTGGTGAGTACGCCGGTAGTTCTGGTAAAATTACATATCTATACAGCAACGGTACAAAAGCAGAAGTAGATATTGGCACAACACGAGCAGATGTGTACTTGTCGGATTTAGAACACTTTGACCAAGATTCTTCTGATTCTACTAATGTCATTAAGGTCGGAGATATCGTCAAAGTTATCAATGACGAGTCAAGCTACTATGGGCAGTCTGGCGAAGTGATTGAAGTAGGAAAGAATCCTAACGGAAAAGAATGGATTAAATTCAAAAGCCTCACCATATCAGATGGCGTTAAAACTTTCATTGACTGGGTCCAAAAAGTAACCGATGAAGTAGAATTTAAGTCAGGCGACAAGGTAAAGATTGAATATAATCAAAGTTTATACAACGGCAAAGAAGGTACAGTATCAGCAGGTCCTGATGAAGATGGTGACTATAAAGTTGTAGTAGGAAAAAACATTACATATGTCCCGGCCGGCGGAATGAAAAAACTTGAGCAAGATTCTACTGCTGCTTCTGCATTTGCAATGGGTGATAAAGTTAAAATATTAGATAAGTCAAGCGGCTTCTACGGCGACATAGGTGAGATTGAAAGCGGGCCTGACAATGACGGCGATTATACAGTTATCTTTAACAATGATGAAAATGAGTGGTCATATTTTCAGCCAGACGTTTTAGAGAAGGTAGGTAAACCACAAGAGCAACCAAAGTTAGCTGAGGGCGACACAGTTAAGATAACTGGCCCAAGCGCATATAACAATAGTTCATTCATTGGATATACTGGAACAATTACCTCAGTATCAGACGATGGTAAGTTTGCTGGCGTTCGCATCAACTACGGCGATGAAGATAATATATTGACATATGACACAAGTAACTTATCAAAGACTGAAGGACCTTCACAACCAAAAGTTACCGAACCTGTTGCTCCTAAATTTGAAGTCAATGACAGAGTTGAAGTTGTATCAGAGTTTCCAGGACTAATAGGTATGAAGGGGAAGATTACGCAAGTAAATCCTAACTATGGCTTTGTTAGTGTTTGGCTTGATGGTAACACCGCAGCTAGTTCGTTCCCCGTATCTGCACTCAAGAAGGTTGATGCAAACGACCCTACAGAATTTCATTTAGGTGATATGGTTGAAGTAACCAACGACTCTCTAGCTTCATATGGGCAGAAGGGCAAAGTCACTGACATGGATGTTACTATGTTAGTGGTTCAGGATTCTACAACCGGCGATGTATTCTTCGCAAAAAAAGCTAACGTCAAAAAAATAGGTTGACAAGCTCCATCTAAACGTGTATAACTTATAATTAAAGGAGTTATACATGCAAGTTAAAGACAGGCTTTTAGGTTCATTCTTGGGCCTCGCAATCGGTGATGCTGTAGGTACTACAGTTGAGTTCCGTGCCCGCGACACATTTGAACCTGTAACTGATATGGTAGGTAAGGGCCCGTTCAATCTTCCCGCAGGATATTTCACAGATGATACTAGCATGGCATTGTGTCTCGCTGAAAGTCTGATTGAACATCCTCAGCTTGATAGAAATGATTTACTGAATCGTTTTAGCAAGTGGTATCGTGAAGGAGTGAATAGCCCGACCGGTCGCTGCTTTGATATTGGTGCTACTACTAGTTCTGCAATCGTAAATTGGGAGACTACCGGTAGTGTATTGAACAACACTGGTTCTTGGGACGCAGGTAATGGTTCTATTATGCGCCTCGCCCCTGCGGTGATCAAGTATCACACTGACAATGATATGGCAATTGCTACTGCTATCATGCAGGGCGAAACTACACACGGCTCTGTAGAAGCCTGTGACAGTTGCGATTTGCTTGCTAGGGTGCTGTTGACTGCATATGTCACTGATGATAAGAACGCAGTATTGAACATTGACCCTCAGGATCATTGGGCAGATAGTGTTAAGAACATTCTCACTACACTTGATGTATCTCGTGATGAAGTCAAGAGTTCGGGCTACGTCATTCATACGCTTCACGCTGCTCTGTGGTGCTTCAAGAACACTGATAACTTCCGTGATGCTATTCTGCTTGCTACTAATCTTGGTGAAGATGCCGACACTGTAGCAGCAGTTACAGGGCAAATTGCAGGTGCTTTCTATGGTATGTCAGGTATCCCGATCATGTGGCTTGATAAGCTTTACGACACAGCACGTTTTATTGAATTGGTAGATAAGTTAACAAATGAATAAGGTAATTTTTTTAGATATTGATGGTCCAGTAATTCCCATTGATGTTCCGGTATATGAAAGCGTATACCGCACTACATATAGTTCTAACTCAATTGCATATTTGAACTTGCTGTGCGAGGAGACTGGTGCTAAGGTTGTTACTAACAGTATGCACAACTATGAAGACTGGATGGGCGGCGATCTTAGAGAAGACCTAGTTGAATGGGGACTTGATGAAAAGTTTGTTCATTCTAACTGGCGCACAATCTTTCCTAGGATTGACTACAGTAAGGTAAACAGCCCGGTACGTGGCATCGGAAGATTAGTTGCGATTGAGGATTGGATTAAGCATCACGGTGACACAAGTTGGGTATGTTTTGATGATAGAAAGTTTAGCGACATTGCTAATCTAATCCACATTGAAGATGGGCTGGGAATTAAAGAGCATCATTTTGATTCGGCTCTTGACATATTGACTATGAACTGATATAAAGAATGAAAGGAGAAGGTTATGGGCTGGTATGATAATCATGTGACTGTTGACGAAATGCTGAACCAAACCTTCACCTCGGTTCGTGCAACTAACGATACAGTTACGTTTGAAAATGATGAAGTGCGTTATGTACTTTATCACGATACTGACTGCTGTGAATCGGTGTACGTAGAAGAAATCATCGGTGATTTGGAAGACTTAGAAAACCTTCCGCTGTTGATTTCTCGTGAAGATACTAATGCAGAAGATCCAGGAACCTGCAATGGCGAAAGCTATACGTGGACGTTCTATAACTTCGCAACCTACAAGGGTTATGTGACGATTCGGTTCCTTGGTGAATCAAATGGTTACTACAGCGAAGAGGTCTACTGCCGAAAGGAAACAGTATGAATATTATCGTAGATTGTGAAGCGTCAGGTCCTTGCCCAACAATGGGCGACTTGATTGAATTTGCGGCAATCGCAGAGAATGGGAAAACTTTCGTATCTGACAAGTTTTCCCCTATCTTTTCCAATTTTGACCAAGGTGCATACAACGCACTTAAGTTGACTAGAGAACAGCATCAGGAGTATACTGGTAGTTTTGTCACAGAAGCTAAGCGTTTCAGTGACTGGCTATCACAATTTGATCGTTGTGTTTTTTGGTCTGATAATCCCGCATTTGATTGGCAGTGGATTAACTGGTTGATGCACACTTATGAAGGTAGAAACCCTTTTGGATTCAGTGCTAGACGTATCGGTGATCTTTATGCAGGATGCAATAAGAATATCAGGGACCATACGTCTTGGAAGAAGTTTAGAATCACTAAGCATACCCATGATCCGTTAGACGATGTTCGTGGAAACATGGAAGCGTTTCATCATATCAGAAAAACTTTCAAAATCTAAAAAAATTGGTTGACATTGTTTGCCCATTTTGCTATAACAAATATATAGCAAGGAGATAATGAAATGACTGTCAAGCTTAAGAAGATTGAACAAGAACTTGTCAACTACATGCAGTGGACTCTTGAACACCGGGGTACCACACAGATTGATGTTAATGCAGACGGTCGCATTAAGCGCAGTCTTGCTAAGCAGCAAGCCGCGTTGTCCCTTGTTGAAAAGGGTGTTGCTAAGCTCGTGAAGCGTTGGTCCTACGAACAGCCCGATTGGCGCTGGGGCCCTGCTATCAAGCACAAGTACGATGTAATCACAATTGAACTTGTTTAATTTTTCGGTTGACAAGCAACAAGAAGTATTGTATATCTAGTATATCAAGTGACGAGAAGCCCCGAGTGGGATTTCGTATATTGCTGAATTGCTAGGTGTCCTGGCTTCTTGTTGCTTGTAACGATATTTATGGACGATTAGCTCAGTTGGTAGAGCGCGGGACTCTTAATCCTTAGGTCATAGGTTCGAACCCTATATCGTCTACCATTTTTAATGTAGGGTCCTGGGTAAGACGTTAAACTGCCCATCCATTTTTAAAGGAAGTAGTTATGCAAGTAATTCAAGGAAACAAGGGTGGTCTTATTAAGGCATGGATCGACGGCGTGACCGTTGAGGATCAAGCCCGCGCCCAGCTTGACAATATTGCTTCTATGCCCTTTATCCACAAGCACGTAGCAATTATGCCTGATGTTCACTGGGGAATGGGTGCGACTGTTGGTTCGGTTATTCCGACCAAGAATGCAATCATCCCTGCTGCGGTCGGCGTTGATATCGGTTGCGGTATGATGGCGCACAAGACCAATCTTCGTGCAGAAGATTTGCCCGACAACCTGTTTGGCATTCGCTCTGCAATTGAAGCACGAGTGCCGCATGGTCGTACTGACAATGGTGGCAAGAATGACCGTGGTGCATTCGGTGTTCCTTCTAGCGAAGCTGCACTTAAGTTTACTGCACATGCGGCTGGTCTTGCTGAAATCGTAGCTAAGCATCCTAAGATTGGTCAGGCAGCAGAACGTGCGCCTCATCATTTGGGTACGCTTGGTTCTGGTAATCACTTCGTAGAGATTTGTCTTGATGAAGATGATTACGTTTGGATCATGCTGCACTCAGGTTCTCGTGGTATTGGTAACCGTATCGGTTCCTACTTCATTGAACTTGCGAAGCAGGATATGCGTAAGTGGTTTATCAATCTTCCGGATATGGACCTTGCGTATCTGCCGGAAGGCACTGATCACTTCAACGACTACATGCAGGCAGTGTCTTGGGCACAGAAGTTTGCTCGTAGCAACCGTGAAGTAATGATGGAAGCAACTATTGCTGCTATCCGTTCAGTGATCACGAAGCCGTTCTATAGTGAGTTGATGGCAGTTAACTGTCACCACAACTATGTATCGCACGAAAAGCACTTCGGTGAGGACGTTCTTGTTACTCGTAAGGGTGCAGTGTCCGCTAAGAAGGACGAAATGGGAATTATCCCGGGTTCAATGGGTGCAAAGTCATTCATCGTTCGTGGTAAGGGTAATCGTGAATCGTTCTGTTCGTGTTCACACGGTGCAGGACGCTCTATGAGCCGTACCGAAGCGAAGAAGCGTTTCACTCTTGAGGACCATATCGCTGCTACGGCAGGGGTTGAGTGCCGAAAGGACGCAGACGTTATTGACGAAACGCCGAAGGCGTACAAGGACATTGATGCAGTTATGGCTGCACAGTTTGACCTTGTAGATATCGTGCATACGTTGAAGCAGGTAGTTTGTGTCAAGGGGTAAAACTCTTGACACAACACTGTGGCCCGGTCGTCTAGTGGCTAGGACACTTGGTTCTCAACCAAGAGAAGCGGGGTCGGAACCCGTTCGGGCTACCATATAAAGGAGAATAACATGCCAGCTATGACATTAGCTAAGTCAGGCAAGCGTTATACTCACGAGGAGTGGATCATGATGGATCCTCAAGAACGAGAACTTCTCTTGAGTAGACATGGACCTGCCTACACAGACGAAGCTTGGAAAAATCATTACGGCAATCGAAAGCCAAGAAAATGACTAAATGGATTGTAGTATCTAAGACTATACCGATCAACGGCACGCCATTCTCGTCATGGCCTGATGCTAAGTTCTATTCCGAAGAAGAAGCATTAGCACTTGTTGAGAAAAGAAAAACGCTACGTCCTCAAATGGACTACGTAGCAATTAAGGTAGAGTCTGATGAAATATAAGATGTATTGCGTTTTCGCAAAAGAATCTGTAGACAAAATTAACGGGGTTCGTGGTAAAATGTGTACGCAAGCAGGTCATGCTTACTTGCATACTTTCATGAACGCTATGGCAGAGACTCCGGAGCTTGCTAAAGCTTATCTAGACAGTGGACACTCATTCAAGATTACCTTGATTGTAGACACTGTAGAGCAGCTACAGGAGCTTCAAAAAGCATACAATGACGTATGCGCTACACAACTAATCACTGACAAAGGATTCACTGTCTTTAAGGAACCTACTACGACTTGTCTTGGTATCGGTCCACTAAGTGAAGATATGATCGGTGAAGATTTAAAAGCAATTAAAACGTTTTGTTAAAGGAAAAACCAATGATCTACAAATACACATTATATGGCAAAGTCCATAATTCAGAACGAACAGTTTCATGTTCTGCAAGTATTCCATCAGGACTTACCCAAGCGGAGTTATGGGAACGTGTTATGTCTTTTTCAAAGGCATTTGATTTAACTAAGCTTGAATTGTCCTAACAATAGAGTGTCCTCGTCGGGGACACCAAAAAAGAATGATAGTAAAAACTATCAAGTAAAATATTAAAAGGAATTTGAAATGATTAAGGGTACACGAGTATTGATGGGTGAACAGGCTTCTCGTTATGTGTCTATGATTGACACGCTACGGAACTGTCTTCATTGATGCAGGCTTTAGTGAAATAGTTCTTCCCGTGCTATGGGAAACTGACACTTGGATTCAACGTTCAGGTTCAGAAATACAGAATCAGTTGTGGAACTTCAAGGATAAAGGTGATCGTGAGGTCACGTTGATTCCAGAAGCTACTGCAATGATTCAGCAGATGTACGAACAGAATTGGAAGAATTCACTACCCAAACCAATCAAACTGTTTTATGTCACTCGTTGCTATCGTTACGAAAGACCACAAGAAGGTAGATACCGTGAGTTTACTCAATTCGGTGTTGAGATTCTAGGTCCTGGCGATTATGAACAAGAGGCAAAAAATCTCTTGACATTATGCTTGAACGGTAGTAATGTTGAATATGAGTTTGATGAAAACGTCAAGCGAGGATTGAGTTATTATTCCCGCGATGGATTTGAAGCTAGGTGTGATATACTTGGGGCACAGAAACAAATCGCTGGTGGAGGCACTTATCCTCAAGGATGTGGATGGGCAATAGGAGTTGACAGACTGCTACTTGCTTTAGAGAAACAAATGGCGCAGTAGCTCAGATGGTCAGAGCGTGGGTCTCATAAGCCCGAGGTCGGTAGTTCAATTCTACCCTGCGTCACCAAAGCTTACCCAAAACGATTGACTATCGTATTAGAATACATTATAAGAAGTATATACAGAGTTTAATGGCTCGTTAGATCAGTTGGTTAGATCGCTAGCCTGTCACGCTAGAGGCCACGGGTTCAAGTCCCGTACGAGTCGCCATTTTATAGAGGAAAGAAAAATGCAAGTTTCACTACGCAAGGCAAATGCACTTCAAGTTTTAATCAACGAAGCCCTCAAGGGTTTGGAGTTTAAGGCTGATGTTAGCATCAACGAGTTCCAGACTCCTGCAACGGAGATTGAACTTGCCAAGCAGAAGTTTGACCGTAATGTTCAACGCCGTTGGAATCTAATTGCCGCGCTATATGACATTCGCACTAAGGTTGCCTCTGCTAATGCAGAGAACAACATTGACAATCTTCTTGCCGATCTTGCCCGCATTGAAAAGGACCTCGTGTTCTTTGCACCGTTTGCTAAGGCAAATGTTCAGACTGACCTTAAGGTCATCGGCGGCAAGCTTGAGAAGATTGCTAATCGTGATGGTGAAAGCTATAGCTTTCATTCAAGCGAAGTAAGCACTTCTATCTTCGCTGATAGTGATTTGGAAGATTTCCGAAGCAATCTTTCACTTGCTAAGAAGAAGAAGCAAGCATTGCAGGATGCATTGCTTGAAGCTAATGTTCGCACTACAATCGAACTTGCTGCTGGCACTGTTGCAGTTCTCAAGGCTGAGGACATCATCTAAGAGTTTGGTAGCGTCCTTTTTGACTCCATCTTGAGGACGTTACCAGGAAGAGAAAGAGAGACGAGAGTAGACACCCTGGTATCGGAGATACTGTGTAGCACAGGCGCTTGAAACGCTCCATAATAGCATGACCTAAGCTTTATTCAGATTTGTGAGTTGCCGCTTAGAGATACGTTATTTTTGCAGCTTGTGTAGTGTTTAGTGTTTATAGACTTTGTCCTTAGGGCGGGTCGCTGTGTATTGCATTGTCTATCACTTGCTTTTTCTCTTCCAAACTTTTTTCACAAATAGGCAAAAAAGTTCTTGACATTAGCCTGATATCTTGTTATAAGAGTATATATCAAGAGCAATTGAAAGGACTTACATATGTCTACTCAACTCAAGGGCGTCACTGGTAAGACTGGTGAAGTTTCTATGGTTCGCTACTTCGGTGGCAAGGAAGATGGTAAGTGCGTTCAACTGACTTTTAAGAAGCCGGAAGAAGAACGTAATCGTCCTGATTTCGGTTATTGGTATCTGCAAATGAATAAGTCGCAGGCGCTGGAACTGGCTGCTGCACTGGTTGAGTTTGCTAACGATACCCGTGAAGAAGTTTACGACTAAAACTTTTTTCACAAATAGGCAAAAAAGTTCTTGACATTAGTATCAAGAATAAGTATAATGAATTTATCAAGACGAGAAATCGTCTTAGCTCTTTGAAAATTGAATTAAGAATTGGGGGCATAGCCTCACTAGGGTAGCAGGGAGTAATCTCTGTCAAAGCAAGAAAGCCTACGCACTTGCGCTTGTAGCAATACAAGTCCATCTATGCAAGCCTGAACTAGCCGAAAGGCCCGTCTGACGAAGGCGGTAGGTAGTAAGTCAGGTATGTCGTCCGAAGGGATAGGCTACAGAGCCAAATCGGTGAGTAGCTAAGAGGGTTGGCGCCCTCACGATGTGCAGCCAAACTGACGAGTACTGAAAGTTAACAGGTAGTTATTGAGTCTGACCCTGCAAGGAAAGGCGAGATAGCAATACAAACGGTGAAAGAGGACACTTGCTCTGGAATCGTGAAGTATGGTTGAGTAGCCCGCAAGGCAAAAGACATGAGGTGTGTTGTATTTTGTAGCTAACAAGCTATGAAGCAACTGGAGCAGCACATCTTGGTAGGTTTCGCATTGTAGCTCATTCGGTAGAGCAACATTTTGATGTAATGTAGGTAATAGGTTCAACTCCTATCTATGCAACCATAAAAAGCGAAAGACTGCTCCGGTAACATGTGAAAGACGCTTAATACCACAGTCGCAAGGCAATGTGGTCTACGGAAGCCCGCAAGGCAGAAGTAGTTGTTCGGAATGAAGGCGTAAGGGTTTAGCGACCTTGAACAGCCCGCAAGGCTGACGAAAGAATGAAGGACGAATAGCATGTTATGACACGAGAAACGCCACTCGTCAAAAAAGGCAGCGTTGAGAGTTACTAACTGACCGTAAAAGGCGTTAGTGGATAACGAGTCAACGGTCCTCGCAAGGGATTCGGTACAACTCAAAGACTCTCGTTTAAGGCTGTAATCTCAGGCTTTGTAAGAAATAGACTAAATAATATTAGACTATTTTGATGAATACACTAGAACGTGCCCCTAGTAGCAGTAGTGAATCAAGGGCAAGATGTTGAGTGTGTTCTTCAAAATAGTTTATTGTCGTGGGGTAGAGGAGTCAGGTTGTCCTCGCTGGTCTCATAAGCCGGAAATCGTCGGTTCAAATCCGACCCCCGCAACCAGTTTTAAGCGGGATTAGCATAGTGGTAATGCTCCAGCCTTCCAAGCTGATCAGACGGGTTCGATTCCCGTATCCCGCTCCAAATATAAAGGGATTGACATGTCAGTTACATACGAATGGGTTATTGTAGATTTGCAAGTTGCCCTACTACACGATTCAATGGTTGACGTTGTAGTAGCAGTGAATTGGCGATATCAAGGAAACGATGGGACTTGTGTTGCTAATGTATACGGACTAACTGAATTAGATCCTGCTGATCCTAATGATTATGTCCCATTTGATCAGTTGACCTCTCAACAGGTGATAGATTGGCTGATTCTAAAATTAGGGCAAGAGGCAATCACTGGATTTCAAAATCAGATTGTGACCGAACTAGCAAATCATAACTATACTGTAGTAACTAGGACGTTAATATAATAATGCGGGAGTAGCTCAGGGGTAGAGCGTCACCTTGCCAAGGTGAATGTCGTGGGTTCGAATCCCATCTTCCGCTCCAAATTTAGGTGAGATATGGATAGGAGTTGTGATGGCTGCACAAAATGCTGTGATGGTCATCTTACTGCAAATATATATGGTTATGAAATGGGGCCAGGGAAACCCTGTCATTTTGTAACTAAAAACGGTTGCAGCATTTATTCTAATCGTCCATATGATCCATGCAAAGGCTTTAAATGTGTATGGAAACAAAATTCAATTGTTCCTGTAAGTTTTAAGCCAGATGTTGTTGGTATGATAATGATCAACAACGTACTAGACGATATTCCTTATGTCTATATTGTTCCTGCAGGAAAAGAAATATCAATTGATGTTTTAGACTGGGCGGTCAGTGCAGTAATATCAGGTGATGTACCTCATATCGTGTATCACAAGGATACTAAAGTCAGAGTTATATCTCAAGATCCTGTATTTGTAGACAAATACTACGCATATATTAATGCGAAAAAGGACAATAACCAGTCTGCATAAATACATTATGCTGATTATTTCATACCAGGGTATATATGACGGGCAGAACTTTGAAGATGCCAACACCCCGAATCAGATAGCAAAAGCTTTCAATTCGGGGTTTTCCTGCATGGTTGATGTATGGAGATTTGATAACAAACTCTATCTTGGCCAAGAGAATGATTGGATAGAAGTTACTGATAGATATTTGCAGGGCGTTCGTTTTTGGTTGAACTGTCAGAATCAAGACGCATATGACTATCTATTGGCACAGCCCAGAAATCTATATCCAAACGTATTCATATTCAGTAATGTCGCTACGGAGGCGAGTCCTACAGTTTCTACCGGTGGTCAAACTATCGTTCCTGGAAACGTACCTATCAATAACACCAGTATTGTCTATCTTCCTGAAATCGTTGATCGTGGATTGATTAGTACTGTAAAATTGCGCTGCTACGGCATCGCAAGTGTCTATTGTACATTCATACGCAGAATGCGTAATGAAGGTGAATGGTACTAAAGATTGATCATGCAATAAGCATTGACGCCGTTTTCACTAACTTCAAACTCACTAGCTAACGCAAACCCTGCTTTACTGTAGGTGGACCAGCTTGTATCTTTTGGATAGCTCCAGCACATAACCGCACCTTCTAATTTGGCTTGCTCAATCGTAGCTTTCAATAATTCTACGCCGATTCCCCTACCACGATATTTTTCAAATACATATAATCCTCTAGAACGATAGTGTTTGTTATTACACATGTGCCCGCTGTTTACGCCAGCTATCTCGTTATCTACCATATATGCGAAGAATGTAGGTGTGGTCTGCATGTTTACTAGATCATAACCTTCCAAAAAACACATTGCGCTATTGGGCGTGATTTCACTAATTCTATTTGGCCAAAGATAGTCTCTCCAAATAGGAAGTATCTGATCAAAGGTTATTTTCTGTGTGAGCATCGTGTGCTATTTATTATAGCTTGCTTTAGATAAAAGATAAATAGAAGTATGCTAGAGAAACTTAAACACCGACTTGAACATTTGAGGGAATCTGCCAAACCTCTCTCAGAAGAAGAAAGAAATGTTAGGTTTGATGTTTGCCTGACATGCGAACACCTTATCCATTTGACTAATCAGTGTAAGAAGTGTGGTTGCTTTATGAAGGCTAAGACATATATACCTTCTGCTGAATGCCCGGTTGGTAAATGGGGTAAGTTTGTAAGAGAATATCAGGATAAAAAGGATTAAGGTTAATGCAACAATATATTATTGACTTTGTTAACGGCACTACAGAAGTTGAAATCAATGAATACCTAAACGCATGCGGTGCAACTGTACTTAAGACATTCAGTGCATTTGAGCAGGTAGTTTTGGTAGAATGCGAATCAGAGCCGCCCGCTAGTGAAATTGTAGAACACATTAAGGATGATGCTGACCACACCAACCACATTAAACTATTAACCACAGTCCCGGTTCAACTTCCTAGTTTATCTGATGAAGGCGCCAAAACAGTAACGCTTTCTGATCAAAAAGATTGGTGGAAGGTATATAGTGCATCTGTAGTAGACCTAGACGCTGAGACTTACCAGCTACCACTAAGTGGCGCCGGCGCCAATGTTTATTTGATGGATAGCGGTATTACACTGGATCACCCGGAGTTTGACGGTGCTGATATTGATCTACTATACTCACTGAATGATGATTTTGTAGATAGAAAAGGACACGGTACCGCACTAGCCAGCCTTATCGTAGGAAAAACTTGCGGTATCACTAACGCTAAGCTTAAGGTAGTAAAAATCTTTGACAAAGATGTTCCCACAAAACTAAGTGATTTCTTGGCTGCGTTGGATGCTATCTATACCGATTTCTCACAAACAAATGCGTATGGTGTTATCAATTGTAGTTGGGAAATTGAAAGAAATGAATATGTTGAATCAAAATTAAGAACTCTTTGGCTTGCTGGCGCCCAGATTGTTGTTGCGGCAGGCAACACCGGCACCGATGTTGGAAACGTTACTCCGGCAGCAATGGCAGAGGCTTTGGTTGTGGGCGCATATAATGCCTCACTTTCTCCATGTGACTTCTCAGATTATACCGGCGCGCAAGCAATCAGCGTAACCGGCGGAACAGTAAATGGCGGTAGACTATCTGGTTGGGCTCCCGGAGAAAATATTTATGTAGCTACCTTGACCGGAGAATATAGTTTTGTATCAGGAACCTCAGTTTCCGCCGCAATCCATTCAGCTATTTTAGCATATAACGCTACACTCCCTACTTTTAGATTTGATGATGACATTGACAGTAAGTTTAACCATTCCACTGTTAATAGAATGTCTTTCTTCATCAAACACAATTTATTGCTTTTAAATGATCCTAAATATGAAAATTCACCTAATTCAATTAGCACACTGATAACCGGTTTGATTGATCCGTATTCTAACATTTCTATGGATCCTGAGTTATTTGCTGCTATACCTGTAGGAATGGTTTCTCGTTCCGTTATCTTTAATCCACTGACAGTGGCGTCGATAACACTACATGAACCGCTGCCATATAATTTTACCTTTAATGATCATGGTATATTAAGTGGATATGTAGAATCTATTGAGAGTGAAAGAGAAGATTATTATATTCCTATCACTATAACCAATATTGATGGTACAACGGTTGATGCTGAACTAAATATTGCAATATTGAACACGCATACAGTAGATAAGTATCCGTCAGATCCTAATGTTATGATTCCGTATGTACTCAATGGAAATTGCAGTGGCATCGTACCGACCTTCTGTTCAGGAAACCCAAGTGCGTGTAATGCAGGCGGATGCGGTTTCCCAACAAGTTGTCAATGCGATTTCAATAAAACATTAGATTGCCAATGCCTATAAGCATTATCTTTTCTTTATGATAAATCATTGGGCAAAAGTAGAAGGAACTGTAATTGATTTTACAGTTCCTTCTTTTAAAGAAACAGTCAAAAATCCGTTACACGCTGCTATTGAAGCAGTTGATGACATAGTAAAAAATTATCCACCTCCTTATAATCTTATGGTCAGTGGCGGGCTAGATAGTCAGGCCATGTTGTATGCGTGGAAAATGTCAGGACACCCGTTTAACGCATACTGTTTTCGGTACAACGAAACGTTCAACGAGCATGATATCAAGACGCTTCCTATTTTTTGCGAACAGGAAGACATTTCATATACCATAGTAGATTTTGATTACTTTAAGTTTTTGGAAGAAGAATACGATAGCATAGCAAAAAGATACAAATGTAGCAGTCCTCAAATATCCATGCATATAAGAATGGCAAGCCTCATTGAGGGTACCTGTATGTACTCCGGAAATTTTCTAAATATGCAGTCAGCAAGTTTAACGTATGCTTTGTTAGGACTCTACAGATTTAGTCAATCTTCGGAAGGAAAAAACATTGTACCTTATTTTTTCCTACATACACCGGAGTTAGCATATAGTTTGAATTTTTTAGAGTCTTCCAGCGATACTAAAGCTAACCTTAGTACTTCACATATAACGTATGCTTATAGGGTTCATCTTTACCAAATGGGAGGGTTTCCGGTTATACCTCAAACAAAAAAGTTGAATGGTTTTGAAAAATTTAAAGAACACTATGATAGTCATGATTATGTTTTAAAAGATTTCAGAAACAAGATGAAGTGGTACAATAAACCAAGTCATAGACCATTTGATTGGTTATTTCGTTACCCATATGAAGACCTCTTCGGAGAGCCTGAACTTAAGTTTATTCTAAACAACCTCCCCTATGTCATAAATTAATACTTGACACCTTACCCAAAATCTAGTATAACAAATTATAGAAAGGAATTACTCATGCCAGCAGTTTTTCTGACCAGCGACACGCACTTTGGTCATGCCAACATCTGCAAGTTCACCAACTACGATGGTTCGCCTGTTCGTCCCTGGGACTCTGTTGAGGAAATGGACGAAGAAATGATCAAGCGTTGGAACGAGACCGTGGGTCCTAAGGATAAGGTCTATCACTTGGGCGATGTTGTTATCAATCGCAGAGCGTTGGCAACACTAGACCGTCTTAACGGTGATAAGGTTCTGATTAAGGGCAACCACGATATCTTTCCGTTGAAGGATTATGTGAAGTACTTCCGAGACATTCGTGCATATCATGTTATGAACGGTATGATCCTGAGTCACATTCCTGTAAGCAAGGGAAGCATTGCTCGTTTTGGCACTAACATTCACGGTCACACTCACGGAAATCGTGTAATGAAGACTGTGGGTATATGGCCCTTTAAGAAGCAAGTTATTGATCCTGACTACTTCTGCGTTTGTGTTGAACAAACAGACTTCCGGCCCATCTTGTTTGAAGACGCAATCCAGCGTATCAAGGATCAGGGAGGTCAAATTGGTTTTAGAAATGGTAATGGTCCAATCATTGATTAAATAGTTGAATGAGCGTTACTGTTAGATTTCCCAAATACCAACAGCCTGACATAGAGAAAGCCAAAGTTGCTACTTCTTTGTGTCAGGCTGCCTCTTTATATATTTCCCTGCCAAATAATATCATAGTTGAGTTTGTAGATTTGGGTCACAATGCGTATGGTGAGTCCACACTGACATTCAATAAGGAAAGCAAGGTCCGTATCAACCTACAGCTATCTACTAAAGAACTGATATATCCACTAGTACACGAGTTACTGCACTTGAATCAGATACACGAGGGTAGACTGTCAGTAACGAGATTTGGCGACTGTGTATGGGAAGGAAAGACGTACAAGCTGAATCAATCTAAAATGTCATACAAAGAGTATACCCGGCTTCCTTGGGAACTTGACGTAACCAGCAGAGAACAGCAACTTTTGGCTAACATACTGCAATAAACGGTTGACACCACTCCCCTACTATAGTATAGTGAATCTTATGAACGATGATGATTACGGTTGGATTAAACAGATTTTCGCCCAGCGTATCTATGGAAAATCTGTGGATAGTATTTGGATAGATGAGGCAAAAGACATGGGTTATTCATATTCTAGAGGTTACTACAAGGATACCCGCGGTGATGAAGTCGCTACTGCGGTTCTTGAAGCATACTCTAAGGGCGTTGAATTTGACACCTTGCTCACTAAGAACAAGCAAGTGCGTACCTACTGGAACCAAATCCAATCTGAAAAGATTCGTGCTGAACAGGCGAGAGAAAGAGAACGCCAGCGGCAGGCAAAGCTTGCTGAAAAGCGAGCCATTGAACAGGCTAAGCGTGAAGAGGTTATGACCAAGCTTACTCCTGAGGAGCTTGAAGCATTTGGTCTTGTTAAGAAGCCTAGAAAGGTTACAAAGCGATGAACGAAGATACTGAACTACAGATTGCTCCCGAAGTTTATGAAGAAATCCTTCGTAACACTGACAAGAAGAACTATGTCAACCAAAATGAACGTATTCTGCGTAAGACTATGGTTGCACTAGTTAAGTCAGGTCATGCTACCTTCTTGTTCCTTCGTGATGATGAAAGCCGTAACTGGTGGGGCAAGATTGTAAAGCAAGCTAATGCTACTGTTGAGAAGCGTAGAGAAGCTTGGAGAATCTACGAAATCAAGAAGAATGCGTGGGACCGTCTTAGTGAAGAAGATCGCAAGATTCTAAAGATTCGCAAGCCTACTATGCCTAGAGGACCGAGGGTATAATGAATATGTTTGTGCTTTGGCTAGTTATTGCCATCCTTATTTTTTCTGGTTTGTTATACCTTATCGGAAGACAAACTCATCCTAATGAGGATGATAGGCCAATGATAATGTTTACTGCTTTTATAGCATCCCTAATTTGGCCTTTGATTCTCATAGTAGGTATTGTTGCCGCCCCATTCTATCTCCCATATAAGCTTGGAGTTAAGCATCGGGAAAAGGATATAAACAAAAAGCGTACTTGGGAAACGTTGAAGAAGTAACATGCCTAAACCGCTTCCGGAACACAAGGACCTTTTGGGTCGCATTCTCAACGTAGGTGATTATGTTGCCTATCCAGACTCTAACCAACTTAAGATTGGCAAAATTGACAAGCTTAATCAAAAGATGGTTAGAGTCACGACTGGCAAAGATTGGAGACCTACTACCAATAAGTACCCATCTGATACTACTAAGTTAGACGGTTCGGATCTAACTGTCTATTTGTTGACACGCGGAACATGATATCTAAGTTAGAAACTATTCTGATTTTGGCATTAGTTTCGCTACTATGGCTAGTTGGTTTGGTTATATTCAGTCTTTACTGGATAGCAATTTTGTGTTATATTACATTTAGTGAATCAGTAACAAGGATAAGAAAATGGTTGAAAATATGAACGTTTATGAACCCGATCAGCACACTCTTGATAATGACATTGAAGTGTTTCGTGGCTGGCTCAAGGGTGTACTCACTGTGCAGCCAGCTACTATCACCTTCACTAAGAAGGATGGTACCGAACGTGTAATGAACTGCACCCTTCGTGGTGATATGCTTCCTGTTGTTGAAATCAAGGAAGACAAGGCCCCTCGTAAGCAGAATGACAGTGTTCTTTCTGTGTATGATCTTGACGCACAGGGCTGGCGCAGCTTCACTCTATCGTCGGTAAAGCGGGTAGAATTTGTTATTGACGGCGAGTAAGCTTACTCCTCAAGAGTTCTCGTTTTTTAGAGCCCTTCGTAGATCGCTTAGCAGAAAATTTGGCTTGATTAATTGCATGTCTATTTTTTCTTCTATCAAGCATATTCTTAATTCCGAGAATAGTTTCATCTTTTATGATATTAATGGAACCGTCGCTGCCCTCCCCAGATTCCGGTATTAAGTTTGCCCACAGCTTGTTTTCTACTACATTCCACAGATTACTATAGTAAAGGCCCCATTTTTTGACCTCTTCGTTGGTTTCACATTCTTTTAATATAACGGTGGTAACATCATATCCGTGCTTTTTTATATGTTTAGACTAATAAACACCCGATCCTTTATACGTAAAAGGATTGCGAGTTGTCTTGCCTAAATATTGTAATCCAGTTACATTGTGAGTTTTTTTGTATAAGTAAATAGTCATAGCTGATGCTCCTCGTAAGCGTTAGAGTAGTCGGAGAGGTTAGAGACTCGCGGACTACACTATTATTTATTCCTGGAAAACGACAGGGCGTGTGTCTTTCACGATGAGTGACGACTAAAACCGTAATATAAGTATTTTATACCAGCCCTTAGGGGCTAAGTATATATGTCAGTTGTGAGAATTCTGACAGAGGGCTTGACATTCAAGCTGTTTTGATGTAGTGTGATATTATGAAAAGCGAAATTTTACATATCACACTAGGACGTAAAAAGACGAGAGCCTTAGAGTTTTATGCTCATGGTACTCCCTTTAAGCCTAAAGCAGTCAAACTTAAGACTGCATACAAGCGTAAGTCCAAACATCAAAAGAGAGAAAGTCAAGCTTACATTGACTGATTATTTCAGTTAATTGCCACATAGTGTTCACGTAGGACATGCATGACCCTATCATTGATAGGGTCATCCTATTTTAACACTATTGGAAGTGCTACTTTAGTAGATAGATAAGGTGTCCCGTAAGAAGGACTAGACAACATGCCTATTGTATCATAAAGCGGCCCAATTAAGGAAAAATAATGTTATATTCTCAATCTAACGCTACCATAGACGTAGCAAAAACTTGGAAAGTTCTAATTGCCGCACTTTCTGTAATTTTCATTTGGCAATTTATTAACACATATACCCCTGCTAGTTTAATGCCTAGCGCAAAGGCGCAAGAGGCTACACAAACTACACAAGTAGATCAAGCAGCTACGCAGATTGAACGTCCTAAGCAGGAACCTATACAAACCCCACAACAGAGATTTATGGAAGAATGGAGAAATGCTAAGTTTCTATCCATTGTTGACACGCCTGATAAGATTAGATATACAGAAGAGGATATGTTCTGCATGGCAAAGAACATTTATCATGAAGCTGGTAATCAAAGTCGTTTAGGTAAGTTTGCTGTTGCTCAGGTAACTATCAATAGAATGAAGCACCCTCTTTGGAGAGACACTATTTGCGGTGTCGTATTTGAACCTTATCAATTCTCCTGGGCCAATAATCGTAGCATTCGGTGGACTACTCCGCGCTCAAGTGAAGCATGGAGAGAAAGCAGAGAAATAGCCCGAGAAGCACTAACTCACGGCTTTAGGGTAAAGGGACTAGAGGATGCAGTGTATTATCATGCAACCTATGTGAGTCCAAATTGGAGAAATGTAGACCGACTCGTTAGAATCGGTGCTCATATCTTCTACGAACGAGCTTAATAAGAAAGGTAGGGTCTTAACCGACTCTACCTTTTTTTGTGGCTGGCATCTTTTTGGTTGACATTGTTTGCCCATTTTGCTATAAAGAATGTATAGCAAGGAGATAATGTTATGGCGTTTTTCACTATCGTTGGTATGATTGTTTCGGGTATTGTTGCTCTAGCAATTAGCGCACTGATTATCGCTCTAGTTATTAACTTCATCGGTTATCAGAAGGGCGCTCGTAACATCCGAGATTATCTCTATTACGGTGAAAATCGTAGTCAGTGGTTTTGGACTAAGCATGGTGCTAAGCTTTGGCTCCGTTCTTTCCGCAAGGGCGGTGGGTGGTTCAGCGAGACTGCTGACCCCGAAGATGATAACTACGATCTAGAAATCTATGAAAATGGTAAGATCGTTCGTAAGCCTACTCGCTATCCCGGCTAAAAATATTTTGCAAAAAGGTCACTTTTTGGTTGACAAAGGTGCCCAAACTTGTTATAAGAGTATATCAAGAACGAAGAAAGGGTTTACAAAATGGCTTACGTTTCGCAGCAGATGAAGGCAGAACTCGCTCCCGCAATCAAGTCCATTCTTAATAAGTATGGCGTTAAGGGTTCGCTTGCTGTTAGCAATCATTCTACTCTCGTTCTCAATATCAAGTCAGGCAAGATTGACTTCATCAAGAATTATAACGATGTTGTTGATCAGCGTAACGCAGGTGATCTTCGTCAGGGTTACAAAGCTGACGGCTATATTCAGGTTAATCCTTACTGGACTGATGAACATTTCACTGGTAAGGCTAAGAAGTTCCTCGCAGAAGTCATTGCTGCGATGAAGGGCCCGAAGTTCTTTGATCATTCGGATTCTATGACTGACTACTTCCATGTCAGTCACTACATTGACATTAACGTGGGCAAGTGGAATAAGCCCTACATTGTTACTAAGTAAGAAAGGTAAACTAATGCATACTTTTTGGGTTATGATTAAGAATTCGTCCGGTATGCCCATGCGGGTAGAACTACAGGCAGAAAATAACTTCCGAGCAATTGAACTTGCTAAGGCACTCTATGGCAGGCAGTTGATTTCAGAAGGTGCGAATCTCATTCGCTAAAAGTGTTTTGGGCACTATGTCAATTGACATGGGTGCCCATACCTGTTATAACAATAATGTGTAATTGTACACAACTTTTAACTAACTCTTTTTATGGAGAATAATATGACTTCACAAACTTTTAAGGTTGTCGGCATTACCGAACACAACGGTAACGTTAAGGTTCGTTTTACGCATGACATGGTCCGCCGTGTCAAGCAGTTTAGTAAGGGCGGCGCAAGCCGTATTGACTTTATTGAACTTCCTGAGGAAATGACCAAGATTGATGCTCTCAAGTATATGCTTACTTGTCGTGAGTTTTCGTCTGAGGATGATCAGGCAACGATTCTTGATACTCTTGCTGACAAGGAAAAGGAAGCACGTAAGGGTGAAGTAAAGGTCAAGAAGAACATTTCTCTTGACGCAATTAAGAATCGTCCGCGCAAGGACGTTTCTGTTAATGACATTTTGGAGGCAGTAAATGGCTAAGGCTAAGAAGATTGGCGACAAGCTTGCTAAGGTTGGTGAATGCGTCAACGTCTATTTCTATGACAACGCATACATGGTTGAAGCAAACGGTCGTGACAAGAAAGATGATTGGTGTTCAGTCAAGCTAATGTGCAAGGACCTTGATGAAGTTCAGGCACTTCTACTTGAAGTAGAATCACTTCCCCGTGATAGCTAAAAAGAAAGCCCCGAAAGGGGCTTTCTTATTACCAGCTAGTTGTTCCTGAGAACTTAGCCCAAGTGTTCGTAGACACGCATACATAGAGATTTCCACCACTATCATATGCAGCTTGTCCTGCTGTTCCTGCGCTTGTATTTGCTACAGGAGCAGTAGTCCATTGTACTAAGTTAGCAAAAGCAGGACTACCGTTAGCGAAGTTGATCTTTACTGTATTAGATGGTATAGTTAGATTTCCAGAATTGTCAAACTTCCACTGATTCACTCCTGAATAAAGAGTGATGTTTCCGCTTAATCCTCCTACGTTTGCGATACCACCGACAATCTCAACATCTCCGCCGTTGCCCCCGGCACCAAGACCGGATCCGCCTTGAAGTGTAGCGTTGCCGCCCTTAGTGTTGCCAATACCACCTTGAAGAATTATGTTTCCTCCAGTAGTGACAGTGCCTTCACCTGAGATTATTGAAATGTCTCCGCCGATATTTCCACTACCGGAGCCAAGTGCTAGGTATGCACCGTTATTGCCATCGGTTCCTGAGTAAATCTCTAGGTTACTAGTAGAATCAATAATACCATTTGCTGTTGAAAGCGATATATTTCCAGGTAGTGTCAAGTTACCATCAGTATCAAACGTCCAACTATATTGAGTATTGCCGACTACGTTAGACCAAATCTGAAGATTACCATCAGACGCAACTTCACCATCATCAGGGTAAATCTTGATTGCGCTACCACTAGAGCCGGTGAATATAGTATTAAGAGCCGTAATCTCAAGATTAGCAGGACCTGCTAAACTAACATCTTCTGACAAGATTCTTGGGCTTGCCCCACCACTGATAGTTAAGAAAGGATCAGTGTTGCCTGCTACATCACGTGGGAAGTTCAAGTTACCATTTTCGTCAAATGTCCAACGAAGGGCTATGCCATCACTTTCTTTTGTGTTTTCAATGTAGACTTGAGGCTTATCTATTAGATTATCTTTGAAAGATACGTTTAGACGAGAAGCCGCGGTATTAGATCCTGTGATACTATCTTCAACATATAGATCCCATACACCTGCTGTTTGATATTCTACTGTTTTAACATTGGCAAATGTTGTAGTGAATTGCAATGATGTGTTAGAAGTTATATTACCTGTAGGGAACGTTGTAGTTCCGTCATTACTAAATGTCCAAGTGTTGCCACCACTGTGAATGTATAAGTTAGGAGCACTACCGTTATAATAACCTACTTCAAAACTTGAATCTTCACCACCTAAGAATATATTAGCATATGGTTCGTCAATGTTTGCGCCCGGTGCTCGTAAGTGAATATGTCCAGGAGCAGTTGGGTCAAGCACTAATGACTGTGAACTATAGCCAGAGTCTGGTGTAAAGATCATCGTACTGACATTTGGATTTAATGGATCCAGTGAACTGTTGATTGGGTTACTAATATAACCATTGCCTGGCAATATTAAGTTACCCGTGTTGTCAAAGTTCCAATAATTAACCGTAGTTGCGTTATTGCCGACTCCTATGACTAGATTACCAGCACCATTGCCTAATGGATTATTGAAGGCAATAGCTGCCACATTTTCTGGTCCACTACTATTTGCGGTCCAGCCCACTATCAATGCGCTGTTAGCACCTTCTCCTAAAACTTGAAGAGGTGCATCAAATTGATAGATGCTTGATCCGCCGGCCCCGTTCGCACCAATTACTAAGTTGCTTGGAATAGTGAGATTACCGTCAGTACCAAATGTAAAAGTATTGCCATTAGCATCAAGTGTGATGTTACCATCTAGTGTAGCAATATTAATGATGCTGTTGCCATTTGATAATGGTAATCCACCATTTCCAGCAGCAGTAGTTTGAATGCTACCATCTGGGAACTTAATGCCTGAGTTTGCAC
>Ga0315903_10000444_pt1 | contig 62326 bp, 70 predicted proteins | sample LakEriMetagenome_7_FD_203524 | JGI IMG/M metagenome (GOLD analysis project Ga0315903, IMG submission 203524) | Freshwater fungal communities from buoy surface, Lake Erie, Ohio, United States - Buoy 2 MA119 | ecosystem: Environmental > Aquatic > Freshwater > Lake | place: USA: Lake Erie, Ohio... | reverse complement strand
AATCGATGAGTCTCGAAGACAAGATCAAGGCCACCGCCAAAGACGCCGAAGGACGGCTTCAAGCTGCTGCCGGCGATATCACCGGCGACGACCGCATGAAGGCTGAGGGTGAAGCCAAGCAGGTCCAATCCCATCTGATGGATGCCGCCGGCGCTCTCAAGGACAAGGTTCAGCAGGCCGCTGCATCGGTGGGAGACGCCATCGATGATCTTGCCGGCAAAGGAAGCTGATCTTCCAAAGGGAGCCTGATCTTTCAGGCTCCTATTTCCCCATTCCTCGATCAAAAATGGCCCCCGCTGCTTACAGGGGCCAAGCTTGGGGATCAGATGCCCTGCTTGAACTCAGTAATCGTGCCCTTGCCGTTGACATTGCAATAGCCGCTGATCTTCTTGCCGCGGATTTCCCAGTTGTAGCTCATGCCCCGCTTCTTAATGTCTGCGGTGCTGGTGGTGCCGTCGTCAATGCTCTGCTTCTCGGTGGAGCCGATGTTCACAAGGGCATCGGACATGGGCACATCAAATTGTTCAACGACCCGCATTTTGCAGGCCTTCCCCCAGGTCGAGATCAGCCCTGATGCAGTCTGGGCTTCGGCTTTCGGCGTGAAGCTCAGGGAGGCGATGATGCCGAAAGCCAGGAAGGCAGCTGTCGAGAGATGGCTGCGCTTGCCGTGGTTCTGACGCTTGGAGGCGATCAGGGGATCTTGTGCCTGTGGATACATTCCAACCATAATCCCTCCATGCCAACGGGGCAGCGGAAGCAAGGAGAAAGCCCTACTTTTCCTTGTCGTCCTCTGAGGGGCGCAGAACCCCAGGGGCACTAACTCCTCTGCAAAGGCGAGATCAGCTAGACAGGCGGGGCCGAGCAGAGGCTAGCAAGCCTCACCCCCGTGAGAGCTCCAGCTGCCGCGCCAGCCAGAGTTCCACATCCTCGTAGGTGTAGCGGACCAGGTTGCCCAGCTTCACGAAGGGAGGTCCGTAGCCGCTGGAGTTCCAGCTGTAGATGGTCGAGAGCGAAACTCCCAGGTAGGTGGCCAGGGTTTCGGGTGTGTAGAAGCCAGCCGGCAGGCTGGTGGTGCTGGTGTCGGCGTTGGCGGCGGCACGGCGCTTGGGGATGAACAACCAGCTGCCCAGTGGCAGTTGGTCGGAGGGCCGAGCGGTGATGGTGGGGTTCAGGCTGCGCAGGGTGGTGACGGTGGTGCCGTGGCGTTCGGCCAGCACGTTGAGGCTGTCGCCGGTGCCCACCACCGCTACCCGGTTGGGCTTGAGCGCCGCCTGGATGCGTTCGCCCAGCAGCGGCTGGGTCAACGAACCGATGCCACCGGCGCCGTAGAGGCCACCGAACTCGGTGACGGAAAAGGCCGCCAGCTGCCCGCGGCTTGGAGTGGGCAACATGCCGGGGCTGTGCAGCTCGGAGAGCGGCCCGAGCCACACCGCCCCGAAGCACGGAGCCAGCAACGCAGGCGTGGTGCCAGACACCGGACGGATGCCGGTGGTGCTCCAGCTGATGGCCGCCCCCAGCCAGTCCCAGGGTTGGGATGGCGTCAGCGCCAGCACCACCCCACGGGTGAGATAGCCCTCGTAGGTGAAGTCCCCCGTGTCGACGCCCGGTGAGTTCTCCTTGCTGGAGATCCCCCGCAGCCTCTTGAGGAACCCCTCAAACAGGAAGCGTCCTGTGCGCTCCGAATCGAGCACGCCAGGAATGGCGTTGGAGAACAGCAGGATGCGGGCGTTGGCATAGGGCTGCAACGCCGAGGGGGGCAAAGCCCCCGCACCTGGGGTGCTGGACACGGTTCAGCTCCGCTCCAGTGCTGCGGTGAACCCACTGCCCTGGCCGCTGAGCTGGGGATCCCGGCTCCAGTTCGCCAGGGTGGGAAGCATCAGCAGCAGCGCCTGGGCATGGCTGCCCCGCTGGCGCCGCAGGGCCGCCTCGATCGAAAGCCCCACACCAAAACGGATGATGGTCTCCTCGCGCAGCAGCTCGGTGTCGTACTCGATCACGTCGGCCTTCTTGACCGGCAGGGTGCCGTCGTCAGGTAGGGCATCGGCAGGAACGGCCTTGCGGCGGGTCTCGATCGGGGCCTGCAGCTGTTCGGGGCCCAGCCCCGCCAGCTCGGTGTCGATGGCGGCGATGGCATCCAGCTCCCGACGAGCGGTCGGGATCGCATCGGGATAGAGCTGCTCCAGATCCGCCATCGCATCGTTGATCGCTCGGATCGCAGGCAGCCGGGCCGGAATCGAGAGGGCGACGCGGATGCCCTCCAGGTCAGCAGCCCGCCAGCGATAGGGCGATTCGGCAGGGGTCTGGCTCATGCGGGTGCAGGCGCGGCTGACTCCTCTTGCCTCAGGGGCAGCGGCGCCGAGCGTTCTGGAGCCAGGGGCTCTAGAGCGCTGCTCCCCTCCCCCGCTCTGGTGGCCGGGCTGTCGTCCAGCGTCGGGCTGCTGATGGCGTTGGCCGTGGCCAGGGCCAGCTGGTGCCGCAACTCCTCCCGGCTGATGACGCCCTTGTCGAACAGCTCGATCCATTCCTTCACCTGAGGCTGCGGCTGGATCGGTGGGGTGAGCGGGCTCACGGTCACCTGCAGGCCGGCACCGGAGGTGAGGGGTTCTCCCGTCAGGGCGCACCAGTGCTGGAGGAGGGTCGAGAACAGTGACGCCTTCTGAATCGCCATCGCCTGCAGCAACGCATAGCTCTGGGAAGCGGTAAGGCTGATCTCCATCTCGGTGCGGGCGGCACTGCGGTTCTGCGATGGGATCAACGCATCGCGGCGCATGGTGTCATCCAGGATCTGCAGCCAGGCCCGGTGCTCTGCCAATGAGCGGGCGCGGATCTCCACGAACTCGAACGAGGCGTCCGAGGGCAGGTCCATGCAGGTGTTCGGGCCGAGCACCACCGGGCCGGCCTGGCTGTTGCCCATGGCGTCCACCATCCCCTTGCGCACGCCCACCGGAAGGGCCGTGCGGCTCAGCAGTTCCTCGTATTCGCTCTTGCAGCGGAAGTGATTGAGGTACTGGTGGGCCAAGCCCAGGTGCGGCAAGTCCCCCTCCCCGAAGGCCGAGCCATCGGAGGTGTACCAGCAGGCCGGCAGCCGGGAGATCCCCTCAAAGGTGGTGACCACGGGGTCGTCGCAACGCCAGCCGCTGATGGCCTGGGGGTCAGCGCAGATCGGGTGGTGGGCCAGCTGCAGGCCGGTCACAGCATCTCCTGCAGTGACCAGCTGCAGGCTCCTGTAGTCCCAGCGGTCGGGGGCGTCCGCATCCCCCAGCAGGGTGTTGATCTGCTCGGTGACAGCCCCATCGCTGTCGGCCGTCTCAGCGCGGATGGGTCGGTTCACCGGTTCCCGCCAGACCATCCGGCCAGGGAGGCCGTAGGAGACGGGCAGCTCCCAGTTCAGGCAGTTGGCCCGGGGCACCAGCTGCAGCCGGGGCAGCGACAGCCGATCACCGCGGCGCAAGGCCTCCTGCCTGTCGCCTACGCTGGGCCAGCTGTGCTCGGGGGGGAGCACCAAAACCAAGGCGGCGCAGTCGCGGAGGACCAATAGGTCGGCGGCGGCCAGGAAGACACCCAGGTCGGTGCCCCGACCATCCACATCGGTGAGCACCGTGGCCAGGCTGGCGGGGAGGCTGATCCAGCTGCCCCGGCTGAGCATGCCGGCGTAGGTGCGCAGGGCATCGCGGAAGAAACCCGACGGCCTGGCAGCGTCAAGGCGCTTGCGGTAGGCCGTCTCCGGCTCCCGCTCGCCCTTGGGGAGGTAGTGCTCCTTGCGGCTGCTGCCGTCGGGATCGGCGAGCAGGGCCCAGCAGTCAGCGGTGATCTGCAGATAGGGCCGCAGGGAGGTCAGAGTGGGGTGCTGAGCCCAGGGGGCACAGGAACCAGTAGCTGGCAGGGCGGGGGTTGGGGGCACTGGGCGCCGGCGGGGCTGCTGGCTTTTGCCAGCGCGGTTCCGACAGAGTCGCCAGCGTTGTGTAGCCGAATGAACAGGTGGTTAGCGGAACCGCGAACCATGGCTAACAGTGAGAGACTTGCCGCAGAAATCCTTACTAAGACTGGACTCAATGGCCATTGGAAGGAGCCATCCGGCGTGGTTCTTGGAAAGCACCGGCTATTCGCAGGTGGTTCTCGGAACCTGCCAATAACAAGTTAGCTGTCTTTCCTGTGCCAGAGTATGCACACCGACAATCAAGGAGAAAGCAAAACAATGAACGTCAGTAGAACCCTGTTACGTAATGCGGCCAGTGCCCTGCTATTGATGTCCGCGTCTGTCGCGGTTTCAGCGGAGGAGCCCAAGTACAAGGCTGACGTTCCCGGATCGATTCTTACGCCGGACAGCGTCAAGACCCGGCTCGGTACCTTGCGCTTCAAGGATGGCGCGCCGGTCGATGCGACCGTCAAGACCGTGTACGACAACCTGGATTTCATGCGGGGCGTCCAAGCCTTTCTTGACGGCATGCCAGCGGCATCAATCTATGCGATGTGCAACGGCCTGAATAAAGGAGCCGGGGTCGACGATCAGACGGTTGGCATTTTCGAAACGCTCATGGACGCCAGGTCGGTTTTTCTGACGGCCCAGACGACAACCTCCTATGTCACCCTCTGCTTTGACCTGAAAAACGGTCCGATCGTTCTGGAAGCGTCGCCCGGCCTGCTCGGACCGCTGGACGACGCCTATTTCCGGCACGTCGTCGACGTGGGCGTGACCGGCCCTGACCAGGGGAAGGGGGGAAAATACATGCTGGTTCCCCCGGGATACAAGGGCGAGTTGCCCAACGAGGGCTATTTCATCGTCCGTTCGCCCACCTATACGGTCTGGCAGTTGACCCGGATCATGAACCGCGATCTTGCGGCGGGAGTGCAACAGGTCAAGGACACGATGCGGGTCTACCCATGGGCGCAGCGTGACAACCCGCCAAAAACAAAGTTCGTCAACCTGTCCGGGCTGAAGTTCAACACGGTCCACGCCAACAATTTCGAGTTCTACGAAGAGCTCAACGCCGTCATCCAGAAGGAACCGGGCGATGCCTTGCCGGCTGAACTGGTCGGCACGCTGGCTTCCATCGGCATCAAGAAGGGCCAGCCCTTCGCGCCCGATGACAGGATGCGCGCGATCCTTACCGATGCGGTCGCGGTCGGCAACGCCACCGCGCGGGCAATCGTTTTCGCCCAGCGCGACAGGCGCGGCTTCTACTACCCGGACCGTCAGTGGAAGACCAACTTCATCGGCGGTAGTTCCGAGTTTTACAACAACGGCGAACGGATGCTCGATTCCCGTGTCCTGTTCCATTACTACGCCACTGGGATCACGCCCGCGATGGCGCAGCCGGTGGTCGGGAAAGGATCGGTTTATGCCTATGCCGAACGGGACGCCAACGGCGACTATCTCGATGGCGGCAAGACCTACAGGATCACGCTGCCCGCACCGATCCCGATGAAGGACTTCTGGTCGTTCATGGTCTACGACAACCAGAGCCGGTCGATGCTCGAGACTGACCAGAAGTCCGCTGGCCTCGACAGCAACAGCCGCGGCCTGGTGGCGAACGACGACGGCTCCTACACCATCTGGTTCGGCCCCAAGGCACCGAAAGGCAAGGAAGGCAACTGGGTCCAGACCATGCCGGGCAAGGGCTGGAACACCCTGCTGCGCCTCTATGGCCCGCTCCAGCCCTGGTTCGACAAGACCTGGAAGCCGGGCGATTTCGAGCTCGTGAAGTAGGACTGCCGCGTGATGCTCAATCAGGAACGAAACAGGACTCTGACATGAAGACAAGCCACTTTCTCTCGGTCCGCATCGCCGCTGCGGCATGCGCGACCATGCTGCTCGCCTCGGCCGCCGCTGCCGAGCCCAAGTACAAGGCCGATGTTCCTTCAAGCCTAATCACACCAGACAAGGTGCAGACAGAACTTCTCGGCGAGCTCACGTTCAAGGACGGCATGCCCAGCGAGGCCACGGTCAGGAAGACCTACGACTTCATCGATCTGTCTCGCGCCGTCGACGCGTTTCTCAACGGCATTCCGGCCACCTCCGTTTACTCCATGCTGGAAGGTCTGAAGCAGGCCGGCGCGAAACCGGGCGACCTGGTGCTGTGGGAAAACCTCTACGACGCGCGAAGCCTGCTCCTGACGCCCCAGACAACCACGCCCTATGCCTTTGCCGAGATCAACGTGAAGGATGAACCGGTCATCGTGGAGGTGCCTGCCGGGCGTCTGGTCGGTGCTGTGGACGATGCCTTCTTCCGCTGGGTCACGGACCTCGGGGTTACCGGGCCGAACCAGGGCAAGGGCGGCAAGTATGTCTTTGTCGGTCCGGACTACAAAGGTCAGCTTCCCGACGGCTATCGCGTCGTGAAGACCCCCACCTACCGCAACTTCATGTTCTTGCGCGCGCTGGTCCAGGACGGCGACCTGGAAGCAGCTACGCTGGGGCTCAGAACGCAGTTCCGCATCTATCCCCTCTCGAAGTTGAACAACCCGACCAAGGGGAGGGTGGTCAATGCTTCGGGTGCGAAGATCAACACCATCCACGCGAACGACTACGACTACTGGGCGGAGTTGAACGCGGTCGTCCAATATGAGCCGGCCGATGCCTTCAATCCTGAAGTCGTCGGCCAGTTCGCCGCGATCGGTATCAAGAAGGGCAAGTCCTTCGCGCCGGACGCCCGCATGAAGAAGATCCTCACTGAGGGCGTGGCCATCGGCAATGCAACGGCCCGATCGATCACGTTTCGTCCCCGCGACGAGAGTGCCTACTTCTATCCGGGCAAGCGCCGGTGGTATTCAAGCTTCACGGGTGGCAGCCACGAGTTCATGAACAACGGCGAACTGGTCCTGGATGATCGGATCATGTTCCACTACTACGCGACCGGCATCACCCCGGCCATGGCCAAGCCGGCGGTCGGCACCGGTTCTGTCTACGCGATTGGTGCGCACGATTCGAATGGCAATTACCTCGATGGCGGCAAGACCTACAAGGTCACCCTCCCAGGTCCCGTTCCCGCCAAGGACTTCTGGTCCTTCATGGTCTACGACAACCAGACTCGTTCGGTCCTCGAGACCGATCAGAAGACCGGTGGCCTGGACAGCAACAACCCGTCCGTGAAGGCCAATGCCAATGGTTCTTACACGATGTGGTTTGGCCCGAAAGCGCCAAGAGGACACGAAGGCAACTGGATCCAGACCATGCCTGGAAAGGGCTACAACGTGTTGCTGCGCCTGTACGGCCCGCTGGAACCCTGGTTTAACAAGTCCTGGATGCCAGGTGATTTCGAGCCAGTTACGTGAGTTTCCCTTCCAGATCATGAGTAGATCGACTCTATCGGACAGCTAACAACCGGTTGCAGCGGACCGTCCGCTACGCGGCCCGCCGCTGAACCGGAACGTTAATCCTCCCCCACTTCAAACGCCACCACCCGCTGACTGCAAGCCCCCACGATCTCCCTCCACCGCTCCGCGCTGACCCCCAGCCGCCCCGGCACCTCAGCGGCCTCTACTCCCAGCCGCATCAGCTTTAACCCTCTGGCATATAGCTCCCGCCAGCTCGCCGGCACCTTGATCAGAAAACCCTTATCGCGGAGGTAGTGATACACCTCCCCGTTGGCGTAGGTGCGGGCATAGGGCCGGAACGATCCGCGCTCCGGTGAGTAGCGGCGAGCGGCTTGGAGGATGCCGAGCATGGCGATCTGCTCCAGGTCTTCCCTGGGGTGGCCAGTGCGGCGGGAGATGTTGGCAGCCACGGTCTGAGCGATGTCGCGGTGCTGGAGTGCCAGGGCATTGGCAGCGGCGTGGGGGTTGACCGGGCGATGACGACGTGGGCGGCTGGGGTAGGCAAGGACCAGCTGCACCGCCTGCTGACTGCAGGCCGACCTGGAAGGCTTGGGTGGTCTTTGGCGCCTGGGCATGCAGCTCGCCACCACGGGAGGACGGAAGGGCAGGTGCAGCTGGCTGGCACGACAGAGGCCGCCATGGGGCCGCCCCCCCGCGGGGGGCTGATCGAGGCGTGTGGCGATGCAGGCGATGACCCGTGCCATGGCGACCCCTCAGCGACTAAAGACCATCGGCAGCGGCGCTGAGCTGTGGCCACGCCCGCGCCAGTACTGCGCCTCGATCCAGAGCACGCCCTGGCAGAAGGCATCCACCTGGTCGTCCACACCGCCACGGGGCGAGAAGGCCAGCAGCTCCTCAATCAGCGAGTCGCTGCGTCGGTGAAAGCGAACCTGCCCCGCCTCGACCAGGGGAGCAACGGCATGGGCGCGAGAGGCCTTGCTGCCCTTGGGTGGGATGGCGATCAGCCCTGGCACCTGGCGCTTGAGCAGCTGGCAGACCGCCGGGCCGTTGGCGGCGTCTTCGATCAGGACGGCGTTGGGCCGCAGGCCCTGGCGCTCAAGCGAGGCAAGGGAGGCCAGTAAGAACTTGATCACCCCCGGCAGGTCCAGCCGCTGCCGGTGGGCCCAGAGGGCCTCGATCTGCAATTCAGCCCAGGGGTCCGGTCCGCCAGCAAGGGGGTGAGTGGTATTCACACCCTTGCTCGCTCCTTGGGCTCCGGCCGCGTTGGCAGCCAAGGCCAGGCCCTGCCGTCTGGCCTCCACCGCAGGGTGCCGCTGCGGTTCCAGCTGGCCCAGCAATGCAAAACCACAGGCGTCGTTGTCCTTGCCGTCCTTGAAGCTCAGGTCGCAGCTCAGCACCAAGGGCGCGTAGCGGCGGAGCTGGCCCGAGGCGACCGGCAGCGGCGGCTGGATCCAGCCCTTGCGGAACAGCAGGCCCTCCGCCGGGCTGGGCCGCTGCTGGTAGAGGGCGTTCCACCAGTAGGAACCCAGTCGGGTGCGGATGCGCTGCAGCACCGCCAGCGGCACCCGCTCCGGGCAGAGGGGCTCCCCGGGCTGGCGCCAGTCGTGGACTTTCTTGCAGGTATGCGGGATCTGCATAGAAATAGCCTCCGGTTCTGCGATCGCCGGCAGGTTGAGCACCGTCCAGTGCTCTGGGTTCTCCTCGGCCTCCTGCTCGAGCAGCCAGGCGGTCATGTCGTGGTGGTCCCAGCGGGTCTGCACCACCACCTGCGCTGCCGGGAGCAGGGCACCCTCTGCCGTCAGGCCTGGTTCGGCCCTGGTGAACCAGACGCTCTTGAGCCAGTCGATCAGCCGCTCCCGCTGCAGGGCTGACTTGGCATCCTCTGGGCCCTTGTAGGGGTCATCGATGATCCCCAGGTTGTAGCCCTTGCCGGTAAACGGGCCCCGCACACCTGCGGCGATACAACCGCCTCTCTGGGGCGTCAGCCAGTTGCCCACGGCCGCCGAATCCTTGGAGAGGGCGTGGCCGGTGAGGCGGTAGTAGTGGCGGGCTTCCCTGGAGTGGGCATAGGCCAGCTCACCGGAGTAGCTGGCGATGGCGCAGAACAGCTCCGGATGCCGACTCACCCAGTAGGCCGGGAACAGGCGCGACACCAGCTGGCTTTTTCCATGGCGGGGCGGACAGCAGACGATCAATCGCGTCAGCCTCCCGTCGGCCACCTGCTGCAGCAGGTCGATCAGCAGCTCGGAGAGCCGGTGGAACTGGAAGGTGGGGAAGGCAGCGCGGATGAAGTCGCGGAACTGCAGCGCCTGCCCTGTCGTTGTCACCCGGTCGGGATCCGGAACGCCCAGCAGGCCCCAGTCGGCCCACAGGTCGGTGGCGGGATCCAGCAGCAGGCCGCCATCGCTAAGGACTGAGGCTGTCGGCGTCAGCGTCGCGGCAATGCGGCCCATCAGCTTTTCGCCTCCGGCGGCTTGATCGGGGCCCGCAGCAGCCCGCCGATTTCAGCGATCACCCGGAAGGCGCCGACAGCCGCATTGAACTGTCCCGCATCCATGGCCCGGCGGGCGCAATCGTTCAGCGCAAAGATCTGCTCGGCCTGGTGTCGGCGGCGGTCGGAGATCAGCTCCTCCACCATCCGCTGCCGCGCCAGGGCCAGGTAGCGGCTGATCGTTTTGATGTTGGTGATTCCCCAGTTCTGGGCTGCTTTTTCCCTGATCTGAGCCAACGGCAGCCGCTGGGCGATCCACAGCTGGGCCTCAGCGATGCGCGTCTCCACCTCCATGTGGGTGGCCCGGGGTTTGTGGGTCTTGCTGCGGCGCCCCCGCGGCGGGTTGCCCTTGCCCACCGGCCGGCTGGGATCAGCCGCCGGCCAGACGGGCCCTCCGTTGTCGTCCTGCTGGGATGGCGCTTGCCGCAGTTCCTCCAGCAACGCCTGATCGGCATCCAGGGTCTGGGGTTCGCTGCTGCCAGCTGGCTTGGCTGGGGCACGCGTGCTCATAGCAGGCCCTCCTGCAGGATCAGCCGCACGTAGGCGGCCCACTGCTCGGGGGTGAGCACCACCCGCCAGGTGCCGCCGCGGAAGCGCACCAACGTCGCCGCGAATGGCACTGCAGCGTGCTCGGCCTGCAGGGCGGCCTCATCGGGCTTGAGGCGTGCCGCGGCAGCGGTATTCGCCCAGCTGGCCACCTGAATCACATGGGCCGGCACGCCATCGAGGTCGCCGGTGTCACCGCCGGCTGTGGTGGTGCGGCCGGCACCGAGCTTGCGGCGCACCGTCAGCCCCAACAGATCACTGAGCAGCTGGGCCGCTTCTCGCTCGGCCGCATCCCCCTTGCGCTTCTGGGGATTGGCCATCGTTCAGCTCCGGACCGGCTTGATCGTCCAGAAGGCCTTGCCCTGCTTTTCAGTGGCGGCGCCGGTGGCGACCGCCAGCCGCTGGGCCTCCTTGAGGGCCTGCTGTTGCTGTTGCAGTGGCTCGGGGTAGGCGTAGCTGGTGCGCCCAGCCGACCAGCAGAAGCTGCAGCCGTTGTGGGAGAAGGAGGCATCCAGCTCGCCGGTTTCCAGTGCCTCACTGAGCTGCTCCAGCAGCGGGGAGAGCTCGGCCTCGAGCGCCTTCTGCTGCTGCTTGAGGACCGTGATGCGATCGAGCAGTGCGTCGAGGGCGGCGCCAGCCAGGGGGGCAGCGCTGGCGGTGGTGACAGCCATCAGCAGAGCCAGCGAAGGAGGGGAGAGGCGCAGGCAAGCGACCTGCAACAAACCATAGCGGCTCGATAGTCCGAATAGATCCGCTCGGACAGTGGATCACCACGGCCGGAACCTGCTCACGTAGCCCGCCCACGCCGCTGCCCAGGCCGCCAGGCATTCCTCGCGGGAATACAGCGGCGAGAAGCGGGTCTCCCCCGGCCGGGCCCAGATCGTCTGGCCGGCGTCATAGTGCACGCCCCAGGTTGCTTCCAGGGCCATGTAGCCGCCCAGCTGGGCGCGGGTGCAGTAGCTGCCCGAACCCGGTCGCGAGAGAGTCTTGAGGTCGGCGAGCACCCGCAGGCCGCTGGTGTGCTGGATGTAGCCGGTGTCATAGGTGCCGGCCAGGTTGCGGATCAGGCAGCAGGTGGGCCGCTCAGAGGCGATCACCGTCACCTCCTGCCAATGGGGGTGGGCCAGCAGCGGCTCGATCCAGTCCCGGTAGTTGCCAGTGCGCAGGTGCTGGAGCTGCTCGTTGGCCTGCTGCTGGTGTTGGGGCAGGGGATGAAAGCAGCTATGCAGCAGGGCCTCAAGCGCCAGGTGCACGGTGTGGCCCCGCGGCTCCCAGAGGTGGCGGGTGGCCTCGATGCTGGCCATCGCCCAGTCGCTCTTGGCTGAGCCGACCACGCCGGTGACGGACACGGCGAACAGGTGGTCCCCCAGCCAGTAGCGGTGCTCCGGATCGGTGCGCCTCAGGCCTGGGATCGGCCTGAGCCAGGGGCCGGCAGCGATGGTGAGCGGACTGGTTGTCGTGTGCTGCTCCATCAACAGAGCCTCACATGAAGCACTAAAAACTTGTGATTCTTTAGAACCCGTTGCGGCGCAAGGGATCTGAGAGGATCTTGAACCCGTGAAACTTTGTGATTCTTGTGGAACCCTTGCGGCGCAACGGTTTCACAAGTTTCCAGATCGTTTCCACCCGCCGCGAGGCGTGAGAACGTCTGTGCTGGAGTGGGTTTCAAGGTTTCCGAAGTTTCCAGCCCTCTTGTGCGCTGGAGAAATAGGGCACAAGCGCCGCTGAGGGGCAGGCAGGGCCGCAAAGAATCCCAAGTTTCCGGGTTGTTTCCAGCTGCCATGAAGCGCCGGAACGCTTGCCCTGGAAGGGCTCCACAAGAATCCGAAGTTTCCATACCTAGAGTTCGAACTCACGTGCCAGCCATTCCACGCCGGCTGCACTGAGGCCATAGCGCAGGTAGTAGCTCTGGCTGCCGGTTGAGACGCGCGTGGTTGTCACCAGGCCGTCGAGCTTCCCGAGAAACCGACCGAGGGTTTTGTAGGCGCTCAGGGCCTCAGCCTCGAGATCTCTCATCAGCCGTGCTTCCGCCGGCGCCAGGTCAATGGCCTGCAGCAGCTCCAGCAGGCCCACCCCGGCCAGACCGTTGGTGTGCAAGACCTGGAGATAACGCAGGGCCTCCTTCTGCTTCTCGCTGGCCTTGCGCACCCGCTGGCCGGCGCGATCGAGATCGCTCTCCTGTTCCTGCTGCTCCTGCAGGTCGTCGTAAGTGCCGATCCGGGCGAAGGCCCCGGAGTTGCCGTCGATCGCCACCACCAGATCCGCGGGTGGGCCGGAGCGGGCCTCGCGCACCAGGCGGCGCTGGGGTGAATCCTTGATCAGCCGGTTGCCCTTGGCAAGGTAGTGGAGGGTGAGGATCGTGTTGGCCGCCCCGGCGATGGCGTTGTGGCCCGAAAGGGCCTCGGTGCCGGTGGTGTCGTTGGCCTTGTTGCAGTGGTGGATCAGCAGCAACGTGCCGCCGGCATCGGTGATCTGGTGCTTGAGGTCGTAGATCAGCGACCCCATCTCCGGGTCGTTCTCGCCAAAGCAGCAGCTGCGCGTGATCGAGCGCAGCGAATCGAGGATCACCACCGCGCCGGGGTGTGCAGCCAGGCAGGCCAGCAGGGCATCGAGGTTGGCCTCGGTGGCCCGGAACCGGCGCGACCAGAGCAGCAACGGGTGATCCCAGATCCCCAGCTGCTGCAGCATCTGAGCGGTATCGCCGTCGCCCTGATCATCGGTCACCAGGATCACGGGCCGCGGTTCCTCCGGCGCCCCGAAGCCCAGAAAGTCCTCGGCGCAGAGCAGGCAGCGGGCGAGGGCATGCACCAGCCGCGTCTTGCCCACCTTGGCCCGGCCGCCGACGATCGAGAGGTCGCGGCGAGGGATGCAGCCGGGGATCTCCCAGGCCACCACCGGTTGCGGCATCGCCAGCCGCTCGGCCAGATCGAGACCGCGGAAGCGATTGCCATTGCGTAGGTCGTGGGCCTCGAGGATCAGCTGACCGATCTCCTGCAGGCGCAGGGCGGTCTTGAGTTGCAGGGCTGAATGGGCCTCGCGCACGCGGGCCGAGCGGCGCAGGCTGTTGCGCTCGCGGCCCACCAGGGATCGGATGCAGTGCTCCAAGGCGTTGAGGCGGCGGTTAATCGGGAGGTGCACCTTTCCCCAGCGCACCCGGGTGTCGGGTCTGGGAGAGAAACGGTGCGGGCCTGCACCAGAGCCAGGCCCCTTGCCGCCGGGATGGCGCCCGCCGGTGTCGCCCTGGCTTCGACGGCTGCCTGTGGTCTGCGCCCCAGGAGGCCTGGGGGTGTGGTCCGGCTGCGGCGGCAACCAGCCGTGCTGACGCGCGTGGAACCAGAAGGTGGCGGCGCTGATCTGCTCGCCGCCGGAGCTGGCCACCTGGCGGATGTCCCAGCCGCAGCTGGCGGAAGGGCTGTGGGCCTGCATCAGGGCGATCGCCAGCTCCCGGTCGTGGCCGGCCTGCTCGCAGGCCTGGATCAACCCCCAGAGGAGGTTGCGGTAGTCGGCGTAGGTGTTGCTGCCGGCCACACGGCGGGGGATGGCGGCCAGAGCGCTGCGGATCTGCTCCAGCGGCCGCGGCTGTCCGAAGTCCTCGTCTCCCAGCTCGGGCAGTGGAATCCCAGTGCCTGGAACCTCGTAGGGCTGCTCCAGGGGAATCTCCTGTTGCGGCGTGGTGCCTGCAGCGGGTTCGGCGAACTCATCGGGCAGCAGCGCCAGGGCGATGTCCTCCGGCGAGTAGCGCTGAGCGCTCACATGCACCAGCTCCACCAGGGCGGTGGGCTCGCCGGCCGCATCCACGTACCAGCAGCCGGGCAGCCGCATCACCCGCGAGGCGTCCTTGCAGTGGGGATCGCCGCCGGCATAGGCGATCAGCTCGGCCTGCAGCGGCGCCCACTCCTTTGGCGGGATGGGCTGCTCCAGCAGCCAGTAGCAGTGGGCCGACTTGCCGCCGCTGAGCACGATCAGCGAGGGCTCCGGCAGCCCCAGCTCCCGCCAGGCGTTCAGCTGCCAGGCGATCGGCCGGTCGTCCCACTCCACAAAGAACGCTCGGCAGGCTGTGATCTCGCTCTTGCGGTCGCCGCCGTCGTTGATCACCAGGTAGATGCCCCGGCCTTCCCGCTGCCACTGCTCCGCCACCGCCAGCTCGAAAGACCCTTTGCGGGCGCCGATTGCTCCCTTGGCGGGGTTGGCGCGGTGGGGGAAGGCACGCAGCCGGGCGCTGGCCGGGTCCTTGCCCAGCAGGGAGAGGAACTGCTCGGCGGCGCCGCGGTCGATGCAGGCCTCAGTGGGACTGGTGGCCGCTTCAGCGCTGGCCATGTTGTTCCTGACGCTTACGGGGGCTGCTGGCCAGCTCGTCGCGTTCCATGGCCTCGGCCACGATCAGGCGGATCACCGAGGAACGCGAGAGCACACCGCCGCGGGTGCGCGCATCCAGCCAGTCCCGCTGTTCAAGCGTGAACTGCACGGAGAGCGGGGTCATCATCGAGGACATGGGAACCTCGGCATGTCGAGTCAGCTTATCCATGCTGGCACAGGCTCGCTAAGCTGATCCAATTGGTGAACAGGTCATGGTCGACAGCGCAGCGGCGGATCGGGCAGCGGAGAAGGTCCGCAAGCTGGTGGCGATGAGCGCCTCACCCCACCTGGAGGAGGCGCGCACCAGCGCTTTCCTGGCCTGTCGCCTGATCCGCGAGCACGGCCTGCAGGTCAGCGGGCACCCTCCCTCTGCAGCGTCAGCGCCAGGAGTGCCGACGGCAGGGGTGCCCCACAGACAGCCCACAGCCGACCCCCATAGCTTTCGCCGCATCCGCGTCCGCCATCCCGGCCATTGCCGCTGTTGCGGCAAGCCGATCGCCCTCGGGGAGTGGGCGTTGTGGTGCCGTGGCAATGGCTTGCGTCACCCGCTCTGCAGCCCCTGAGCCGCTGTTGTGCCGCCGAGATCCAGCAGGCCTTGCGGACGCTGCTGGCGGGAGAGGCCTTCCTGGCGGACAGGCCCTGGAGTGAGATCTGGTGGGGCCGGATGCGGCTGGATCTGGCCAGCGGCTGGCAGCTGGAGATCGCGATCGAGCGCGACCAGCTTGGGGCGCTGCTCTGGGCGCAGGCGCCCGACGGCCGTGATTGGGTCTACGGCTGCCAACGCGACGACTGGACCCTTGGCCCGGACAGCCGCATCGTCGAGCCCGTGGCGTTGCTGGAGCCGGAGCAACGCCTGCAGCTGGAGCGGTTGCTGCGGCAGGCCATCTGCTGGCCTGCGCCGCTGTTCCCGCCTGATCAGGCCGTTTTCTGTGGCCTGGTGGAGCCTGAGGTTCCGCGCGGCAAGGGCCGGCACTGGCGCCAGGGGGCCAGGGCCCATGGCCGCTGGCATCACGGTGCTGCCAAGTCCAATCGGCAGCAGAAGCCTTAGCCTTTCGCTAATGGCCAGATCGCAGTCCTGATGAGCTCTGAGTACCGGTACATCGAGGCCAAGCAGCTCGAAGCCGGTCAGGAGTTCGGGCGCATGCTGAGGCGCTGGCGGGAGCTGAACAACTGGACCCAGTACACCGCCTACAAGTGGGCCAAGGAGGCCGGCTTTGAGGTGATGGCGCCCAGCACCTTGAGCGTGTTCGAGAACGGCAAGGCGCCCAAGCCCAGGCCGGAGAGCTTCTTTGCCCTTGCCGAGGTCAACCGCCGGCTGGCCGCCAAAGACTTCAGCGGCGTGCGCACCAGGGCCCTCAAGGATCTGATCAGCCAGGCCAAGCCCCTGGTGGATGACGAGGACCGGGTGTGGGGGCCAGCGGAGTTCTGGAGCTGCCACCTTGGGCTGTTGCCGGTGCCGAGCGCCTACCAGGCGCCTGCCGTGCCGGCCCAGCCCGAGGTCGATGCCACAGAAGCAGCGAAGCTGAGCGAGCAATGGCGCGGCCAGCTGGCGCAGACCGCCAAGCAGCAAGGCATCGGCGTGATGGAGGCCCTGAGTTCCGCCTCCAAGGCAGCGCCAGTCAAGCAGCGGCAGGCCTTTCAGGCGATGCTGGCCGGCTTTGAGCCGTACTCCGCCGAGCAGCTGCAGGGCATGTGGGACGGAGAAGCGTGGCTGCCGCAGCGCTGGCTGGAGGAATGGTCCACCAAGTTGGGCGCCAGCTGAGGCAGACACGAACACATCCCGGACAGGCTCGGAGTGCGCCATGACTTGCGTTGCGCAAACTACAGATTCGGATTAGCGAGCCGCTAATATCCGAGGCAAGCGGGCGCCGGTCCCGCAGTGCCTTCGATGACCACCACCCCTTGCGGGCGGATGGAGCCGACGCCAGGTCCCACCGCCGCCTTTGATCTCAACCAGGCCCTGTTGCAGAGCCGCGAGCAGGCCCGCGCCCAGTGGGCCGAGGGCCTGGCCCAGTTCCAGTCCCAGATGGCTGCCATCGCCGACTCCTCCATGCAGGAGGTCGTTCAGGCGGCGGCGCCGGCCTTTGCCCTGGGCTTCTCGTTCAGCGCCCAGAAGCTGATCAACGAGGAGCATGAAGTGCTGCGGGTGACCCTGCGGCACCGCGGCGGCGCCGAGGAGTTCAGCGAAGCTCAGGCGCCCCAGGAGGGCAGTGCGGCCTGGTACGCGCTGACCGCCTCCCTGTTGGCGGGCCTGCTGGGCATTCCCGTGGGCAATCCTCCTCGGACTATCGAGCCAGATCAATCAAGACCGCAGACGCGGCCGTCGGTGCCAGGTGCCCCGGGCACGAGCGCTTCAAGCGTCGGCGCTGCGGGATCCGCTGCAGCCCCCGCCCCCGCTGCGGATGACCCTGAGGCCGAAGACGACGAGTGGGACTCCGGCACTTCGGATGGGCCGGAAGCCAGCGACTCGGGCCTGGAGCCGTTGTCGGACGAGGAGATCACCACCCTGCACAAGTTCCTCGGGGCGATGCCTCAGGAGGCGCGCAAGCGCTTCACGATCGAGTTCCGCCATCACTTCCAGGTGCCCCGGACGGTGCGGACGATCAAGGACCGCATCACCCAGCGGCGCCACAAGGACTTCATCGACGTGTTCGAGCGCGAGCTGGCGGGGGGAACGCCATGAGCGTCTGCCGCCGCGCCTACGCCAGGCCCCAGCCGCGGTCGCAGCACGGCCGTCACTACCTGTGCGTCTGCGTGCACAGCGATGTCTACCGGCAGGTGCGGCAGCTGTCGGTCGAGCACCAGCTGTCTCTCTCCGGTGCCGCCCATCACCTGTTGCGGCTGGGTGCCGGCCTGGAGCCCCTGCTTCCCCTGTCCTCTTCCTCGTCCACTCTTTCGAGCAAGTCCCATGGCGATTGAACTCAACGACGGCAGCCGCATCGCGGCGCCGGTGATCCGTCAACAGCGCCTCGGTGAGGTGGCCTATCTGGCGATCGTGCGTCCGGAGCAACGCGACCGCTTGCGCAAGAACCTCAGCAGCGGCGCGATGGAACCGATACCCAACGGCACCGACCGTCAGGGCCGACCCAAGGTCAAGCAGGAGATGGTCGTCCATGCGATTGCCATGCCCGGCACGACGATGGAGGCCCGCATCGGTGATGAGGGCGGGGTGCCGGCCCCGGGGGATCGGGTGCGGCTGATCCTCAAGGCCAAGGGTTTCGGCGAGTGGATCGAGGCGCGCCGTCAGCACCGCCGCGGCCGGCTGACGGTCGGGGATGTGCTGGTGCTGGAGACCCGTTGGGCGCAGCAGTACGACCAGGACGGCAACCCCAAGGGCCCCAAAATCGAAGACCAGGCGGCGGCCGATGCGGTGCCGCGCAACGTCACGATCGGCTTCTACGGGCCGCTGAGCATCCGCGAAGGCACGGACCCGGCCTGGATCGAGGCGGCGGAGCAGGCCTACCGCTCCGATGAAGCCGCTGCCCGCCAGCAGCGGGCGATTCCGCTGGCGGATGGGGAGGACTACGGCGATGAGTTCGCTGATGAGGAGGTGCCGTTCTGATGGCCCACCCCCAACACCCCGGCCGCACGCCGCGGCCCATGGCGCAACCACAGTTGCCGGCCTTCTGCCGCACGCGCCGGCCTATCACCACCACCGTGCGACTGGGCGACCTGCGGCAGCTGCAGTGGCTGCTGTGGCTGGTGCTGGCCCTGCAGCTGAGCACGGTTCTGCTGGTGGTCGCCGGTCCAGTGCCCCCTGCTGCAGCGCCGCTGCTGGCGCCGGTGGAGATCAGGCCATGAGCGAGGCGGCCAATCGCCGGCTGCTGCGGTTGCCGGAGGTGAAAGAGAAGGTGGGGCTGTCCCGCACGGCGATCTACCGGCTGATCGCGGAGGGTCAGTTCCCCCGGCAGGTCTGCATCGGGCCGCGCACGGTGGCCTGGTGTCAGGAGGACCTGGAGGCGTGGATCGAGCAGCGCATCCAGGGTGTGGTGAGCGAGCCTGCGGGGAGCCGCTGATCGCCCACCAGCGACAGCAACAGCCGGCCTGGTGACGGGCCGGCTTTGTTGTGGGGGCGTTCCGCGGGAGGTGGTGCGTTCAGGCGACCCGATCGAGCAGGTCGGCCCAGCGCTGCATCATCTCGACGCGCTGGGGCCAGTACTCGGCGCGGTTGTACGCGGCGGTGACCTTGTTCTTCTCGATGTGGGCGAGCTGGCGATCAACGATGCGCAGGTCGATGCCCAGCTGCTCCTGGATGTTGGTCATGGCCAGGGCTCGGAAGCCGTGCCCGCACATGCGTCCATCGAAGCCCATGCGCTTGAGGGCCATGTTCACGGTGTTGTTGCTGATGAAGCCGGTGGCGGTGCGCTGGCTCTGAAAGACATGGCCGTTGGGGCCACTGATGGCGTGCTGGGCCTGGAACAGCGCTGCAGCCTGGCGGGAGAGGGGCACGAGGTGCTCACGGCGGTTGCCGCGACGGCCCTTCATGCGCTCAGCCGGGATGGTCCAGAGGGCCTCTTCCAAGTCGAGCTCCTCCCAGCGGGCGGCAATCAGCTCGCTGGTGCGCACGAAGGTCAGGGCCAGCAAGCCCATGGCGTTGAGGGTGCTGGCATCGGCGCCGATGCTGTTGGCGCGCATGGCCGCCAGCAGCTCAGGCAGCTCACTCCAGGCGATGCAGGGGTAGTGGCTGGTGGTCTGCTTGACGGGGGCGTGGCGCTTGAGGGAGTGGGCCGGATTGATCGTGCAGTGGCCGATGGCGACGGCGTAATCGAGCACCTGGCTGATCACGCCCAGGGAGCGCTTGGCGGTTTCGTTGGAACCGCGTTGCTCGATGGAGCGCAGCACGGCCAGGCAGTCCTGAGCGGTGATGGCATCAATGGCCATGCCCCCGATGGCGGGAAAGATGTCCTTGTTCAGCTTCTTGATGACGTCATCGCTGTGCCGCTCCGTCCAGGTGCCGGCAGTTTTGGTGGCGTGCCAGTCGAGTGCAACGGCCTCAAAGGTGAGCTGGGCATGTTTGCCCCAGCGCTGATCTTTGGTGCGTTTCTTGGCATCACAGGGATTGATTCCGTCTTCATAGAGAAGACGTTTCTGCTCATCGCGAATGTCGCGTGCAGCCTTGAGCGAAATCCTGGGGTAGGGCCCGATGCGCAAATCCTGCCGACGGCCGTCCTTGGTGGGCGGGAAGCGGTGCCGCCATAGCCAGTACTTGCCGCCGGCGGGGTCGACCTCAAGAAGCAGGCCGCCGCCGTCCGAGACCCGGTACCGCCGAGATCCCTGTGGCAGAGCGCGAACTTCCTTGTCGGTTAGAGCCAAGACCCCATTTACACCACCACCCCAGTTTTACACCACTACTTACACCACCACAATTTCTTGCTTGCCTGGGTTTTGCCGGGATGCCATGGGACGCCCAAACAGCAGAAAACCCACTGCCCTGCAGTGGGTTTCGGGAATCAGTGGGACGTCACGGGAACCCTTGGGAATCCCCGTTTTGAGCTCTGAAACGGAGAGGGTGGGATTCGAACCCACGGAAGGTTTCCCTTCAAACGATTTCGAGTCGTTCGCTTTCGACCACTCAGCCACCTCTCCAGCGTGGGCCCCGGAGCTGGGCTGGCGAGCAGCCACAACCAACGAGCCCAAGGAGTTTAGGCGTCAGCCGCGACCATGCAGAAAGCCCCGCTCGCCCGTGGCCCGCCAGCCGGAGGCCAACGGCGGGGCGCGGCGAGATGGGGAGCCGCTCAGCCACACCCGCCTGGCTCCCCGCTCCGCCAACAGGCGGCGCTCCCTCGGTCCGGGAGCAAAGCCCAGCCACACCCGCTCGGCTGGGGAACCACCCCGGTCCCGCCAGCTCCAGAGGGCCTGGCGGTTGGGCAGCAGCAGCCATGGCCGCTGGCCGATGGTGAGCTCCAAGGCCTGACTATCGGGCGTCAAGCCCCGAGCCGCCAGACCCGCGCTGGCCAGTTGTTGCCCCTCCGCCAAGGGGGCCAGGCCCTCGGCTTCCGCCACCACCAGGCCAGCCAGCTCTCGCCAACACTCCAGATCGGGAGCGGGAAGGGGATCGAGCAGGAGCAACCAGTCGTAGCGGCTCATCCCGTGGCCGGTAGCCAGCTGCCGAGCCCGCCGGCAGCTTTGGGGATCGGCCCGGGTGCTGATCAGGGCGCCCCGTCCCTGGTGGCGGGCGAGCAGCAGGGCCTTCGGGCCGTCCTGCACGAGCAGCAGGCCATCGGCCCGCAGGTGGAGCAGATGGGCCCCGCAGGCCAGGGCCACCAACAGGAGGGCCAGCCCCCTCGGCGGAAGCGGGAGCCGGGGGCGAGGGGTGACCATGGCCAACAGACCCACGCTGAAGGCGAGCAGCAGCCAGAGGGGCGGGCGCCCGCTGTGCCACTGAGCCATGGGCAGGGCCGCCGCGCCGTGGGCCACCGCCAACAGGGCCTGGGCAAGCCAGGCCAACGGGGGCATCAGCGGGGCGAGCGCAGGGGGCGCCACCAACCCCACCACCGCCGCCCCCATGGCCCCCAGGGTGAGGGGCGTGAGCAGGGGAGTGGCCAGCACATTGGCGGGCACGGCCCACAGGGGCACGACGCCGAAATGGAGCAGCTGCAAAGGGAGCGTCCAGAGGCTGGCGGCCAGGGGCACGGCCAGGGCTGGAGCCAGCGCCGCGGCCAGACCCTCCCGGGGCCGGGCCGGCAGTGGGAGGGTCGCCGCCAGGGCGGGTCGCAGGGCGGTCTCCAGCGGTTGGGCCGTCACCAGCAGCCCGGCGGTGGCCGCCACCGAGAGCTGAAATCCCACATCCGCCACCCAGTGGGGCCGCGACAGGAGCATGCCGGCGGCGCTCGCGGCCAGCAGCCCCAGGGGCCGGCCCCGCAGGCCCGCTTCCCTGGCCCCCAGGGCCAAAGCACCCATCAACACCGCCCGCACCACCGAGGGCTGGGGGCCGGCCAGCAGCAAAAAGAGCGCGATCGCCCCCCCCGCCAGGGCCAGCCGAGCGGCCCGGCCAAAGGGCCGGGCCAGGGCCAGCATGGCCCCGAGCAACACCGTGAGATGGAACCCGGAAGCGGCCAGGGCGTGCGACAGGCCTGAGGCCCGGAACGCTTCCCGGAGGTCCTGGGGCAGGGGCACCACCGCGCTGCCCAACACCAGCGCCGCCAGCAGTCCGCCCCGCTCGGGACCGGCCCGCTCCAGAAATCGCGCCGCGATCTGGCGACGCAGATCGGCCACGGGCGTGGCCGGCCGGGCGAGCACCTCCAGGGCGCGCACCCGGAGCCGGGTCCAGCCGCCCTGGCGGGCCAGGCGCTCGGCGGGGCCGGCCAGCAGGGGATGGGGGGCCGGGGCGGGGCGCTCCAGCACGCCACTCACCCGCGCCCGCCAGCCTTCCCGCAGCTCACGGCAGGGATCGAGCAGGAGTTCGGTGCGACCGCCCGCGGTTTGCAGAAGCACCTGGCAGGAGCCATTGGGCTGCCGTTGGGGGTCCGTGAGCAAGGTGCCGTGCAACACCTGGAAGGAGGGAGCGCCACCCTCCAGGCGCCACAGCGGATCGTCGGGACCGGGCTTCAAGGGGCGACCGGCGGCCCAGAGCACCAGGGCGAGCCCCAGGGCCAGGGCCAAGACAGTCGACCAAGCCCGCCCTCGGGGCCGCTTGTGATCCATGGAGCCAGGGCGTCGCGTCTTCCCAGAGGGTTCCCGCGGTCACCCCGGCCTTACGCCTCGGTGGTCGTCTCCGCGCCCAACCAGGCGTCACGCTCCTCGGGGCCCAGAAGCGGGAAGCCCAGGGCCCGGCGCTCCGCCAACCAGCCCTCCGCCACCAGACGGGCCAGGTGGCGGATGCGGGCGATGGTGGCGGTGCGCTCCGTCACCGAGATCACGCCCCGGGCTTCCAGCAGGTTGAAGGTGTGGCTGCACTTGAGCACATAGTCGAGCGCGGGGGCGGGCAGACCGGCTGCCACCAGGTCGGTGGCTTCGGCCTCGTAAAGCGCGAAGAGCCGCTGAAGCCGCTCGGGATTGGAGGCTTCAAAGTTGTGCGCACAGTGGCCCTTTTCAAAGGGCAGCCAAATCTCGCCGTAGGTGCGCCGCCCATCCCAGCGCAGATCCCAGATGTTCTCCACATCCTGCAAATACATGGCCAACCGCTCCAGGCCGTAGGTGATCTCGATCGCCACGGGTCGGCAATCGATGCCCCCGCACTGCTGGAAATAGGTGAACTGGGTCACCTCCATGCCATCCAGCCACACTTCCCAGCCCACGCCCCAGGCGCCGAGGGTGGGGGATTCCCAGTTGTCTTCCACAAAGCGGATGTCGTGATCGCGCTGCTGAATGCCCAAGGCTTCCAGGGAGGCCAGATAGGTTTCCTGGATTCCGTCCGGGGAAGGCTTGATCAGCACCTGAAACTGGAAGTAATGCTGGGCCCGGTTGGGATTATCGCCATAGCGCCCGTCCGTGGGCCGACGGCAGGGCTCGGCGTAGGCCACCGCCCAAGGCTCAGGACCGATGGCGCGCAACACCGTGTGGGGACTCATCGTGCCCGCCCCCTTTTCCGTGTCGTAGGGCTGGAGGATCAGGCACCCCTGATCCGCCCAGAACCGCTGAAGCGTGTGAATGAGATCTTGAAACAGCACGATGCGAACGTTCCAGCTCCCTCAAGCCCGGGGGATGCGGATCTTCTGGCCAGGGAAGATCAAATCAGGGTCCTCGATCACCTCCCGATTGGCGGCGAAGATTTCGGTGTAGCGAGAGCCATCGCCATAGGCCCGTTCGCTGATGCCCCAGAGGGTGTCACCGTCTTCCACCAGGATGAATTCCGACTCCACCGCTTGGGGTTTGGCCACCGCCGACGCCTCAACTTTGCCCACACCTTCCACATTGCCGGCGATCAGCACCGCCTTCTCAAAGGCCGCCTGATCGTTGGCGTTGCCACTGATCGTCACCACATCCTCATTCAGGGACACATCCAGGTCTGTGATGCCGGGGTTATTTTTTTCAATGTGCTCCTTGAGTTTTTTTGAGGCGTCGGCATCGCCCCGCTTGAACACCTTTTTGCCGATGTTGGCGGCAAAATCAAAGAGAGGTACGCCCATAAACCCAACAAATCAGCGAGTAATCAAACACTCAGGGGGTCTGTTCTCACTGGAAAAAAAACGGAAGAAACCACACCTACCCCCCTCAGGCCACCAGATCCAGCCGACCCATCGTGCCAAACGCCATGGGCCAGTGGCGGGCCCGGGAGAAGCCAGCCTCCCGGGCGAGTTGTTCCTGCTCGGGGCCGGTGGGGAAGCGCCGCAGGCTGGCTTCCAGATAGGCGTAGTGCTCGCCCAGTCCCGCCAAGTCGGCGACGGGCACCACGATTCGCCGCAGGTAGGCCAGCTGAAAGCGGGTGATCGCCTCCGCCGAGGGATCCGACGGATCAGGCCGGTTGAAATCGAGCACGGCCGCCCGGCCCCCCGGCCGGAGCACGCGGCGCAGCTCCACCAAGCCCGCGGCCGGATCAGCCAGGTTTCGCAAGCCGTAGGCCATGCTCGCCCCATGGGCCCATCCCGCGGGCAGCCCCGTGGCCAAGGCGTCGCCCCGCAGCCAGCGCACGGGTAACCAGGGCTGCCGGGCCGCGCGGCTGGCGGCCCGGGCCAGGGGAGCCGCCGCCGCGTCCAGCCCCAGCACCTCGCCGCCCGGCCGAACCCGCTCCGCCAACAACAGGGCGAGATCGCCTGTGCCGCAGCAAAGATCGAGCCAGCGCTCTCCAGGGCCGGGGGCGAGGGAGGCCACCATCACCCGTTTCCAGTGCCTGTGCAGCCCGACGCTGAGGAGGTCGTTGAGCTGGTCGTATCGCGGAGCGACCCGCTCGAATAGCTCCCGCACCGCCTCGGGGGTGGCGGACGTCAAAGGGGAGGAGCCCCCTGGAGGGTGATGGCGTCCCACGGGGCCTCCATCACGGGGGGGGCGGATGGGAGCGGCGAGGATGGGGTGGGCAGGGTGGCCCACTGGGTGCGGTAGGTGTCCTGGTTGGTGAAGGTGAGCACCATCACGGTGGAGAGGCCAACGGCGGCGGAACACACCATGCAGCCAGCGAGCATGAGAGAAAACTCCCGCCGATCGGTGGCGGCTTGCATCAGCTGGAGGGCCCAAGCCACCAGGGCGATGACGGCGCCGACCATGAGAATGGCCAGCAGGCGCATCAGGGGAGGAGGTAACCCGAAAATGGCGGACACAGCGGACCTTTAGAAGCATTACGGATCGTTGATTGATGTTACGGAGCCAGGGGGGTGGACTGAGGGCCCACCTCCAGGGGGCGCACAGCCAATCCCCGCGCCAGCAAGTCGGTTTTGATCTCCTTAAGGCTCAAAACCCCATCGTGCAGCAGGGAAGCCAGAAGCGCCGCCGAAGCCCCCCCCTCCCTGAGCGCCTCGGCGATGTGGGCCAGACTGCCCGCCCCCCCGGAGGCGATCACCGGCACCTCCACGGCCTCAGCGACGGCCCGGGTGAGCGCCAGGTCGTAGCCCGCCTGGGTGCCATCCCCATCCATGGAGGTGAGCAGGATCTCCCCCGCCCCCCGATCCACCACCTCACGGGCCCAGGCCACGGCGTCCAAACCGGTGTTCTCCCGCCCCCCCTTCACATACACATCCCACCCGGGACGATCGGGGCGGCGGCGAGCGTCGATGGCCACCACGATGCATTGACAGCCGAAGCGTTCCGCTCCCCGGGCCACCAGATCGGGGTCGCGCACGGCCGAGGAGTTGAGACTCACTTTGTCGGCTCCAGCCCGAAGCAGGGCGGTGATCCCCTCCACGCCGCTGATGCCGCCCCCCACGGTGAAGGGAATGGTGACGGCCTCCGCGGTGCGGCGCACCAGATCCACCAGGGTGTCGCGCCCCTGGTGGCTGGCGGCGATGTCGAGAAACACGAGTTCATCCGCCCCGCTGGCGCTGTAGCGGCAGGCCAACTCCACGGGATCACCGGCGTCGCGCAGGCTGACAAAATTGACACCCTTCACCACGCGGCCATCAGCCACATCGAGGCAGGGGATGATGCGCTTGGCGACCATGGGGAAGAAGGGAGCGAGGCTGGTAAGGTTGCTGGACTTTTTTGACGCGGTCCATGTCCCAGACTGCCATCACCATCGGCTCCAAGGTCAGGGTGCTGCGTGTGCGCGACCGCATCCCCGCCAATCTTGTCGCGGCCCTGAAGGCGGATCCCACCGGCACGGTTCGGGATTATCGGGTCACCGATGGCAAGGGCATCGGGGTGGTGGTCGAGCTTGCCGGTGGGGGATCCACTTGGTTTTTTGAGGACGAAATCGCTCCCGCCTGACCTCCGTTCCGCTGAGGCCCTCCATTGACTGAAAGCCCCGAGACGGCAAGGGAAGCCACCACGCCCCCGGCCGCCCCCGCCACACCCTCCCCTTCCGAGACTTCCGCCCCGCCCGGGGAGCAAGCTCCATCAGCGGGAGGAGCCGCCCGCCAGTTGCTGGGGATGCGGGGAGCGAGCGAAACCAGCTCCCTCTGGAAGATTCGCCTCCAGTTGATGAAGCCGGTCACCTGGATTCCCCTGATCTGGGGGGTGATCTGTGGCGCTGCGGCCTCGGGGGGATTCCAGTGGCGCTGGCCAGATGTGCTGGCCTCCCTGGCCTGCATGCTCATGAGCGGCCCCTTGCTGGCCGGCTACACCCAAACCCTCAATGATTACTACGACCGCGACATTGACGCGATCAACGAGCCCTACCGCCCCATTCCCTCCGGCGCCATCCCCTTAGGCCAGGTGAAGGCCCAGATCCTGGTGCTCCTAGTGGCTGGCTTGGCGGTGGCCTGGGGACTCGACCTGTGGGCGGGCCATCGGACGCCGGTGGTGCTGCTGTTGGCGCTGGGTGGATCTCTGGTGAGCTTCATCTATTCGGCCCCGCCCCTGAAGCTCAAGCAAAACGGCTGGTTGGGCAACTACGCCCTGGGCGCCAGCTACATCGCCCTGCCCTGGTGGGCGGGCCAGGCGCTGTTTGGCCGGCTCACCTGGACCACCGCCCTGCTCACCCTGGCCTACAGCCTGGCGGGCCTGGGCATCGCCGTGGTGAACGACTTCAAGAGCGTGGAGGGGGATCGGGCGATGGGCCTCAACTCCTTGCCAGTGGTGTTCGGCACCCGGAGAGCGAGCTGGATCAGCGCGGCGATGATTGACGGCTTTCAGCTGGCGATGGTGGCCGTGCTGATCGCGATCGGCCAGCACCTGGCTGCCGTGCTGCTGGTGTTGCTGATCGTTCCCCAGATCACGTTTCAAGACATCTGGCTGCTGAGGGATCCGGTGGCGTTTGACGTGAAATACCAGGCCAGCGCCCAGCCCTTTCTGGTGTTGGGGATGCTCGTGACGGCCCTGGCCATCGGCCACAGCCCCCTGATCCGTCCCGCCCTGGAGGCCCTGCCTCTGTGACCGATCTTTCCCCACCCATCCGCCGCCCCCGCCGACGTCGTTCCAAGGAGGATGGGCTCCAGGCCCCTGAGGCTCCGAGAGCCTTGTGGCGCCCGGCGGCCGCGGCCCTGGGGTTGGGAGCCGCGGTGGCCATCGGCCAGTCGTTTCTGGCCCTGGGCACCGACTCGCTTTTGCCCGATGTGAGCGGTATCCGCGTCTTCAATCGACCCGGCACCCTCACCGTGCTCTCGGCCGATGGCTCGGTGCTCTACAAGCAGGGCCCGGCGACGCGGGAGAAGCTGCCGCCAGGCCGCATGCCTCGCCTGGTGCGCAAAGCCTTCATCGCGGCGGAAGACCGACGCTTCTACCAACACGAGGGGGTGGATGCCCTGGGGATCCTGCGGGCCATCAGCCGCAACCTCAGCCAGGGCTCCGTGGAGGAGGGCGCCAGCACGATCACCCAGCAGCTGGCGCGGATGGTGTTTCTCAGCCAAGACCGCACCCTCATCCGCAAGCTCAAGGAGGCGGCCCTGGCGGGCAAGATCGAGCGCCAACTCAGCAAGGAGCAGATTCTCGAGCAGTACCTCAACTATGTGTATCTGGGCTCCAGCGCCTATGGGGTGTCGGACGCGGCCTGGGTGTACTTCTCCAAAACGCCCGACCAGCTCACCCTCCCCGAGGCGGCCCTGATCGCGGGACTGCCGCCGGCCCCAACCATCTATTCCCCCCTGGTGAATCCCGATCTGGCTCGCGAGCGGCGCGCCATCGTGCTGCGGCGCATGCGGGAGGCGGGCTTCATCGATGATCGCCAACTGATCGAGGCCAACGCCGCTCCCCTGGGGCTGAAACCTTCCGAACCGAAATACTTCGTGAATCCAGCCCCCTGGTTCATCAGCTGGCTGGAGCAGGAGCTCCCGAGGGTGCTCACCAAGGAGCAGCTGGAGGTGGGGGGTCTGACGGTGCGCAGCAGCCTCAACCCGAAGTGGCAGGCCCAGGCCCAGGCCACCATCAGGGCCCACGCCAGCGGTGGGATGGAAGGGGCCCTCGTGTCCATGGAACCCGGCACGGGTCTGGTGCGGGCGATGGTGGGCGGACAGGATTGGGAGCGCAGTCAGTTCAATCGGGCCACCCAGGCCCTGCGCTCGCCCGGCTCCACCTTCAAGCTGTTCGCCTACACGGCCGCCCTTCGCTTCGGCCTCACCCCCGAAGACACCATCAGCGCCCGGACCCGCTGCTACCAGGATGGCTGGCCGCCCAGGCAGTTTTGCATTCCAGGCACGGGCGGCGCGATCACCCTGCGGGACGCCGTGGCTCGATCGGTGAACCCGGCGGCGGTGGCCACGGCGGAAAAGGTGGGCTACCCCCGGGTGATCGACACGGCTCGCCGACTGGGCATCACCGGTGACCTCGGGGAGTACCCCTCCATGGTGCTGGGCTCCAATGAGAAAACCGTCTTGGAGATGACGGCCGCCTACGCGGCGATCAACAACCGGGGCCTCTTTGTGGAGCCCACGCCGTTCGAGGAGATCCTCGGCCCCGATGGCAAGCGGCTCTACAACCGGGCCACGAGGGCCAAGCCCCCGCGCCGGGCCGTGAGCAGCGATGTGGCTGACGCCATGACGTACATGCTGCGGGGGGTGGTGCTCAACGGCACGGGCACGGGAGCGGGGCTGCCGGATCGGCCCGCCGCCGGCAAGACGGGCACCGCCGAAGGAGCGCGGGATCTGTGGTTCATCGGCTCGATTCCCCAGCTCACCACCGCCATTTGGTTTGGCTACGACCAAAACTGGAAAACGGGCAGCAGCAGCGCCCAGGCCGCCTACGCCTGGGGCTCCTTCATGCGGCAGGTGGGCAAAGATCTCCCCGTTCAGGAGTTTCCCCCCAAACCCACACTCACCAGCAAGTTCATTCCCTACATGCCGCCCAAGCGCAAGGGTGGCGACAAAGCCCCGGCGGCGGCCTCCCGAGAGTCTCGCTGGGACAGCCCCGAAACGACGGATCCGGGTAGGGACTTGAACGACAGCGAACAGCGCTGGGCGCCGCCGGAGATCGACGCCCCGCGACAGGGCCGCTCCTGGGAACCGGAAGAGCCCAGGCGCTGGGAGTCGCCACCCGATGCCGCCCCTCCATCTCCCCCGGCCACCTCCGCGCCGCGGCAGCCCTACCCACCCGAGGCCCCGGCCACCCCAGCGCCTCCAGCCCCGGCTCCGTCCGAGGCCGCGGCCCCCCCGGCCGCCGCTCTCCCCCCGCCGCCTCCGCCCCTTCCTCCACCCCCCGTGATTCCGCCGCCGCCACCGCCGCCGGCCCCCTGATCCTCCAGAACGGCGGCGTAGAAGCCATCGCCGCCTCCAAGCCGCGGCCACCATTGCCGCTCGTCCACCAGCCGCCACTGGGGTTCGCCTCGCAGGGCGTGGGCCACCCGTTCCTGATTTTCGCTGGGGTGCACGGTGCAGGTCGCGTACAGCAAACGCCCCCCTGGCGCAAGGAGGGGCGCCAGGGCCTCCAGCAACGCCTCCTGCACGGCCACCAGTTGGGCCACCGTGGCGGGGGTTTGGCGCCAGCGGGCATCGGGATGGCGCGCCAGGGTGCCCAGCCCCGAGCAGGGGGCGTCCAGCAGGATGCGATCAAAACTCCCCCGCCACTCCGGTTGGCGCTCCAACAAGGTGATGGCGTCGGCGGCGAGGGGCCTGAGAGACACCAGGCCAAGCCGCTCGGCGTTGGCGCTGAGTCGCTGAAGGCGGGCGGCGGAGCGATCGACGGCCCACACCTCCCCCCGATCCCCCATGCGTTCCGCGCAGTGGGTGGCCTTGCCGCCGGGGGCGGCGCAGGCATCAAGAACCCGTTCCCCGGGCTGGGGATTCAGGAGGGGAACAATGCGCTGGGCCTGGCGGTCTTGCACGCTCCAGTGGCCCTCGGCATAGCCCGGCAGGGCCCGCGGATCGCCGGGACGATCCAGCAGGGTGATCCCTTCCGGCAGGCCCGGCAGGGGGGCGGCCCGCACACCCACCTCGGCCAGCCGGGCGATGAGGCTGGCCGGATCGGACCGCGGGAGGTTGACCCTCAGATCGAGGGGAGGAGGGGCATTGGCGGCCTCACCAAACACCTCCGCCTCCATGGGATCGACCCAATGGAGGAGCTCGGACGCCAGCCAGAGGGGGAGGGAATGGCGCAGGGCCAGGGACGCCGCCGGGTCTTCGGGCAGGGGGAGGCCCCGCCAGGGGGGGGCTTCGGGGGGCAGGCCCTCCCGGCGCCGCGGCACGGCCCGCAGGAGGCCGTTCACCACGGGGCTGAGCCGTTCCAGGCCCCCCTCGCGGGCGAGCCGCACCGTGGTGTTCACCGCGGCGGCGGCGGGGACCCGTTGAAGGAAGAGGAGTTGATAAAGGCCCACATGGAGCAGCCACCGCAGCTTCGGGGGCTGCCGCTCGGCCGGCAGGCGCCCGAGGGCGGTGATCCAGCCATCGAGCAGGGCCCGTTGACGGATGGCGCCGCGGACCAGATCCGTGGCGAGGGCGCGATCGCGAGGGCTCAGGGGGGTGTGGCGGAGGGCCCGATCGAGGGCGGCATCGGTGTAGGCGCCGGCGGCCACGGCCTGAAGCACGGTCCAAGCAAGGCGGCGGGGCGCCAAACCGCCGCCTGAATCGCCCGAGTTGGCGGGCGGTTGAGCGGGCGACGGGGCGGGAGGGCTCCCCAAGGGATCGGGCCGGAGGGAATCCCCGTCCTAGCGCCAAGCGGGCACAATGCGGGGACTTCACGATGAGGCTCCACCGATGCCGTCGTCTTCCCTGGCCAGCCGGATGGCCCGCTGGGGCGTGTGGATCGTGGCGATCTATAGCCTGGCGGCCCTGGCCACACCGTTGCTGCACCACCTGGGGATGCTGGCCGACCCCAACGCCGGCCTGGCCAATCCCCAGGACGCTCCACCCTCCTGGAGCCACTGGTGCGGCACCGACCGCCTGGGCCGGGATGTGTGCTCCCGCACCCTGGCGGGCAGTGGAGTGGCGCTGCAGGTGGTGCTGCTGGCCCTGGGGTTGGCCCTGCTGATCGGCGTGCCCCTCGGCATGGTGAGCGGCTATCTGGGCGGTCCGGTGGACCGGGTGCTGGTGCTGTTGATGGACACGCTTTACACCCTGCCGGTGCTGCTGCTGTCGGTGGTGCTGGCCTTTCTGCTCGGGCGGGGCCTGCCCAACGCCGCCGCCGCCCTCTGCATCGTGTATGTGCCCCAGTACTTCCGCGTGGTGCGCAACCAAACCGCTCAGGTGAAAGCGGAGCTGTTTGTGGAGGCGGCCCGATCTTTGGGGGCGGGGCCGTTTTGGATCCTGCGGCGCTACTTGCTGCGCAACGTGATCACCTCCGTGCCCGTCTTGCTCACCCTCAACGCCGCTGACGCGGTGCTGGTGCTGGGGGGCCTGGGTTTTCTGGGACTGGGGTTGCCCGAAACCGTGCCCGAGTGGGGAAGTGATCTGCAGCAGGCCCTCACCTCCGTGCCCACGGGCATCTGGTGGACGGCGCTCTGGCCCGGCCTGGCCATGTTTGTGCTTGTGCTGGGCCTGTCCTTTTTGGGGGAGGGGCTGGAGCAATGGCTGTCATCGTCCCCTCAACAATCCAGCTAAACCATGGCCAACGGGATTCCTCTGGAGTTGAGCCTGCCCGCCTCCTTTTTTTTGGAGCGGGAAGGCGGCATCGATCGCCTGCTCACCTTTTCCGACTGGGACTCCCCCGCCGCCGAGGAAGACATCCGAGCCGCCATTGAGCTGATGGTGCCCGTCGGCTGCGCCGCCGAGCTGATCCGCCTGGGCGGTTCCGGGGATGGGGCCTACCTCCTTCCCGACCTGCTGACGGGGGTGGACGCTTGCTTTTCCCCGGGGGTCTCCGACCAGACGGCCTTTGAGACGGAGCTGGCCGAGCGCTACGGCATTCCCTCCTACCTGTGCGACGCGTCCGTGGACGCCAGCCAGCTGCGACTTGTCGAGGGCCTGCACACGTTCACGCCCCAATGGTTGGGGTCGTTCAACGGGGGCAACACCATCACCCTGGATGCCTGGGTGGGCTCCAGCGCCCACGCCGAAGCGGGCTCCCTGCTGTTGCAAATGGATATCGAAGGTGCGGAGTACAACGCCTTGCTGGCCTGTTCCGACACCCTGCTGAGCCGCTTCCGCATGGCCGTGATCGAATTTCACATGCTGCCTGCCCTGGCGAGTGCCCGCTTTTTGCACATGAAGTTCTTGCCGGTGCTGCGCAAGCTGCATCTTCACTTCGACGCGGTGCATGCCCATGCCAACAATTGCTGCGGCACGGTGGAGCTGGCCGGCTGGGAGGTGCCCCAAGTGATTGAACTCACCTTTCTGCGCAAGGCCGACAACCCTGAGCCGAGGAGACGGCGCATCCCCCATCCCCTGGACGTGGTGAACGTGCCGTCGCTGCCCCCCTTGCCGCTTGGACCTCCATGGCGCGAGGCGGACGAGACAGCTTCCTAGAATCAAGATCCCTCACGCCCCCGTCCGATGCCCTGGTGGATGGATCTGGTGTTGCTGTTGGTGGGTTGTGTGCTCTGGATCGTGGGCGACAACCACGGCGACGACGCCATTGGCCTGCTGGAAAAGATCCTCGCCGTCGCCGCCGTGATGGTGGTGCTGCTGGGGGGCCGCTGGTTGCCCCTTGAGCTGGCCGTTCTGGGCCTGGCCCTTTGGCTGCCCAGCGCCTCGCGCTTTGAGCAGGGGCCGAGGGGTTAGCAACGCAGCCGCACATCCCGCGGCAAGGGATCCAGGATCGCCCCCTCCGCGTCCAGCGCGGGAAAGGGCCGGCCTTGCTCCCGGCACCAGCGGGCCACCTCCGGATAGGCCCAATGAAAGAGAAGCTCTCCATACCGCTCCGGCGGCACACCCTCTCCCCGCTCGGGCACCAGGCCAGCCACCTGGCGCTGCCGCAGGGCCTCGAACAACAACGTGGCCGCCGCCACCGAGACGTTCAACGACTGCACCATCCCGCGCATCGGAATGAACACCGCCTGATCCACCAAGGCGGCCACCTCCTCGCTGAGGCCCCATTTCTCGGCTCCCAACACAAAAGCGGTGGGCCCCGTGAAATCACAGAGGCGGTAATCGAGGGCCTCCACCCCCAGGTGGGTGCCATAGAGCCGAAAGCCCTGGTGTTTCAGGGCCGTCAACGCCAGGACTCCATCGCCATGCACCCGCAGCGGCACCCACTTCTGGCTGCCCTGGGCGGTGCTGTTGAAGGTGGGCAAGCGCCCCTCCCGACAAATGGCATGGGCCTCCAACACCCCCACGGCGTCGCAACTGCGCAGGATGGCGGAGAGGTTGTGGGGCTTCTCCACCCGCTCCAGCAGCACCGTGAGATCCCCCATGCGCCGATCCAACACGGCTTTCAAACGGGCAAAACGGCGGGGCAACAGGGGCATGGGACGCGCGTCTGAGGAGCCATCACCCCCCGATCTTGCCCGCTCACCCGTGCCAGCCACCTTTGACCAGCGGGTGTACGCCATGGTGGGCAGGATCCCCGAAGGTCAGCTCGCCACCTACGGGCAAATCGCCGAGCTGATCGGCGCCTGGGGACGCGCCAGGCAAGTGGGCTGGGCGTTGCGCCGTCTTTCCTTGCCCTCCTCGGTGCCCTGGCACCGGGTGGTGAATGCCCGCGGGCGGATCAGTTTGAGCCTGGCCCGCGAGGGAACCGACTGGATGCAGGCGGAACTGCTGCGGGCCGAGGGCATTCCCGTGGATGGCCAGGGGCGACTTCCCTTGGCGCCCCATCACTGGCGAGGGCCTGACGACGGGGGATGACTTCACTCCCGGGGCGTGGGCGCAACCCATTCTCAGCACGTGGACGATAATTTTTCGCGAATCCATGTTAAGGTTTCAGGTTTTCGGATTTCCGTCCGTTCGGATCAGGTGAACTGCTGTATAAGTGTTTACGGAGTCTCTCATTTCTTCCCATGCGTTCCCGCACCCAGCTCCTGCTCCTTGAAAGCCTTCGTCGCCGCCGCAAAGGGCTGAGCAAAGGTTTCACCCTCATCGAACTGATGGTGGTGGTCGCCATCGTCGGCATCCTCGCCGCGGTTGCCATCCCCAGGTACCTCGGCGCCCGTGACGCCGCCGCCGCGGGGGCCAAGATCGGCGAAAAAGTGGGCTTCGCCAAAGAGTGCGCCACATTTGTGGTGTCCCAGGTTGGCGCTGTGCCAACCAGCACGGGCGACACCTGCAACTCTGGAGGCGGCTCCTACGTCGCCACCTGGGCCAACTCCGCCTCCAACCTGAAGTGTCTCACCGTCACCAACGGTTCAGGCACACGGGCCACGATCACGGTGGACAGCGTCGGTGCCATGACCTGTTCGTTCGGCTGATCTTCACTTGAGCGGCTCAATCTTGAGCCCCAAAAAAAGGGTGGCCAGTGGCCACCTTTTTTTGTGCGGCGCGCGGGTGTCTTCAAGGGCACTGGGCCCCCGCCTCCAGCACCGCCACGAACAGCTCGGTCACCTTGGTGGCGAGATCGGCCCCGTCAAAGAGCGGGCTGGCCAGCGCCTCCCGTTGGCGCCGCACTTTGCCCTCACGCAGAGCGGGCAGGTTGGCGCACAGATTGGCGACAACGGCGGTGATGGCCCGGGAATCATCGCCGATCCACTCGCCGCGGCCCAGACCCCTCACCAGCCCACTGCTCATGCGGGAGGCCATGCGGCTCCCCCGGATCGGCACCAGGGGCACCCCCATGCCCAGGGCCTCAAAGCCAGTGGTGGCGCTGCTCCAGGGGGTGGTGTCGAGGGCGACGTCGAGAAGGTTGTAGTGATCCACATGGTTGTGCCAACCCGCCACCGGAGCCAGGAAAGTGAGACGGCCCGGCGCCACGCCTCGGGCGGCGAGGCGATCCTGCAGGCGCTGCCGCACGTCAGGATCCTGCAAGCCTTTGTCTTTGAGCACCAGCAGGGCCTCCGGCACCCCCAGCAGCACCTCCGCCCAGATCGCGAGGGTGGCGTCGGAGATCTTGCCCATCTGGCCAAAGCAGCCGAGCACCGGGCGCTCGGTTTGCATCAGGGGGGTGGCCTCAGGAAACTCCAGGTGGCCTGGAAAGGCCAGCCAGGGCCGGGGCAGCCGCCAGAGACGCTCGGAGAACTGCTCCTGAAGTTCCGGGGCGGCCGTTTCCTCATCGCCGATGAAGGCATCGATCGTGGCCAGGCCCGTGGTGGCGTGATAACCGATGTAGTGGGCCTGCACCGGGGCGCAGCGCTCCGCTAAAAGGTGAATGCCCGTGCCACCGGTGTAGCCCGAGGTGTCGACAATCAGGTCGTAGTCGCGCTCCCGCATCAGGGCTCTGGCCTGGGTGTCCGGCAGGCCCTCCAAGCTATGGAAGCCTTCGGCCATGGCGATCAGCGCCTCGCTGTAGCTCTCATAACGCCGTTTCATCGACAGGAGCTCCAGCTGACAACGGGCGGGATCGTGATGCCGCAGGAGCGAATCGAGAAACCAGCCCACCACGTGGGAGCCGATATCGGCGGAGAGGAGGCCCACCCGCAACGGACGCCCCGAGGCGCGAGGGGTGGCCGGGATGGGGGGCGCCTGGGGCGCCGCCTCCCGGTCCTGGGCGCTCCAGAAGCGGCGCGCGGTGGCCAACACCTCCGCTGGAGTGGCCACGTCGCTGATGGAGGTGGTGAACATCCACTGACAGAAGGCCCCCAGGGAATCGGGATCTTCCTCCAGCACCTCCTGGAAGATGGCCAGGGCAGCCGCACTGTCCCCCATGCAGCGCAGGGAGGTGGCCAGCACGAGGCGGCAGTCGGTGTGGTTGGGGTTGTGGGTGAGGGCCTCCCGCGACACCCGGGCAGCCTCCTCATACATGCCCTGATCATTGAGGGCCAGAGCCAGGGAGGTGGAGGCTTTGGCCAAGGCCGGCTCGATGGAGAGGGCCTGGCGAAAAAGGATCATCGCTTGCTCATGTTGCACCAGGCGCACGAGGGCGATGCCGTTAACGCACAACACCTCCGCGCTGTCGGGGGCCACGGCGAGGGCGTTCATCAACCAAGGCATGGCCTCCTCCATGGTGCCGCGATCGCCCAGCAACCGGCCGATGGCCAGCAACGTGGGCACGTGGTTGGGGTCGAGGGCCAGGGCCTGGCGGTAGGCCTCAAGGGCCTGCTCATGCCGCCCCGCCTGTTGCTCCGCTGAGGCGAGCAGGCGCCAGCCCTTGACGTCCTCCGAATCCGCGTCAATCCGCGCCCGCAAGGCCTCCACGGCCCGATCCAAGTGGGAGATCCCCTCCTCCAGCCGTCCGAGGCGCATCTGAAAACGGGCCTGCTGCAAGTGGGCCTCCCCGTCTTCTGGATAGTGAACCAACAGCTCCCGCCCGTAGGCCTCCGCCCGCTCTTGCTCCCCCGCTTCCAGCGCGTCCACCTGAAGGTTGAGCAGAAGTCGCTGGGAGAGGGGCTGGCCAGAGGCCTCCTCCAGCAGGCGGGCTTGCTCAAACCAAAGGCGCCGCTGGGTCCGATCTCCCCGCTCCCCGCACAGCACCCCCAAGGCGATGCAGGCCAAAGGGAACCGGCTCCCTTCAGCCACCAACGCTCTCAGCCGAGCTTCCGCCTCACGCTTGGAGCCACTTTCGGCCAGGCGAACGGCTTCCTCACAGCGCCGCGAGGGATCAGACGCGTGCGTCACGGCGGGATTAGAGGTGAACGATCCGGTCGTAAAACACAAGAACGTCTCCGTCGTAGATCGTGACAGTCTGGCTGCCGTTGGTCAGATAGCAACGGGTGCGGCTGCAGGGTTTGTTGTTGTTCTGATCAAATTGCAGTTTATTTTTCTTGAAGTCGTCATACCGGCCCTTAAGAAACACCACATCTATGTTTTCGATGGACGCGGGACCTTCACAGCCATCACCTTTCTTCCCGCAGCGATTCACGGTGAAGGTGCCAGTGGCCGGGAGGTTGTATTCCTTGATGGAGTTTCGGCGCAGCAAACCATCGACTGTCGTGATGGGTTGGCATCCTTTCGGTGGCTCCGCATTGTTGGTATCGCTATTCAGGGTGGTGACGCAGTTGGGATCGCCGAGGATGTCGATACCGGGATTGCGGTTGGCGCGGATCTGGGTGTGATACCCCTGAAAGGTATCGGGCGGGGGGTAGGTTTGACCCTGACGACGGCTAAGGGAAAGGCTGAGTCGAGCGTTTCGATCTCGCCCAGAGGTGATGTCGTAAAGCACCACCTGAAAGGGGTTGTCCTGGGCTAACTGATCAGTGATCACCATTTCCTGATAGTTCGTGAAACTCAACTTTCCATCGGAGCCACCGCGCGAGACCACCAAATTGCCCTCTTCAGCGGCGGCTTGCAGATCGGCCGCCGTGGTGGTGGCTGGAGGGGTGTCTCGAAGGGGGGGGCCGCAGCGCACCAGCACATTGTGGCCGCGCCACCCTCCCGTGCCTGGATTGGAGCGCACGCCATAAATCACCGTCCAGAGTGGTTTGGTGGGATCGTCCATTGTATCCGGGGGCCCTTCCAGCACCAGGAGGTTGGTGGGAGCCACACCCCCATTGCATGTTGACGGGTAAGTGATGGAACTGGGGAGGTCGGTTCGAATCCAGGAGGCGTTGTGGGCCTCATCACTGATGAAATTCAGGGTGCGGCCCCAGCTGTCGCGAAGGTTCTGACTCACCTCGGCGTTTTCCCCCAACCGGAGTTCGGCCAGCAAGGCAAGGGCGGCCAAGGAACCCACCACCACCACCGAGAGGCTGGCGCCAATCACCAGCTCAATCAGGGTGAAGGCTCCCGAGCGACGCCGGGGGCGGTGGCGCCGGAGGGACACTTGGACGGGACGGGGAAGGGGGCTCATCTCATTCCTCAATCGCAAATTGGCAAGCGGCCTCAACGGAAGAGGCAACACCCAGATGAATGGTCGCCAGGGGGGCCCGCACATCCACGCACCAAAAAGCGTTAGGCACGTCGGTGGAACCCAGCCTCACCATGGCTCCCTTGCCCAGGGTGCCCCCTGGGTTGAAGATCAGGGGAAAGCCAACGGTGGTGGCGGTGAGGTTGCGGCTTCCGGACAGGGCGCGCAGATTGATCGAGGGAGGGAGGACACTCTCGAGACAAGCATTGTCTGGAAAGCTTTTGCTGGTGGTGGGGGCAAAGATGGGAAGCGTTGAATCCGTCAAGTCGATTTGGCATCGGCTGTTTTCGGCGTAGGCCACACTTCGGGCCACCTGCAAATAGCCGGAGAGTTCCACGGCGGCACTGCGCACCTTGCGCTGTTCGGTGAACATCATCACCGATCGTAATCCGATGGAAGCGAGAAACATGAACAAGAAACTGGCAATCGCGATCTCCACAAGGGTGAACGCCTTCGCTCGCCCGCGGGGTGAAGACATAGCGGTGAAAACATGGGTCATGAGCTCAACACCCGTACTGGGCCTCCACCTGAACATCCGCTACGCGACGGAAAGACAGATCTGGCACATCGGCACCAGGGGCCTTCTCAAGCACATAGTTCAAACGAATCGTGAAGGTCCTGCCGTCAGGATTGGCAGGGTCAAAATTCGTGGGCACCAAAACTTCGCGTTTCAACACATATCCTGGAACCTGCTTGAATTCAGGTTTGGCCCCTGCGCCTGACGCCGTCAAATCAACGGTGTAGGGAGCCAGATGAGTTTGCGGACCAAAATGAGCTTTGTATTTGTCGAGGTCGGAAGTGAACTGGAACTCTAAATTGCCACCAATCCAACAGAAATCGCCAGCTTCATAAGTTGTGGATCCGCGGTTGCTCAATGGGTTAGCAAGAGTTGTCGTAAGCTTTTTATCGAGAATCTTGCCGGAATAGGGACCACTTTGGACTTTCCATTGGCCAGCGAACTGACGGAAAGTGTTGACATCTTTAATCACCAGGGCTTCCAGCACATCGATGTCACGGGCTCGGCGCATCTGTTCACGATGGAGATTCCAAAGCGGCACCACGCAAGCCATAGCGGTCATGGCGACGCCTGTGGCCAGCACGGCCTCCATCAGCACGGAAGCGGGAGGCCTCTGGCGTTGGCGGTGGCGGTGGCGGGCAAGCTTGAGAGTCATGGCTCAGTACACGCTCCTGATGCGCAGCATCGTTGGATAAACAGGAAAGCGAGAATCAACGGTGAACATCCCATTCTTGACATATCCTCCGGGAAGAATGGCCGCCAGGGCATCAGGATTTCCATACAAAGGCAAGATAAAATTCATCTTGCCGCTGAAGTTGATATCGAGATTGCACACCCACCAGGACGATAAGATCCCGGAAGGGGAAGGGGCGGCTTCGGTGGGGAGGCCATAGGTGAGATCACCGTCTGGCAGCCAAAGAAAGGCTCCGGCAAGGCTGGTGCTATTCGACCCAACGAAATTGGCCCGAATATAAAATTGCTGACGCGGTGCGGTTGCAGAAGTTGTGCACTGGCCAACAGGATTAGGATTCCGGCCAAAGATGCGCAGCCGATTCCAGTTCAGCCGGCTGCTCACATTGGTGTGATCAAACGCACCGAAAACACCATCAACCGTATGCTTGTGGTTAATAGAGACATAACTTTTATCAGGGTTGATGCCACTGCCTACATCGCCGAGAATGATCAGGTTGACCGGCCTGAGATTGGTATTGACATCAAGAGTGATTGGTAGAGGATTAGGAACAGTGAGATCTGTTTGAATCGTGTCGATCCAACAATCAATCTCACCTGGACGGTTGGCGTCGATGTCTTCAGACTTCTTGCATCCCGTCTCAAGGGAGGTCAAGGAAGGGGGAGTGGAGGTAAAGGGATAATTGGGTTTGCTTTGAGTGATCACCGCACGGGTGACACCTTTCGGTAGTGATACCTTGGCATTGGTGGTGTTTGCGCTAAAAGGAAATTCCGGTAAATCGTTATTGGCATACGTCCCCGTGGGAAGGGTCGTCACCTTGTCGGACGGCGGCGGGTTGCAAGCGCTTGCGGTGGGGCAAAGCGGACGCAACTTGCCAAAGGTGTCACTCAACCCCACCGGGTCTTTGTCCGTTCCGAAGTTCGCGTACACCTGGCTGACGAGTTTATTGAGACCACTGTTTCCGGTCGACTCGATCCGAAGGGCGATCGGATAGCCAGGTCGACGCGCCAACAGCCAAGAGTCGTCGAGAGTCGCCATCGGCGAGCTCTCGACATCCACAGTGCGGGCGAGGGTGTAGCTGGCCACCTCTCGACCATTGCGCCACACCGTGCCTCGCACGGAAATTCGCGCGGTGCCCCCGGTGAGGGAATTGAAGTACTGGGTGCAGCTCAGCGTCTTGGCGTCGTTGGCGTCGAACACCTTCGTCGGCCCTTCATAGTTCGTTACCTCATAGCGCGACTCGGTTTGGCTCGACCCAGTGGTGCTGGTGCCCACCGTGCCTTTCATCAACTTGCTCAGGACAGAGGATGACGGGGGCAGCTGACCGCCCGGCCCCTGTTCGGTAATCCGACAGGCCTTCAAGTGACTTGCCACCGTCGTGGGCGACATGGCGGTGAGTTTTGACCACCCCCCGGTCAATGAGGAGCCCAGCAAGTAGCTGATGTAGGGGTCTCCGGATAACTTGTTTTTCGGGTCAGGAGACCCTTTGCCGTAAGGGTTGAGAGCGCTGAGCACCCGGTTCATGCCGCTTTCCGCCGCCTGCCTCGCCGCCTGGGCCTCCGATTGCTTGATCGACGCCGTGTAGCTGTTCATGGAGCGGTTCGCCAGGGTGACGGCTCCCAAGAGCAGCAAGATCACGACTGGAAGCACCAGGGGCATGGCGAAGCCAGGCACCCCTTGGTGCCTGGCCCAGCCCCTCTGAAGCAACTCGTGGTAGCGGCGCTTTTGTCCCACAGTCTTCGCGGATCCTTCCATTTGTCACCATAAACACAACCCACCCCCCCAACCGACATTTTTATAGTGGGGTTTTTTTGTTTTAGAATTGCTTAATTTTTAGGGTGTCATCGTTCCCGCACGCGTCTCAAGTCCCACGGAGACCAGCCCCCCACCGCGCAGGGGAATACCCTGGCGCAGCCGCAACTTCACCACTCCCGGCGCCTCCCGCTCCACCTGAAGGCCCTCCTGCTCCAAGCCATCCAGCACCACCCTGTTCTGCGCCGCGCCCCCGCTCAGCTCCCCCTCCAGCCCATAGGCCGGTCCGCAGCGCATCAACACCCGTCCACGCCAAATCGAGCTGGGGGCCTCCCCCACGCTGTAGGTGATCCCGCGGTTCTCCAACTCCATCCGCAGCACGGGTGCCCTTCCGCCCAAAGGGCACTCCGCCCCAGCCCCCGTGCCCAGGCCCCAACTCCTGGCCGCTTCCAGCTCAGCGCGCATCAGCGCCAGCACGCGCCGCTGAAACGCCCGCTCCCGGCGAAGCAAGGCCAGCCGCTCCCCATCGCTGGTGAGCGCCATCATCCCCCGGGCCACAGCGGCGACCAGCACCAAGGCCAGCGCCAGCGCCACAAGCGGCTCCACCAAGGTGAAGGAGCGGCACCGTTTCATGGGGTGGCCTCGGACTCGCATCCGCTCGGCCCCTCCCGTCCCACCCGGGTGATCCCCAAAGGCAAGCTCACCACGACGCAGCGCACCAGGGCCGTGCCCGGGCTGCGCAGCCACACCGTGCCACCATCCAGCACCAGTCCGTTGCTGGTGAAACGCACCACGTCCGGCAGGTTGTGCGTCAAGTTGAGCTCCGCGCCGCCGCCCTCCACACCCATTCCCAGGCCAGAAGCCACTCCCTCGCAGGCGGGAAGGGAGGAGGTCTGGGGTGGCCTCCAGCCCTCCGGGCCGAGCCGCAGCGCGCAGGGCTGGCCCAGACGCATCGCCGCCGCCCGGGCCTCCTCCAGCCCACCCACCACCCGCTGGCTCGCCACTCGCAGCCGCTGCCGGGCCAGGGCCTCCGTTCCATCCCGGAGGGTCCAGGCCGCCAACAGGCCCAGCACGCTCACCGCCACAAGCAGCTCGGGCAAGGTCTGAGCCGGCATCCGGCCCCCCCGACGCCGCCATCCCCGCTCACGGGCCATGGCCCCCCTCCCGGCAGAGTCCCAGGGCGGACACACTGAGCAGCCGTTCCCGTCGCAGGCCGCCCGCCTCCCAGCGCACATGCAACACGCCCGAAGGGCTGGGTGGCAGGGTGAGGATCGCTCCCGGTGTCGCGGGCAGCTCCCGCAGCTGGCTTTCCAACCGCTCCGCCACCTCGGGGCAAGCACCCGTGGTCGTCAGGTTGGTGGCCCAGGCCCTGGCCTTCCCCTCACTGGCCAGGAGCAGGGCCTCCAGGTTGTGGAGTCGTTCCTCCCGTTGGGCCAAATCCCCGCTGGCGCGCAGGGCCTCGCCCCACAACCGGGCCGCCGCCGATGTGCCCAGCATCAGCACCAGGGCCGCCATCACCACTTCCATCAGGTTCATGGCAGGGCTCCAACAAGGGCGCGCGACCGCGGATCCACCGCCTGGGGAGGCACCCCCACCAGCCGCGTCCCGAAACGGCCCCGGCGGGCCGAGCGTCCCGGCCCCCGCTCCAGCTCCAGCTCCAGCTCCGCGCTCAGGCCGTCGGCCCCCGGCCGCCAAGCCAACAACCGCACGGGCACCGCCAGCACCTCCGCCGAACGCAGGGCCGCCAGCTCATCAGGGGTGGCGCAGGCCCCCCCCTCAACGTCCCAACGCGCCATCGGCAGCACGAGCAGACAGTGGTGCGGCCCGTTGAGGGCGGCCAGCCGCTGGTGGGCGGCGGACGCCAACAGATCCTCCTCCCGCCGCAGGCGCTCCAACGCGCCCATCTGCATCCTCTCCCGCATCACCAGGGCGTGCACGGAGAGGCTCAACGGCAGGAGCAAGGCCGCGGCACCCACCGCCAGGGGCATCACGTGGGCGGGGGCCCCGAGCCGGGGGAGGCGAGGGCGCGGGGGGCGAAAGACCATGGGACAACGTCGGGGCCCCAAGCGTTCCCGCCACCCGACATGGTGTCCCCGCTGGGGCAAGACCCGAGCCCAGTCGAGGAGCCCGTTTGAACCGCTCTACTGATTGAGTTTCAACACGGCCATGAAGGCCTCCTGGGGCACCTCCACCTTGCCCATGGCCTTCATGCGCTTCTTGCCCTTGGCCTGCTTTTGCAACAATTTCTTCTTGCGACTGATGTCGCCTCCATAGCACTTGGCCAGCACATCTTTGCGCATGGCGCTGATGCTCTCACTAGCGATCACTCGGCTGCCAATGGCGGCCTGAATGGGTATTTTGAACTGCTGGCGCGGGATCAACTCCTTGAGTTTTTCCACCAAGCTCTTGCCCACATTGTAAGCTTTGTCTCGATGCACAATCGTGGTGAGCGGATCGGCTTTTTCGCCATTGATCAACACATCCAGCCGCACCAGCTCATTTTTTCGATAGCCAATTAGGTGATACTCCATGGAGGCATAACCCTTGGTGCGACTTTTCATCTGATCAAAAAAGTCTGTCACCACCTCCGCCAGGGGCACCTCGTAGTGCAGGGTGAGGCGATCGGTGGTGATGTATTTCATGTCGATGAATTCACCACGCCTGTCCTGGCAGAGCTCCATCAGTGTGCCGTTGTAGGTGTTGGGGGTGTAAATCTCCAACTTCACGTAGGGCTCCTCGATGGATTCTCTCTTCTGAGGATCGGGAAGCGTGGCGGGGTTGTCCACCATCACCGTGCCGCCATCCATCATGTTCACCTTGTACACCACGGACGGGGCGGTGACGATCAGATCGAGGTCGTACTCCCGCTCCAGCCGCTCCTGCACGATCTCCATGTGCAGCAACCCGAGGAAGCCGCAACGGAAGCCAAAGCCCATGGCGCTGCTCGTTTCCGGCTCGAACTGCAGGGCGGCGTCGGAGAGCCGCAGCTTGTCGAGAGCCTCCCGCAGGTCGGGATATTGGTCGGCGTCCGTGGGGAAGAGGCCGCAAAACACCATTGGTTTGGCCTCGGTGTACCCCGGCAGCGGTTCACTGGCCGGGGCCGCCAGCAGGGTGATCGTGTCGCCCACCCGCGCGTCGGCCACCGCCTTGATCGAGGCCGCCAAATAGCCCACCTCTCCGGCGTGAAGGCTCTCCACCTGGCGTTGATCTGGCGCCATCACCCCCACCTCGTCCAGCTCGTAGCTCTTGCCGCTGGCCATGAGCAACACCTTGTCTTTGCGTCGGATCGTGCCGCTCATCACCCGGAAATACACGATCACCCCCCGGTAGGGGTCGTAATAGGAATCGAAGATCAGGGCCCGCAGCGGCTCTTCCACCCGATCCGGGGGCGGTGGCACCCGCTCCACCACGGCCTGCAGAATCTCCGGCACCCCCAGGCCCGTCTTGGCGGAGCAGGGGATGGCTCCAGAGCAATCGAGGCCGATGATCGCCTCAATTTCCTCTCGGATCCGCTCTGGATCGGCCCCCGGGAGGTCGATCTTGTTGAGCACCGGGATGATTTCCAGATTGTTTTCCAGGGCCAAATACACATTGGCCAAGGTTTGGGCCTCCACCCCCTGGCTGGCGTCCACCACCAGCAAAGCACCCTCGCAGGCCTGGAGGGAGCGGCTCACCTCGTAGGAGAAATCCACATGGCCGGGGGTGTCGATGAGATTGAGGATGTATCGCTGGCCATCGGCGGCGGTGTACTCCATCCGCGCCGCCTGGAGCTTGATCGTGATCCCCCGCTCCCGCTCCAACTCCATGTTGTCGAGAAACTGCTCCTGCATATCGCGCTCCGCCACCGTGCCGGTGTCCTGGAGCAAGCGGTCGGCCAAGGTGGATTTGCCATGGTCGATGTGGGCAATGATGCAGAAATTGCGGATCCGGGAAACGGGAACGTCGGTCATGCGCGGGGGCTGTCGCGGGCGGGGTCCCGAGTCGCGGGCGGTGTCCCGATGGGAAGCGGGGATCGCGAGGGATCGTGGTGGGGAGATCCTAGGGATGCGCTCCCGAGGGTGCTCGCGGCCCGCGCCGGCTCATGCCGCTGGTCTTCAAGGTGGCGCCGGCCCGTGCTCTCGGCCTGGCGGCCGGGAGGGTTGGTCGTGAATCTCACCACCGCCCCAGGCCCTGGGCTCGGCCCTTCTGCCTAAGCTCCGTACAACACGTTTCCCCCTTGATGAGCACCGACACCGCCGCCCCTCAACAGGCCTCCCCCGAACAGGCCTCCCCAGAGGCCACCGATCCCCGGGCCCTCACGATCGACAATGTGGAGCGGGTGCTGGATGAACTCCGCCCCTACCTCATGGCCGATGGGGGCAACGTGGAGATCGTGGAACTCGATGGCCCCGTGGTGAAGGTGCGCCTGCAGGGCGCCTGCGGCTCCTGCCCCAGTTCCACCATGACGCTCAAGATGGGCATCGAGCGCAAACTGCGGGAATCCATCCCAGAAGTCACCGAGGTGGTGCAGGTGCTTTGAGGGCCGCCCCCTAGGCTGCCGTCCAGCATTCCCCCCCTGGCTGTGCTGGATCAGCGCCTGCTGCGCGACAACCCCGAGCTGATGTCCGAGCAACTCGCTCGCCGCGGCCTGGAGGTCGACCTCACCGGGCTCCAGGCCATCGCCCTTCAGGAACGGGATCTGGAGGAACAACGGGGCGGCCTGCAGGCCGAGGGCAATCGGATCGGCCGGGACGTGGGTCAGCTCATGCGCGAGGGCATCCGCGCGGACGATCCCCGCGTGGTGGCCCTGCGGGAGCAGGGCAATCGGGTCAAACAGCAGGTGGCCGGGCTCGAGGAAGAAGAGCGGGCTCTCGAGCGACGCTTGCGCGACCAGCTCCTCTCCCTGCCCAATCTCCCCTCCCCCCACGCTCCGGAGGGGGCCAGCGAAGCCGACAACCTGGAGGTGAAGCGCTGGGGTGAGCCCCGCCGCCCCGTCACAGGCGAAACCCTCGAGGAACACTGGCGGATCGCTGAACGGCTGGGCCTGATCGAAACCGAGCGTTCCGTGCGCATCGCCCAGAGCCGCTTCGTCACCCTGATGGGGGAAGCGGCCCGGCTGGAGCGGGCCCTGATCAACTTCATGCTCGATCTCCACACCAGCCGGGGCTACCGGGAGGTGCTGCCCCCGGTGCTGGTGAATTCCGACAGCCTCACGGGCTCGGGCCAGCTACCGAAGTTCGCGGAGGAAAGCTTCCGCTGCGCCGACGACGACCTCTGGCTCACCCCCACCGCGGAGGTGCCCCTCACCTCCCTCCATCGCGAGGAGGTGCTAGAGGCCAGCCAGCTGCCTGTGCGCTACGTGGCCTACACCCCTTGCTTCCGCCGGGAGGCCGGCTCCTACGGCCGCGACACCCGTGGACTGATCCGCCTGCATCAGTTCAACAAAGTGGAGCTCTACTGGTTTTGCCACCCCGACGCCTCCGACGCCGCCCACGAGCAACTCACCACCGACGCGGAGGCCGTGCTGGAGGCCCTGGAGCTGCCCTACCGCCGCATTGAGCTCTGCACCGGGGATCTGGGCTTCTCCGCCGCCCGCACCTACGACCTGGAGGTGTGGCTCGCCGGGGCTGGCGCCTATCGGGAGATCTCCAGCTGCAGCACCTGCGGCGATTTCCAGGCCCGCCGCAGCTCCATCCGCGTGAAAGACAAAGGAAAAGGCACCCGCCTGGTCCACACCCTCAACGGCAGCGGCCTGGCGGTGGGTCGCACCATGGCGGCCTTGCTGGAGGCGGGGCAGCAAAGCGATGGCACCGTGCGGTTGCCAAAGGCCCTGGTGCCCTACTTCGGTCACGACACCCTGGGAGACCCGCCCGGCTGAACCCCTCGGGCTGAGCGGTTGTGCCCCCAGAATGAGCGTTCATCCACACCCCCCTTTTGAATGGGAGTCCTCACCGCCCTGGCCATCCTGGCCGGCCTGATCGTGGTCCACGAGGCGGGCCACTTCTTCGCCGCCGTCTGGCAGGGCATCCGGGTCAGCGGCTTCTCCGTGGGGTTTGGCCCGGCCCTGCTGCAGCGCCAGCGCCGGGGGGTGCAATTCGCCCTGCGGGCCATCCCCCTGGGGGGCTACGTCTCCTTCCCGGATGACGACGACTCCAGCCCCTTCCCGCCGGATGATCCGAATCTGCTGCGCAACCGCCCCCTCCCCCAGCGAGCCCTGGTGATCGCCGCTGGCGTGCTGGCCAACCTTCTGTTGGCCTTTCTGGTGCTCCTGGCCCAGGGGTACCTGTTGGGCATCCCCGCCGGGTTCAGCACCTCCCCTGGAGTGCTGGTGTCCGGGGTGCAACCGGGCCAGCCCGCCGCTTTGGCGGGCCTGAAAACGGGCGATCGCATCCTGGCCCTGGACAACACGGCCGTGCGGGGCGGCCAGGAGGCCGTGGCCGCCTTCGTGCGGGAGATCAAAGCCTCCCCCCGACGCCCCCTCCAACTGCGGGCCGAACGGGGAGGACGCACCGTCAACCTCACCCTCACCCCGGCGGATCAAGGCGGAATCGGCCGCATTGGCGCCCAACTGCAACCCTTCGGCACGGAAGCCTTCCGCGCCCCGAAGGGCCCCTTGGAGCCGATCCGTCAGGCCAGCCACGACTTCCTGGTGCTCACCCGTCGCACCGTGGAAGGCTTCACCACCCTCTTCACCCACTTCGGTGAAACCGCCTCCCAGGTGTCCGGCCCGGTGAAGATCGTGGAGATGGGCGCCTCCCTTGCCAACCAAGGGGGAAGCAGCCTGTTTCTCTTCGCCGCCTTGATCTCCATCAACCTGGCTGTGCTCAACGCCCTCCCCTTCCCCCTGCTCGATGGCGGCCAGTTTGCGCTGCTGTTGGTGGAGGGGCTCCGGGGGCGGCCCCTGCCTGAGCGTTTCCACAACGCCTTCACCCAGTCGGGATTCGTGCTGCTGCTGGGGCTGAGTTTGGTGCTGATCGTCAAAGACACCTCCCAGTTGCCCATGGTGCAGCAGCTCTTCGGCCGTTAGGGATGCCCCGCTTCCCCAGCGCCCGACAGCGGGCGCCGCTGCTGCTCGAGCGCCTCGGCGAGCTTTATCCCGAGGCCACCTGCTCCCTCCACTGGCGCACCCCCTATGAGCTGCTGGTGGCCACCATGCTCTCGGCCCAGTGCACCGATGAACGGGTGAACAAGGTGACCCCGGCTCTCTTCGAGCGCTTTCCCGACGCCGCCGCCGCGGCCGCCGTGGAGCCGGAGGAGGTGGAGCCCTACGTCCGCTCGACCGGTTTTTTTCACAACAAGGCCAAATCCATCGTGGGGTCATCCCGCCTGCTGATGGAGCGCCATGGGGGGGAAGTGCCGGCGTCCATGGAGGAGCTGCTGGAGCTGCCAGGGGTGGCGCGCAAAACCGCCAATGTGGTGCTGGCCCATGCCTTCGGCATCAACGCCGGCGTGACTGTGGACACCCATGTGCGGCGCCTCTCCCAGCGACTGGGCCTGACACGCCAGAGCGATCCCCGCCGCATCGAGCCGGATCTGATGAAGCTGGTGCCGCGGCCGGAGTGGGAAAACCTCTCGATTCGGCTGATTTTTCATGGGCGGGCTGTGTGCACGGCCCGCAAGCCCGCCTGCGGCGCCTGCCCAATCGGCGATCTCTGTCCCAGTCGGATCAAAGGGTAAGCTGAGGACGAGTTCCGATTTGTTTCCACTGGCCGCATGGCGAAGAAGTCGATGATCGCGCGCGATGTGAAGCGCAAAAAGATGGTGGACCGCTTCGCCTCCAAGCGTGCCGCCCTCAAGGCGTCCATGGAGGCCGCGGCCGATCCGATGGAGCGCTTGGAGATTCACCGGAAGCTGCAGGCCCTGCCCCGCAACAGCGCCCCGAGCCGTCTGCGCAATCGCTGCTGGGCCACGGGCAAGCCCCGTGGGGTCTACCGCGACTTCGGTCTCTGCCGCAACCAGCTGCGGGAGCGGGCCCACAAAGGTGAGCTGCCCGGGGTGGTGAAGTCGAGCTGGTGACCGTCCAGGATCCTGGCGATCTTGGGCCCTGGTCCGCTGATCGCGGCGACAGCGCCACACCCACCCCCCGGCGCTCTCTGATGGGGTGCCGGGGGCTTTAGTATTGGACCCGCGAGGAGTGGATGCTCCAGATGTCCCGTGATGACCGGAGGGAGGGGGCGGGGGAAAACCCAGAAAAATCCCGAAACCCAGCGGCCCCTCGGGTCAAGGTGTAAGAATCCAGAAGACTCAGAAGCAATAAAGCCCAGTGCAAGGACAAACGCAGTCGATCTCCTTTGATGGCCGGGAGATCCGACTGACCAGCGGCCGTTACGCCCCCCAGGCTGGCGGCGCGGTAATGATCGAATGCGGAGATACCGCCATCTTGGTGACGGCCACCCGCTCCAATCCCCGCGAAGGCATCGATTTTCTTCCCCTGATCTGCGACTACGAGGAACGGCTCTACGCGGCCGGTCGCATCCCCGGCAGCTTCATGCGGCGGGAATCCCGCCCCCCCGAAAGGGCCACGCTGATCGCTCGCCTGATTGATCGCCCGCTCCGCCCCCTCTTCCCCGCTTGGATGCGGGACGACCTCCAGGTGGTGGCCACCTGCATGTCGCTCGATGAGCGGGTGCCCCCCGATGTGCTGGCGGTCACCGGCGCCTCCATGGCCACCCTGCTCGCCCAGATTCCCTTCCATGGCCCGATGGCGGCGGTGCGGGTGGGTCTCCTGGGCGATGATTTCGTGCTCAACCCCAGTTTCCGCGAGATCCAGCGCAGCGCCCTCGATCTGGTGGTGGCCGGCACCCCCGATGGGGTGGTGATGGTGGAAGCCGGCGCCGATCAGCTCCCCGAGCAAGACGTGATCGAGGCGATCGATTTTGGCTACGAGGCGGTGAATGAGCTGATCAAGGCGCAGCTGAGCCTCCTTCAGGAGTTGGGCCTTCAGCCAGCGGCCATCCCCGCGGCCAAAGAGGTGGATGACACCGTGCCCACCTATCTGTCGAAGCAGTGTGCCAAGGGAATTGGCGAGGTGTTGAGTCAGTTTGAGCTCAGCAAGCCCGAGCGCGACGCCAAGCTCGACGCGATCCAGGCGGACGTGACCCAGAAGATCGCCGCCCTGAAGGAAGACGACCCGGTGAAGGTGGCGGTGAGCGGCAACAGCAAAGCCCTCTCCAGCGGCTACAAGAGCCTCACCAAGAAACTCATGCGCGAGCAGATCCTCAAAGAGGGTCGCCGGGTGGATGGTCGCCAGCTGGATGAGGTGCGTCCCATTTCCGCCGCCGCTGGCGTGTTGCCCAAGCGGGTGCACGGATCCGGTCTCTTCCAGCGGGGCCTCACCCAGGTGCTCTCCACCGCCACCCTGGGCACCCCCAGTGATGCCCAGGAGATGGATGATCTCAATCCGGCGAAGGAGAAGCTTTATCTGCACCATTACAACTTCCCTCCCTATTCCGTCGCCGAAACCAGGCCGATGCGCTCTCCCGGACGGCGGGAGATCGGCCACGGCGCCTTGGCCGAGCGGGCCCTGCTGCCTGTTCTCCCCCCGAAGGACTCCTTCCCTTACGTGTTGCGGGTGGTGAGCGAGGTGCTGAGTTCCAATGGCTCCACCTCCATGGGTTCCGTGTGCGGCAGCACCCTGGCGCTCATGGATGCGGGGGTGCCCATCAAGGCCCCAGTGAGCGGAGCGGCCATGGGCCTGATCAAGGAGGGCGAGGAGGTGCGCATCCTCACCGACATCCAGGGCATCGAGGATTTCCTGGGGGACATGGACTTCAAGGTGGCGGGCACCGAGAAGGGCATCACCGCCCTGCAAATGGACATGAAGATCAGCGGATTGGCGATGACCACCATTTCCGATGCCATCAAACAGGCGCGTCCCGCCCGGCTGCACATCTTGGAAAAGATGCTGGAGGCCATCGACAAGCCCCGCGACACCCTTTCTCCCCACGCCCCGCGGCTGTTGAGCTTCCGCATTGATCCGGAGTTGATCGGCACCGTGATCGGCCCCGGGGGCCGCACGATCAAGGGCATCACGGAGCGCACCAACACCAAGATCGACATCGAGGATGGCGGCATGGTGACCATCGCCAGCCACGATGGATTGGCCGCGGAGGAAGCCCAGCGGTTGATCGAGGGGCTCACCCGTCGCGTCAGCGAGGGCGAGGTGTTCTCTGGAGCGGTGACCCGGGTGATTCCCATCGGGGCCTTCGTGGAGATCCTTCCCGGCAAGGAGGGCATGATCCACATCTCCCAGCTCTCCGAAGCGCGGGTGGAAAAGGTGGAAGACGTGGTGAACGTGGGCGACCAGGTCACCGTGCGGGTGCGGGAAATCGATAACCGCGGCCGGATCAACCTCACCCTCCGTGGCGTCCCCCAGGCCGAAACGCCGCTGCCCGTCTAGGCCCACAGCTCCGCGGCGTGGGGCGCATCCCGGGCCATCACACCGCGAAGCCTGGATCGATGGTGGCCATGGCCTCGGTGGCGCGGGCGCATAGCTCGCCATGAACCGGGCCGTGGCTGGCGATCAGGCAGCCCGCCTGAAGTCCATCGCCCGTGTTGTAGGTGAGAGGTCGGCCATCGGCGTGGCTGAAGGCGCCACCGGCGGCTCGCAGCACGGCCTCCGGGGCCGCCATGTCCCAATCCTTCGGGGCGCTCTTGCCGGAGAGGGAGATGTAGACATCCGTCTCCCCCCTCAGGATGGTGGCCACCTTGCCGCCCACGCTGCCCATCGCCCGACTGGGCCCGATCGGCAGGGCCTCCAGCAGCCGCTCCAAACGCCCGTCACGATGGCTGCGGCTGGCCACCAGCACCAGTTCGCCAGCTTGCCGCCGGTCGCTCAGCCGCGGGGGATCGCCGCCGCCCGCCGCTCTCTCACACCAAGCCAATCCCACCAATCCGGGGGAGGAAGGCAGCAGGCCAAACCAGAGCTCTTCCCTTTCCGGCAGCACGATCAGCCCGAGCACCGGGCTCTGGCCCCGCACCAAGGCCAGATGGACGGCGTATTCCCCGGTGCCCTCCAAAAAGTCGCGGGTGCCATCGAGGGGATCCAAGATCCAGAGCCACTCGCTGGCCAGCGGTTGACCGCTGGCCAAGCCCTCGCTGGCGGTCTCCTCGCTCAGCAGAAGCCATGGGGCGTTGGGGAAGGCACGGGCCAACCCCTCCAGCAGCCAGCTGTTGACCGCCAGGTCGGCCGCCGACACCGGGCCCTCCCCCCCCTCCTCCACCGTGAGGGCCGGGGGGAAGCCATGGGGGGGCACCTCTCCGCGGGCGTAGGCCCGAAGGATGGCCGAGGCCCCCCAGGCCAACGGGCGCAGTTCCGCGAGCAACCGCTCCCCCTCCACCCCCTCTGGCAAGGGCACATGGGAGGGCCAGGAAGGGCAAGCAGCCATCATGGAGTGGAAAACGGCCATTGTGCAGCAGTTTTGAGCAGCGGCAGTCCAAGGTCGGCCGAACCAGCCCCCGGCGTGCTCTACCTGGTGGGCACTCCCATCGGCAACCTGGAGGATCTCACCCCCCGGGCCCGGCGGGTGCTCATGGAAGTGGATCACCTGGCCTGTGAGGACACCCGCCGCGCGGGCCTGCTGCTGCGGGCCCTCCAGCTCAAACGACCGCTGATCAGCTTTCATCAGCACAATCAGGCCAGCCGGACTCCCCAGCTCCTGGAACGCCTCGCCGCCGGCGAATCCGTGGGCGTGATCAGCGACGCCGGTCTGCCTGGCCTCTCCGATCCGGGGGAGGAGTTGGTGGCGGCCGCCCGCCAGGCCGGGCGAGAGGTGATCTGCATCCCCGGACCCAGCGCCATCACCACCGCCTTGGTGAGCAGTGGCTTGCCCTGCGGACGGTTTTGTTTTGAGGGCTTCCTGCCGCCCAAGCCCCAGCGGCGGCGCGAGCGTCTGCGCGAGCTGGCCGGCGAGCCCCGCACCCTGGTGCTCTTCGAGGCGCCCCACCGCCTGGTGGCCCTGCTCACCGACCTGCTGGAGGTGCTGGGGGATCGGCCCCTACGGGTGGCCCGGGAATTGACCAAACGGCATGAGGAGCAAGTGGGGCCCACCGTGGGAGCCGCCCTGGCCCACTTTCGCGCCACACCGCCCCTGGGGGAATGCACCCTGGTGCTAGGGGGAGCGCCAAAGGTTGCGCCCGTCTGGGAGGAAGCCGACCTGCTGGAGGCCCTGGGCGCCTTGATGGCCGAGGGGCACAGCGCCAGGGAAGCGAGCCAGATCCTGGCGGAACGCACGGGCCAACGGCGCCGGGATCTCTATGCCCTGCTCCATCGGGGGGAGGGGTCGGGACAGAATGGGGAAGCCGCCCCTTGAGTTGCCATGCTTCTGCGACTGCGCCTGGTGCTGGGAAGTCTGGTGGGGGCGATGGTGGTGGTGCTTGCCGTGTGCCTTGGCGCCCAGAATCTGGAGGATCGGCCCTCCCTGAGGCTGGGAGTGGCCCAGAGCGCGCCCCTGCCGAGTGGCTTTCTCATGGGGATGGCGCTGGCGGCGGGGTTGATCAGCGGTGGCTGCGCCGCCGCCGTGGCGCTGGGAGGAACCGACGGGGACGGCGATGGGCCTGAGCCTTACTGAGGCTCGGGTAAGGCGTAGAGGGCGCCCTCAATCACCACACGGCTGATGCCCTGCGCCAGGAGGTAGGGAGCGGTGCGGCCCAGCAAGGCGGGATCTGGCAACTTGATCACCCGTTGGGTGCGCCCGCACTGGCGCTTGGCTTGCCGAGGATTGGTGAACAACACCAGGGCCTGCCGCTGTTGTTCCTCGCTGGGCAAGCGGCCCAGTTCCGGCATCTCCGCCAGGGGGCGGGCCTGGAGCTCCACGGTCTTGTCGACCAGAAGATAGGCGCAGGAGGGGAGGTGGGCCGGGCTCCAGGGGGCGGGAAGGGTTTCCCGCTGGTCATCCACCGTGATCGGCAAGACCGCCACGGCGTGGAAGTCGCCCATGGCCTGGTTGGCCTCGTCGTCGTCGTCGGGGCCGTCGTCGTCGGAGGTGAGCAGGTCATCGTCACTCTCTTCCTCTGCCGCGAAATCATCGGCGTCGTCGATGGCCAGCACCGTGGCGGGCCCGTCCTCCGGCTCCAGCGCAACGTCCACCTCGGCCTTGAGAGGTCCGGTGGCCCCGGCGGTCGATTCACCCGCAGTCTCTTCAACATCCGTGGGGAGTGGGGCTTCCTGTTCGGTGGCTGGGGCGAGAGGCTCGTCAGCGAAGGCCTCGGCGACCTCCCCCCCAAGTGAATCCGAGGGGGACGCGAGGGCGGGGCCATCTTGAGAGGCGGGCTCGCTGGCGATAGCCAGGGGGATCTGCTGATCGCGTCCGCCCTTCTTCTGGCGCCGCTCCAGCAGGGCCGCGTACTCCTTGGGTTGGATCTCCGCCCGCGCCAAACGGGTGACCGTGGTGGTGCTGCAGCCGTAATGCTCAGCCAGCGCCTGGGTGCTTTCCCCCTGGCGAAACCGCCGCACCAGCTCCTGTTTTTGGCTGTCAGTGAGCCGGGCTGCTGCCATCGGGCTTTTGAGGCACGGTTAACCATCCTAGGGCTTCCGTGGCTGGGGGTCGGATCCCGGAGCTGGCAAGATGGCCCTGGGCTCCCTTAGCTCAGCTGGATAGAGCAGCTGCCTTCTAAGCAGCCGGTCGCTGGTTCGAATCCAGCAGGGGGCGTTTCAGTCAGGGGCTTGATTTTTCAGCCAAGAAGCCTTGCTGCGACAGGCTTTTAGGCTGACCGGCACTGCCGAGCCCTGCTCGCCAGTGCCAGGCTGTGAGAAGGACCTTCTCACATGCCAGCGGTCCCGGAATGGGATGTTTTGCTCCGTGGCGGGGTCCTGCGGGCCCTCGGCCAGAGGGGCTGCAGAAGCGGCTGGACGGTCTCGAATTTCAGGGGACGGGCTCGCCTCCACATCACGGCCCGATCCGGCGATGGGCATCGCAAGCAGCTGCTCCTCCCCTACCCGTGGGAGTCGGACCAACTGGAAGCCATCCGCGATGGCGTGGCGGCGGTCTATGAGGCCTTCCAGCACGGAGTCCCGCTTGAGTTGGCCATCGCGGAGCTGGGTGCAGCCAAGGCTGAGGCTGATGCCAGGCGCCAGGCAGAAGCCCTGGTCAGCCAGCCCTCAAGCCTTCAGGCCAGCGCTACACCTCCCGCAACTCCCAGCCGATCGATTCCGATCGACTGGGCTGACTTGGTCCGCCGCTACCAGCAGCACAAACTCCGCAGCGGCGAAATCAAGGAAACAACCTGGGATCGTCTTTACAAGCCGCGCATGGCGGCGTTGGTCCTCAAGACAGCGGAAGGGCCACCAGCAGCCCGCGATGACACCAAGCTGCTGGAAGCACAGACTGGAACCATCATCGAAATAATCGCAGCAACTGCAGCATCCGCAAAGACGCCAAGACATCGCGGCCGCTGCCTCAGGGGCCCAGGCCTGCCCAGGTGGGCTGATCACAACACAACAGGGATGATCCAAAAAAGTTCAGCGAACGAGCGGCACGATCGCGCTGATGCTCCAAGATCTGACTGATCCAAAGCGAATTCTTGATCGAGGGCTTGTATGGGGGGCCTCAAAGATCGGGCGGCATGAAGAGCCTCTCCCCCAACGCAAAATCGGTCCCGCAGGCCTGGTACAACAAGGCAAGGTGTGGCGGCCCTGCGGCATCAGGATGGGGAACCGCCAGGCGTCCAGGGGCGTCTGGCGGCTCAGTGTGGCTGGGATCACCGCTTGGTTGATGATTCCATCCATCGCGCGGCGGACTGACGGCGATGATTATGCGTCATCATATCTAATCATGTATTCTTCTTCCACGCCAAGGCGAATGACCATATCGCTTCGAGGATAGGCACAGCAACGCAAGATATAACCATCTTTCACCGCTTCGTCACACAGCCCATTGGGATTTTCGTCATCGCTGTATTGGAAATATGTACCGCTGATCACCAGTGCGGCACAAGAAGTGCACGTCCCACGCCTGCACACAACACCCATTTCAATTTCTGGATTCTCCGACATTGCGGTCCACCAGATGTATGAATCTTCGGGAACGGCCATCGAGCGGCCATTGGTCTCTGGCCGCACAACATCGTCTTGGATCGTGACTCGGTGTAGCGTGGTGAAAGGTCTACTCCAATGACGCTGTAAAGAGGTTGCCTGGAGGTGGGTCAGAGCAATACAAGTTTCTTTACTTTGATCCCATGAAACTCCTCCGAATCCTGCGCCATGAACGAGCCCGCTGCGGCATCGCTGTTCGGCCCCTTTCCTGGAGCGAACCTCCCAACACCTTGCGCCTGTTGCCGCTGATGGTTGCTCGTGCCGTCAGCGCCTTCGTGGAGATCGACCAGGCACCGCGGTCGATGCCGCGTTCAGAGGTCAGCCGTAGCCTGAGCGGTCCCTCTCACACCCCCCAGATCTCCTCCAGATCCAACTCCAGCCCCTCCACCAGCTCGCTCCCCTCCAGCCGACTGACGTTCTCCAGCCGGTTTCCCCTGCCCCGCTGGCCGCCCCGCCAGATTTCCGCCGCCCGCTCCTGGGGCAGCAGAAGCCAGCCGAGGCGAGCGCCATTGGCCTGGTAGAGGTCCATCTTGCGGCGCAGGGCGGTGAGGCCTCGGGGGCCTTCATCGCTGGGGCTGGCCAGCTCCACCACGAGGTCGGGGCAGAGGGGCGGGAAGCCGCGGCGTTGCTCGGATGTGAGGGCCAGCCAGCGCTCTTCCCACACAAGCGCCGCATCGGGGCTGAGCACGGAGTCATCCGGCAGGTGGAAGCCACCTGAGCTGTCAAACAGTCGCCAGCCCTTGTGGCGCCTGCAGAACACCTGCAATTGAAACAGGAGCTGGCCATTGCGGTTGCTGGTTTCCCCTCCGGTCGGCGTCATGGCGATCAACGCTCCATCCGCGGCAAGTTCCAACACCGCCTCCGGATTGGCCTGGCACACCCGCTGGAACTGATCCGGCGTCAGCCGCACATCCCAGGGCAGCAGCAGCGGCGTGGGCTCAAGCTCAGGGGGCTGGGCGGTTGCGGGTGGGGGCACCAGGGTCATGGGCTGGGCCAAAGTTGGAAGCATTTTACTGGCGTCAGCGGTTGCCAGGCCATCGCTGGGCGTCAGCGGGCAGCGTGATGGCGACGATCCGGGTGTCGACCAGATCCCCGCTTTCGTGGTGGGTGGCTGGTCTTTCCAGGCGCAGGGACGGATATCCCGGATGTCCTCAGCCCAATCCCCGCATGGATGGCCCGCCTTGGGACGTGTGGTCATGGCTGAATTAGAGGAGAGCTGGTTTCGCTTCTGTTAAGGAAGACAAAACTCAGCAAAGCGTTACAATTATTGTCTCTCAGGGAAGTGAAGTTGTGACAACCAATGCACCAGATCTTTGGTTCTTAAGCCTCAACCGTCTGCAGCCTGCAGAAGTGGAGATGGCACGAAGGCAGAAATAAAGGGGGAATGAAGGGGGACTTGGATCGTTCTGCACTATTCAACCAAAGCGTTCGGGTCGAGGTCCGAACCGTTCGCCAGGCCCCTGGCCTCCCCAGAGTGATCTCTACGCCTCAACCATTGGCTGTTTCTTTTTCCCAACGCGCGACTTACCAGGCTTGCCGGCCAGAGACGAAAAGGTGCTGATCTCAATGGCGCGGTCGGGGAAGACAGCCCTCACCTCCAGATCACCACCCATGGCCTGGACAAAATTGCGCAGGGTGCTCATCAGCATGTCGGCCCGATTCTCAATCTTGGAGATCTCGGCCTGCTTGACGTTGAGGTTTTTGGCCAGTGTGTCCTGAGTGAGTGAAAAGGCCCTGCGCAGTTCCGCCAGGGTCATCTCCTGCCGCAGCTGCTCCTTGCGCTGCACAATGCGCTCGCGCCGCTCCGGGCTGAGGTCCTTGGTGAGTTCAGAGAAAGAGCGCGTCATGGCTTGGGAGGGGATTGCAGATTGATGAGGTGTTCGTCGTAGAGCGCGTCCGCCTTGGGGATCATCGTTTTGTAGAACCGCTTGTCCTTGCCGGTCTTGTTGCCGCCAATCAGAAGGACAGCGCTGCGGGTTGGGTCGAAGGCATAGAACACACGCAGGGGGTCACCGTGGGACTGAATGCGCAGCTCTCGCAGATGGCTGTGTCTGGAGCCCTCCACACCCGAGGAGTGGGGGAAGGGCAGCTGGGGCCCCATCTCCTGGAGCAGCTCCACGATGGCCGTCACATCGTCCTGCTCCTGCTCGCTGAGCTCACTCCACCAGTCCTCGAAGACAGCGGTTTGGCAGACATCCCATATCCAGCATTCCCTCCGTGGAATACTTTAGGGGCTTGGCCGCTGCCGTCAAGGCCAGCCATCCAGGGCCGGTGCGACAGGAGAGCGGCAGAAATGCACGACCAGAGGGCAGTGCGAGCACCAGGCCGCAGGCGGGTCAGCCGTTGCCGCGGGGCTCCGGCCTGGATAGGCCAAGGAGGTGTGCCACGGGTCGCGACAAAGCACCCCACAGCCGCCCGAACGGAGGCGCGCTGAGGCCTCCCGCTCGGCGAACTGCTCACACTTCTGCTCACACCTGGCGACTCCGGAGCCGATAAACCCAGTCAGGACAGGGGCTTGCAAGCCAACGACCGCAAGTCTTCTAAGCAGCCGGTCGCTGGTTCGAATCCAGCAGGGGGCGTTGATGATCAGTTCGCTGGCGTTGGCCGACATCGCCACGGTGCCGGTGGAGGAAGCGGGGGCCCGGCCACCGACCCGCTGGCGGCCCTCGCTGGCTGAGCCCCCAATGGCGCCGGCCGTGTGGTGAGATTCGCGGTCTCTTTGTAGGGTCAGAGCCATGACAGCCGCCGTGCCTGAAGTCCTGTTCTCCGCCCTGCCCCAAGTCATTGAGCCGGCGGCCCTCACGCCCGCGGACTGGCTCTCGTTGCCGCATCCGGTGCTGATGATCCTGTTCGTCTATCCGGTGGTGGGGGCCACAATCCGCCTGGGGATCCTGGCGCGGGAGCGGCGGCTTGAGATCAACCCGATCGCGGCCACTGTGCCGGTGGAGCATGTCGACCACGGCCGGTGGGTCACCACCGGCACCATGGTGGCGGTGCTGCTGGCCCTCGCCGCCAATTGGGCTCGCAACGGCGCCTCAGGCGATTCGCGGCCCCCGCTGCTGGTTGCCGCCGTGGCGCTGGGCGCCTGCCTGGCCCTCTGGAGGGTGCGCCTCCCCGCCGCCCGAGCCACATGCGCCCTGCTCAGTTGGGGCGCGCTGGTCCTGTTGATCGCCCAGCCGCCTCTGTGGTTCCGTGGTGTGCGCCCGTGGGAGCGGGCCTGGGGCAACCATGCCCTCAGCGGCGTGCTGCTCACCGGCCTGCTGCTGTTCGCCATGGCGGCCGCACCGGAGATCCGCGTCCGGCCGGCCTGGCGGCGGCTGCACACCGGCGCCGCCTTCCTCACCGCCCTGCTGCTGGCGGTGCAGGCGATCAGCGGCAGCCGGGATCTGCTGACGCTCCGCTGATCCCACCCCCGCCGGCGGACGGCACCCGGGGGCGGTCAGCTAGGTGGCTCATCCATGCCGAGGTGCCCAGGAAGGACAAAACCCCATGTCCTGGCTCCTTAAACCCCAAGACGTTCGCGATCCTTCTGGAGACGAGCAACGCCCTTGGGATGGCCAGCCCGAGATCCTCAGGTTGAGCGCTCATTCCCCACCGGGCTGAGGGGCGCCGAGTCTCCATCGGCCCTTGAAGGTTGCCAAGATTGACGACCGCCTTAGAACAATGCTGGTCCCCAATCCCTTCTGCCCCCTCACCGCCGCCAAGATCGCTGGGCTCCAGGCCACCGTGCTCTTGCTGCTGACCCTGCTGATCAAGGCCAAAATCCAGATCAAAACCGCTTCAGCCCTGGGGTTGACCTTGCTGGCCCTGCAAACCCTGGTGTTCCTCGCCGCCGCTGCCGCCCTGGGCCTGGCGGCCCTTGGCGGAGGGGCCTTGGCGTTCCACCGCCGCCAAACCCAAATGGTGTGAGGCCCGCTCCGGCAAGCTGGGCCTCTTCCAAGCCTTGCCCCATGCCCGCTCCCACTCTTTCAAGGCGCCTGCTGGCCTGTTTGGCCGCCTGTCTTGTGATGCTGGCCACAGCCCTGCCCGCCCGGGCCGACTTCACCCTGCCTCCTTTGCCCTACGCCGCCGAGGCCCTGGAGCCCGTCATCGACGCCACCACGATGACCCTCCACCACGATCGCCATCACGGCGCCTACGTGGCCAACCTCAACGCCCAGATTCAGGCCAATCCTGATCTGGCCAACCTCAGCCTGGAGGAGCTTCAGGGGCAAATCTCCCGGTTCCCCGTGGCGGTGCGCAACAACGGGGGCGGCCACTGGAACCACAGCCAGTTTTGGACCGCCATGGCCCCAAAGGGAGAGGGAGGCGCGCCCTCCAGGGATCTTCTGGCGGCCATCAACCGCGACTTCGGCTCGCTGGAGGCGATGCAAGCCCAGTTCAACCAGGCGGCGGCGGGGCGCTTTGGATCGGGCTGGGCCTGGCTGATCCGCAAAGGCGATGGGGGACTGGCCATCACCAGCACCGCCAACCAGGACAACCCGTTGATGGATCTCCCCGGCATTGAGCGAGGCACGCCCCTGCTCGGCCTGGACGTGTGGGAGCACGCTTACTACCTCAAGCACCAAAATCGGCGTGCCGACTACATCCAGGCCTGGTGGCCCCTGGTGAACTGGACCACCGTGAATCGTCGCTTCGCCGCCTCGCGCTAGCGACCAGTCGATGGCGGGGGCGGATCCGCCTGTTGTCCCTTGCGGAATTCGTGGCGCGGGAACGGGGAAGAGGAAACAGTTTTACCGTTTTGCCGCGCCATGTTTGCCAGGGAACACCACACAGGCGATTTTTGTTCCATTGTATTGAGTCAAACGCGCCGCGCTTCCAGGCCTATGCCCATGCCCTCGCACCCTCTGAGTCGGTTCCCCCCATCGGCGGGCCTGGCTCACCCGAAGGTCGCCATGGGTCAAGAACACCCGAATCACCCGGGGCCCACCAAATTTCCCTCTTGAGCCGCGTGTCTTAACCTAGGGTCACCCAATCCCCAGGGATTGATTTTAAGTTTTTGCCCTGTACGCGAACAGCAGCCGCGAACAGCTTCTCCCCTCAACAGCCATGCCACTGTTCACCGGCGACGCACTCGACAACATCATCACTGGCAGTGCTGATGCGGACACGATCCTTGGCCTCGCTGGCAACGATCTCCTCAATGGCCAGGGCGGCAACGACAGCATTGACGGGGGCGACGGCGGCGATGTCATCAACGCCGGGGCCGGCAACGACACCGTCCTCGCTGGAATAGGTAACGACAGTGTCCTCGGCGGCACGGAAGACGACGTCCTCGACGGCGGCGCTGGCGCCGACACCCTCAGCGGTGAGGCCGGCCTCGACTCCATCAGCGGCGGCGCGGACAACGACACCCTCTTCGGCGGGGACGGCAACGATTCCCTTGCCGGTGACGCTGGCAATGACAGCCTGCAAGGTGACGCCGGCAACGATTCCCTCTCCGGTGGCACGGACAACGACACCCTGTTGGGCGGCACGGGCAACGACGTCCTCATCGGTGGAACCGAGCATGACAACCTTTGGGGCGGTACCGACAACGACACCCTCCTCGGCGAGGCTGGCAATGACCAGCTCCGCGGAGAAGCCGGCAACGACAGTGTGGACGGCGGCGATGGCGCTGATTATTTTTACGATTACGAAGGCAACAACACAGCCCGTGGTGGGGCCGGTAACGACACCATCTATGGAGCCGGACTGATTGATGGCGGGGATGACAACGATTCCTTGTACTACCACACCTATGCAGCCTACGGAAACCCAGCGGTCACGGTGAATGGTGGGGCGGGAAATGATTTCATCGCCGAGTGGGGTTCCAACACCCATGGTTCCCTCCTCGATGGTGGCGCCGGCAACGACAACATCAACGGCAGCTTCTACAACGAAAGCATTCTCGGGGGCACCGGCCTCGATCTCATTTCAGGCAACGGTGGCAACGACTCCATCGACGCGGGCGAGGGCGACGACACCATCACCGGCGGCGGTGGCAACGACACCATCGACGGCGGGGATGGCAGTGACCGGGCGCTGTATGGCGGCACCATCGAGCAATACACCGTGCTCCGCGATGGCCTTGATTTTCTCGTCTTCGACAACCGCGGCGGTGCTCCCGATGGCATCGATCGGCTCCGGGGCGTGGAAACCCTCGCCTTCTCTGGTGGTCTCACCTTCCAACCCACCTCCGCCAACACAGGCACCCTGCAAACGGGCACTCCAGGCCCTGACACCATCACCGGCAGCGACTTTGGCGACCAGATCGATGCCGGTGACGGCAACGACACCATCCTGGGTCTCGGCGGCAGCGATCTCCTCAATGGCCAGGGCGGCAACGACAGCATTGACGGGGGCGACGGCGGCGATGTCATCAACGCCGGGGCCGGCAACGACACCGTCCTCGCTGGAATAGGTAACGACAGTGTCCTCGGCGGC
>Ga0315903_10000443_pt1 | contig 62363 bp, 55 predicted proteins | sample LakEriMetagenome_7_FD_203524 | JGI IMG/M metagenome (GOLD analysis project Ga0315903, IMG submission 203524) | Freshwater fungal communities from buoy surface, Lake Erie, Ohio, United States - Buoy 2 MA119 | ecosystem: Environmental > Aquatic > Freshwater > Lake | place: USA: Lake Erie, Ohio... | reverse complement strand
CCGTTCGAACTGCCGGCTTTTTCGCTGTTCCGCGCTCTGCGTCGCGTCAATCCCGCGCCTTTCCTGTGCCATCTCGATTTCGGCGGCTTCCAGATCGTCTGTTCCTCGCCGGAGATTCTCGTGCGCGTGCGCGAGGGCAAGGTGACGATCCGCCCGATCGCGGGCACCCGCTGGCGCGGCAAGACGCCTGCGGAGGACGCCGCGCTTGCGGAGGAATTGCTCGCGGATCCGAAGGAGCGCGCGGAACATCTGATGCTGCTCGATCTCGGCCGCAACGACGTCGGTCGCGTGTCGCAGATCGGCACGGTGCGCGTGACGGACCAGTTCTTCATCGAGCGTTACAGCCACGTGATGCATATTGTGTCGAACGTCGAGGGCGACCTCGATCCCCGCCGCGACGTGATCGACGCGCTCTGCGCAGGCTTTCCCGCGGGCACGGTGTCGGGCGCGCCGAAAGTGCGCGCGATGGAGATCATCGACGAGCTGGAAGTCGACAAACGCGGGATCTACGCCGGCTGCATCGGTTATTTCGGCGCGTCCGGCGAGATGGACACCTGCATCGTGCTACGCACGGCCGTCATCAAGGACGGCTTGATGCATGCGCAGGCGGGCGCAGGCATCGTCTATGATTCCGATCCCGCCTCAGAGCATCGCGAATGCGTGAACAAGGCGACTGCCCTGTTCCGCGCCGCCGAAGAGGCGGTGCGCTTCGCCACCCGCAGCAACCGCGCTTTCTGACCGCCGAACGTATTGGACCGCGCGCGCAGCAATGGGACCGCGCGCGCAGCAATGGGACCGCGCGCGCCCCCGCGCGCACCTTGATCCGCCTATGTCAGGCGAACGCCACCCATTGCGTTGACGTAAGCCTTGCGCGCTTCACGTGCTCGCGAGGACGCGCGCGGTCCAAAGACGGCGCGCGCCCGGACCGCGACTTACAACTTCTCGATCTTCGCCAGCTCGACGTAGCGGCCCCATGCCTGGATGTCGTCGGCGAGCAGCTTCTTCAGCTTCGTGGAATCGCCCGGATAGGAATCGACGCCGATTTCAGCGAGGAACTTCACAACGTCGGGCTGCGGCGCGATGGCGTTGAACCAGCCTTCCAGTTTCGCAAGGATCGCCGGATCGGTCTTTGCGGGCGTGTGCACCGACCACCATGCGGTGAGGTTCGAGTTTGCGATCCCAGCCTCCGCCGCGCTTGGCACGTCGGGCAGAGCCTTCATGCGTTCGGCGGCGCTGGAGGCGAGCGCGCGCACCTTGCCGGACTTGAGCTGGCCGAGCCCGCTCGTGGGATCGAGATGGACGAAGGCCAGATTGCCGCCGATCAGATCGTTGAGCATCGTCTGCGGATCTTTGTATTTGATCTCGACGGTCTTGAGGCCGAAGGCGGCCTTGTAGAGCTCGCTGCTCACAAGCCCGGTGTTGGCGACCGAACCATAGGAGGCCTTTTCGCCCTTCTGCTTCAGGTCGGCGGTAAGGTCCGCGACGCTCTTGTAAGGGCTGTCGCCGCGCACGAGCAGCAGGAACGGCAGGCGCGCCAGCGTGGTGACGTGCTCGAAATCGTTCACCGGATCGAACGGCAGCTTGTTGAACAGATGTTTTGCGGCCGCGAGCACCGAAGAGCCGGGCGCGATGTAAATCGTGTAGCCGTCGGGTTTGGCGCGCGCCACGGCTTCGGACGCGATATTGCCGAACGCGCCCGCGCGATTCTCCACCACCACCGGCTTGCCTGCGACCTCGCTGAGCTTCTTGGCGAAGAAGCGCACGGTCACGTCGGCGCCCGAGCCCGGCGGAAACATGCAGATCGAATGGATCGGCTTGTCGGGATAATTCGCCGCCGACTGGCCGAATGCCGTCACGGGCCCCAGCGCCGAGGCGAGAAGTCCGCCCACGCCCGATTGAACGATCCCACGCCTGCTGATCATCGCATCCTCCCCTCGCACGGCGCTGTCGCGCGCCTTTCGGGGGAAGGTTCGCCTCTTGCGGCGCGCTTGTCCAGCCCCCGCGCGCAGCCCTCGCGCGGCGCGCGCTGATCGCCTATCCTGCGCCGCAAAATGGAGGAATCGCGATGGCTGAGGGTTGGAACGTCAAGCGCGTGGGCCAGATCGACTGTCCGGGCGGCGGGCAGGTGTGGGTCGAGGGCGACGTGCTCTTCGTGGGCCATATGCGGGCGCCGGGCGGCACCAGCCTCTATGACGTGTCGGATCCGTCAAAGCCGCGCCAGCTCGCCCGCATCGACATGCCGGAAGGCTGGCACTCCCACAAGGTGCGCGCGCGCGACGGGGTGATGATCGTCAATCACGAGACGAACGGGGCGAGCCCGGGCGAGGGCTTCTCGGGCGGCCTGACGATCTACGACGTCGCCAATCCCTCCGCGCCAAAACTCATCATCAAATGGGAGACCGGCGGCGCCGGCGTGCACCGCTACGACTTCGACGGCCGCTACGCCTATGTCTCCGCCACGGCGGAGGGCTATGTCGGCTACATCGTCGTCATCCTCGATCTCATCGACCCCGCACGGCCGCGGGAGGTCTCGCGCTGGTGGATCCCCGGCCAGTGGAAGGCCGGCGGCGAGCATTATCCGTGGGACGATTTCGTCACGCCCAAATGCCATCATCCGCTGCGCGTGGGCGACCGGCTCTATGTGAGCTACTGGCATCACGGCTTCTACATTCTCGACATCTCCGATCTGTCGAAGCCGAAAATGGTGGGCCACGACCGCCGCAGCCCCGCCTTCCCCCATCCCACCCACACCTGTCTCGTCATTCCGCAGAAGCTGAAGGGGCGCGACATCATGGTGGTGGCCGACGAGGACGTGGCCCAATTGCGCCCGTCCGCGCCCGCCTTCGCCTGGGTCTATGACATTTCGGTGGAGAGCCTCCCCACGCCCATCGCCACGATCAACGTGCCCGGCCTCGACAAGGACGGCGCGACCCAGCCCAAGATGACCGGTTGCCACCAGCCCTCCGAACGTTTCAACGGCACGATCATCCCCTTCGCCTGGTTCGCGCAGGGCCTGCAGGTGTTCGACGTGGCCGATCCCTTCGCGCCGTGCCGGGTCGCGCATTTCCTGCCCGATCCCGCGCCGGGACAGGAGCGCGCCTCCTCCAATGACGTGACCATCGACGGGCGCGGCCTCGTCTATCTGATCGACCGGATCCGGGGCGTGGAGATCCTTGAGCTGACGATCTGAACGGGCCATCCAGACGGGCGCGTGGAGCGTAAACGGGTGAGAGTTTTCGCCTGTTCGTTCAAGGATGCGCCATGCCCGCCGCCGACAGCCCCGCCCTCGTCTGGTTTCGCGATGACCTGCGCCTGGCCGACCAGCCCGCCCTACGGGCTGCGGTCGATTCCGGCCGGCCGGTCCTATGCGTCTATCTCTACGACGACGGGCGCTCGGAAGGACGCGCGCTGGGCGGCGCCGCGCGATGGTGGCTGCATCACTCGCTGGCCGCCCATTCCGCCGCGCTGGAGAAGATCGGCGGCAGGCTCGACATTCTCGCCGCCGACCATGCGGACATGCCGGCGCTGGCGAAGGCGCTGGGCGCCGGCGCCGTCTTCTGGACGCGCCGCTATGGCGCCGCCGCCATCGAGACCGACAAGGCCGTGAAGGCCGCCCTGCAGGCGCAGGGCGTCGAGGCGCAGAGCTTCAACGGCCAGCTCTTGCGCGAGCCTTGGGAAGTGACCACCAAGGCCGGCCAGCCCATGCGCGTCTATACGCCCTTCTGGCGCGCCCATCAGGCGCTGGGCGACACGGGCGCGCCCCTGCCCGCGCCGCGCAAGATCGCTGCGGCCGAATGGAGCCGCAAGGCGCTCAAACGCATCGCGCTCGACGCGCTCGCGCTCCTGCCCACAAAGCCCGACTGGGCGGGCGGCTTGCGCGCGGAATGGACGCCCGGCGAGGCGGGCGCGAAGGCGCGCCTCCAGCGCTTCTTTCAGGAGGCGCTCGCGCGCTACGCCGACGAGCGCGACCTGCCCGCGCGCCCGTCCACCTCGCGCCTGTCGCCGCATCTGCGCTTCGGCGAAATCTCGCCGCGCAGCGTGATGCAGGCGACCCGCCATCAGGAAGCTGAGACCCCGCGCCTCGCCAAGGCGGCCGCGAAGTTTCTGGCCGAGATCGGCTGGCGCGAATTCGCCTTCCACCTGCTGTTCCACAATCCTGACCTTGCGACGCGCAACCATCAACCGCGTTTCGACGCCTTCCCCTGGCGCAAGCCCGAGGCGTCGGCGATCGAAGCCTGGCGCAAGGGGCGCACGGGCTATCCGATCGTGGACGCAGGCATGCGCGAATTGTGGCGCACCGGCTTCATGCACAATCGCGTGCGCATGATCGTCGCCTCCTTCCTCGTCAAACACATGCTGGTGGACTGGCGCGTGGGCGAGGAATGGTTCTGGGACACGCTGTGCGACGCGGACCCCGCGAACAATCCCGCAAGCTGGCAATGGGTGGCGGGCAGCGGCGCGGACGCAGCGCCCTATTTCCGCATCTTCAATCCGATCATTCAAGGCGAGCGCTTCGACCCCGAGGGCGAATATGTGCGCGCCTTCGTGCCCGAGCTCGCCCGCGTGCCGAAGAAATTCGTCCACAAGCCGTGGGAGGCGCCCGCCGCCATACTCGCAGCCGCAGGCGTGAAGATCGGCGTGGACTATCCCGCCCCGCTCATCGATCACGCGCAGGCGCGCGACCGCGCGCTCGCCGCCTTCGCGACCCTGGGCTGAGCGCGCAAGCGCCCTAGCCCAGCCGCTCCAGCGCCGCCTTCATGCGCGCGATGCGGTCGAGCCCGACCTGACGGCGCTCGCGATTCTCCTCAACCACGTCCTCCGGCGCGCGGACGATGAAATCAGCGTTGCCGAGTTTCGCATCGAGCTTGGCGACTTCCTTCTCCTCCTTGCCGATCTCCTTGGCGAGGCGCGCGCGTTCGGCGCCAACGTCCACGACGCCGGCGAGCGGCAGGGCGGCGAGCGCACCGCGCACGATCATCTGCGCGGATTCCGGCGGCGCCTGCGTGGCGAAAGACACGTCGGACAGGCGCGCGAGGCGCTTGATCGTTTCAAGCCAGGGCATGAGCCGCGTGCGCAGCGCGGCGTCCGAACCCACGATCACGAGCTCCATCTGCGCGGAGGCCGGCACGTTCATCTCTGAGCGCACGGAACGAATTTCAGAGACGAGATCGACGACGAGCCCGATCTCGGCTTCCGCCTCCGCGTCCTGCAGCCCCGCGTGGACAGGCCATTGCGCGAGCGCGAGCGGGCCTTCGCGCGCAGGACCTTCCGCGCCCTTGATCGCCCACAATTCCTCCGTGAGGAAGGGCATGAAGGGATGCAGCATTTTCGCGATCTCGTCGATCACCCATGCCGCGACCGCGCGCGTCTCAGCCTTTGCGGCGGGATCGGTCGCCGGCCCCTCCTCCGCCTGCAGGATCGGCTTGGCGAGCTCAAGATACCAGTCGCAGAACACGTTCCAGACGAAGCGATAAACCGCGTTCGCCGCATCGTTGAACCGGTAAGCCTCCAGCGCCGTCGTCACGTCGGCGGCCGCGCCCGCGACCTCGCCGACGATCCAGCGGTTGAGCGTCAGCCGCAATCCCGACGGCACGAACCCTTTGGCGCGCGCGCAGCCGTTCATCTCCGCGAAGCGCGCGGCGTTCCAAAGCTTCGTCGCGAAATTGCGATAGCCTTCCACGCGGCTCGTGGCGAGCTTGATGTCGCGGCCCTGCGCGGCCATGGCGGCGAGCGTGAAGCGCAGCGCGTCCGCGCCATATTGATCGATGAGCGTCAGGGGATCGATGACATTGCCCTTCGACTTCGACATTTTCGCGCCCTTCTCGTCACGGACGAGCGCATGGATGTAGACGTCGCGGAAGGGAACCTCCTTCATGAAGTGCAGGCCCATCATCATCATGCGGGCGACCCAGAAGAAGATGATGTCGAAGCCGGTGACGAGCACGGAGGTCGGATAGAACCGCGCGAGCGCCGCGTCCTTCCCCTCCGGCCAGCCCATGGTCGAGAACGGCCACAAGGCTGAGGAGAACCACGTGTCGAGCACGTCCTCGTCGCGGTGGAACATTTCGGCGCAACGCGTGGGATCGCGCGCGAGCGCGTCCGCCTCCTCGACGCTCAACGCGCCGCGCTCCACGCCGTCGGCGAGCGCCGCCGCAAAAGCCTGCTCCTCGCTTTCCGCCACATAGACCTCGCCCCAGGGCGCGTACCATGAGGGGATCTGATGGCCCCACCACAATTGGCGCGAGATGCACCAGGGCTGGATGTTCTCCAGCCAGTCGAAATAGGTCTTCTCCCAATTCTTCGGCACGAAAGTGGTGGCGCCTTCGCGCACCGCCGCCAGCGCCGGCGCCGCGAGCGTCTTCGCGTCCACATACCACTGGTCGGTGAGCCAGGGCTCGATCACCACGCCCGAACGGTCGCCATGGGGAACCATATGCGCGTGCGGCTCGATCTTCGGGCACAGCCCGCGCGTCTCCATCATCTCGACGATGAGCTTGCGCGCAGCGCCGCGATCCTTGCCCTCAAGCGCGTCGATGAGCGCGCGCAGCTCGTCGCTCGCAGGCACGTCCGCCAGGAAGGCCGGATTGTCGGCGAGCGTGACGCGCGCCTCCTGATCGAACACGTTGATGAGCGGAAGATCGTGCCGGCGGCCGACGTCGAAGTCGTTGAAGTCATGCGCAGGGGTGATCTTCACCGCGCCCGTGCCCTTTTCAGGATCGGCGTATTCGTCGCCCACGATCGGAATGCGACGCCCGACAAGAGGCAGAATGACGTTGCGGCCGATCAGATGGCCGAGCCGTTCGTTCTGCGGATGCACGGCCACCGCCGCGTCGCCCAGCATCGTCTCCGGGCGCGTGGTGGCGACGGTGATGAAGGTCGCGGGATTTTCGGGATCGTAGCTCTCGCCCTCGAGCGGATAGTTGAAGTGCCACAAATGGCCCTTCGTATCGATCTGCTGCACTTCGAGATCGGAGATCGCGGTGAGCAGTTTTGGGTCCCAATTGACGAGGCGCTTGTCCTTATAGATGAGCCCGTCGCGATAAAGCTCGACGAAGACTTTCGCCACCGCCTTCGACAGGCCCTCGTCCATGGTGAAGCGTTCGCGCGACCAGTCGCAGGAAGCGCCCAGCCGCTTGAGCTGGCCGACGATCGTGCCCCCGCTCTCCGCCTTCCAGGCCCACACGCGCTCGAGGAAAGCCTCGCGGCCCATGTCGCGCCGGCCCGGCTCGCCGCGTTCGGCGAGCTGGCGCTCCACCACCATCTGCGTGGCGATGCCCGCATGGTCGGTCCCCGGCTGCCAGAGCACGTCCTTGCCGCGCATGCGCTCAAACCGGCAGAGCACGTCCTGCAGCGTATTGTTGAGCGCGTGACCCATGTGCAGCGAGCCGGTCACGTTGGGCGGGGGAATGACCACGGAGAAGGTCGGCGCGTCGGCCCGCTCGGGACGGCCGGCGCGGAAGGCCTGCGCCGCCTCCCACATGGCGCTCACGCGCGCCTCGACTGCGGCGGGATCGAAGGTTTTGTCCATCATGGGAAGGCGGCGCTCCGGACGCCGAAAGCGTCAAAACACGGGAGCTTGCGGGTTAGGTAACGGCGCGCGGATTGTCAACGCGCGCAGGCGGCCTAGCGGCCTCTGCGGGCCACCCGCTCGATCTCGGCGCGCACAAGACGCTCCACCAGCGGCGGCAGATTGTCGTCCAGCCATTGCTTGAGCATGGGACGGAGAAGATCCTTCACCGTCTCCTCCATGAACGGGGCGTTCTGGAGCATCATGGCGCCGCTCAGCGCCTCGAAAGCCGAGGCGACCGACGCATCCGCCTGCGGCGACAGCAGCCCATGTTCGGCGACCGCCAGCGGCGCGCTCACAGGCGCGGGCGCGGCCTCGACGGGCGCGGGAGCTTCGACACGCACAGGCGCAGAAGCAGGCGCCGCAAAGGTCCCCGGCGCGCGATAGGCGTCCACGCCTGCAGTCGGCGCAAAGGGCGGCTCGACCGGAGGCGCGGCCCGCTGGAGTTTCGGCGGCAGGACGTCCAACACGCGCGGCTCCGGCGCGCTGGGGGCCACGGGCGGAAAGGGCGGAACGGGCGCAAAGGACGGCTCGAGCGCAACAGGGGGCGCGGGCGCGGTCGTCGCTCCATTCGCGAGCGCCTGATCGTCAGCGATGATGCGCCGGATCGAGGCCAGGATGTCCTCCATGGACGGATCGGACGCAGGCTCATGCGACCGCTCGGCCGGCTTATGGTCCGCGCCGGAATGCGCCGGGGAAGGAAAAGCGCTCATCGACCTGAATGCCCTGAAAATTCATGGAAAAAGCGGCCCGCTACGCCCGCGACGCGCACGCTACGCCATGCGTGACACCGACGAGCCGCAGGCGACTCGCACCACATGCTTCACAATGGACTCTGGCGCGCCCGGGAGCAAGCGGCGAACGCCGCGGGACTGTGGGAAACGTGGAAACGTTTCAGCGCCCTACGCAACAAACGCTCAGCGCCCGTCAGGCGTGCGCACGCCGATCCACTTGCCCTTCACCTGATCGTAGTGAACGGTGGGATCATAGGCCGCCACGTTGAGGCCCAGCGTACCCGCCGACAGACGCCCGACCGCGCTGAGCAGCGTGTAGGAGCCCACGACCCGATCGCGTTGCGCGGTCACGAGGTTCACGCGCGCGTTCAGCAAGGCCTGCTGCGCGTTGAGCACGTCGAGCGTGGTGCGCTGGCCCACGCGCGCTTCCTCGCGCACGCCGTTGAGCGCGATTTCCGCAGCGCGCACCTGCGCCTGCACGGCGTCGATCACGAGACGCGAATTCTGCCACACGCCCCAGGCGGACACGACCTGCGCGCGCACTTGTTCGCGCTGGAGATCGGCGAGCAGGCGCGCCTGACCAAGCTGCTCCTTCGTCTGGCGCACGAGCGCATAAACGGCTCCGCCCTCGTAGATGGGCACGCTGAGCTGGCCGATGATGGAGGCGGTATAGGCGTTGGCTCCGGGCGCGTTCGACAGATCGTAGCGCTTGCTGACGTTCCCCGTCACGCCGACGGTCGGATAGAGCTGGCCTTCCGCGAGCTTCACCGCGAGCTCGGCGGCGTCCGCGTTATGGAGCGCGGCCTGAATGGAGGGATGTTCGCTCTGCGAGGTCGCGAGCGCCTGATCGAGCGACCGCGGCGCGAGGCGCTCCAGCGGCTGCGCGGGCGACAGGCTTTTCGGCTGTTCGCCGATGAACTGGCGATAGGCGGCGAGGCTGTTCTGCAGGTTCGACTGGGCGACGAAAGCGTCCGAGCGGCCCTGCGCCAGCGCGGCTTCCGATTGCGCGACGTCGGTGCGCGTGACTTCGCCGACCGCGAAGCGGTCGCGCACCTGACGCAGCTGCTCCTCAAGCACGTCGACGTTGTTGCGCCGCAGGTTGAGGATCGCCGTGTCGCGCAGCACGTTCATATAGGCGGCGGCGGCGTTGCCGAGCAGCGTCTGCTCCGTCTGCCGCATCGTCTCGCGCGATTGCAGGATCTGGGACTCGGCCTGACGCACGCCATTGGCGGTGCGGTTGCCGTTCCACAGGTTCTGGTTGACCGTCACGCCCACGCCGCGCGGGTTGGTGGTCACGCCGTTCGGACGCGCCGTGGTCTCGGCGTACTGGCGGCCGGAGTCCGCCGTGGCGGTGACGGTCGGGCGATACCCGGACATCGCGCGCGGCACGGTCTCGTCCACCGCACGGGTGGCGGCGCGCTGCGCGTTCAGATCCGGGCTGAAAACATAAGCCTTGGCGAGCGCGCCGGAGATCGTCTCAGCCTGGGCGGGCGCAACGCCAAGCGACGCCGCGACGGCGAGCGCGGCCGCCAACGTGACGGCGCCCCGCGACCCGGCCCCGAGCGCAGTCCCCTGACAAGCGGACGCGCGACGGAGAGGGAAGCTCGACCGGCTCACGATCTGCGCATCGAACACCAAGGCAGCACCCTTTCCCCAACCAGGCCCGCACAGGCCGACTCGGCGCGAAGTAAGCGCCGAAAGCTACGCCATTTTCATACAACGTTAACCAAGACGCGTCGACCGCGACGGGGCGAAAAACACACCAAACACCGTCCCGGAAAGGAATCGCCGATCAATGTAAAACGCTATCCGCCCGCAATAAAGCGTGGGCGGAACCATAACGGCGCAAGAAAGCGCGAATCACAGCGGGTGCGGCTTTTTGGCCTCAGAAGGCGAAACTCGGCCTGCGCGCGAAAGCGGGCAACGAGTCGGCGGGCGCGCCGAACAAGGGGCGCGATCCGATCACGCCGCCCGCACGCTCCCAGAGGGTCATCTGACCGGACGCGTCCGACGCGCTGCGCACAGCAAGCAGGCGTCCGCCGTCAGCGAGTTGGGCGAGCAAAGCCTCAGGCTCCTCCTCCACCGCGCCGCCGATCAGGATCACGTCGAAGGGCCCCTCGCCCGGCAGGCCGGCGCCCAGATCGCCGAACGTCGCGCGCGCGTTCGACAAGCCAAGCCCCTTGAAGCCGAACTCAGCCTGATCGACAAAGCCGCGGTCGTCGTCGAGCGCGACGACCTCGCGCGCCAGACGGCTCGCCAGCGCGGCCGAATAGCCGCCCGATCCCGCGACGTCGAGGACGCGGTCGGTGGCGGACACATGGGCGAGCTGCAGAGCGCGCGCCACCGCCATCGGCGTGAGCAGACGCCGCTTCGTCTTGCCGCCCTGCGCGGACAGGTTCGCGTCGCTGTAGACGAGCGAGTCCACATGCCCGCTCACGAAGGGCTCACGCGGCGTGGCGATCACGGCGGAGAGAACGTCGGCGTCCGTCACGTCGAACGTGCGCAGCTGGCGGTCGACCATCGTGCGGCGCAGATCCAGGGAGCGCGGGGACGTCAGGTAATCGGAAGGGTGAGCCATGGGAATCGTCCGTCTGGCCGCGCATCGTCGCGGCTTCGCCGGCTTATAGGCCGCCCGGCCCCAAACTGTCCACGCATCCAAACGTCGGGCGCTTTCCGGCCTCAGGCGCGCGTCTCACGCAGGCGCTTGTTGCAGGCGCTCCAATAGCCCCCGCCCCGCTGCACCCAGCGCAGCCCGGCGTTGCCGCCGGTGGCCTTGTTGGCCCGAAACTGTTCCGAACAGGTCTTCTGGCGCGCCCGCGTCGGCTTTTCCGACGCGAATTTGGTGGCGACCGCGGAGGGAAACACGGGCTCCCCCGCCGGCGCAGGCCTTTCGGCGGGCGTGCGGGAGCGGCGCCTTGGCGCGTCCGCCGGCCGGCCGGGCGCTGGCGCGGGCCCCGCCGCCAGTTCGGAGCGGCAGCGCGAGAGAAACTGCATCCAGGTTTGCCCCTCCGCCCCGCCCGATGCGCGCGCCGCGCGCCATTTGTCGCCGCAGGTCTTCAGCGAATTGTCGGGAGCGGGCGTCTGCGCCGGCTGCGCCTGCGCGGAAACTCCGACAGGCGCGAAAAACGCAGCGGCTGCGAAAAGAAGCGCGGCGCCGGCGGGGCGAAGTGTCGATCGGGCGAACATGGGCGAGGGCTCCGCTGCGGACTGCACGCCCGTAACATCACCCAGACCTGACCGGGCGTCAATTGCCCAGATCAAGCCTTAGCGCGAGACGATCTGTGGCGCAGCCGTCGGCTGGCCGATCGAAACCCAGAGATTGGGGTCGGTCTGCGACTGGCGCTTGACGAAGCCATAGGGCGTCTCGCGCCACAGCTTCACCTCGTCGTTCATGTTGTCGAGGATGTAGTCCCCGCGGTCGGTGCGCAGCGTGAGCACCGCATGGCCGTCGCCCTGAAGGTCAGTGACGACGGTGATGAGCAGCGCCTGACGCGGCAGGCCCATCTCCATGAGCGCCTTGCGCTTGAGGAGCACATAATCCTCGCAATCGCCGCGTCCGTCTTGCGGATAGTCCCAGCGCTCCTGCTGGCCCCACATTTCGAAATCCGTGGCGGGCTCGATCTGCGCGTTCACCTCGCGATTGAGGCGCTCCACCGCACGACGCGTCTTCACGTCGTAAACCACCGTCTGCGGCTCGAGCGGACGGGCGTCGCATTCGCCCGCATAGCGCTTGCAGAAATCCGTCCAGCCCATCGGCTCGCGCGCGGGGCCGAGCGCCACAAGCGCGGCCGGCGCGACGCCCATCGCCGGCGGCGACAGCGCAGCCACGCGATCATTGGCCGAAGGCGCGCCAACCGCGCAGGCCACGATCAGGCTTGCAAGGCCCATGGCCCTGACGCCGGCAGACAACATTGGAAACGCCCCCGCAATTCTTACCAAAAGATTAAAGCGGGGGATCGCGGCTTGCGACAAGCGCGAACGCTGAAACGCAAGGGCTTTGACGCGCGCTGTGACGAAAGGGTGACGCTTTGTAACGTCGTTTTTAACGAGTCGCGACGACTGCGGGGGCGTGCGCCTCATCGCCGATCGACACCCACAGATTGGGATTGGTCTGGCTCTGGCGCTTGACGAATTTATAGGGGGTCGCGCTCCAGGGCTTCACGCCGTCGCGCAGATTGTCGAGCACGAACTCGCCCTGATTGGTCTTCACCGTCAGCACGGCGTGGCCTTCGCCGCGCTCGTCGCGCACCACGGTGACGAGCAACGACTGGATCGGCAGGCCCTCGTCAGCCAGCAGGCGGCGCTTGAGCAGCACATAGTCCTCGCAATCGCCCTGCCCGTTCGAGGGATAGTCCCAGCGGTCGATCACGCCCCACTGGTCCTGATCGGAACGAGCGCGCACATTGGCGTTCACCCATTTGTTGATCTGTGCGATGCGGCGGAACACGCCGGGGGTGAGCTTGATGTCGCTCGCCTCGCCGCTCGCCTGGCACTCGCCCTGATAGCGCGCGCAGAAATCGGCCCAGCCGTAGGGCATCAAAATCTGTCCGCCCACCTCGATGAAGGACGACTTCATCGCTTCCGCCTGGGTCGGCGTATGCACGCCAACGAGGCCCGTGAACACGACGACCGCCGCTGCGATGGATTTGAGGACTGTGCGCTTCATGATCGCCCCGAAAGTTCGATGGACACAGCATCGCAGGGGGCTTTTGCAGTCGATCTAAAGTAATCGCGCGCATTTTACGCGAACGCGTTTAGAATTGGCGGGATCAACGGCAAGTATAATTTTGTCGCGCCAATTTGCGGACAATTTGAACGATCGACGCGCAAACTGTTGATGCTCAAAAGATTACCTTGCGTCATACCGCGCATTGCAACGCCCCTTTGGGCGCTCAATACAGGCGAAAGTTAACGCCGGCGGCCTTAAGGCGGGGGGCGCAAGGTTAACGTCCCCGCGCGGACGCCTTAACGCAGCCGCGGCGCGGCGCGCTCCGCCAAGGTTGGGAGACGCATCATGGCCCATTTTCCCGACGCCCTGCGCCCGTCCCACGAGGCCGACGAGGAGGTGAGCCCGGCCGATCGGGCCGCCCTCGCCCGCGCGGTCGCCCTGCTCGAGCGCACGAGTTTCGCGGCCGCGCTGGCGCGGGAGGCGCGGGGCCCCTGAGAAGCCCGGATTGCGCTTTGCGCGGGCCACGTTAGGCTCTCCCCATCCGCCGCAGAGCGGTCCATTCAGGGGGAGGTTCTTTGATGTCTTCGTTGAAAACGGCGCGCCCGGCGTCCCGTCGTGATTTCGTACTGGGATGCGCGCTGGCGGGCGTCGCGTCGGCCCTGTCGCTGGCCCCAGGACAGGCGCAAGCGCAGACCGCGAACTGGCCCACACAGACCGTGAAGCTCGTCGTCCCTGCTCCCGCAGGCTCCACGACCGACGCGCTGGCGCGCATGCTGGCCGAACAGCTCGCCAAGAAATGGAAGAACCCGACCGTGGTCGAGAACATCGCCGGCGCGGGTATGAACCTTGGCGCACGAGCTGTGGCGCGCGCCACGCCGGACGGCCATATGCTGTTCGTCTCGCCGCCCTCGCCTTTGTCCTTCAACCATCTCCTCTACAAGGATCTCGGCTATGATCCGGCGCAATTCACGCCGATCACCCTGCTCGCCTCGATCCCCAATGCGCTTGTGGTGCGCAAGACGCTGCCCGTGAACAATCTGCAGGAGCTGATCGCCTTCGGAAAGGCGAACCCGGGCAAGCTCACCTATGGGTCGGGCGGAATCGGCACCACGCCGCATCTTTCCGCCGCCCAGCTTGAAGCGCGCGCGGGCCTGAAAATGGTGCACGTGCCCTATCGCGGCTCGCAGCCCGCCATGATGGACGTCGTCGCCGGCCATATCGATGTGTTCTTCGACACGCTGTCAGCGACGGTGCCGCTGGCGCGCGGTGGCGAGGTGAAGATGATCGCGGTCGCCGATGGCGCGCGCACGCCCGCCTTCCCGGAGGCGCCCACGCTGGAGGAATCAGGCCTGCCCGGATTCCGCTCCATCACCTGGTTCGGGCTCGCCGCCCCGCCGTCCACGCCCGCAGCCCTCGCCGCGCGAATCCATCGCGACGTGGCCGACGTGCTGAAAAGCCCCGAGGCGCAGGAGTTCCTGAAACGCACCTCCCTCGTCGCGGGCGGCCAGTCGCCCGAGGAGACCGCGAAGTTCTTCGCTGCGGAGGCGAAACTCTGGGGCGAGGTCATCAAGGAAGCGAAGCTGGAGCTTCAATGACCGGCGCAGAAGCGGCGTCGGGCTCTGCCGGCGCCGCATCACGCTGCGGCTGTCCACCGCCCTGAGCGCTCACGGGTACGAATGTGATCACGACCTCGTGATCCATCGCCCATGCAAGTTCGGCGAGGCTGCGCAGCGTGAGGTTCTCCTGCCCGTTGAGCCAACGGTTGACGCAAGACTTGTTGACCTCGAGCCGTTGCGCGATCTGCGTCTGAGTCAATCTGCGTTCGGCCCGCTCGGAACCGAACGCCTTGTGGATCTCCCGCAACGCATCCGAGATGAGGCGCGCTCCGGCCAGCCGCTTCGGATGAACCTTATCCAGAGATGACATCGCGCAGCTCCGTTGATTGCACAAACTTTGGTTCGTCCAGATTCAATCGTTCACGGCATTTGACGACGCCTCTGATAAGCGCGGCGTAACCACCAGGCTGTTTGGCGTCGTAAGCGTCCGCGCCATTGGCGGCCACGAAACAATCGTGGCTCGGGAACCAGCCGAAAATCCGCAGATCCCCGGTCTTCAATTCCCAGACGCCGCTTTCCTTCGGCTTCAGATATCTGATGCGCGACGGGTGATCGAAGCGCGCGCCGCCGACAAAATCCGCAAGTGTGACCGCGGCCTGTTCCACCGCTGGCAAGTCTCCGCCCCACATCGTGGCTTTGATCATGGGAACCTCGTCGTCCAGCCATGCGATGAACCGTTGCGTCCCGTAGAGAAGACGTGTCGGCAATTGCCGAGCCCGCAGGGGAGCCGCCACCTTATGGAGGAGGCCGGCCCGAACGAGGGCCTCTAAAGTTGCCATATAAGTCAACTCGCAATGAATAAAAAGTGACTGGCCTGAAAAACACGGGCGATGCGCAGGATGCTGCGCACAAGCCCTTGATCGGTCAAGGTCTAGATAAAGCGTGATCGTCCGCGCGAAGATAGCGACGCATGCAGGGCATGCCGCGATACAGGCGCCACTCTCAGAAAGTTTTGGGGAAATCTGGAGGCCTCGCCCGGAATCGAACCGGGGTGCAAGGATTTGCAGTCCTCTGCGTAGCCACTCCGCCACGAGGCCTCTGCGGGACGCGCCCGACGTGCTCCCATAGCAACGCGCCGGCCCGCCCGCAAGGCGGCGCAGCGCGCAGGCGCGGGAAAAGAAATCCGGAAAACGGCTTTGCAAAGCGCCGCGAGCTTGTTATACGCGCGGCGTCCCGCTTCGGCGTGATCCCCGATAGCTCAGCTGGTAGAGCATTCGACTGTTAATCGAACGGTCGCAGGTTCGAGTCCTGCTCGGGGAGCCATTCTTCCACATCGCCGCTTCTAATCCGCAGGGTTTCCTTAACTGCGCCGGCCAAAGCTCGCGTCTGAAGAACCCTGCCTCCCGTTTCGCGTTGGCGCTGGGGGCGGTCCGGCGATATGCTGCGGCGGCGCTCGAGCCTGCGCGCTGCACGGGAGATGACGATGGGCTTGTGGATCGTTCTCGGACTTCTGGCCCTCGCCCTCGTCTGGCTGGTCAGCGCCTATAACGGGCTCGTCGCCCTGCGCCAGCGCACCCATCAGGCGTTCGCCGACATTGACGTCCAGCTCACCCAGCGCCACGACCTCATCCCCAATCTCGTCGAGACCGTGAAGGCCTATGCGGCCCATGAGCGCGGAACGCTCGACGCGGTGATCGCTGCGCGCAACGCCGCCATGGGCGCAGGCGGCGGCGCGCATGAGAAGGCGCAGGCGGAAAACCTGCTGACCGGCGCGGTTGGTCGCCTGCTGGCGCTGGCGGAGGCCTATCCCGACCTGAAGGCGAACACGAATTTTCAGGCGTTGCAGGAACAGCTCGCGGACATCGAGAACAAGCTCGCCGCCGCGCGCCGCTTCTTCAACAATGCGGTGAGCGAATACAACGCCGCCCAGCAGGCGTTCCCCACGATCCTGTTCGCCGCCTCGATGGGCTTCGCCCCGCGCGAGTTTTTCGACGTGGGCGAGGACGACCGCAAGCGGTTGGAAGCGCCGCCGGCGGTGAAATTCTGATCGCGCGGCCGCGAGAGGTCGCGCTATGTTGCAAGCATTCGGCCTCTACACCCATATCGCAGCAAACAGGCGCCGCTCGATCATTCTGATCGTAGCCCTGTTCGCGCTCATCTATGCGCTGGCCTATGCGGGCGGGCTGATCTATCTCGCCATGACGCAGCCGGCGGATTTGCGCACGATGCTGCGCGACGCCGTCCAGCCTTTCTTGCAATCTGCGCCCTATGTCGCCGTGGGCACGCTGGTGTGGGTGATGATCGCATGGCGGTTCAACAAGGCCATCATCGCCCTCGCCCTCCCCGCGCAGGAGTTGCAACGCGCCGAAGCGCCCGAATTGTTCAACATGGTGGAGACGCTGTGCGTCTCGCGCGGCCTTCGAACGCCGCGCATCGCGATCCTCGAAACCCAAGAGCCCAACGCTTTCGCCTCCGGCGTGAACGAGGATCAATACGCCATCACCTTCACGCGCGGGCTCATCGATCTGCTCACGCCCGAAGAGCTTGAGGCGGTGGCCGCACATGAGCTGACTCACATCCGCAACGGCGACGTGCGCATGATGGTGGTCGCGATGATCGTGGCGGGCGTCGTCACCTTCTTCGCCGAGCTGCTTTTCCGCTTCGTGCGCGACGGACGCGGCCTGCCATTGCCGGGACAGGGGACGGACGGATCGCGCAAGGAGCGCAGCCGCGCCACCATCGCAATCGTCTTCGCCCTGTTCATCGTCGGCTGCGCCTGGGCGCTTTCGCTGATGCTGAGGCTTGCGCTTTCGCGAACGCGCGAATTCCTCGCCGACGCCGGCGCTGTGGAGCTGACCAAAAATCCCGACGCCATGATCTCCGCCTTGCGCAAGCTCGAGGGCAAGGGCGAACTGCCCGGCGTTCCCTCGGGCCTGATGGAGATGTGCATCGCCAACCCCAGCGCAGGCTTCGCTGACTTTTTCTCCTCTCATCCCTCGATCGAGGACCGCGTCGAGGCGCTCACGCGTTATGCTGGCGGACGCGACCTGCAACAGATCATGGATGAGATGGGATGAGCTATGACTTCTTCCCCGGCTTCGCAGCCCATTGGATCGACGGCAACGCCGGCCGCATCTTCGCCCGCGCCGGCGGCGAGGGCCCCCCGCTCCTGCTGCTGCACGGCTTTCCCCAAACCCATGTCATGTGGGCGCCGATCGCGCTCGACCTCGCCCGCCGCTTCAGCGTGGTGGCGATGGACCTGCGCGGCTATGGCTGGTCGGCCGCGCCGCGCAGCGAGGGCGGCGCGCTCTATTCCAAACGCGCTATGGCCGCTGATTGCGTGCGGGTGATGGAATCCCTCGGCCATGTGCGCTTCCGCCTCGTCGGCCATGACCGGGGCGCGCGCGTGGGCTACAGGCTTGCGCTCGACCAGCCGGGCCGCATCGAAAAACTCGCCCTGCTCGACATCCTTCCGACGGCGAGCGTATGGCGCAATATCGAGGCCGGCGTGACGCCCGCCGCCCATTGGGCCTTTCTCGCGCAGGAGGCGCCGACGCCTGAACGCGAGATCGCGCGGATCGGCCCCGACGCCTATTTCGAGCGATTGATGATGGGCTGGACGCTGGAGCGCAATCTGCGCGCCTTCGACGCGCGCGCGCTCGCCGCCTATCGCGACGGCTGGCGCGACCCTGCGCGCATCCACGCCTTCTGCGAGGATTACCGCGCCGGCGCGACGCTCGACCGCGCAGCCGACGAACAGGATCTTGCGGCCGGTCGCGTCATAGACGCGCCGGTGCTGGCGCTTTCGGGCGACTTCTTCCTGACGAGCGCGGCCCCGGCGCTTGACGCCTGGCGCACGACCTTCGCCCCGCATGCGCAGGGCGCGAAAATCGCGGACGCGGGGCACTTCGTGGCGGAAGAGAACCCGCAGGCGACGCTCGAAGCGTTGAACGCCTTCCTCTAGGGCGCGATCAAAGCCTTGGCGCGCGCCACCACATCCGGCGGCGATGCGTAAAGCGTCTCGATCAGTTTCTGCACCTTTTCGCCCGGCGACGGATTCACGTCGATCTTCAGGCGCTCGGCCTCCGCGAGGAAATCCTTGTCCGCGAGCGCGGCGTCGAACGCCTTGCGCAGGATCGCGACCCGCTCGGCCGGCACGCCCGGCGGCGTGATATAGGAGCGCAGGAACACCTGCTGCGACAGGATCAACTCCACCGCCTTGCGGTCGGTCTCGCTCTTGATGGCGGGCCAGATCTCGGGCACGCCGCGGGCGGCGAGTTCAGGATGGGGCTCAAGCGCGAGCTGCACGATCACGCTGAGCTGGCCGTCGCGCAGCCAGTCGCCTTTCTGCGCTTTCAGGCTGTTCCAGTCGAGCCCGCACATGGCCTCCGACTCGCCGCGCTCCATGGCGAGGAAAATGTCGGCCGAACCCTTGTAGCCGGAGACGACGCTGAACTGAGCGCCGGTTGCTTTCGCCACCATGAAGGCATAGTCGCGCGTGGCGCCGCCGGCGGCTGACGCGCCGACGATGGTTTTCTCCTTCAGCGCGTCCTGCAAGGTGCGCGCCTTCGCCGACTTGTAGGTGATGCACACGCGCGTGCCGCTGTCCGCGCTCGCGAGATAGATGAATTTCGACGGATCGAAATTCGCCTTTGCGCCGTCGCTGAGAATGCGGTCGAGAATGGCGCCGGGCATCAGCGAGCCGATAACAGAGCCGTCCTTGGCGGAGACGTTGTAGAGCTGGCCGGCGGCGACCGCGCTGCCGGCGCCGGGCATGTTGCGCACCACAATGGTCGGCTGGCCGGGAATGTGGCGCGGCAGGGCGCGGGCGAGCGTGCGGCCATAGACGTCATAGCCCCCACCCACGTCCGCGCCGATCAGAAGCTCCACCTGCTTGCCCGCATAAAAACCCTGCGCGAAGGCGGGCGCGGTCGAGATGGCTGGAATGGCGATGAAGGCCGCCGCAGCGAAAGCGGCTGCGGCGCGCGGCGCGCGGATCATGGGCTCCTCCCCTGTCGAGTTAGGAGCAGATTAGGGGCGCGCGCGGCTCGACGCAATGCGCCGGCCGCTTACTCCACCGTGACGGACTTGGCGAGATTGCGCGGCTGGTCCACGTCTTTGCCCATGATGACGGCGGTATGATAGGCGAGCATCTGCGCCGGCGCGGCATAGACGATGGGCGCGAAATCGGGCGCCATCTCCGGCATCGCCACCACGGCGTGGAAGTCGATCGCCGCCTCGTCGGCCGCGCGATTGTCGGCGATGAGAATGATGCGTCCGCCGCGCGCCGCCACTTCCTGCATGTTGGAGACGGTCTTCTCATACACGCCGTCATGGGCCGCGATGACGATCACGGGCATGGTCTCGTCGATGAGCGCGATGGGACCATGCTTCAGCTCGCCGGCCGCATAGCCCTCCGCGTGGATGTAGGAGATTTCCTTGAGCTTCAGCGCGCCTTCCATGGCGAGCGGGAAGCTGGCGCCGCGCCCGAGATAAAGCACGTCAGAGGCTTTCGCGAGCGTCGCGCTCACCTGCTCGATCTTCGGCTCGCGCTTGATCGCCTCCGCCAGAAGGCCCGGCACGGCGATGAGCTGCGAGACAAGCGCCGCCTCGCGCTCGTTCGAAAGCGCGCCGCGCGCGCGCCCGATCGCGATGGCGAGGCAGGCGAGCACGGCGAGCTGGCAGGTGAAAGCCTTGGTGGAGGCGACGCCGATCTCAGGCCCGGCGAGCGTGAGCGCCGGCGCGTCGCATTCGCGCGCGATGGTTGAGGTCGGCACGTTGACGACGGCGAGCGTCTTCTGCCCCTGCTCCTTGGCGTAGCGCAGGCTTGCCAGCGTGTCGGCGGTCTCGCCGGATTGGGACACCACGATGGTCAGGCCATCGGAATCCAGCGGCGGGTCGCGATAGCGGAACTCGGAGGCGACGTCGATCTCGACGGGAATGCGCGCATAGCGCTCGAACCAATATTTGGCGACGAGCCCGGCGTAATAGGCCGTGCCGCACGCGACGAGCGTGAGGCGCGTAAGGCGACTCGCGTCGAAAGGCAGATCGAAGGGCAGGCGCACGCAGCCCTGCGACATGTCGAGATAATGGGCGAGCGTGCGGCCCACCACTTCGGGCTGCTCGTGGATCTCCTTCGCCATGAAATGACGGTGGTTGCCCTTGTCGATGAGGAAGGCGGACGCCTGCGTGCGCAGCCGCGGGCGCGAGACCGGCGCGTTGCGCGCATCGAAGAAGGCCACGTCGTCGCGCGTCAGCACCGCCCAGTCGCCATCCTCGAGATAGGTGATCGTGTCGGTGAAGGGCGCAAGCGCCAGCGCATCGGAGCCGAGGAATGTCTCCCCCTCCCCATAGCCGACCGCGAGCGGCGCGCCTTGCCGGGCGGCGATCAGCAGATCTTCCTGCCCGTCGAACACGAAGGCGAGCGCGAAAGCCCCGCGCAGGCGCGGAAGCGCGGCGGCCACCGCCTCGCGCGGCCCCTTCCCCTTGCCCATTTCATCGGTGACGAGATGGGCGACCACTTCCGTGTCGGTCTCGGTCGCGAAGACATGGCCGCGCGCGCTCAGCTCCTCGCGCAATTCGCGGAAGTTCTCGATAATGCCGTTATGCACCACGGCCAGCCGCTCGGTGGCGTGCGGATGGGCGTTGTTCTCCGTCGGCCGGCCATGGGTCGCCCAGCGCGTATGGCCGATGCCGATCACCCCGCGCAGGGGCTCGCGCGCGAGCCGCTCCTCGAGGTTGCGCAGCTTGCCCTCCGCGCGCCGGCGCGCCAGCCGCCCGCCTTCCAGCGTGGCGACGCCGGCGGAATCATAGCCGCGGTATTCGAGCCGCTTCAGCGCCTCCACGAGGCGCGAGGCGACCGGCTCGCGACCGATGATTCCGACGATGCCGCACATGTTCCGCTCCGTTCGTGGCGACCTCGCCGGGTCTTCCGAAAAAAGGCGCGCCAGAGCCGTAGCCCGGCGGGGCGCGCCCGCTCAACTCAAATTTCGTTACTTGAGGTTACGCTTTCGCCGCCCGCCCGCGTCCGCTCAGCCCTTCGGCTTCGGCGTCTGGCGCGCGCGGAAGGCGGCCGCCCAGCCGGGCTTGTCGACCTGGCGACCGCGCGCCACCGCCAGCGAATCCGGCGGCACGTCCTGCGTGACGACGGAGCCCGAGCCCACATAAGCTCCCGCTCCCACGGTCACGGGGGCGACCAGCGAGGAGTTCGAGCCCACGAAGGCGCCCTCCCCGATATTCGTGCGGAATTTGCCGAAGCCGTCGTAATTACAGGTGATGACGCCGGCGCCCACATTGGCCTGCGCGCCCACTTGCGCGTCCCCGATGTAGCTGAGGTGGCTCACTTTCGCGCCGGCGCCCAGCGTCGCGGCCTTTATCTCCACGAAATTGCCGACCTTGGCGTCCGGTCCCAGATCAGCCCCCGGCCGCAGCCGTGCGAAGGGGCCGACATTGGCGCCCTGCGCCACCCGCGCCCCCTGCAAATGGCAGAACGCATGAATCGTCGCCCCGTCGGCGATCTCCACGCCGGGGCCGCACACCACATGGGGCTCGATCAGAACGTCGCGCCCGATCTTCGTGTCGAAACTCAGAAAGACCGTCTCGGGCGCGGTCATCGTGGCGCCGGCGCGCATGGCCGCCTCGCGCAGCCGCCCCTGCATGGCCGCCTCGGCCGCGGCGAGCTGAACGCGGTCGTTCACGCCCATGGCCTCCTCTTCCTCAACGAAGACCGCCGCGCAGGAGAGACCGCGCGCCCGCGCCGCCTGCACGCAATCGGTGAGGTAAAACTCCTTCTGCGCATTGTCGCAGCCCACGGAGTCGAGCAGCTCCAGCGCGCGCCGCCCGTCAAGCGCCATGATCCCCGCATTGCAGGCGCGAACCGCCAGCTCCTGCGCGCTTGCGTCCTTCTGTTCGCGAATGGCGACGAGCTCGCCGCCCTCCAGCAAGAGGCGCCCATAGCCGGTTGGATCGCGCGCCTCAAACCCCATGGCCGCGACGGCGGCGCCCTGGGCGATGCGCGCCCGCAGGGCGGCGAGGCTTTCCGTGCGCAGAAGCGGCGTGTCGGCGAACACAACGAGCACATCGTCATAGCCGCGCGCGATGGCCGCGCGGGCGGCCAGAACCGCATGGGCCGTTCCGCGCCGCTCCGCCTGCACGAAGGTCTGCGCGCCGGGGGCGGACGCGCGCGCGCAGGCCGCCACGTCCTCGCGCTGCGGCCCCACGACGACGGCGACCGCGTCCCCGGCGCCGCCGCCGGCGCCAATCGCCTGCGCGAGCACATGGGCCAGCATGGGGCGGCCGGCGACCTCATGCAGCACCTTGGGCGTGGCCGATTTCATCCGCGTGCCCTCGCCCGCGGCCAGAACGACGACCAAAAGCGAGCGGGCCTGCGCGCCCGGGCGCACGCTGTTCTGGGTCATGAACGAATCTCCGGCCTCGTCATCATGGTTAACGATTAGCCGAAGCCGATGCGCAGGTCAGCGCAAAACGCGCGTCATGCCCTTACGGCCCCCGGCTGGATTTTCCGCAGGGCCGCAGCGGCCGCGGCCTCGCCGGAAAGTCGTCGCGCGGCCGCCGCAATCTGCTATACACTCGCGCCGCGCCAAAGCCATGACGGCGCGAGCCGGGACGCAGCGCCTCCATGTTGGTAAGACGAGACTTGTTGAAAATCGCGATGGCGGGGCTCGCGACGCAGGCCCCGTTCGCGCCCGCCGCCGCGCAGGCGCAGTCTTCCCCCGGCGCCCCTGCCGCTGGCGATCCCCCCCGGTTCGATCCCACGCAGGTGCTGGAGGCTGCGCGCGCGCTCTCCCGCCAGCCCTGGCGCAAGCCTCCGCATGAATTGTCGGAAGCCTTCGCGGGCGTGAACTTCGAGCAATATTCCACCATGCGCCGCAAGCCCGGCGCCCTTGTGTGGGACGCGCAGCAGACCGGTTTCTCTCTCGAGCCGACCCCTCGCGGATTCATCTTCACGAACAATCTGCAGATCAATCTGGTCGAGGACGGGATCGTCCGCAGGCTCGCCTATGATTCAAACGAGTTCGACTTCGGCAAGGCGCCCGCGCCCGCCGACAAGCGCGACGTCGGCTTCGCCGGCTTTCGCCTCATGCAGCGCACGCCCAGCGGCGAGCTGCGCGACGCCATGCTGTTTCAGGGCGCGGGCTATTTCCAGACCGGCGCGCGCAACCAGCCTTTCGGCGCAGCCGCGCGCGCGCTTGCGATCCGCCCCGTCGATCTGAACAAGAGCGAAGAGTTTCCCTATATCGTCGCAGTGTGGATTGAACGGCCCGCGCTCGCCGCCAACGCCGTCGTCATCCACGCGCTGCTGGATTCCGAAAGCGTCACGGGCGCCTTCCGCTTCACGCTGCGTCCGGGCGACACGACGATCGTGGATACGGAATCCACCCTGTTCACCCGCGCCGCGATCGATCACATCGGGCTTGCGACCGTTCAGGGCACCTATCTCTTCGGCCCCATCGAGCGCCGGCGCGGCGACGACGTGCGCCCCAACGTCTATGACGTGGCGGGCGTGCAGATGCTGTCGGGCGGCGGCGAATGGATCTGGCGTCCGGTCGCCAACCGCGCAACGCTGCAGGCCTCCGCCTTCGTCGACGACAATCCGCGCGGCTTCGGCCTGGTTCAGCGCGACCGCGACTTCTCCCATTTCCGCGACGACGACGCCCATTGGGAGGCGCGCCCCACCGTGTGGACGCAACCGATCGGCGATTGGGGTCCGGGCCATGTGACCCTGCTCGAAATCCCCGCGGAATCGCAGGTGAACCAGAACATCGTCACCTATTGGCGTCCGCGCGCGAGCCTGCCCGCGAACGCCGAACAATCCTTCGCATACCGTCAGTTCTGGACATGGTCGCCCAGCGAGCGCCCGCCCCTCGCCGTCGCCGCGCTCTCGCGCAGCGGCCGTGTGCCCGGCGCCGCCGCCAACGCGCGCCGTCGCCGCTTTCTCGTGGAGTTCACCGGCGACATGCTCGCGGACGCGGGCGCCACGCCCGACGTGACGCCACGCGCCTACGGCTCAAGCGCGCAGGTCTCCAACCTGCGCTGCGTTCACGTGCGCGAGCAGAAAGCCGCGCGCGTCACCTTCGACGTCGAGGCCGGCGCCGAACCGAACGTGGAATTGCGGCTGATCCTTGAGACGGCCGGCAGACAGATCAGCGAAACCTGGCTCTACAGATGGACGCCGTGACGACGAACGCCCTAGCAGACCAAGAGACCGCCGCCCTTGAGGGCGCGGCGCGTTACGCGCCGCCGCCGGAATCGCGCATGGAGATGCCGGCGCAATCGCTCACCGCCTTCGAGCCTGCGCGGGCGCGCAGCCGCGGCCCCGATCCCCACGCCACACGCACGCGCATCGCGCGCCTGTTCGTCTTCCTCGGCGCGCTCGCGCTCACCGCTTATGGCGCGCGCGAGATGTACGGCGTCGTCAACGTCGGCCCCATCACGCCGCTCAAATGGGCCCTGCTCATTCTCTTCGTGATCAACTTCTCGTGGATCGCGCTCGCCTTCACCAGCGCCATCGTCGGCTTCGTCTCTCTCGTGACCGCCCGACGCGAGCGCGCGCCCCTGCCCGCGCTCAAGGGCCGGGTGGCCGTGGTGATGCCGATCTACAACGAGGCGCCCGCGCGCGTCTTCGCCGCCATGGCGGCGCTGCGCGAGGAGGTTGAGGCGAGCCCCAACGCCAGCCAGTTCGATTATTTCTTCCTCTCCGACAGCACGAACCCGGACGTCTGGCTCGCGGAGGAACAGGCTTTCGTCGCGCTGCGCGACCAATTGGGCCCAGATGCGCGCGTCTATTACCGCCACCGCCCGAAAAACGTGAGCCGCAAGGCCGGCAACATCGATGATTTCGTGACCCGCTGGGGCGGCGCCTACGATTACATGCTCGTGCTCGACGCCGACAGCCTCATGACCGGCGAATGCGTGCTCACGCTCGCAGCCGCCATGGAGGCCGACCCCGACGCGGGCATCATCCAGACGCTGCCGCTCATCATCAACCGCAACACGTTCTTCGCGCGCCTGCAGCAATTCGCCGCGCGCATCTATGGCCTCGTCATAGCGGCTGGCCTCGCCGTCTGGTCGGGCCGCAGCGGCAATTACTGGGGCCATAACGCGATCATCCGCACCAAGGCTTTCGCGCAATGCTGCGGCCTCCCGCATCTGCGCGGACGTCCGCCCTTCGGCGGCCACATCCTCAGCCACGACTTCGTCGAGGCCGCCCTGATGCTGCGTGGCGGCTATTCGGTCTATATGCTGCCCACGCTGCGCGGCAGCTATGAGGAAAGCCCGCCCTCGCTCATCGACGTCGCCGCGCGCGACCGTCGCTGGTGTCAGGGCAACCTGCAACATCTGCGCGTGATCGGCGCGAGCGGCCTGCGGCTGTCGAGTCGCCAGCACATCGCCACCGGCGTGATGAGCTATCTCTCCTCGCCGATCTGGATGGCGAGCCTCATCGTGGGCATGCTGCTCGTCGTGCAGTCGGCCTATATCAGGCCGGAATATTTCACCCACGAATTCGCGCTCTTCCCCGATTGGCCGCGTTTCGACTATGAGCGCGCGCTGAAATTATTCGGCGTGACCATGGCGGCGCTGCTGGCGCCCAAGGCCATGGGTCTGGCCTATGCGATCTTCCGCGCGCCCACGCGCCGCGCCTGCGGCGGCGCAGCGGGCCTCGTGGGCTCAGCCTTTGTGGAGATCATTTTCGCCGCGCTCATCGCGCCCATCATGATGGTGATCCAGACCGGCTCGGTCATGCAGATTCTTTTGGGCCGCGACACCGGCTGGACGCCGCAGCGGCGCGACGACGGCTCGATCCCCCTGCGCGACATCGTGCGCCGCCACTGGAGCCATGTGGCGCTTGGACTGCTGACGCTCGTCACCGGCCTCATGATCTCATCCTCGCTGGTCGCCTGGATGTCGCCCACGATCGCGGGTCTGCTGCTGGCGATCTTCCTCTCCTGGCTCAGCGGCAAATTGTCAGTTGGCCTCGCCATGCGCCGCATGGGCCTGCTCGTCACGCCCGAAGAAGGCGAACGCCCTGGAGTGGCTGTGCGCGCGGAGGAAATCGCTCGCGACCTCGAGCGCGCGGTGAGCGTCAGCGATCCTTTGCTTGCGTTGTGCGAGGACGCGCGCCTTCGCGCGGCCCATGAAAGCCTGTTGCCGCCCGCGCAGGGTCGCCAGCGCGGCGAGATCGATCCCAATCGCGCCATGGCCGAAGCCAAACTGCTCGATGCGCGCACCGCGCGAGAGGCCACATCCTGGCTGAAGCCCGGCGAGCGCATGGTGCTTCTGCATGACCGTGCGCTGATCGACATGCTCTGCCGCCTGCCCGCCGGCGCGCCGCGCACGGACAACGACGACGCGCCGCAGGCCGCGTGATTGAGGCTTAATGCGCGCGAGGACGCGCGCGGTTCATTATTCAAGCCTGCAAAACCTGGACCGCGCAAACTTGGACCGCGCGCGTCCCCGCGCGCAGCCCACAAGCGCGCACAATCAAGCCTCAATCGCCGTCGATCACGCCGGCGGTCGTCACCACCACCCAGCGTCCGTCGCGTCGCTCGACGCTGCGCACCCGCCCCGCGCCCGGAAGCTCGACGCCGGGCGCCGCCTCCATCACGCCCATCCGGCCCTCCACAAGCGCGCCGCCGCGAAACACTTCCCGCAACACGTAATTGCGCAGCGGCTTCTCGCCCGGCCCGCCGCTCTCCTGCGCCTTCGTTGAGGTCGCAGGCTGTGGCGCTGTCGCCTGCCGCGCAGCGACGGGCGTCACGGCGAGCGCCTGTTTCTCGATCCGCTCGGCAGCCTTCTCCAGCCGCTCAAGCCGTGGCGACCAATCCTGATCCAGCCGGTCGATCCGCGCGCTCGCCAGAACGGTCTGCGTGGCCTGCGTTCTGTTGGCTTCGTCAACGCGATGCGAAAGCGCCTCGAGCGCGCGCTTGATCTCCGTCGCCTCGACGCCGACGCGGGCGCCGTCCTGTCTCGAGATGCGCGCCTCAAGCGCCACAAGTCCCCTGGCGTGGCGATTCATCTCGGCCACGAACGCCGCGTCGAACGCCTTGCGCTCCGCGCGCGCCTGGGAGAGCGCCGACGTCTGCTCGCCCATGTGCCAGCCGATCGCAAGCGCCAACATCGCCGCGCCCACGACAGGCGCCGCCCGACGGGCGAAGCCAAGCGCGCGACCCCGGCGCGCGGCGCCCTTGGCAGCGGCCCCGCTCTCCGGCTCGCCGCCGCGTTCGGACGCCCGCGCCTCGAGCACGAGCACGGCTGAGCCAGCCTTTGATGATGAGGGAGAAGATTTTGTATTATCAGAGCTTTGCATGGGTTCCGCCCGTTCAGATGCGATAGGCGAACGGTGCGCCGGCATGCTTAACAGGCTCTTAATTCAAAGCCTCGCCCATGAAAATCGGGGCGCGCTGCAGGCCATTAAGCGCAGGTTGAGGTTACGCTGTCTTTACGCAAATCCCGCGAGCGGCGAAGCGCGCAGTTAAGGCGTCCGGCGCGATCATTCCTGCGTTGGTCGCTTGCCCCGCGGCTAACGCTCTAAGGGCCGCGAACGCTGCACAAGACGGCGCGCGGCCCGCATTTTAGGGTCGCCATATGTCGGGGAGCGCCAGATGCCGCAGCGCTGGCGCGCAATCACGATCCATCGGGTGCGGAAACGGCCCAACCCGGCCCGCTGGCGCGGCGCGGTCACGGCGGTGAAATGTGAACTCCATGATCGAGGGGATCACCACGTCCCCGCAACGTGCGATTTTGGAAGAGTTGTTGGGGTGGATATCCGCAACATCGAAACGCATGAGAAGCTTTTCGAAGACAGCGCGCATGAGGGGCAGATGACTCGCCCACAGCAGTCGATCGAGCCCATGAAACTCAATCACCATTATCCGGCAGCGCGCAAGCGCATGCGCGCCCGCGTCGAGGAGCACTCTCCATTCCGCGCCCTCAATGTCCATCTGAAGCATCCAGTCGCCTTCCGGATGCTTCGTGTCCACCCATGCGGCGAACGCGTCGAACGTGATCGAACGTTCCGAGTTGTAAGGCTCGATAAACTTGGGCAGGAAATGAAAGCGCTCATGACCAAACGGCGGCGCCTCCACCGAAGCGTCCGCCATGAACACATCGACCCCGCTTTCTGCAAGAGCGAGATCAAAACCGCACTCCGTTGAAACGCCCGGCGATAGAACAGCTCGCACGCCATCAAGATCGTCCGGCACAAGATAGCCGCCATCGCCGTCTGCGCCTAAACGGCGAAGCGATGACGCCGCAGCGCGCGGCTGTAGCCGCCTTATAAGCGAACGGACCTCCGCCAAAGACGCACGACGATCCAGCGCAAATCCCAAACCGAGCGCCAGATTGCGCCGGAAGTCGCGTGAGATGATCTTCATTTCTTCCTCGCGTAAAAATTCCGGCGCACGCGCAGACGCAAACCCGCTAACCAGCCTTGCCCAAACGCCTGCTGGATATGCTCCGGCGCGTCGAGCCGCCCCGGAGGCAGATCCGCGGCATGGCGCGACAAAAGCGCAAACAGATTATGTTCCTCCAGAACGCGCGCGCGCGCGGCCTCGATCAGCGGCAGGCGCTTTTCGTATTGGCCGGACTCCATTGCGTTCAGAATGCGGCGCAAGGCCTCATCCGGCGAAGCGATGTCGATGGGAACAAGCGCGCCGGCGGGAAAATCCGCCGCGACGTTCGGCCCGCCGGAAAAGAACGGCAGCGACCAGCCGAGAAAGGCGTCGGCGAGTTTCTCGGTCCAGAAAGATCCAAGATCATTGTTCTCCAGCACGAGATGATATTGGTGCGGCGCGATGGCCTGCGCCTTGTCCGCCACAGGTTCGAAGCCGCGCCCGAACACACGCAGCCGCTCACCCATCCGCGCCTGCAGGAAATCGAGGAAGGCGAGCCGTGCGCGATGCTTCGCCAGACCCCTCTTGCCGGAGCAGACGACGGACAAGACCGGTTCCTTCTCGGCTGGCCGCAGGGCGCGCAAATCGTGCAGCGTCAGGGCCGGACCGCCGCCCTCCGGCGCCAAGCCATACCACCAATTGAGCGCGGTCTGCGTCTTGATCAGCGGCGCGCCGGCATCGAATTCGAATGGCGCAAGCACCGTGCCGAATTGAGCGAGAAACTTTTTCGGATAGGCGCGGAAATCCGGCGGCTCGGTGACGACGAGCGCCCGCCGTTCGCGCGGCGCACGGGTGACAAAACCCGCCGGCGCGTCGTCCAACACGAAGACCGCGTCGCAGTCGGGATCGTTGAGCCAGAAGCGCAAATCGCCCCAGCCGCCAGCGCCATCCTCGCTCTGGCGCATAGCGGCGCCGATCGCGCGCTCATGCGTGGTGGCGATGCAAATCGACGACATGAAACGATGACCCTGAAAGCGTCGATTTATCGGTCAAGGTCAAGATGAGTCAAGCCCGCTCGGCGAAACCCGGCGCGGGCGCAGGCGTTAAGGAGACGCTGGCCCTTGCGACAAGGAGAGACGCCCATGGCATATGTCCGATCCCACGTCGCCGACCGGCGCGCGCGCGAAAGACGGCCAGCTCTGAGGCGCGTGGACGAGAGCCTGCGCCGCAAGCCTCTGCCCTCCGTGGCGTTGGCGCTGGTGATCGGGTTCATTCTCGCGAGCCTCGCGACGCCCGCGCGATGACAAGCCGCCTTCTCTATCCCGGCAGACGCGACCTCGCCGCAGGACGCCATTCCTCCCACGCCGTCGTCGCCACGACGACGATCGGCATCGCAAGCAGGGCCCCGAAAAAACCCCACAGCCAGGACCAGAACATGACGGAGAGAAAAATCAGAAAGGGATTGATGGTGAACCGCGAACCCACGATGCGCGGCGTGACGTAATTCGCCTCCACCGTCACCAGCAACGTATAGGCGATGACTGGCGCAAGCCCCGTGGCGAGGTCAGGCATCGCCACGAGACCGGCCACGAGCAACGTCGCCTTCATCAAAACCGGGCCCACAAGCGGCAGGAAATTGAGCACGAAGGCGACGAACCCCCATGCCAGCGGGCTGCCCATGTCAAGCGACCACAGCACTGCCCCTGTCAGCGCGCCGAGCGCGGCGTTGATGGCGGTCACCACGGCGAAATAACGCAACAACACGCTCTCGATGCGCGAGAAGGCGCGCAGCACCGCGAGCCTGTCCTCGCGCTCCTGGAACTGGAGCGCCAGCCGGTTGCGCAGCTCCACACGGCCAGCGAGGAAGAAGACGAGCGAGAAAACAAAAAGCGCCAATTGCGTGATCGCGGGCGTCGCCATGGCGAGCGCCCCTGCGAGCGCCTTCGCGCCCTCCTGCCCCTGCGCCCCAAGGGCGCCCGGCCCCTGCTCGGCGCCCATACGTAGCAAACGCTCCAGCGGCCGCTGAAGAAATGAAAATTTTTGCTGCAGCGTGGCGACAAGCTCCGGCGCGCGCGCGATCCACTCGCTCAACGTCGGCGCCACGGAGGAGATCAGCGCGAATAGCAAGCCGCCCAACGCCAGCAACACGGCGCCATAGGTGATCCAGGCAGGCGCGCCATACTCGCGCATCCGGTCCGCGGTGGGACCGAGGATGAGGCCAATCAGCGCGCCCGCGGCGAGCGGAAGCGCGATCGCGCGCGCGTATGACAGCGCCGCGACAAGCGCAAAAACGAACAGGCCGATCACGCTCGCGTAAGCGAGCCTGCGCAGCAAATCCGGCTCGACGAAAGATGGCTCATTTTGCTTCGTGCGCGCGGTTTGCGCGGCTTGCGCAGCCTGCGCGTCCCGCTGCAGCGCGGTCACGTGCGACGCCTGAAAAGCCCTATCACCGCGGAGACCACAAACAGGATGATAGCGACCCAGAACAGCATTTGCGCGCCGCTCATCGCCGTTCCCGCAACGCCGCCGAAGCCTAAAGCCGCGGCGACGAGCGCCACCAGCAAAAACGCCACCGCCCAATACAACAGATTACCCATGGCGACCTCCTCGCTGCGCCCGCGCGCATCGCGTGAGCGCGGCCTTTCACCCTGCGCAAACGCAGGGAGATGGCGCTTGTTCCTGCGCGCGTCGCCCAGACGCGAAGGAGGAAGGCGCAGGGTATCGACTTAGCCCGCCGCGCCGCTGCGCGCTTTCTCGCCGAAGAACAAGGCCTGGCTCGCAAGCGCAGACACAAGGGAGGGCTGGAACGGCTTGGTGATAAGATAGGTCGGCTCCGCCCGCTCGCCCGTGAGCAGACGTTCAGGGAAAGCGGTGATGAAGATCACGGGCGCCTGCACGCTGCGCAGCAATTCGTTGACGGCCTCAAGGCCCGAGCTGCCATCCGCAAGCTGGATGTCGGCCAGAATCAGCCCGAGCTTTTCCCCCTTCGCGAGCTCAATCGCTTCGCGATGGGTGCGCGCGACGCCGACAACCCTGTGACCCAATTGCTCCATAATGCCTTCTAGATCCATCGCGATGAGAGGCTCGTCTTCGATGATGAGCACGTTCGTCGCGATTTGATCAGCGATTTCGCGCCCCGCCTTATAAATCAGGGCGCGCACGTCCTCAACGCTTGAGCCAAGGATCTGCGCGGTCTCGCGCTCGTCGAAACGCTCCATCGCAAGGAGCAGGAACGCGCAGCGCGAGCGTGGCGTCATCGCCTCAGTCCGACGCTGCGCGTCAGAGGCGTCAGCCATCGGCGTGGAGGAATTGTTCAGCTCGACCGAACGCCAGATCGTGTCGAACAATTTATAAATCGCCACCCGTGATGGGAGGTTGCGATCGAAGACCGAGGAATCCTCCAGCAGCGCTTCGAGGACGGATGTCACATAGGCGTCTCCCGAGGGCTGCGATCCGGTGAGGGCGCGCGCATAACGGCGCAGGTATGGCAAATGGGGAGCGAGCTGTTGCGCGATCGACATCAGGTCTCCTCGAAATGGAGAACGGGGGACTGGCGGGAAGAGTGAACCAGCATATATAATCGAACAAGTGCTTTTCAACCGAAAGGCCATCAGGTCAGGTCGGCGCGTGAGAGCAAAGCCTTTTCCCGTCACGCTTTTAGAGGCGCAGACAGGATCGGCGAGAGCGCGACCGATGCGACCCTCGATGCGCGCAGCGACCATCAGAGGCTTCGATCTATGACAAGAAAGCCGTCTCACGCCGAAGTCGAGAATATCGAGGAGGATCTTCAGATCGACGAGCATATTCAGCGGCGGATCGGCGCCAAGCTGCGCTCCTATTACGATGAATTGCTCAACGAGCCGATCCCGGAGAAGTTTATCGAATTGCTCGTGAAACTTGATGAGAAGGAACGCGCCGCAGGCGAGAAGGAAGGCAAGTCGTGAAGGAACCCGTGAACGATCGGGCTGAATTCACCGCCGGACTGATGAAGGCCCTGCCCTCGTTGCGCGCCTTCGCGATTTCGCTAAGCGGGCGCGCAGAACGGGCGGACGACCTTGTGCAGGACACGCTGATGCGCGCCTGGGCCAATGCGGAATCCTTCCAGCCCGGCACAAATCTCAACGCATGGCTCTTCACGATTCTACGTAATCTGTTTCACTCCGAGTATCGCAAGCGCAGACGCGAGGTGCAGGACGAAGACGGCGCCTACGCCGCGCGCCTGTCCGTTCAAGCCTCGCAGGACGCGCATCTCGACGTGCAGGATTTCCGGCTTGCGCTTGAATCCTTGCCGCCCGATCAGCGCGAGGCTCTTTTGCTCGTAGGCGCCTCCGGCTTCTCCTATGAGGAGGCGGCGGAGATCTGCCAATGCGCGGTCGGCACGATCAAGAGCCGCGTCAATCGCGCGCGCACCAAACTGGCCGAGATTCTCTCCATCGATGGCCCGGAGGATTTATCGGCCGACGCGCGCAGCCGCAGCGTCACAGCGCAAAGCGGCGCCTGAAACGCATCCGCAACGCACAAGCGCCAATCAGGCCCGCGCCGCACGCGGGCCTTTTTCATTGCGCGCGCCTTTCGGAACAAAGCGAAAATCGCGCGGTTGAAGGCGAAGATGGTCGGCGATGATCTGGTCGCGGCGAGGAAGAGCGCATGAGGAGCGGCCGTCATGAACTGGGACACGAGCGAAGGAAACTGGAAGCAGCTCAAGGGCAAGGTGAAGGAGAAGTGGGGCAAACTCACCGATGACGACTTTGATGTGATCAGCGGAAAGAAGGACCAACTCTCAGGCAAGCTTCAGGAGCGCTACGGTCTGGCGAAAGACGACGCCGACCGGCAGGTCGACGACTGGCTTCGCCAGCAGAAGTTTTGAACGCGACATGCGCCGCCCGGCGCGCGAAAGCCGCGGGCGCGACCACACGTAAAGGAGCTATCCCATGAAAATGATTTCGTTGGCCCTGTTGGCGAGCGCCGGACTTGGCGCCGCCGCCTACGCCCAAAACGCCCAGCAGCCGCAACAGCCCGCGCAGGCGCAGCGTCAGAGCGGCGCGGCGCAGGCGTCCAAGCCCGTTCAGTTCCACACTCAGCGTGGCGAGGAATACCGCGTCTTGCGCATCATCGGAACGACCGTGCGCAACAACCAGAATGAAAACGTCGGCGAGGTCGAGGACCTCATCATGGAGAAAAGCGGCGACGTGAAAGCCGCCATCATCAGCGTCGGCGGCTTTCTCGGAATCGGCGAGCGCTGGGTGGCGGTCAATTTCGAAAGCCTCACCCTGCAGCCCGACGGCTCCAACTGGCGCGTGATGCTCAATGCGACGCGCGATCAGATGAAGAGCGCGCCCGAGTTCAAATATGAAAACACCTGGGCCCAAAACCGAGGGCCAAGCACCACGGCGACCACGCCCTCGCGCGCGCCCGCCGGCGCGATCGCGCCGTCCGAGCGTCCCGTCACCGAGCCGCGGCCGAGCGCGCCGCCTCCCCCCTCGCCTGCGCCAGCGGAGCGCGCTCCGCCCGCCAGCCGCTGAACCTGCGCGTCCAGATGCGAGAAAGGCGGGCCAGCGCCCGCCTTTTTCATATGCCCTCCGAGACCTTATGCGGCCGCCATCCGCACGACGCCAGCGGCGTCCGCACCCGTTTATCCCCACCGCCACGCGGCCCGCGGCCCCTGCGCCTTGACCATGGCCGGCTCCGGCGGCCCGCTTCCTGAGCCCCCTGCGCGCTCGACGCGCGCTTGCAGGATTGCCTTGGCGCGCGAATGCGGCCAAACAGGAAAAAACGGAGGAGACGAACGTGCCCAACAACATGTCCCGCGCGGCGGTCGCCGTGGGCTCGGTGAAGACCGAATTGAGGGATTTCCCCCTCCCAGAGATTCCCACCGACGCCGGCCTTCTGCGTGTCTCGGTGACGGGCATCTGCGGCAGCGACTGGGGCATGTACAAGAACGACAAGCCGGGCCCGCGCATCCTCGGCCATGAAATGGTCGGCGTGATCGAAAAGATCGGCGAGGCGGCGGCCTATCGCTGGGGCGTGAAGGAAGGCGATCTCGTCGCGCTCGAAGAATATCTGCCCTGCGGACATTGCGAATATTGCCGCGGCGGCGAGATCCGCTCCTGTCTGGAGACCGACCAGCGCCTGCCGGGCAAGATCCGCTTCGGCTCGACGCCCATCACGGTGGCGCCGTCGCTCTGGGGCGGCTACAGCCAGTTCGTCTACATGCATCCGCGCACGATCGTGCACAAAGTGCCCGCCGGCGTGGAGCCCCACATCGCCGCGATGGCTCTGCCGCTCGGCAATGGTTTCCAATGGGTTTATTACGATGGCGGGGCCGGCCCCGGTAAGGCGATCGTGATCCAGGGTCCGGGTCAGCAGGGTCTGGGCGGCGTGATCGCCGCGAAAATCGCAGGCGCCGACACGATCATCGTCTCCGGCCTGTCGGTGGACGAAAAGCGCTTCGAGCTGGCGCGCGCGCTCGGCGCGACCCATACGGTCGCCGTGGACAAGGAGGAGCTCGGCGCCGCGGTCGCGCGCATCACCGGCGGCCGCATGGCCGACATCGTACTCGATTGCTCGGGCATGGGGCCGAAGAACATCAATCCTTCGCTCGGCCTGTTGCGCAAGCGCGGCGTGCTGCTCACCGTCTCGCGCGGCGAGGGAACCGACGCGCTCGACGTCAATCGCCTCATCAACAACCAGCTCACCCTGCGCGGCCTGCGCGGCCATTCCTATGAGGCGGTTGAAATGGCGCTGCGCACCATGGCGTCGAAGAAACTGCCGCTCGAACTCATGTCGACGCACCGCTTCGGTCTCGGCGAAATCGACAAGGCGCTCAAGATCGTCGGCGGGCAGATGGAGGAACGCTCCATCCATGTGTCGATCGACCCGTGGATGTGAGGCGCAGGCGCGCGCTGAAATGAAAAACGCGCCCGGGAGGGCGCGTTTTTTCTTTGGCGGAAGCGGCGCAGGATCAGTGCCGCAGCGACATGATTTTTTCCACGAAGCGTCCCACCGGGCTCGTCAGACGCAACGGCGCGTCGGTGACGGCGAAACAGATGCAATCCGCATCGCGCTCGATCTCCGGCGAATGATCGATGGAAGAATCGGCGATGGCGATGTCGCCGCGAATGTAACGGCCCTGCGGATCGCTGAACGCGCCGGTGATCACCAGCGTGATTTCGGATCCCTCATGGGTGTGGCGCGGCAGACGACGGCCGGCGCGCACATGAATGAGGCTGACCTCGCCGCGGCCGCACTCGCCGACCTTCACCTCACGCACGCCGGGAACGACGAAGCGCCAGCCCAGATCGTCGAGCCCGCAGCCGAGATAACGGCGCAGCGGCGACGGCAGCACGACGTCCTCCTCCCGCGCGGAAGCATGAGCCGCGGCGCGCACGAGGGGACGGCCAGCCTGCTCATTCTCATCATCGGAGAGGCCGAAAATCTCCGCCAGACGTTCGTCGCGGCGGCGCGAGGAGCCGGCTGCGCCGCTCATCAGGAATTCGGACGCCGCGTAATCCTCCACGGCGCGCACGAACTTGCGATTGTCTGTCCTGAGGGCCAGATGGGAGGCCACAAGCGCGTGGCGCGCGGGGTCGAGGGAGCCGGAGCCATAGGCGACCAGCAGTTCGTCGAGGGGACGAGCGGAGCCGTCGGTGAGTGCTTCTGCTGTCAAGTGCTCTAGCCTGAGTGCCGCGGTCGATTCTGACCGCGTTCCTATCCAATGCCAGATTTACGCGGGGACGACAAATGTGGATCACCGCGTTCCGGTGAGAGGATAATGGACAGGTTGAAAATAGGCTGGCGGCGCTTGCGCGCGGGCCCTCGCCTTTCTAGTTTGCGCCCATCCGGGGAGAGGAAACCGCATGAACCCTGTCGAGGACGTCATTGGGGCCATCGGGCGCACGCCGCTCATAAAACTGCGCCGGGCCTCTGAAATCACAGGGTGCACGATCCTCGGCAAAGCCGAGTTCATGAACCCCGGCGGGTCGGTGAAGGACCGCGCGGCGCTGGCCATCGTCAAGGACGCCGTGGCCTCCGGGCGCCTGCGCCGGGGCGGCGTCATCGTGGAAGGAACGGCGGGCAACACCGGCATCGGGCTGGCGCTGGTCGCCAATGCGCTGGGCTTCCGCACCGTGATCGTCATTCCCGAGACCCAGTCGCAGGAAAAGAAGGACATGCTGCGCCTGCAGGGCGCGGAGCTGATCGAGGTTCCGGCGGTCCCCTACTCCAATCCCAACAATTACGTGAAGGTCTCAGGCCGCATCGCCGAAAAGCTCGCCGCCTCCGAACCCAACGGGGCGATCTGGGCCAATCAATTCGACAATGTGGCCAATCGTCAGGGCCATATCGACACGACGGCCCCGGAGATCTGGGACCAGACCGCCGGCAAGGTGGACGGCTTCACCTGCGCCGTGGGCACCGGGGGCACGCTGGCCGGCGTGGGCATGGGCCTCAAGGCCCGCAATCCGCGCGTGCAGATCGCCCTCTCCGACCCGATGGGGGCGGCGCTCTATTCCTGGTACAAGACCGGCGAGCTGAAGGCGGAAGGGACGTCCATCACCGAGGGCATCGGCCAGGGGCGCATCACGGCCAATCTCGTGGACGCGCCGGTGGACCACGCCTTCCAGATCTCCGACGAGGAGGCGCTGCCGATCGTTTTCGATCTTGCGCAGAACGAAGGCCTGCTGCTGGGCGGCTCGTCCGGTGTGAACGTCGCCGGCGCGATGCGTCTGGCGAAGGAAATGGGCCCCGGCCACACGATCGTGACGATCTTGTGCGATTCCGGGGTTCGCTACGCCTCAAAACTGTTCAACCCGGCCTTCCTGCGCGAGCGCGGCCTGCCGACGCCCGACTGGATGGAGCGCAAGAGCGCAGTCGACCCCTGCCTCGTATGAGACAGGTCCCGCGCGCGCTTAGATCGCGGCGGGCTCGCCCTTTTTCTGCGCCGCGAGCTGGGCGAGCTTGTTCTGCGTCTCAGGCTGGATAAGCCCCGCCGACATGATCAGCTTCGCCGCCTCGTCGGGCGTCAGCGACACCTCGATCACCTGATCGGCGGGCAGATAGAAGTAAAAACCCGTCGTCGGATTGGGCGTGCACGGCAGGAAGACGGACGTGTAGGCCCCCGGCGGCAGATGGCTCGCCACGGTCTGCGACGGCGGCGTCGAGATGAAGACGATCGACCACATGCCCTTGGCGGGAAACTCCACCAGACCCACGCGCCGGAAGCCGGTGCCCGACTGGGAGAACACCGTCTCAAAAATCTGCTTCACGCTTTTGTAAATGCCCCGCACGACGGGCATGCGGTCGAGGATGGTCTCGCCAAGACGGATCAGCGAACGGCCAAGCAGATTCGCCGCGAGAAAGCCCAGAACCGTGAGTCCCAGCACGGCGATCACCACGCCCAATCCGGGAATCTCAGGTGGGATATATGCGTAAAAATACGAGGGCACGAGCGGCTTGACCCAGCCGTCCACGGTGCTGACGAACCACCAGACGATCCACGCCGTGATCGTGACCGGCCCTGCGATGATGAGGCCCGTCAGGAACCAGGTGCGCAAGCCCGCCCCGAAAGTGGCCCGATGCGGCGCGGGCGGCGGCGCGAACAAAATCGGTTCGTCGGCGCTGGAATGGTCGCCCGGAGACTTTTGCTTGTTCATGGATCCTGACTTGCAGCCCGAAAATGAATGGGTGGATGCTACATGGCGTCGGCCCCGCTGCAAAGCAAGCAAAGCGCGCAGATACAGCCAACGCCGGACTTTCTGCTTTTGAAATGGGGCGCCTTGCGGATAAACTAAAGCCGTGGCGGGCGTCCGAGAGCTTGCCCAGCTTTCGGGAGCGTTATGTCCGTTTCGCCTGGAGACAGGTCCGCCCACGCCGACGCCGGCATCGATCGTCATCTCGCCATGCGCTTCGCCCGATACACGGGCGGGTTCTGGAAAGGCGCCTCCGCGCGCGCCGCCTGGCTGCTGACGCTCGGGCTTGCGGGATGCCTCGTCCTGAAATTGCTTGTGGACGTCGCGATGAACCAGTGGAACCGCTGGTTCTTCGACGCGCTGGAGAAGCGCGACGCGGCCGCCGCGGGAATCGCCGTAATCGCCTTCCTCGCGCTTGTGGCCGCGATTGCGGCGGTAGGCGTAGGCATTGTGCTCACGCGCGAACGCCTGCAGGTGCGCTGGCGCGAATGGTGCACGCGCCGCCTGCTCGCGGGCTGGCTCGCCAACCAGCGCTTCCACCGCATGACCGCCGCCGACAGTCCGATGCCCAATCCGGAATACCGGATTTCGGACGACGTGCGCATGGCCACCGAACCGCTCACCGATTTCGCCATCGGCCTGTTCACGGCGGTGCTGGCCGCCAGCACGTTCGCGACCATCCTGCGGTCGGTCGGGGGATCGGCGCAAATCGATCTCGGCTCCGTCAGCGTGGTCGTGCCCGGCTTCATGCTTGTGGGCGCGGTCCTCTACGGCGTCGCCGTCTCCACGATCGCGCCCATCGTTGGGCGCAAGCTCGCCGGCGCGGCCGCGCGCAAGAACGAGGCGGAGGCGCGCTTCCGCTTTGAGATGATCCGCCTGCGCGAAAACTCCGAGGGCGTCATCATGGCGCGCGGGGAACGCGAGGCTGGCGAGCGTCTCGAGACGACTTATCGCCGCCTCGTGCGCGCCTGGCTCGACGTGGTGCGCCAGCACGGACGCATCACCTGGGTCACGAACGCCAACAGCGCCATGATCCCCGTCGTGCCGCTGCTCCTGTGCGCGCCCAAATATCTCGCCGGCCAATTATCCCTCGGCGAGGTGATGCAGCTCGCCTCCGCCTTCGTGCAGGTGCAGATCTCGATTTCCTGGCTCGTCGACAATTATCGCGCGATCGCGGAATGGTTCGCCTCCGCGCGCCGCATCACCGAGCTTGTGGATTCGTTCGAAGGCGTGGACGTGGCCGCCGCCGCGGGCCAGCCTCTCGTCGCCCATGTGGAGGAAAACGGCGACGCGCTCAGGCTCGAAAATCTGCGCCTCAGCGACCAGACCGGGCGCGTGCTCGTCGCCCATGCGCATGTGACGATCGCGCAGGGGGAGAAAGTCGCGCTGGCTGGCGAAGCGGGCGCCGGCAAGAGCGTGCTCGTGCGCGCCATTGCGGGCCTCTGGCTGTGGGGCGGCGGACGCATCGTGTCGCCGCGGGGCCGCAGCCTGTGCTTCATGCCCGCCGCGCCCTTCCTGCCGGCGGGGCCTTTGCGCGAGACGCTCACCTATCCCGCCGCCCCTGAAGGCGTGACGGACGCCCATCTCGTCGAGGCGCTGGAGGCCTGCGGCCTCTCGCGTTTCGCACAACGGCTTGACGACGCCTCGCGGTGGGATCAAACCCTTTCCGCGAGCGAACGCCAGCGGCTCGCCTGTGCGCGACTGCTGGTGCTGAGACCCGACATCGTAGTCCTTGAGGACGCGCTGTCGGCTTTTGAGGAGGAGGCGCAGGCCGATCTCCTCGCCACGCTGGTCGCCCGCACGCCGGATGCGACCATCGTCATGGTGGGAGGACGCAATGTCCTGCCCCATGTCTTTGATCGGACGCTGACGCTGCAAGCCTCAAAGGAAGGCAGCGTGCTGGTCGAGGCCGCAGCCTCCGGGCGCCCGGCCCTGACTCTGGCGGGCGACAAACAGAGGCGCGCGTGAGCGCGCATGAATCGAGGAAGGGAGCATCATGTCTGACGCGAAGGGTAAACTGCACTACTGGGACGCCTTCTGGGATCTGCGCGTGGACGAATGCCCCTGCGACGTGCACTTCTGCGACTGGCTTGAGAAGAACGACATCCGCAACAAGTCGATCTTCCATTTCGGCACCGGCGGCCACCACATCGTGGGCGTGCGCACGGCCGAGAACGGCAGCGGCAATTGCGTGCTGGGCATAACCGCCGCGCCGCAGGAATACGAGACCTTCATCACGCTCGCCATCGAGCGGCCGGAGGTGGAGAAGACCTACAAGACCTTCTTCGGCGACATCTACCAGCTCGATGCGCGCCTGCTGCCCGACTTCGACGTGGTGACGCTGTTCCACCTGTGCGAGTTCCGCACGGAGAAGAACGATCTCTACGGCGCGCTCACCGATCGGCAGGTGCTCGACATGCTCACCGACAAGACGCGCAAGGGCGGCTATATCCTGTTCTACACGAAATCCTTCGCCTTCGATTCCGCGGAGAAGATCGTGAAGGTCTGGGAGAAGGAAGCCGCGGTCGAGAAGGTCGGCCTCTACGAGACGCTGCTCGTCTATCGCAAGAAGTGAGAACGGCGGCGCGCGGCTTCACCGGCCGCGCGCATCGCTCCTGCTCTCTCAGCGAAGTAGCGATCGGATTTCGCGCTAGAACGCCTTCGCGCCTGTAAAGATAAGGATCCTCGAAGGCCTGATAACCGAGCGACATCACTTCTTGTATGCGCGAATGATTTCCGCACGTTTTTCATCTGCAGACAGACCGCGCGCGTCCATGTCCCTGAGCCGGTTCCGGCTCGCAGGTTTCAGGCTCAAGCCCTCAACCGCGCTAATGGCCGAAAAGGCGCGCTTCCCAAGCACCAGTCCGGGTGTGCGAGCCAGAGATGATGCGCGCGACTTTTTCATGGGAACCCTGAAGACCGGAGCACGACCCGCCGCCGTGCAGCCTGCGCTTTGCAATTTCGAAAATGCCCCTTGAAGCGCGCGCGGTCAATACACACGCGCTACTGGCGCATCGCTCTAGATATGCTCAACCGCCACGACGCCGGGAATGGCCTTGATCGCGCCGGCGATCTGCGGGCTCACGGAAAAACGCCCGGGCAGTTTCACCTCAACCTCGCTGCGCTCCTTGTCGAGCATGACCACCAGCGACACCTCGCCCTCGCCGCGCGCGGTGAGGCGCTGTTGCAGCGAGCGCAGCGGTTCGTCGTTGCGCAGGAAAATGCGCAAGCCCTTCTGCACGCGGCTCGCCGCCTTGTCGAGCGGCTCCACAGTCGCGATGCGCGCGCGCACGTCCTCACCCTCGAGGCTTGCGGTCAGCGTCAGCAGAACGACCGACCCCTTCTCCAGAAGATCGCGATAGGCGTTCAGCCCCTCCTGGAACAAGATCGCCTCGTATTGGCCTGAGGGATCCGACAGGGTGACGATGCCCATCTTGTTGCCGGTCTTTGTGCGCCGCTCCTGCCGGTCGAGCACGGTCGCCGCAAGCCGCGCCGTGGAGGCGCCCTTCTTCACCGCGCGCACGAAATCGGTCCATCGTTCCGTGCGCAGCCGCTTTAGCACGGATTCATAATCATCGAGCGGATGGCCCGAGAGGAAAAACCCCACGGCCTCGAACTCGCGCCGCAGCCTTTCCGCCGGCGCCCATGTCACCGCGGGCGGGAGTTTGAGCGGCTCGGGCGCGTCGACGCCGCCGAACAAACCGCCCTGCCCCACGCTCGCCTCCGCCTGCGTGCGGTTGCCGATCGCCAGAATACTCTCCACGCCCGCCGTAACGCGCGCGCGATCCGGCTCCATCTCATCGAAAGCGCCAGCGGCGGCGAGGCTTTCGAGCACCTTCTTGTTCACCTCGCGCGGATTGAGCCGGCGCGCGAGCTCGCCGAGATCGCGGAACGGCTTGTCGCCGCGCGTCGCCACAATGGCCCGCGCCTGACCTTCGCCCACGCCCTTCACCGCCGACAGCGCGTAACGGATCGCATAGCCGCCCGCGCCATCCGGCTGCACCTCGAAATCGACGCCCGATTTGTTGATCGAGGGCGGCTCGACCTTGATGCCGAGGCGGCGCGCCTCGTTGCGGAATTCCGCGAGCTTGTCGGTGTTGCCCTTGTCGAGCGTCATCGAGGCGGCGAGGAACTCCACCGGATAATTCGCCTTGAACCAGCCCGTCTGATACGCGATCAGCGCATAGGCGGCCGCGTGGCTCTTGTTGAAGCCGTAGTCGGCGAATTTCGCGAGCAGGTCGAAAATCTCGTTCGCTTTCGGCCGCGGCACGCCGCGCTCGACGGCGCCAGTCACGAAGCGGTCGCGCTGGGCGTCCATCTCCGCCTTGATCTTCTTGCCCATGGCGCGGCGCAGCAGGTCGGCCTCGCCGAGCGAATAGCCCGACAGGACCTGCGCGATCTGCATGACCTGTTCCTGGTAGATGATGACGCCGAACGTCTCTTTGAGGATCGGCTCGATCAGCGGATGCACGTAATCGGGTTCCGTGTCGCCGTGCTTGACCGCGCAATAGACGGGAATGTTCGCCATCGGGCCCGGCCGGTAGAGCGCGACAAGCGCCACGATGTCCTCGAGCCGGTCGGCGCGCATCTCGGCAAGCGCCTTGCGCATGCCGGCGCTTTCCACCTGGAACACGCCCACCGTCTCGCCGCGGCCGAGCATGTCGTAGGTGCGCTTGTCGTCGAGCGGGATCTTGTCGATCTCCACATGAACGCCGCGCCGCGCAAGCAATTCCACAGTGGTCGAGAGTGTCGTCAGCGTCTTGAGACCAAGGAAGTCGAACTTCACGAGGCCCGCAGGCTCGACCCATTTCATGTTGAACTGGGTGGCCGGCATGTCGGAGCGCGGGTCGCGATAGAGCGGCACAAGCTCCTCGAGCGGACGATCGCCGATCACAACGCCCGCCGCATGGGTTGAGGCGTTGGAGTAAAGCCCTTCGAGCTTCTTCGCCACGTCGATGAGCGCGGCGACGTTGGCGTCCTCCTCCGCCGCCTCGTGCAGGCGCGGCTCGCTCTCCACGGCTTCCGCGAGACTGACGGGCTTGGCCGGATTTTGCGGCACGAGCTTCGCGAGCTTGTCCACCTGGCCAAGCGGCAGCTCCATCACGCGGCCCACGTTGCGCATGACGCCGCGCGCGAGGAACGAGCCGAAGGTGATGATCTGCGCGACGCGGTCCTCGCCATAGCGCTTGCGCACATATGCGATCACCTCGTCGCGGCGGGTCTGGCAGAAGTCGATGTCGAAGTCGGGCATCGACACGCGTTCGGGATTGAGGAAGCGCTCGAACAGCAGGCCGAAACGCATCGGATCGAGATCGGTGATCGTCAGCGACCATGCGACAAGGGAGCCCGCGCCCGAGCCGCGCCCCGGCCCAACCGGAATGCCATTGGACTTCGCATATTTGATGAAGTCCGACACGATCAGGAAATAGCCGGGGAATTTCATCTTGACGATGATGCCGAGCTCGAACTCAAGCCGCTCCGCGTAATCATTCTCGTTCAGGCCCGGCGCCGCACCATGGACGGACAGACGCGCGGCGAGTCCCTCGCGCGCCTGCCGCCGCAGTTCGGCCTCTTCATCGAGAGGCGAGCCGTCGAGCGCTGTGAAACGCGGCAGGATCGGCGCGCGCGTGCGCGGACGATAGCTGCAACGCAGCGCGATCTCGACCGTGCTGGAGAGCGCCTCCGGCAGATCGGCGAACAATTCGCGCATCTCCTCGCGCGTCTTGAAGCGATGTTCGGGCGTCACATGACGTCGCCCGTCCGCGCTCATCACCGACCCGTCCGCGATGCACAGCAGCGCGTCATGCGCTTCGTAATCGGAACGGGCGGCGAAAAAGGGCTCATTGGTCGCCACAAGCGGCAGCGAAAGCGCGCTGGCGAGCGCGAGAAGATGCGGCTCGACGCGCGCTTCCTGCGGCGCGCCGTGGCGCTGCAGCTCCACGTAGAGCCGGCGGGGAAAAAGCTCCGCCAGCACGCAGAGCCGCTCCTGCGCGTCGGCCACGCGCTCGTCGGCGAGCAGCATGTCGATCGCGCCGGATGGGCCGCCCGTCAGCGCGATCAGTCCAGCCGCGCATGACTTGAGGAGTTCGAGCGTCACATGGGGCGTGTCGCCGGCTTCGGGCGCAAGCCAGGCGCGCGAGGCGAGCTTCATCAGATTGGCATAGCCCGTCTCGTCCTGCGCGAGCGCGACGATGGAGCCGCGCCCGGCGGCCGGATCGTCCGCGCGCGCGGCCAGCCGCTTGCCGTCGCCGAAATCCACCGTGAGATGGCAGCCGATGATGGGCTGCACGCCCTCCTTGGCGAGCTTTTCGGAGAACTCGAGGGCGCCGAACAGATTGTTGGTGTCGGTGATCGCGAGCGCCGGCATTTTGTCGGCCTTGGCGAAGTCCACCAGCTTGCTGATGGAGAGCGCGCCCTCGCGCAGCGAGAATGAGGTGTGGACATGCAGATGGACGAAGCCTACGGCCGAGGCCACGTCTTCAAAGGCGAAGGGCTTGCCCGCGTCGTCCACCAAACTCTCCCACAAACCGCCTGCCGCCTGCCCGCGCGACGCGCGCGCGCCAAGACTATTGCGGATTCGCAGGCCGGGGGCGAGGCTGCGTCCGCGCCTGCGCCCGCTTGTCCCCGCTGTTCGCCCTCAGGCGAGCACGGCGATGAAGCCAACGAAGCTCGCGAGGCAGACGATTTCAGCGAGATCGGCGATCAAGGCGCGAAGCATGAGAACCTCCGTTCTTGTCTAAGGCCCGTTTTGTATATGTTTTGTTCTCATCTGAAAAGCACGCTCTTCATCCATGGTTAACCGCGCGCCGGAACGCCCCGCCCCCGCAGGCGTTGCCGCAGGTCAGGATGGGAGGCTCTCATGATGGATCGCTACACGGCTCGCGCCCTCGTCGAGGCTGGGCAAATGTCATCCGAGGAATATCTGCGCCTGTTCGGCGAGGAGCTTCGCGCGGCGCGCGACAATCAGCGCGCGGAACGAGACGCGCAGCGGCGCGAATATGCGGCGCAGGCGCGGCGGGACGCGCTAGGCGAGCCTGGCGGCGCGCCGGAGGCCGAGCGCGGCGAATCTCATCCGCTGGAGAACGAGGGGCGCCCGCCCCACCCCGAACACGGCTGAGCGCGCAGCCGCGCGCCGGCCCCAAACCTCCAGATGCGCAACGGCGCGCGATAGCCTAGACTGCGCGCGAAAGAACATCGGGAGGATGACATGGCCGAACCACGGGTCACTGGATTGCGCGGCATCGAGCTCGCCGTTTTCGATCTGGCCGCAAGCGCGGCCTTCTACAAGGAATGCTGGGCGCTCGACGTCGTTGGCCGCAGCGGCGACCGCGCTTTCCTGCGCGCCGCCGGCGACGAACATCATGTGCTCACCCTGCGCCAGAGCCCGCGCGCGGGCGTCGAGCGCGTCAATTTCGCAGCGCCCGATCGCGCCACCGTCGAAGCCCTGCACGCGCGCGCCGTGGCGATGGGCGCCAAAACCCACGCGCCTCAGGCGCTCGACGCGCAGGAAGGCGGCGGCTACGGCTTTGAGATCGTCACCCCCGAAGGCCAGCTTTTGCGCGTGTCGAGCGACGTCGCGCGCCACGCCGACGTCGATCCCGACCTGTCGCGTCCCACCAAGGTGAATCACGTCGTCCTCAACGCCGCCGACATGGATTTGCAGATGAAGTTCTTCTGCGACATGCTCGGCTTCAAATTCTCCGACTGCAACGGACATATGAACTTCATCCGCTGCTCGGCGAACCATCATTCGATCGCGCTTGCGAAATCCGACGGCCCCTCGCTCAACCACGTCGCCTTCGAGATGGAGAATTTCGACGGGCTGATGCGCGGCGTCGGACGCATGCGCCTTGCGGAGCATGAATTGGGCTGGGGCGTGGGCCGCCACGCCGGCCCGGGCCGCAACATCTTCTCCTATTTCGTCGATCCCAACGGTTTCGCCATCGAATACACGACGGACGTGGATCAGGTGGACGACACCTATGTGTCGCGCTCAGGCGATTACTGGGCGAACCTGCCGCTGCGCCCCTGCGCATGGGCGGGCGCGAAGATGATGGCGACGCCGCGCATGCGGGAGGCCATGGGCGGCAAGCTCATCGCCGCCGCCAATGCGGCCGCGGAGCAATCCTGCGACGATGCGATCTCCAACAAAATGGCGGGCTGAGATGAGCGGTCATGACACAGGCCCCGCGCAAAAGCTCGCGGGCAAGGTCTTCTATCTCCTGTTCTGGGAGCTCACCGACAAGCCGGGCGACCGCATGGTGCATCATCAGGCGCATCTCGACTATGCGTTCTCGCTGGAGAAGGACGGACGCCTCATGAGCGCCGGACCTTTCCTGAAAGACGACGGAACGTCGACCGGGCGCGGCATGTTCATGCTCAACGTCGCCAGCGCACAGGAAGCGCACGAGATCGCGAAGAAAGATCCCTATTACGTCGCGGGCTATCGGACCTATCGGCTCGAAACCTGGCGGCGCAGCGAGGGAACCTTCACACTGAAATTCGAGATCGGCGCCAACCGCGTCACATTCGGCTAGCGCGCATTCAGATCGCGCGCGCGGCGCGCCACAAGATCCACTGGCGGCGCCATTGCGCAATCTCGCGCACGCCTGCGAACGGATCGGCCGCGCGCGCGAAAAACTTGAGACGCGCGCGCACGAGGGCCGCAGGCAAAATGGCGAGCGCCACCTCGCGCGAAGACGCGCGCGCAGCGTCTTCGACCGCCTGCGCATGCATGGCGCAGGATGCGCGCAATTCCTCAAACGCCGCACGCAAGGCCGGCGACATCAAGCCTGCCGCGGCGGCCTCGGCGAGTGCGCCATGGCGCGCAAGCACGTCACGCGGCGCCACGCATCGCCCCCGCGCCGCAGCGCGCGGCAGGTCGAGCAGCGCTTCGCTGAGGCCGAATGCGACGCCCGCATGGCCACAAGCGTCCGCGCCGCCGGGATCGCGCCCCTCCGCCACCACGAAAGAGACAAGGCGAAACAGCGCAGACCAGGTCTCGCCCAGATAACCTTCAAGGTCGTTCATGCTCGCAGGCGGATCGGCGTAGAGGTCCTGACGACGCGCCTCGATCATTGCGAGCAGCGCGGCGCGCGGAAGCTTGAAACGCTCGACCGCCTCAAGCAGGGCGCGCGCGACAGGATGGCCGGCCCCCTCGCCCGCGCGCTGGCCCTCCACGACTTCCGCCCACCATTGCAGGCGGATCTCGCCAAGCGCCGGCTGCGACACGATGTCGGGCGTGCGGATCAATTCCTGCGCGAAGGCGTGCAGCGCCAGCGCATGCGGGCGTGCGGCGGGGGGAAGAAAAAGCGCCGCCAGCCAGAGGTCGCGCGCGCGTTCGCGCACAAGCGCGTCACAGGCCGCATGGGCCTCGGCGATGGCGAGCGGCGCGCTCATGCGCTCGCCAGAAGGATCGCGGCGACCTTGCGCCCTTCGCCCAGAAGAATGTTGTAGGTCGCGACCGCATGGCCCGTCGCCATCGGGTCACATCCCATGCCGCGCGCGCGCAGCGCCTCGCGCAGGGCGCTTGGCGCGGGCGTCAGCGTGGCGCCGGCGCCAAGCACCACCAGCATCACTGCGCCCGCAGGCTCCGCGAACAAGGGCGCCAAAGTCTCCTCGGTCAGCTCATCCACGCGCGTGGCGGAGATGGCGTGCACGCCGGAAGGCGCGGCGATGATCGAGCCCCGATGGGACATGCCTGCGAAGCGAAACCCGCCGGCGCCATAGCCTTCGATCTGATGCGTGCCGGGCAGAAAGCCGTCGTATCTGCGCTCGATCATGGTCGCATGTCCCCGCGCGGGCGGATGCGCTCCCGCGCGCCTCAAGCCGGCTGTTTCTGCGCCTCGCCCTTCTCAGCCTCGCCCTGCGTGGCGGGCGCGCCGAGATAGATGAGGATCGGCGAGCAGATGAAGATCGACGAATAAGCGCCGATCACCATGCCGAACATCATGGCGAGCGAGAACGACTGGATCACATGGCCGCCGAACAGCACGAGCGCGAACAGCGCCATCAGCGTCGTCGTGGACGTCATGATCGTACGCGAGAGCACCGCGTTGATCGACGCGTCGATGATCTCCGGCATAGGCATGCGCTTGTACTTGCGCAGCATCTCGCGGATACGATCCAGCACCACGACGGTTTCGTTCAGCGACAGGCCGACGATCGTCAGAATGGCCGCGATCGAGGTGATGTTGAACTCAAGCCGCGTGATCGCGAAAAAGCCCATGGTCAGCAACAGGTCGTGCATGGTCGCGATGACCGCAGCCACCGCGAGCTGCCATTCGTAGCGGAACCACAGATAGGTGAGCACCGCGATCACGGAGAGCACCACGCCCAGCGTGCCCGATTGCACAAGCTCGCCCGAAATGCGCGGCCCCACGACTTCCACGCGGCGGAACTCATATCCATCGCCCACGGATTCGCGCACGCGCTGCACGGCGGCCTGCTGGGCCGCGTCGCCGCCGGGCTGCAGGCGGATGCGGAAGGTCACGTCCTGCCCGCCGCCGAACGCCTGCACCTCCACCTCGCCGAGCTGCAGCTTGTCGCCAAGGCTACGGAGGCTGGCGAGATCCGCCTGTCCGCTCTTGGCGCGCAGCTCCATCAGCGTGCCGCCGGAGAAGTCGATGCCGAAGTTCAGCCCCAGCGTGAGGAAGGCGACGACGGACAGGATCGAAAGCGCAGCCGACAAAGGATAGGTCACGCGGCGAAGCCGCATGAAGTGGAATTTCATATTGTCGGGCGCGAGGCGGAAACGAAGCATGGTCTCACCCGCTCAGATCGGAATGGAGGTCGGCCGCGTCCAGCGGTACCAAAGGGCGATCATCATCCGCGTCATGGTGACGGCGGTGACGATCGTCGTCACGATGCCGAGCGCGAGCGAGACGGCGAAGCCGCGCACCGGGCCCGAGCCGAGGAAGTAAAGGATGATCGCGACCACCATGGTCGTCGACTGGGAGTCGATGATGGTGGCGAAGGCGCGGTTGAAGCCCGCGTCCAGCGAAGAGATGATCGATCTGCCCATGCGCGCCTCCTCGCGGATGCGTTCATAGATGAGCACGTTCGCGTCCACCGCCATGCCGATGGTGAGCACGATGCCCGCGATGCCGGGCAGCGTCAGCGTCGCCTGCAGCAGCACGAGGCCGGCGAACACCATAACGATATGGATGAACAGGGCGAGATTGGCGAACAGGCCGAAGATGCCGTAGGTCGTGAGCATGTAAGAGGCCACGAGCACGGAGGCCACATAGGCGGCGAGCTTGCCGGCGTCGATGGAATCCTGCCCGAGGCCAGGGCCCACCGTACGCTCCTCGACGATGGTGAGTTTGGCGGGCAGCGCGCCTGCGCGCAGCAGCACGGCGAGATCATTGGCCTGCTGCACGCTGAAGCGGCCGGAGATCTGGCCGGAGCCGCCGGTGATCGGCCCGAGAATGCGCGGGGCGGAGATCACCTTGCCGTCGAGCACGATTGCGAAGGGCTTGCCGACGTTCGCGCTCGTCACCTCGCCGAAACGCTGGCCGCCGCGCAGGTTGAAGCGGAAGTTGACGACGGGCTCGCCGGAGCGCTGGTCGAAGCCGGGCTGCGCGTCGGTGAGGTCTTCGCCCTGCACCATCACGCGCTTCTCGACCGGATAGGTCGCGACCGGCTTTCCGTCCTTCTCATACTCGTTGAGCATCTCGACGTCGGAGGGATTGTAGCCGGCGTCAGCGACGAGGCGGAATTCAAGCCGCGCCGTGGTGCCGAGCAATTCCTTCAGGCGGTTCGTGTCCTGCAGGCCGGGCACCTGCACGAGCACGCGGTCCGCGCCCTGCCGCTGGATGTTGGGTTCCGTCGTGCCGAGCGCGTCCACGCGGCGGCGGATGACTTCGATGGTCTGGTCGACCGCGCGGCGCACGCGCTCCAGCACGGCGGCGTCGGTGAGCACGAGCTGCAACAGGCCGTCGGCGCCTTCGCGCACGTCGAAATTCGGCGGGTTCGCCATGCCCAGCGCGTTCACGCCCTGGGGCTGGGCCTGCTGGCGCAGGCGCGTGACGGCGCGCTGGCGCTCGGCCGCGTCAGGCACGCGCACCTGCACCGTGCGCGCGGAGCCGCCGATGCCGCCGGTGATGCGGATGCGCTCCTCGCGCAGGATGCGCCGCACGTCGTCGCGCAGCGCCTCCACCTGCGTACGCGCCACGTCCGCGGAATCGACTTCAAGCAGGATATGCGCTCCGCCCTGCAGGTCGAGGCCGAGGACGACGCTCTGGAACGGAACCCACGACGGCAGGCGCTGCGCGACGCTCTCGCGCACGTCTTTCGGCAGGAAGCTCGGAACCACCACGAGAATCGCGATCAGCGACATCGCGATGATGGAGGCGACTTTCCAGCGTGGGAAACGAAACATGGGCGCGTCCGTGCGAGAGCGGGTCTGGTCCGATGGGGCGGCGGGCGCGGCCGTGCGCCGCGCCGCGTCAGGTCAGGTCAGGCGGCGTCGCCCTTGGCGCGCACTTCCGCGATCATGGCGCGCAGGAGGCGCACGCGCGTCTCAGGCGCGAGTTCGATCTCGATCTCGTTGTCGTCCACCACCTTGGTGACGCGGCCGATGAAGCCGCCGGACGTGACCACGGTGTCGCCGCGGCGCACCGCCTTCACCATTTCCGAATGAGCCTTCGCGCGCTTCTGCTGCGGACGCAGGATCAGGAAGTACATGATGACGAGAATGATCGCGAAGGGGGCGAGCTGGACAAGGATGTCCGGCTGGCCGGCGCCGGGGGCCTGAGCCCAGGCGGGCGTGATGAAATTCATGGACGTGTCGCTCCGAACTCGAGCGAGGCATGGGGCTCGCCGAAGTGGCGCGGACTATAGCGGCGCCCGCCTCGAAAGCAATGCCGCCCCCCGCCCCGCCTGCGCGTGGACGCCCGCCCTCGGAGCGTCTAGACAGGGCCCGCGTCATCGCCTCGCCAGAACCAGCCCCGCGCCCTCATGTCCCAGAGCCCCGCACCCCTCGATCCCGCCCTCCACGCCCTGCTCGCGCGCATCGCCGACGCTCTGGAGCGCATCGCCCCCGCGCACGCCGCGCGGGTCGACTTCACGGCCGCCGACGCTTTCGTCTGGCGGGCGAATCCGCAGGGACTTGTCCCGGTGCCGCGCGTCAACCGGGTGGCGTTCGACCTGCTCAAGGGCGTGGATCGCGTTCGGGACCTTTTGTTCGACAACACCCAGCGCTTCGCCAGCGGCCTGCCGGCCAACAACGCTTTGCTCTGGGGCGCGCGCGGCATGGGCAAATCATCGCTGGTCAAGGCCGTGCACGCCCGCATCAACGAGAGCCTGCCGGCGGACAAGGCGCTTAAACTCGTGGAGATCCACCGCGAGGACATCGAGAGCCTGCCAGCGCTGATGGCCTGCCTGCGCGATGCGCCGTTCCGCGTCCTCATCTTTTGCGACGACCTGTCCTTCGACGCGGAGGACACGAGCTACAAATCCCTCAAAGCCGCGCTTGAAGGCGGCATCGAGGGCCGGCCCGGCAACGCCTTGTTCTACGCCACGTCCAACCGGCGCCACCTCGTCCCGCGCGACATGATGGAGAACGAGCGCTCCACCGCGATCAACCCGGGCGAGGCGGTGGAGGAGAAAGTCTCCCTCTCCGATCGATTCGGCCTGTGGCTCGGGTTCCATCGCTGCAGCCAGGACGATTACCTCGCCATGGTGTTCGCCTACGCCGAACGCTTCGGGCTGCGGGGGATGGATCATGAGACGATGCGCGCGGAGGCGATCGAATGGGCCGCCACGCGCGGCGCGCGCTCAGGCCGCACCGCCTGGCAATACATTCAGGACGTCGCGGGCCGGCTTGGCGTGCGCCTCGATCAGGGCTGAAACGGCGCCCGCGCGGTTTATGCGATCGCGCCGATGCGCGACAGCGGACAATGGAAAGAATAGCGCAAGCCCGACGACTCATACGCAATGGCGGGTTGCGCTGAGATCGCCGAGCCCAGCAGGCGGCGCAGCAGCGTCTGCCCAAACCCATCCCGGATCGGCTTGCTCACGGGCGGCCCGCCCATCTCTCGCCAGGCGAATGAGAACCATAGCTCGCCGTCACGCTCGCTCACGTCCCATTCCACGCGCACCGAGCCGCCTGGCTGCGAGAGCGCGCCATACTTGACCGCATTGGTGGCGAGTTCGTGCACCGCCATCGCCAGGTGCTGCGACATCTGCCCATTCACCCGCACGCGCGGGCCAAACATGACTACGCGCGCGCCGAAGGGCGCAAGTTCGCCATGCACGAGGTCGCCCAGCAAAGCGCCTGTCCATTGCGCATCGATCAGCGCCGTATGCACGCGCGCAAGAGCGGCGATGCGATCAGCGAACACCTGCCGCGCCTCGCCCAGCGAACGCCCGTCGGCCAGACTGCGCGAGGCGACCGACTGGATCACCGAGAGCAAATTTTTCACGCGATGCGACATTTCGCGCGCGATGATGTCCTTCGTGCGCGCGTTGGCGGCGTGTTCGCGTTGCCGGGCGACCATGACGCCCGCCAAAGCGCCCATCAGCGCTGTGATGGCGAGACCGCCGTACAGAATCGCTGTGCGCGCGCGCGTGTCGAGGCTTCGTTCAAACGCGGGCAACGCGCGCAACCGCAAGCGCCAGGAATGCCCGAACCGCACATAGGCGATCTCACGGCTGCGCGCGCCGGCCTCCGCCTGCTGCGCGCGCGCGGCGAACAAAAGCGATTCAGGCGCGCCGCCAGCGCCGTCGAAAACCTCAACGCTGAGGAAGGGGCCCGCTTCATTCTCGAAGCGCGCCATCAGCGAGGTTCCGAAATCAACCGCGCGCACTGGCGAATAGACGAAGCCGCGCAGCGTGCGCCGACGATCCTCGACGCTTGGCGCGTCGGGCAACGGCCCGTAGATCGGCGCGTAGAGCAGAAAGCCCGGCTGCACGTCGGTGTCGGTTTCCTGAACGAGCGTGACGCGTGCGCTTGAAGCGATGCCGCCCGTGTCGCGCGCGCGCTCCATCGCCAAGCGTCGAACGGGCTCGGAGAACATGTCGTAGCCATGCGCGCGGCGGTTGCGCCAGTCGTAAGGCTCCAGATAGACGATGGAGGTGACGGTCTCGCGTTCGCCCGCAGGATAAATCGCGTATTCAAGAAAACCCTGCGCGCGCATGTCCTCGATATGCGCCGCGCGCGCATGGGGCTGCACGACCATCGCATAGCCGAAGCCCTGCACGCCGGGATGGCGTTCGGCGATGCGCAATTGTTCGTAGATGGAGCGCCATTGCGACGCGCGCACGTCTCCGAGCACCGTGACGAGCGCCGCCCCCGAGCTGAGCGTTTGCGCGTGGACCTGCTGACGCTGCTCGAGAAGGTCGATGAAACGTTCGACGATGTAGGCGAAGCGATCGTCGGCGGCGCGCTCGTCAAGCTGATCGACGGCGCGCCAGGCGGCGAAGGTGAGAACCGCGCCGGCGGCGACGACAAGCGCGGCCGCCGCGATCGGCGACGCAAGACGCCCCGCCAGCCTCCTTAAACCTCCGGTCAGCGCCTCCGGGCCGTCCGGCCCAAAGCTATTTCCCGACCCCCTCAACAAAGCGCCCTCGCGATACGTATGTAATCGTTAAGATTACATCTATTCGCGAATTAGCTACATTGATCAAGCGCAAAAAGCGAAAGGCGGCGAGCACTTCACAGCGCTCGCCGCCTAGCTGAAGGTCAAGGCTCACGTGTCTCGCGGAAGCCCCGGCCCCATTTCCGGAACCCGGCATCACAGGCCGGCGAGATATCCCGTGGGATCGACGGGCGTCGAACCCTTGCGCAGTTCGAAATGCAGTTGCGGCGAAGAAACGTTGCCGCTCTGCCCGGACTTGGCGATCACCTGACCGCGCTTCACCGAATCGCCCCGGCGCACGCTCACTTCGCCATTGTGGGCGTAAGCGGACACGAAGCCGTTGGGATGGCGGATCAGCACGAGATTGCCGTAGCCCTTCAGCTCGCTGCCGGCGTAGGCGACGACCCCCGCCTCCGCCGCCTTGACGGCGGTGCCCTCTGGAACGGCGATCTTGATGCCTTCGCTCGCGCCGGGCTTGAAGCCCTGAATGATGCGCCCGCGCGCGGGCCAGCGGAACTCCGGCTTGTCGGCGGCGGCGGCGGACGCTTCAGCCTCCGGAGCGGCCTTGGCCGGCTCCTCGACCTTGGCGACCTTGGCGGGCGCGGCGGCCACAGGAGCGGCTGCGGTTTTCTGGGCGGCGACGGCCGCGGCTGCGGCTTTCGCTTTCGCGGCCTCCTCAGCCCTCTTCGCCTGCGCGGCCTTGTCCTCGGCGGCCTTCTGAGCCGCCTGCGCGGCCTGAGCCTGCGGGGCGAGCGCCGCCTGCTGCTGGAGGGACGCCGTCTGACCGGCGCGCGCGAGCGTCTGCTGACCGGCGGCCTGCGCCTGCGTAGCCGCGCGGGCGGCGACGGGCGCGGCGGCGGCGGCGGCGGGCGATCCGCCGGCGGCGTTGTAAACGGGGATCACGAGCCAGGCGCCCGGGCGCACCTGCGCGGCCGACGTCAGGCCGTTGACGCGCAGGAGCGCGTCCTGCGGCACGCCATAGCGGCCGGCGAGCGCGGCGGCGGTGTCATTGGCGCCCACGGTCACAGTGGTTCCGCCAGCGGCGGTCCAGGGGCCAGCGGCGGCGGGACGCGCCAGAGCCGGCGCGGCGGGAGCCGCAGGAAGCGGCGCGGCCGCCATGGGGGCGGCGGCGGGCGGCGGGCTGAGGGGCGCGCTCTGAACGCCGCCGATGGGGGCGAGCGGCACGGAGCTGATCGAGGAGGTCGGGCCAAGGCCGGCCATCTGCTGGGACCCGGCGCCTGCGGCGCCCACCGTTTCAGGCGGGGTCATCGTGTTTCTGGAAGGAATGCTCGCCGTCGACATGCGATCGACCCCAAAAGGGCCTTCGGCAAGACGGGAAACGTCGGAGGAACAACCGGCGAGAAGAGCGGCGGCCGCCACGCCCGCTGCAAGCTTCATCAAGCCGACCTGCATGTTTTTCTGATTTGACTGACCCATCACGCAACCCGCACTCAACGCATCGAACGCAACCATTAAGTGGGAGTCGGGTTAAGCAAGGGTTTAAGATGAATCGATTTTTCGCCTCTTTGTTCAGATTTGGACAGTTTCTGTCGCAGGCGGCCGCGCGTCAGAGACAGGCCGAGCGCGACGGCTCCAGCGATCCCAGCCGGCATGGCGCCAAGAGCGTTTCCTCATAGCCCTGCGCGCGGCGAACCCGCCGCACGAGCCAGCGCCGCCCGTCGGCGCCCCGCCGGGCGAACACCATGATTCCCTCCGGGGCGAGCGCGGCGTCGAGCGCCTGCGTGGAGTCGAGCACCCCGTGCACGGCGATCCGCTCGAATGGCCCCGCCGCGGGCCCTTCCGAAAGGCCGTCGCCCCACACCACCTGCGCGTTGGAGAGCCCCAGCGCCTGCAGACGCGTCTGCGCCTCCACGGCCAGAGCCCGATAGCGCTCGAAGGACAGGGTCGATCCGGCCAGCTGCGCGAGGATGGCGGTCGCGAATCCTGAACCGGCGCCCACCTCAAGCACACGGCAGGAGCGGTCGAGGGCCAGCGCCTCCATCATGCGGCCGACGAGATAAGGCTCGGGCATCGTCTGCCCGCATTCGATCGGCAAGGCGACGTCGCGCAAGGCGAGATCGAGATAGCGCCGGGGCGCGAACATTTCGCGCGGCGCCATTTCCAGCGCACGCAGCACGGCGACGTCGGCGAGCCCGCGCGCGCGCAAAGCGAGCAGGAAGGCCATGCGGGCCTGCAGAAGATCGGCCGCGGCGGAGGCCGTTCCCGCAGGGCCGCCGCTCACGCAGGGGCGCTCCAGGCGCCGGCGTAGCGCGCGAGCGCGCCATGGTCCGTCAGATCGACCCGCAGCGGCGTCACCGCGATGCGCCCCGCCGCAAGGGCGGCGAGATCGGTGCCCGGCGCCGGCGTCGAGCGCTGCCGCTCGAAGCCGATCCAGTAATAAGGATTGCGCCGCCCGTCGTGGCGCTCCTCGATGCGCAGCAAGGCGGCGTCGCGCCGTCCCTGCGCGCAGACCTCCACGCCCGCCACCTCGTCTGGCGCGCGGTTGGGGAAGTTGACGTTCATGAGCGTGCTTGGCGCGATGCCCATGGCGAGGATGCGCCGCACGACCTCCGGCGCATGGCGCTCCGCAGTCGCCCAGGGCACGTCGTCGCGATTGGCCGCGCCATAGGATTGCGACAGCGCGATCGCCGGCGCGCCCAATATGGCGCCCTCCATCGCTCCCGCGACCGTGCCCGAATAGGTCACGTCCTCAGCGACGTTGTGGCCCCGATTGACCCCCGACAGGACGAGGTCGGGAAGCCGCCCTTCGAGAATGCGATGCACGCCCATGATGACGCAATCGGTGGGCGTGCCCTTCACCGCGAAACGGTCGGGGCCGACGGCGCGCAGGCGCAGCGGATCGTTGAGCGACAGCGAATGGGCCACGCCCGACTGGTCCGTCTCCGGCGCGACGACCGTCACGCGCGAAGCGCCCAGCGCGAGCGCGATGCGCTCGAGGCAGGCGAGCCCCGGTGCGTGGATTCCGTCGTCGTTGGTGAGCAGGACATGCATGAAGGCGGAGGGGCTTTTGCGAGGACGCGTGGGAACCAGATGTAGCACGCCCGGTGGAAGCGTCGAGCCCGTCAGCGCGCGGGCGCGGCCGCGCCGGGGGAGACGGACATGGGCATGGGCGGGCGCGGCGGCGAGGGCGCCGTTGCTTGCGGCGGCTCTGGCTGGGCGGTCGGATCGGCCGGCAGGCCCTGCGGAAGCGTTTGGGGAACCGCGTCGGGCGCTTCGAAGATTTTGCGCAAAAAGCCCGGCGCGATGGCCGAAAGCGGGTTCACGGTGAGAAGCGGCGCGCTCGCGGGGCCGGAGATGCGGAAATTGACGCCGATCAGCCCCTCATTGCTGCCCCCGCCCAGGATCGGCCCGAACAGGGGGATCTTCGCGAATAGATTATTCACGCCATAGGCGGGCACGAAAGTGCCGTTGAGCGCGACCTGATTGGCCGCGAAATCAAGATAGCCTTCGATCGTCGCCCCGATGTTCGGCCCGTTGATCGCCCCGTCGGCGAGCTCAAGCCGGCCGCGCGAGCGCACGAACGCGCCTTGCAACCGGCTGAACTGGGCGACGCTTGTGTCGAGCGCCTTGTCGTCCAGCCGTCCGCCCCCGCCTTCCGCCAGCAGACGCCGCAAGGCCGGCTCGTTGCGCAGCACGAAATCGCGGATGCTGAGCACGCCGCTCATGCGCGCGCCGGTGCTGACGCCGACAAGCTGCAATTGTCCGCCTTCCATGCGCCGATAGAGATCAAGGAATGAAAGGAGCGCGCCGCCGTCGCCGCTGCGAACATAGAATTGCGGCGGCGCGCCGGCGGGCGTCGCCAGCATGGCGCCGCTCACCGCCGCCCGGCCCGAACGCGCGGACAGGCGCAAGTCGCGCAGATTGCCGCCGCGGCGCAAAAGCCGCATGTCCACATTGGACAGCGACTGCCCGTTGTGGCCGTTGAGAAGCGAGACTTTCAGATCGAGATCGAAGTCGCGCGACGCCTGCTCGTCGCGCCCGCCCCCGCCAATTGCGACGGGCGCGCCCTGCACGCCGCCGCCCAGAACGTCGGCCACGAAGGGACGCGCGTCCACCGACGCGCCGCGCACCGACAGCCGCAATCCGTCCTTGCCGTTCTGCAGGTCAAGGCGCATGTCGTCGCCCGGCGACAGGCGCAATTGCGCCATTTTGGCGGACACCAGTCCGCCCGCCGCGTCGAGCTCGATCTGGCCCTGCGCAGACGCGACGCCTGCGTCGAACGAGAAAGAATGAAGCGTCGTCTTGTCGGCATCCGCCACGAGCGTGAAGCTCGCCTTCGCGGCCCGGCCGGCGGGCTTTACGAGACCGGGCGGAAAGCCGTTCATCGTCGCGCGGGTGAAATCGAGCTCGACCTGCGGGCGACCCTTTTCGAGCCCGCCGACGGCGACGACGACGCGCGCGGAGACGGGGCCGGAAAGGCCGGGCGGGTTCCAGCCGGCGCGCGCGCGGGCGGCGTCGTCCACCACGAGATTGACCACCGCCTCGCCGGGCGCGTGATAGGCCTTCTTGAGTTCAATGCGGGCGGGCGCGCCGAACGCGCGGCCCTGACCCGACGCGCGCACGCCGGCCTCGTCCACGGAGAAGGAGAAGCTCCCCTGCTCCAGCCGCTCGCGACCCGCGAAGCGTTCGATGACGACGTTTGTGGCCTGCCCGTTCGCGCGCACGCTGGCGCCGCCCTGTCCCGGCTCTTTCGACATGCGCAGGTCGATCGTCAGGCGCGCCTCCACCTGTCCCTTGGCGAAACCGGGATCGATGGCGCCCGCGCCATGGGCCTTGAACGCCTCGCGCGACAACAGGTCCGCGGCAGCCTCCGCAGAGCCGACAAGGCGCAGAGTGACGGTGGCGGGCGTGGGCCTGCGCGACAGGTCGGGCGCTTCGAAACGCCCCTCCGCCACAGCGATGCGTCCGCGTGCGCCAAGATCGACATAGCCCTCGCTCGCGACGAGCGAGGCGGTCAGCCCGGTGGCGGCGCCCTTCGCGCGCATGCCCGCCAGCGGCGGCGCGCCCGGCAGATAGACGAGCCGCCCGTCGGCGACTTCATACTCCACCCGCACGGCGCCGTCGGGCAGCGGCGCGCGCGCGCCGATCGCCTGCAGGGCGGCTTCGTCGAGTTCGGCGAGGACGGAGCCGCGCACCAGCCGACCCTCCAGCAGGTTCGCAAAAAGCCAGCCGCGCAGATTGGGCGCCAGAACGGAGGGCCACAGCCGCAGGATCGTGCGCGCCTGCGTGTCGAAGCCCTCCGCGCGCAGGCTCACATGGCGCGCGCCCTCCCGCCACCGCCCCTGCCCGCTGAGAACGAAGGACAGGTCCGGCCCGTGCAGCGAAAAACGATCGAGCCGGAACGAACGCTCCTGCGGAGCGACCTCCGCCTCGATTTGCATGCGCGCGAGCACGATGTCCGTCTCGCCCGGGCGCAGCGCGCCAAACGCGCCCGGCCCGCTCGCCAGCGACACACGCCACGCCCCGCCGGGAGCGTCGGGCGGGGTCGCAAGCCCGTCGAGCGAAAGATGCGTGCGCCCGGAGCGCCATTCCATGCGTTCGATCTCGAAACGGCGGGCGGCAACGTCCCAGCGGAAGCCGCCGGAGATTTCGTCCACCCGCATCGGCTCCTGATCGGGCTCTTTGAAATAGAGAAAGCCGGGACCGACGCTCACCCGTCCCGTGGCGTTCTCAAGATCGCCAGCCGCATTGAGCGAGATGGCGAGCCGCGCGGACAAGAGCGCGTCAGAATCCACGGGCGGCGCGCGCCACCCCGTCAGCAGCACGAGCTCGGTGGCCGACAGGTCGCGCACGTCCACGTCGAGGCCGCGCGCCAGCCCCTCGACCACGTCCTCCTCGCCGCGCGCCTGCGCGCGCATCCGCCAGCGCCCGCTCGGCCCCTGCGCCGAAACCGACAGGCTCGCCACGCCGCCGGAGCGGTCGAGCAGGATCTCAAGGCCCGAATAACGGATCGAGCGTCCAGTCGCGAGATCGTCGAAGACGAGCTGACCCTGCGTCACCGCGAAACGCTCGAGCGAGCTCAGCGCGAAGCCGCCGCCCACGGCGAGCGCGAGCAGCCGACGCAAAGCGCCGGCGAGCGGACGCATGACCGCCTCGCGCGGGGTCGTCTCAGCTCCGGCCCCGGCGCCGGAGGCGTCCGGTTCGGGCGTCGCGGCGTCGGGCGCGGGGGGCGCGCCGGGGCTGGCTGGAGCAGGCGCCCCGATCAGCATCGCGTCCTTGCCCGCCGACAGCGCGAGCGAGCCGTCCGGCCGCACGACCAGGCGCAGCTCGACCCCATGCGCCTCAAGACGACGGGGTTGCAGACGGCCCGTGAGCAGGCCAGCCGCGCCGATGGAGACGTTGGCGTGCGGCGCCTCGAACACGACTTCGCCGGATCGCCCGATCACCTGCAGGTCGGCGACGGAGAACTCCGGCCCGTGCGGACCCTTTTCGACGAAGGCCGCGCCCACCCGCACCGCGTAATCGTCGCCAAGCCGCTCATCGAGATTGGCCGCGATGCGCGCGCCCAGCGCCGGCGAGGAGATCGGCCCGTTCGACAGCGCCGCCCAGAAAGCGGCCGCGAGCACGCCGCCGGAAAGGGCGAGGACGATGGCGAGGAAGACAAGGCGCCGCGTCCATCGACGCAGGGCCGAGCGCCGCGCCCGGGGACGCCCGCCCTTCAAGCGGACATGGGCGCCATCCTCCAGCTCGCCAGGCGGGCCGTGTGGATGAGGAGGCCCGTCGCCCGCGATATCGGAGGCCTTGTCGACCAAACATACCCCTGAACAGAAAGCGCTCGCCGCGCGCGGGACGGCCCCGCCCCGATTCGCGCGCAGTATACGCCACATGGTCCGGCCCGCGGTCAGACCGTATAAAGCGGGCGACGCCAACCCATGGCCCCCGTTTTGGACGAAAGGAAGGCTGCATGTCCGAGAAGATCGTAGAGGGCGCGAAGGCGCCCGCCTTCAACCTGCCCCGCGACGGCGGCGGCTCCGTCTCCCTCGCCTCGCTCAAGGGCAAGAAGGTCGTGCTGTATTTCTATCCGAAGGACGACACCTCCGGTTGCACCACCGAGGCCAAGGACTTCACAAAGCTGAAGGCGAAGTTCAAGGCCGCCGGCGCCGAGGTCTTCGGCGTGTCGCCCGACTCCGTGGCCAGCCACGACAAATTCGCCAAGAAGCACGAATTGGGCGTCGGACTTCTCTCAGATGAGTCGAAGAAAATGCTCGAAGCCTATGAAGTATGGAAAGAAAAGAGCATGTACGGCCGCACCTATATGGGCGTTGAGCGCACCACCGTCCTGATCGACGAAAAGGGCAAGATCGCCCGCGTCTGGAACAAGGTGAAAGTGGCCGGTCACGCCGACGAGGTGCTCAAGGCCTGCAAGGAGATCTGAGGCGGCGCGGGGCTGGCTTCAGCGCGGCCTTACGCTCCATCAACCTTAATGATCTCTAATGACCCCATTGGGCCGGCCTCGCCGGCCATGGGGATTTTTGATCATGTCTTTGCGTCGCGGCGGCTATGTGCGTGGGGCGGAGGATTCCGGCCCCGACGTCGTCATCAGATATTGGCGCGGGGGGCGGGAGCGGCGCATCACGCTGCGGCCATGGACCTTGAGGGCCGGACTGGCCCTCTTTCTCCTGCTCCATGCCGCGAGCCTCGTCGGCGTGGGGCTGATGGTGTTCCGCGACGAGTTCTATCTCGCGCTCATGAACCGCCAGTCCGACATGCAGCTCGCCTATGAGGCGCGCATCGGCGAAATGCGCGGACGCATCGACCGGCTCGCCGCCCGCCAATTGCTCGACCGCGACACGATCGAAGGACAATTGCAGGACCTCGCCTCCCGGCAGGCCCGCCTTGAAAGCCGCTCGGCCATGGTCGCCGCCCTCGCCGAAGGCGCAGGCGGAACGGCGGCCCTTGAGCACGCCCTCGCTCCCGCTGGCCCGGAGGCCAACGCCGGACAGGGCGCCGCGCCGCGCGGAACCGCCGCCGCCTCCGCCGCCCGGCAGGGCGGGATCGACGCGCCCGGACGCGGCGCGCCCAGTTTCGCGCCGCGCGCCAGCCAGCGCCCGCAAGCGCCCTCGCCCGCCCCAGCCAACGCCGGCGCGTCCCAGCGCGGGGCCGCGCTCGACCTGCGCGGCGTCGGCGCGCCTCCGATCGGCGGCCCCGACCCGACCCTGCCCGATCCCGCGGGCGCCGGCCTGCGCGGATCCGAACTC